>Ga0181520_10004783_pt1 | contig 22270 bp, 16 predicted proteins | sample PEATcosm2014_Bin_29_FD_132451 | JGI IMG/M metagenome (GOLD analysis project Ga0181520, IMG submission 132451) | Peatland microbial communities from MTU Mesocosm Facility, Houghton, MI, USA - PEATcosm2014_Bin02_30_metaG | ecosystem: Environmental > Terrestrial > Soil > Wetlands > Peat | place...
CGCAACGGCCCGGTCATGCCCGCTGAGGCGCTTGCGCCCCGCCGTCCGACGATCGCGCTTGGCCGGTTGGCAGGCGAAAGACCATGCGAATTACATTTGATTCCGGCATTTCCGCAATGATTGTCGCCCCCAGCACGCTGCAATACGCCTGCGCCAGCGCCAGCCCCAGGCCGCTCTGGCTGCCGCTGGAGCGCGCCGGGTCTTTGCGCCAGAACGGCTCGAACATGTGTGCCAGATCGTCGGCCGTCAGCGATTCGGCCGTGTTGGAAACCTCCATCATCGTCGCATCGGCCGCCTGCTGGATGCGGCAGGTAATGCGGCCGCCGGGCGGGCAATAGCTGGCCGCATTGGAAAGCAGATTCGACACGACGCCCGCCAACAGCGTGGGATTCGATTCGACGATCGCCGGCTGGGCCATGTCGAATTGGACGGTCAGGCGGTTCTTCACGGCCTGTTCCGCCATCGTGTGCCAGAACTTCTGAACCATCGCCGTCAGGTCGACCGATTCCATCGCGATGGACGGCCTGCCCGCATGGCACCGCGCCAGAGCCAGCAGCGTGGTCACGACCGATTCCATATGCCGGGAAATCGCCAGGGCGTCGCTGAGCGTCTCCGAATTTTCCGCCGCCGTCGCCGGATAGTTCAGTGCCACCTCCGTGATGGCACGCAGTTCGGCGATGGGCGTGCGCAGTTCGTGAGCCACATCGGCCGTGAATCGCCGCTCGCGCTGAAACGCGGTTTGCAGCCGCCCGACAAGCTCGTTGAGATACTGGCAGATGGGGGCAAGTTCCCTGGGCATGCCGGCGACGGGGAAGGGCTGCCCGGCCGCGTCGGCCGGGTCGCTCGCGGCCGCCTTGGCCATGGCCTCCAGCGGCTGGAGGCTTCGCCGAACCGCCATGATGACGATCAACAACGCCCCGGCGATGAAGACCGCCGACCCGATCGCCAAAGAGGTCAGCAGCACGGCCAGCGGCTCATCCAGCGCGTGGCGACCCTGGGCCACCGTGAGAGTCATCTGCACGTCGGGCGATGTCGTACTGACAGGGATCGCCACATCGTCCGGATCGCGCATGGGCACGAATCGGATGACGACCTCGCGCCCGGCTCGGCCATCGGGTAACGCCACGTCGCTGAAGGCTGTCTTGTCCGGTTTTGCCGCCAGCGGGGGCAGATCAGCGGATTTCAGCGAACTGGACCGCAGGGCACTGCTCCCATCGGACCGGCGAATCTGAAAATATTCCGCGTGTTTGTCGGGCGAAAATTCCTCGCTGGCCGTGTCGGGCGAGACGAGTTCGAACGGCCGCTCGTCGTCCCAGCGCACCCCCGCGGCGACGGCCCGCGCCTTGGCCGCCAGCGTCGCATCAAAATCCTTATCCAGGACATGCCGGACGTAGAGATACAGGGCCGCGACCGACACAACGACCAATATCGCGATCGGCGGCCCAAGGCGCTTTTGAAGCTGGCCGCGAATGCTTGTCATGCGGTCCCTGGATCGAAAATATATCCCATCCCCCGCCGGGTCTGAATATACGATGCGCCAGAGCCCCGATCGATCTTTTTCCGCAGCGAATAGACCGCCGCGTCCACGACATTGCTCATTGGCTCGACTTGTTCATCGTAGATGTGGGATTCGATTTCCGATCGGCCGACGACCCGGCCGCGATGCAGGATCAGGTATTCGAGTAGCGCATATTCCCGCGGCGGCAATTCGATCGGCTCGCCGCCCACGAACACGCGTTTGGCGGATATGTCCACCACCAACTGCCCGAATTGAAGCCGCGGGTTCTTGGCATCGTGCCGGCGGCGAATCAGCGCTTCGACACGCGCCAGCAGTTCCTCGAACGCGAATGGCTTGACCAGGTAGTCATCGGCGCCGGCGCGAAGCCCGGTCACGCGATCCTCCACGGTGTCCTTGGCCGTCAGGATGATCACGTGCGTGTTCTGGCCCTGCTGGCGAATGCGCTGGAGGAACGTGAGGCCGTCCATTCCTGGCAACATGAGGTCGAGCACGATGACATCATAGGGCTCAGTTTGGGCCAGATAGAGGCCGTGCGAGCCGTCGCCGGTGGCGTCGACGGCATAGCCGTTGGCTCGCAGGCCGCGTGCCACGGCCTTTTGAATCCGCTCGGAATCCTCGATCAACAGCACGCGCATGAATCATCAGGCGGGCGTTACTTGCTGGCGACCAGGATGGTAAATCCATCCGGAGCCGGCGTTGGGCGTGCGCCGCGACCGCCGCCGCGACCCGCGCCGCGACCGCCGGCGGCCGCCGCGCCAGCCGGCTGCGTGGCCGGTGTCACTGCCGCCGGAGCCGTCGTCGGCGGCAGCATTTCCGTCGCGATCAGAAGAATGCGATTGGTCTTGCTGTCCAGCGTGCAGGTCTTGGCGCCGGGCATGGTCTGAAGCTTCTGCTCAACCACAAAGCTGGTTGGACTGTCTTCCTTGATGATGGTCAACTCGCCCTGCCCGCCGCCGTTGGAGCTGAACGCCTCCATCGTCGCCGGATTGAATCCGCCGCTGTCAACGCCAGCCCCGATGGGAAGGGCGTCGAGAATCTTGCCGTCAGTGGTAAGGACGACGCAATTGGCCGGCGTCGCGCACATCGCAAAAAGGATGTGGTTCTTGGCGTCCAGACCCAGACCGGCCGGAGCGCCGCCCTTGGGCATCAGATCGTAATGGGCCGTCGCCTTCATCGTTGTGGCATCGACAACCGCAATCTGGCTCTTGTCTTCCAGGTCGATGTAGACATGGCCGGCCCCGTCGCTCTGGCCCTGTTCGGGCTGACCGCCCAGGTCAATCGTGCCGGCCACCGAGCCGTCCTTGGGATCGATCACCAGCACGTTGGGGGCCGAGTGGCTCAGGACGTAGATGCGCTGGGTGAAGGGTTCATACATGATGCCGTCCGGCCGGCCGCCCTGCGGGTCGATCGTCTTGATCGTGGCCAGGGTCTCCGAATCGAACATGACGATCGGGCTGCAGCTCACGAAGCCATGGTGGGTCTTGGGATCAACCGCCACGCCGTGATCGCCGGGTGTGTTGGCAATCGTACCGATGCTTTCCAGGGTGTCCAGATTGAACACGGTGGTGCGGGCGCCGGTGCCCGAGCGCGGGATGTAGAGCTTACGGCCGTCGGCGTCGGCATAGACGTAATCGAATCCGCCCACGCCGCCGACCTTGGCTTTCTTGGTGATGGAGTATTGCTTATCCGCTGGCGCTGCCGCGGGCTGAGCCCATGTGCGAACCGCCATAAGAGTGATCACCGCCGCCAACAATACCAGTATCTTTTTCATTGACATGCCTCAGTCACAAAAAGTAAAGCGATCTTCAACCAGCCACGTTTATAGCATGGGAACATGATGACCCAATGATGCGCCGACCGCGTTCGCCCTCGATGTCCGCCTCGCGAACAGCCTCAATCTCGGCCCTGGGCCGCTATTTGCCAACCGCGATAATGGTAAACACGCCGCCACCACCGCCACGGCCACCGCGACCGGCACCGCGGCCGCCGCCCGCCCCACCGCCCGCGGCGCCACGGCCGCCGGCCGGAGCGGCCGCACCCGCCGCGTCCTGCGTGGTCGGCGCCGTTGTGGCACCCGCCACGGTCGCGATCAACAGGATGCGGTTGGTCTTCAGATCGACAGTGCTGGTCCGCGCGCCGGGAACTGTCTTGACTCTCTGCTCAACCACGAAGCTCGTCGGGCTGGTTTCCTTGATGATGGTCAGTTCGCCCTGCCCGCTGCCGTTGGAGCTGAACGCTTCCATCGTGTTGGGATTGAACCCGCCGCCGTCGGTGCCGGCCGCGATCGGAAGCGTGTCAAGGATCTTGCCATTGGTGGCGTCCATGATGACGCAGGTCGCCGGCGTGTGGCACATGACAAACAGGATGTGGTTCTTGGCATCCAGGCCAAGTCCGCCGGGTCCGCCGCCCTTTCCGGCCAGATCGTAATGGGCCGTCACCTTCAGCGTATTGGCATCGACAGCGGCGACGTTGTTCTTGTCTTCGACGTCGATGTAGACGTGCCCGGCGCCGTCGCTCTGGCCCTGTTCCGGCTGCCCGTCCAGATTGATCGTGTTGACCACCGAACCGTCCTTGGCATCAATCACCACCACATTGGGAACGCGGTGGCTCAGGACATACACGCGTTCGGTCAGCGGTTCAAAAAGGATGCCGTCGGGGCTGCTGCCCTGCGGATCAATCGTCTTGATCGTGGCGAAGGTCTGCGTGTCGAACATGACGATCGGGCTGCTGCTGACGAATCCGTGATGCGTCTTGGGATCGACCGCCACGCCATGCGAGCCGGTCGTCGGCGTCACCGTGCCCACACTGGCCAGCGTGTCCAGATCAAACACCGTTGTGCGCGTGCCGCGGGGAATATAAAGGCGCCGGCCTTCGCTGTCGGCGTACACGTAGTCGGACCCGCCGGTGCCCCCCACCGCCGCCTGCTGCACGACCTTGTACGGTTGAGTTGCCGGCGCTGCCGCGGGCTGCGCCCAGCTTCGGCCCACGAAGCATGTGATCCCGACCGCCAACAATGCCAGTGCCTTCTTCATCGCCGATCCTCCGCCAAAATGTGAATTGGTCCAACCGCTGCCAACCCTCTATATACATCGAACATGACGATTTGATGAAGACGGCGTACAAATTTTGCGGTTCTTGTACAACCCTCCGCGGCTTTTGATCGGCTTGCAGTTTCCTCCTAAGATGGGTTTCTTCGTCGCCGGCGGCGGGCTTTTGGAAAGGTCGGCCAACGGCGGGCGGGAAAAGCGTCGGGTCACGCATGAGCCTGAAAGTCATCCGAATTCGCGGTGCGCGCGAGCACAATCTCAAGAACATCGCCGTGGATATTCCGCGCGATCAGCTTGTGGTCATCACCGGCATCAGCGGCAGCGGCAAATCGACGCTGGCGTTCGATACCGTCTATGCCGAAGGCCAGCGGAAATACGTCGAATCGCTCTCCGCCTACGCCCGGCAGTTCCTCGAACAGCTTCAAAAGCCGGATATCGACGAAATCGAGGGCCTCCCCCCCACCATCGCCATCGAACAACGCTCCGCCTCAAGCAATCCGCGATCCACGGTCGCCACAACCACCGAAATCTACGACTACCTGCGCGTCTTATTCGCCCGCGCCGGCAAGCCGTACTGCTGGGAATGCGGCCGGCCCATCGCCAGCCAGTCCGCCACGCAGATCGTCGATGCCGTCGTCGCCATGCCCGAGGGAACACGACTGATGGTTCTCGCCCCCCTCATCCGCGGGCAAAAGGGCGAACATCGCGATGTTCTGATTGCCATGCAGAAGCAGGGTTTCGTCCGAGCCCGCGTCGATGGCAAAGTCATCGACCTCGACCCGAAAAAGCCGCCGGCCCTCAAGAAGACCTTTGCGCATGACATCGAGGCCGTGGTCGATCGCATCGTGCTCAAGCCGGAGGCCCGCCCGCGACTGGCCGATTCTGTCGAAACCGCGCTTCGCCTCAGCCAGGGGCTGGTGGTGATTGCGGTGCAGGCCGAGGCCGATAAGTGGACCGATCACATGTACAGCGAGAAGTTCGCCTGCCCGGTCCATCCGTGGGTTTCGCTGGAAGAACTCGAACCACGGCTGTTCAGTTTCAACAGCCCGCATGGAGCGTGTCCCGATTGCCATGGATTGGGCACAACGTTCGAATTCGATACAGATCTGGTGGTGCCGGACGATTCGCTGTCGCTGGAGCACGGTGCGATCGAAGCCTGGCGCGGCGGCGGCCGGCGGATGAACATCTACTACAGCCGGGTTCTCCGCGATTTCTGCCGGGCGTTCGACATCTCCTATGAAACTCCATTCCGGGAATTGCCCAAGAAGATTCAGCAGATTCTGTTGGATGGGACCGACCGCCGCGGCGACAACGGAACCGGCGTCACCTTCGAAGGCGTGCTGCCGCATCTGGTTCGCCGGTTCGGATCGACCGAAAGTGAATTCGTCAAGACGCGCCTGCATCAATACATGTCCGAACAGCCGTGTAAGCTGTGCAAGGGAACCCGCTTGAGAAAGGAGGCACTGGCGGTTCGACTGCAAACGGAATTGCCGGACGGAACGGACCTGACATCGCCCGGCGTGCTGCCGGGATTTGGAATTCCAGACGTCACGCGTCTGCCCGTGACAGTGGCCCGGCGGGTGTTCGAGAATCTCCGCCTCTCCAGTGAAGGCAAACTCGTCGCCGAACCGCTGGTGCGCGAGATCGTCAATCGCCTCGGCTTCATGATCGACGTCGGCCTGGGATATCTCACCCTCGATCGCAAGACCGCCACGCTCAGCGGCGGCGAGGCCCAGCGCATACGCCTGGCCACGCAGGTCGGCAGCGGACTGGTCGGCGTCTGCTACGTCCTGGACGAGCCAACCATCGGCCTGCACCAGCGCGATAATGTCCGCCTCATCCGCACCCTCCGCCGTCTGCAGCAATTGGGCAATACGGTTCTCATCGTCGAACATGATGAGGAGTGCATCCGCTCGGCCGATTATCTGATCGATATCGGACCCGGCGCCGGCGCGCACGGCGGGGAAGTCGTCGCCATCGGCCCCATGCCCGAGGTGCTCGAACAAACCGATTCCCTCACCGTCAAATACCTCACCGGCCAGTGCGCAATCCCAACGCCTCCGGTTCGCCGGCCGATGGACCCCGACCGGAACGCACTCGAGCTTCGCGGCTGCCGGGCCAACAATCTCAAGAACATCGACGTGCGCATTCCTCTGGGCGGCCTGGTCTGCGTGACCGGCGTCAGCGGATCAGGGAAATCGACCCTGGTCAACCAGACGCTCCTGCCCGCCCTCAAACGCCGGCTGTACGGATCGAAAGTGAAAGCCGGCGAGCACAAGACCGTCAACGGGCTTTCCAAAGTCGATAAGGTCATCGAGATCGACCAGAGCCCCATCGGCCGCACGCCGCGCAGCAATCCGGCCACGTACACCGGCGTGTTCGACGATATCCGCCGCGTCTTTGCCGCCACGCGCGAATCCAAAATCCGCGGCTATGAGGTCGGGCGCTACAGCTTCAACGTCAAAGGCGGCCGGTGCGAAGCCTGCCAGGGCCAGGGCACCAAATGCATCGAGATGCACTTCCTGCCGGATGTGTACGTGAATTGCGAAGTCTGCCGCGGCTCGCGTTACAATGCCGAGACGCTGCAGATCAAATACCGCGGCAAGAGCATCGCCGACGTGCTGGCCATGACCGTCGACGAGGCCCTTGGCTTCTTCGAGAATTTCTCACGCATCACCACCATGCTCCGCGCCCTGAACGACGTCGGCCTCACCTACGTCCAACTCGGCCAGCCCAGCACCCAACTTTCCGGCGGCGAAGCTCAGAGAGTCAAACTCGCCAGCGAACTGGGCAAAAACGCCACCGGCCACACGCTCTACGTGCTTGACGAACCGACAACCGGTTTGCATTTCGCGGACATCCAGAACCTGTTGAACGTGCTCAACAGACTGGCCGGCATGGGCAACACGATCCTGGTCATCGAGCACAATCTGGACGTGATTAAGTGTGCCGACTGGATTATCGACATGGGCCCCGAAGGCGGCGACGCCGGCGGCCGGGTCATCGCGACGGGCACGCCGGAGGAGATCGCAGGCATCCCGGATTCCTTCACCGGCCAATTTCTGCGCCACAAATTGAATCCAGAGGTGCTGGCCGAGCTGACGGCCGCGCGAAAGGAACGATCAATTGCAAAGAGCCAGAAGATTGCGTGAACCAAACGACGATCTTGCGGCTGACCTTGGCTTGCAAGGTGCGGAAATACAAATAAACCGCAAAGACGCGATGACGCAAAGGTAACACAACGCAAAGAGCGTCTCGGCAAATTCAGATATTTGATGCGTGAGAAACATCAACCGACGATGAACTCCGATCCGGCCAAAAGCGCTCTTGGCGTGTTTCTTTCCTCTGCGTCATCGCGGCTTTGCGGTTTATTCGCTTTTCCTCCTGATCGGCGATCCCTCGATTGGAAATCCGCCATCGCGCGGAGTAGCGTATTGCTATGAGCACACTTGCCGCTGCACAGGGTCAGTCACCGCCTCCGCCTCCACCGCCGTCGGCGGCGCTGGCGCCGGCGAAAGAGGGGGAATATAACCGCCTGGGATTGAATTACCGGCTGCCGATTCCCCGGCCGAAGGTGCGCGGGATTGTCATCGATGCCCATTCGCATCTGCTGGCGGCCCGGCATGCGCCGGGGTGGTTTGCGGCGGCGCGGCATTACGGGATCGACGCCTTTGTCACCATGTCGCCGCTGGAGGAGGCCATCGGCATTCAGCGCGATTGGGGCGATCGCGTGCAATTCATCGCCGTGCCGGCGTTCCCCAATTTCAATGAGGAGGAGTGGCTTCGGCGCATCGAAGCCTTCCACAACCTCGGCAGCAGGATCGTCAAATTCCACATGGCGCCGGGCACGATGATCCGCACCGGCCTGCGACTGGATTCGCCAACCATCCGGCGGATCATGCGCGAATCGGCCGATCGAGGCATGATCCTCATGAGCCACGTCGGCGACCCCGACACCTGGTACAACGACAAATACAAAGACGCCGCCAAATTCGGCGATCGCGATTTGCATTACCGGTTGTGGGCCGACGCCCTGGAAGAATATCGCGATCACCCCTGGCTGGGCGCGCATCTGGGCGGCAATCCGGAAAATCTGCCGCGGTTGCAGGAATTTCTCGACCGGTTCCCCAATCTCGTTCTGGACAACAGTGCCACGCGATGGATGGTCCGCGAGATCAGCAAGCAGCGCGACGAGGCCCGCGATTTCATCATTCGCAATCAGGACCGCATCATCTTCGGCTCCGACCAGGTCAGCGGCGATGATCGCGGTTTCGATTTCCTCGCCAGCCGCTATTGGGCTCATCGCAAACTCTGGGAAACCGCCTACAACGGCCCGACCAACATTTACGATCCCGATCTGCCCGTGAACCGCCAGCCCGAAATTCACGGCCTGGCCCTGCCCGATGCCGTCATCCAAAAACTCTATCACGACAACATCATCAAGCTGCTCGGCCGGGTTGGCGTGCGTTTTGATATCGATCGCCCCGTCGCCCGCGTCGCCTGAGGTCCGACATGATCAAGATCGCGATGATCGGCGCCGGCAGCGTTGTTTTCTGCAAGACGCTCACCGGGGACATCCTCTCCTATCCCGAATTTCACGACGCCCGGCTGACGTATATGGATGTCGATGCCCGTCGCCTGGAGGTGGGCGCGGCACTGGCACGAAAGGTCGCAGCCGGTTGCGGGGCCAAACCCGATATCCGCGCCACGCTCGACCGCAGCGCCGCTCTGGCCGAGGCCGACGTGGTCATCGTCATGGCCCAGGTCGGCGGGTTCGACGCAACGCTCATCGACTTTGAAATCCCGCGCAAATACGGCCTGAATTTCACCATCGCCGACACCACCGGACCCGGCGGGCTTTTTCGCGCCCTGCGCACCTTCAACCTGCTCCGCGACATCGGCCGGGATATGGAATCCCTCTGCCCGCGCGCCCTGCTGATCAATTATTCCAATCCCATGTCGATGAACATGCGGACGATAACGGCCACGACCAGCGTGCGGGCCGTCGGCCTGTGCCACAGTGTGCAGGGAACGTTCCAGCATCTCATGCACTGCATCGGCGAAGACCCCGCCAAGGTCGCCTTCACCTGCGCCGGCATCAACCACATGGCATTTTATCTGCGACTGGAAAAGGACGGGGTCGATCTCTATCCGCGCCTCTTTGCCGCCATGGATGATCCGGGCGTCTATGATTCCGATCGCGTGCGATTTGAATTGCTCAAGCGGCTGGGCTACTTCGTCACCGAATCCTCCGAGCATAACGCCGAGTACAACCCGTTCTTCATCCCGCACGGCCAGCGGACTATCGAGCGATTCGCCGTCCCCATCGACGAATATCTCCGCCGTTGCGATCGCGGCGTCGAGGAGTTTCATCGGCTCGCCAGCGAATGCCATTCGCCCGAGCCGATCCCCGTCCGCAAGAGCCCGGAATACGGCAGCACGATCATCCATTCGCTGGCGACCGGACAGCCGGCCGTTGTGTACGGAAATCTCCCCAACCGCGGCGCGATTTCCAATCTACCGGCCGATGCGATTGTCGAATGCCCGACGATGGCCGATCGAACCGGCGTCGCCCTCACGCACGTCGGCGATCTGCCGCCGCAGTTGGTCGCCTATGTGCAGCCGCACGTGTCACAGCATGAATTGTTTATCCGCGCCGTCCTGGAACATCGCCGCGACCACGTTTATCAGGCGGTGATGTTCGACCCGCTGACGGCCGCAACGCTGCCACTCGACGATATCGTGCAGATGTGCGATGAACTGATCGCCGCTCACGGCGATTTGCTTCCCCCGCTGCCCGCCCGAACTCTGGTTCCCACCAGCGGAATCCAATTCCCCCCGCTGGACCCGGCCGATCTGCGCCGACAATGGTGCGCCGATCAATCGCGCCGACTGTCCGAATACATCCGCGACTGGCTGGTGCTGGGCCCATTCCCCAGCGACACGCCCGGCCGGGTGCGTTTGGATTTCCCCACAGAGTTCGAGCGCGGCCTGGCCAAGCGCGGCCACGGCCCGATCGACCGCACCGCGACATACGCCGCCGGCACGAAGCAAATCTCATGGACGCCCGCCCAGGCCGACGACCACGGCCTGGTAAATCTCGGCGATGCGATTGGGACCGTCGAATGGGCCGTCGCCTATGCCTATGCCGAATTCCATTCCGCCACGGCCAGACAGGCCGAACTGCGCTGCGGCAGCGACGACGGCATCCGTATCTGGCTCAACGGCCGGCAGATTCACACCCACGAAATCGGCCGCCCCTACCGCCCCGATTCCGACCGCCTGATCGTCCCCCTGATCGCCGGCCCCAACCGCCTGCTGGTCAAAATCGACAACTACCAGGGCGGCTGGGGCTTCGGCGTAGCCATCGGAAACGCCAAGACGGCGGTCGACCTGCGATCCACGGATCGCTGATCCGGCGGAAATGCGAATAAGCCGCACCTGCGGTGAGCAACGCCGAGCCGGAGACGCTATGACGCCCAGAAAGAAGCCACGTTAAGACGCCTTTCTCGTGTCCCCTCTCCCTGTACGCGGGGAGAGGGTAGGGTGAGGGGGCATTTCGTAGCCGCGCCCCAGCCGAAGAACCCTCACCCCAACCCTCTCCATGAGTACAAGGCGAGGAGGAAGAGAACGTCGCCGATCGCGTCGCGCACCCGCCAGCGCGGATTCACAATCGGCCAATTCCCGTTTCCCAATTGCCCAACTGGCGATGAAGGGCGAATCGCTGTACAAGAGTCCGCGCCAAGTTGCAACTCGGCGGGAGCTCAGCCGGATTTGGTGCAGGCGCGATTGCGGGCCGCGAGAAACGTGCAGGTGGAAGCGGTGCCGGAGAGCCTGGCGCGAAGGTTCGGGATGAGGATTTAGTTACGCAAGGAAGCCGCCCAGATGTTGTACAATCTCATCGTGACCGATCGGGCCCGCGCATCGCTGAAAGCGATGTCGCCAGACGTCGCCCGGCGAGTGGTCAAGAAACTCGAGCGGATGCGCAATGGGCTGGCTGGCGACGTGAAGCGTTTGACGAAATTCGAGCCGGCCTATCGACTTCGGGTCGGAGACTGGCGGGTGCTGTTCGACTTGGCGGGCGTGGACATTCTGGTACATGACGTCAAGCATCGCTCAGAGGTATATGATTCTTAAGAAAGGGCGCCAATGCTCAAGACCCATTATGATGTGCTGACACGCAACGGAAGAGAAAAGTTCTTCGTCGTTCCTGTAAAGGAGTATGAAGCGCTCCTTGAAAAACTGGAAGACGAAGCTGATTACCGCGCGCTGGTCAAGGCGAGGAAAGCCAACGCCGGCAAACCGACCTACACACTCGAAGAAGTTAAGCGCGAGCTGGGCTTGACGCGCTCTGTGCGGAACCGCAGGGCCTGAAGCCGCCGCATTTCTTTCATGGCAATAATCATGCTCAAATTGAAACCGACATTCATCGAAGAGAACGGCAAAGCCAGGTTTGTCGTGTTCAGCATGAAGGATTTCAAGGCCATCACATCTGACGGTTGGTATCTACAGACATGATCACTCCCAAGCCCTTCCAGCACCGGGCCGCCGATAGCACGGCCGTCGTATTCGGCTCTTCTCCCTGGCCCCGACAAGCTCCCCGTTGCCGCCGCGCCCGCCGATGGGTAACTTTCCGGCCGAGCCCCCCAAGCCATCGGCCGTCGTCGATATCCGCGTCATCTATTGCGGCGACAATCTGGACCAACTGGCCAAGCAGCCGGACAAGTGAGTCGATCTGATCTACATCGACCCGTTCAACAGCAACCGCAACTATGAGATATTCTGGGGTGAAACCAAGGAAATGCGGCGATGTGACACCTCAACTCCGCCAACTCATTCACCGGCGGCCTCACGAACCTTCGACGTAACATCGACCGCCTCGGGGGGCCGAATGCGCGACACGATAACGCGGACCAAATACCGTGGTCTATTCGGCTTGGCGGTTGGTATCCCATTTCTGGCGCGCCCAGATTGGACTCGGCCGGGCCAAAGTTCAGACTTTTCCAGCACGTCTTCGAACGTCTTTGAGACATTTGGGGCGTTTTTTCGTCGCAGACGGGGCTTGAATCCGCGATATTCGGCCAAGAAGCGGGGTGCAAGGTGAAGGCGCAGGCGGCATATTTGATTGTTAAGAGGCTTGCCGGCCTTGGGTTGTGTGAAAATCGCGGGACCTACGTGTATTGCGACGCCACGCTCACGTAGCGCATGCGGGCTTCGTAGAGGGCGGAGTCGAGAACCTGGCGTTCTTCTTCGGTGAGGTTGCCTTTGGTCTTTTCTTCGAGGATGCCGAGGTTATCGATGTAATACTTGGCCATGTCGAGATTGACGCCGCTGGCGCCGCGGATGTCGATTTCGCCAAGGTAGATCAGAACCTGGGTGACGAATTGCTGGACCATCGCGGTGAAGCTGGCCGGAGCGTTGCGGGGCCCGGTCGCGGGACGGCCGGTGGGTTGGCCTGTGGGCTTGGCGGCGGCGGATTCGTTGCCGGGCGTACGAGCCTGCGGGACGGGCATGGCCGCGGGCTTGGCGGCCGCTTCCTCGGCCAGGCGCCGCTTCTCCTCCTGTGCCTGCTTCTTCCAGTCCAGATCAATGTGCAGCGATGATTCTTCGTCAGCCATAAAAATCTCCGTGTCAGTCGGTCCTTTATACACGAGGAACGGCCGCCACGCGAGATGTTTCGCCCCGCCCTTCTCAAGAATGGGGATTGCATCTATAGTACGCGGCTCGACCGGCGGCTATGGCGCCGCCGGCCGGACGGCGATCGGATCGTCCGCCCCGTGCGGAACCGTCGCCAATGGCACAGTTAAGGAACGCCCATGACCGAAAACGCTCTCACGACGGCCGAGACGGAAGAACAGGAATTCAATTACTCGATCAAGATCGAGGACGCCGGACCGGCCACCAAGCGAGTCACCGTGGAAATCCCCGAGGACCGCATCGCCGCCAAGCTCGTCGAACAGTTCAAGGAACTGCGATCCGACCTTGCCCTGCCGGGGTTCCGGCCGGGTCATGCGCCGCAGAAGCTCGTCGAGAAGCGATTCCATTCGGATGTGCGCGAGCAGGTGCGGCGGTTTCTGGTGAAGGAAAGCTACGACCAGGCCGTCAAGAAGAACAACCTGCAGGTCATTGGCGAGCCGGAGTTCGATAATCCGGACGCGATCAAGCTGCCTGAGACCGGACCGATGACCTATACGTTCTCGATCGAAGTGCAGCCGACGTTCGAGATCCCCGATCTGTCGAACCTGCGGGTCACGCGGCCAAAGGTTGATGTCAAGGCAGAGCACGTGGATAAGGCCGTTGAGAAGCTCCTTGAACAACAGGGGACGCTGATTCCGGTCGAAGGCCGGGGCGTGGAAGGCCACGATCGGCTGCTGGCGGATGTACACCTGAAAGTGGACGGCGCCGTCGTCAGCCACATGCACGATCAGAACATTTCGGTCGAGGCGCATTCAGTGGCCGGCCATCCGATCGACGATCTGGCCGGGCCGCTGGCGGGCATGCTTCCGGGCGAGACGCGGTCGGTGGGAACGGTGCTGCCGGCGGATTACGTTCGGCCGGAGCTTCGCGGCAAGACCGCGGAAATGGAGATCACGCTGAAGGCGATCCACAAGCTGGAGGTTCCGACGCTGGACGCGGACTTCCTCAATCAGCTTGGGTTTGAGAACATTGACGACTTGAAGACGGCGTTGCGGGAGCAAATGGACCAGCGACTGAAGAGCGACGTGCGGCAGGCGATGCGCGACCAGGTGATGAAATTCCTGCTGAACGCGGTGCAGATGGAACTGCCGGCGCGGCTGTCGAAGAACCAGGAAGAGCGCGTGGTGCAGCGGACGATCGTGGATTTGCAGGTTCGCGGCGTCAGCCCCGAGCGCGTGGCGGCGTTGCAGGATGGACTGCGTGCCAATGCCCGCGAACAGGGCGCGATCGAGCTCAAGAAGTTCTTCATCCTCAACAAGCTGGCCCAAAGCGAGAACGTGGATGTATCCGAACAGGAACTCAACGGCATGATCGCGGAACTGGCGATGCGCCGCGACGTGCGCCCCGAAAAGCTCAAGCAGGAATTGAGCACCGACGGCCAACTGGCCTATCTGTACATGCAGATGCGCGAGCACAAGGCCCTGGATGTGGTGCTGCAAAAGGTCCACATTGATGATGTGGATGTTGATGCCGCCGCCTCACCTGCTGCCGAAGCGCCGGCCGCAGCGTCAACTCCGGAATCAAACCCGCCGTCCGCCGCGCCCGAGGCACCGGCCGATACGCCACCGACACCATGAAATACCAGGCCCCGCGCGGCACGCTCGACACGTTGCCGGATGAAAGTTGGAAATGGCAGTCGATCGAGCGCATCGCGCGCACGACGGCCGGGCTTTTTCATTTCGCCGAAATCCGCACCCCGATGTTCGAGGCGACCGAACTGTTCCACCGCGGCGTCGGCGAAGGCTCTGATATCGTCCGCAAGGAGACCTTCACGTTCGACGATCGCGGCGGAAGATCGATCACGCTTCGACCCGAAGGCACGGCCGGCGTGGTCCGCGCAGTCATCGAGGCCGGGTTGCTGAACCAGGACGGCGCCCGCGTCAAAGTCTTTTACATCGCGCCGAATTTCCGGTACGAGCGCCCGGAAAAAGGCCGTTTGCGCCAGCATCATCAATTCGGCGCTGAAGCGTTCGGCGTCGCCGCGCCGGCACAGGATGTCGAGTGCATTCTGCTGCAACTCGACTTCTATCGCCGCTGCGGGTTGAAGGATCTTGCCCTGCAAATCAACAGTCTGGGCGACAAGGATTCCAAGGCTCGCTATCGCCAGGCGTTGGTTGAATATTTGACGCCCCGACAGGCCGAACTGGGCGCGGATTCCCAGCGGCGATTGGTGGAAAACCCGCTGCGAATCCTCGACAGCAAGGATCCGGCCGACCAGGCCGCCGTCAAGGACGCTCCGCCGGCCGCGGAATCTTTGTCGGACAAGAGCCGAAAGCATTTCGACGCCGTTCAGCAGCTTCTGACGGATGCGAAGGTGGCGTACACGGTCAATCCGCGGCTGGTGCGTGGATTCGATTATTACACGGACACGCTGTGGGAAGTGACCGCGGCCGGGTTGGGTTCGCAAAACGCCGTCGGCGGCGGCGGACGTTACGACGGGTTGGTCGAAGACCTGGGCGGCCGGAGCACGCCGGGCGTCGGATTCGGCTCGGGACTTGAGCGGCTTCTGATCGCGTTGGAGCAGCAAGGGGTGGCGATCCCCGATTCACGCGAACCGCTGGTCTATCTGATATCCGTCGGGGACGCCGCTCGCAGCGCCAATTGGAAGCTCGCGGCCGAGCTGCGGGCGGCGAACATCGCGGTCGATCTGGATTTGGCCGGGCGGCCCACGCGATCGCAATTCACGCTGGCCGATCGCGACAAGGCCTCGGTTGCCCTGGTGCTGGGCGACAATGAACTGGCGAACAACACGGTGGCAATGAAAGACCTCGCGACCGGCGAGCAGACGATCGTCCCACGCGGTGAATTGATCGTTGTTTTGCGGACGCGGTTGACGCGACGACAGCAGGCATCTTGAAATCGTGCCGGGGGGCCGTGGTCAGCGATCGGCGTCACTTCCGAGTCAAGCCAAGTCGCGAATTCTTGGCGTTCAGTCGATATGTCTGCGGCGGCTGCCCATAGGCCGATCGAAAACACCGAATCAGATTTTCCGTGCAGGAGAACTGGCTCTGCATGGCAATTTGCCGCAGAGGCAGATCGGTATCCACAAGCAGATCATGTACGTACTGCAACCGGCAGCGGCGGATTTCCTGGCTGACAGTGCGGCCCACCAGGCTCTTGAATCGATGATCGAGCCATTTGCGCGAGATCGGAATCTGCCGCAGCAGTTGTTTGATGTTCACACCTGTTGCCGCGTGGGCGTGGATCATCGCCATCGCCTCGACGACGGCCGGGTCCGTGAACGCCAGCACATCGGTCGACGTCCGCACGTGAATGCGGCCCGGCGGAATGAGCACTGCCTTGGGCGTGGCGGAGCGCGGGTCGCGAATCAGCGCATCAAGCACTCTGGCGGCCTCAAAGCCCATCAGTACAAAATCCTGCGCCACGCTGGAAAGCGGAACCGGCGACAGTTCACACACGGTATGAAAATTGTCCACTCCCAAAATGGCCAGGTCGCGCGGCACGTCGATTCCCTCGGCCTCGGCGCTGCTGGCCAGCGTGCGGGAGACGAAATCGCACGCCGTCATCGCCGCCACGCCGCGAGGAAGCGTCCGGAGCCATCGCCGCAGGAAGGCCACCGCGCGCACCTTGGACTGAAACCGGAAATCGGCGACTCCCAGCGGCTCGATCGTCGCCGGCGCCGCCAGCGAAGCGGCCGCAACCGCCTGCTCGAATCCACACTGCCGGGCAACACTCCATCGCGTGTCGATCCCCAGAAACGCCAGCTTCCCAAAGCCTCGAGCAATCAGGTATTCAGCTCCCACCCGGCCGATCGCCATGTCATCGGACAATACCGAGGGCAACCGCGGAGCCAGATCGTGAAGCAGATTGACAACCGGCGTGCGCGAGCGAACCAGCCGCGCGACAAGAGTCCTGGCGTCAGCCCGAATCGCCGTGATCGCGCCATCGGCGCGGCGGCCGGCGAAATTGGCGGTGAATTCATCGGGCGATACGCACAGCACCTGCCAGTTGCATTGCCGCTGGCGCGCGTAATCCGTAATCCCCTGCAGCACGTCGCGCAATGCCTCCGGGAGGTGAAAGGCGAGCAGTATGCGGCGCGTCGGGCTCATCAAGTCGATTCTGCACGTATTCCATAAATGATAGCGACTTGACCAGATTTTCCATACACCGCCGCCTTGCCGCTCGTGTACTCTTCTGTCCGTACGGCATTTTGATCGAGGTGTAAGAATGGTATCAGTGCTCAAATACGCGGCCCGGGTGGCGATCGCGGTCTTTCTGTGCGGCTCGCTTGCCGTCGCACAAGTCGATCTGAACGTCGGCAAGACCCGGCCGCTCAATCCGGAATTGCCGGGGTTGGTGCGCGCCCCGGGACCGCGCTCGACGCCGGTCACGACCGGCATACCGGCCGTTTATTCCGGCGTCAGCGGACCCGGTCAGCCGGTGGAGGGGACAGGCTACGGCGGCTATCGCACCGGGCGCGAAGGCGTTATGTACCGCGGGCCCGATCCCAAGGACGGATGGCTGCCATTCGGCAATCGCGCCCTGGGCACGGCCGTCACCGCCGGGCTGCTCCCGCCGCTTCGGCCCATCTGGGATGTCCACATGCGCGACACCACCATCTGCCTGGCCGACGATGGGTTCTATTACATGACCGGCTCGACCGGCGATAACATCTGGGATCTGAATGACGGCGTCGAACTCTACAAATCCAAAGACCTCAAGACCTGGGATTACCTGGGGCTGGTGTGGAGCGTCGATAAAGACGGCACCTGGGAGAAACAACTCCGCTACGTCTGGGCGCCGGAGATTCATTTCGTTAATCACACCTTCGTCATCGCCTATTGCATGAACGGCGGCGACGGCGGCGGCACGGGGCTGCTGGTCAGCAAATCCGGCAAGCCGCAAGGCCCCTATACCAATCCCGTCGCCAGCAACAAACCGCTGACCGGCGGCATTGATGCCACCGTCTTCCAGGATGGCGACGGCAAAGTCTATTTCACCAACGGCGCCGGCGGCACGCTTCATCTCATGAAGAGCGATCTCTCCGCGTTCGACGGACCGGCGATCAACGTCAAATTCGTCGCCACCGGCAATTCCGGCGGCCCGACGCGCATCGGCCACGAAGGCGCTTCGCTCTTCAAAGCCAATGGCAGGTATTACCTGGGCGCGGCCGACACGTATCAGGGCCGGTATTCCAGCATGTGCTCGATCGCCGACCACATCGAAGGGCCATATACGAACATCCATGAGGCTGTCCCCTGCGGCGCAGGCGGGAATTATTTTCACGACAAGGACGGCAACTGGTGGTGTACATATTTCGGCAACGACGACCAATCCCCCTGGCGCGAGAAGCCGGGCATCGTGAAGATCGACTTCCGTAAGGATGGCACGATATTCGTCGCCGACGAGCAACCCGCCTTCGTGCTTCAAGCCGGGGCGCGGGCGCTCTGGCGAAAGAACGCCGCTACGGCCGCATCCACGAGGGCAAATTAGATGGCCAGAACCCACGCAACGCTCTGGATTGTTTTTCTGATGTCGCTTGCCAGCGCTGCGGCTTACGGCGGCGCTGGCGGCGGCGCGCCTCCAGCCACCGCTCCAGCCCGCGATAACTCGGCGTTCATTCTCACGCCGCCCGCCCGGGCCACGCCGCGCATTAACGGGCCATCCATCTTCGGCGTGCGCGCGAATCATCCCGTCCTCTATCGAATCCCCGCCACCGGCACACGCCCACTTGTCTTCTCCGCCACCAGTCTCCCGGCCGGAGTGATCCTCGACGCCGCCACCGGCCAACTCAGCGGCTCGGTGGCCAAGGAAGGCACGTACAAAATCGTGCTGCACGCCGCCAACAGCGCCGGCATGGCCGATCGCGCCTTGCGCATTGTCGTCGGCGACACCATCGCCCTGACCCCGCCGATGGGTTGGAATTCCTACAACGTCTGGAGCGATCAGATCACACAGGATCGCGCCATCGCTGCCGCCAAGGCGATGGTCTCAACGGGCCTGATCGATCACGGCTGGACGTACATCAATATGGATGATGGCTGGCAGAACGCCCGCGGCGGCGAGTTCAACGCCCTTCAGCCCGACCCGCGCAAGTTCACGGACATCGAGGCGATGGTCGACCAGATCCACCAATTGGGCCTCAAAGCGGGCCTCTATTCATCACCGTGGGTGATGACCTATGCCGGCCGGCTCGGAAGCAGTGCTGAGAATCCGCAAGGCACCGCCCAGCGTTGGCCGCCGGGTGCGGCGAAGAACAAGAAGCAGCTTCCCTTCGCGATCGGCACATACAAGTTTATGACCAATGACGCGCGGCAATTCGCGGCATGGGGATTCGACTATCTCAAGTACGATTGGGGCCCCGTCGAATATCCCGAAACAAAGGAAATGTACGACGCTCTCCACGATCAGAATCGCGATATTGTATTCAGCATTTCCAACAATCACGTGCAGAACATGTTCGCCGACATCGCCCATGTCTCGACCGTCGCCAATGCCTGGCGGACCACGACCGATATCACCGACAACTGGGGCCGGGTCAGCACCGACATTGGCTTCAATCAGGACAAGTGGGCGCCGTTCGCCCGGCCGGGCCATTACAATGACGCCGACATGCTCGTCGTCGGCGTCGTCGGCTGGGGCACCGGCAAACAGCATCCGAGCAAGCTGACCGTCGACGAGCAATTCACGCACATATCGCTCTGGGCGATGCTCTCTTCGCCGATGCTTCTGGGCTGCGACATGACACAAATGGACCCATTTACGCTCAGCTTGCTGACCAACGACGAGGTGCTGGCCATCGATCAGGATGCTCTGGTGAAGCAGGCCGTTAATGTGTCTCGGCAGGGTCAGCTCGAGGTCTATCGCAAGGAACTGGAGGATGGATCGCTGGCGGTGGGCCTGTTCAACCGCGGCCCCGCCACGGCGTCGGTAACGGCACAATGGAGCGATTTGAAAGTCGCCGGCAAACAGACCGTCCGCGATTTATGGCGGCAAAAAGATCTCGGAGTCTACGACCAGAGCTTTAAGGCGGACGTGGCGTCACACGGCGTTGTGCTGGTGCGCGTCATCCCAGCCAAGTGATCGACGCCGCGGCGCTGGCGTGGATCAGAGGAATGCGATGAGACGATTCGTCTGGCTGATGTCGATTGTCATTGCGGCGGCGCTGCCGTGTGTGCGTGCCGCGGCCGCCAACAGCGACGGCGTCTTCAATGTGCTGGACTATGGTGCCAAGGGTGACGGCACCACCAGCGACACGGCCGCCGTGCAGAAAGCCGTGGACGTCTGCGCCGCGGCGGGCGGCGGTCAGGTACTCCTGCCGGCCGGCAAGACGTTCCTGACCGGCGTGATCACACTTCACAGTCATCTCGATTTCCACCTGGCCAGCGGCAGCGTGCTCAAGGGCAGTGCCGATTGGCACGATTACGGTCACGAAGGATCGCTGCTCTTCGCCAAAGACGCGACAAACCTCACCATCTCGGGCGACGGCACAATCGACGGCAATGACCGCGCACTGTGGCAGAAACTCGCCGACGAGCAGGCGGGTGGCGACGTCAACCGGCCGAATTGGTGGCCGCAGTCGTTCGTGGGCGATTACTGGCCGTTTGGAAAAACCGATCCGCGCCGCCCTGCCGGGCGGCCGCTGATGATGATCCTCATCGGTTGCAAGCAGCTTCACATTCGCGAGTTGACGCTTACCAACGCCCCGAGTTGGACAGTGCATCTTGTGGGCTGCGAGGACGCCCTTATCGACGCCATCAGAATCCGCAATGCTTGGGACGTGCCCAACTGCGACGGCATCGACCTCGACCACTGCCGGGACGTGCGCGTGGTCGGTTGCTCCATCGAGTGCGCCGACGACGGCATCGTGATCAAGAACACGCCCAACTTTGCATCGTACGGCGGCAGCGCCCGCATCACCATCACCGGCTGCACGCTGGCGTCGCGCAGCGCAGCGCTGAAGATCGACGAAATCTACACCCAGCCAGGCGCCCGCGACATCGTCTTTGCCGACTGCGTGATCTCCCGCAGCAATCGCGGCCTGTGCATCCAAAGCCGTGACGAAGGTGACATCCAAAACGTGATCTTCTCGAATATCATCATCGAAACGCGATTCTGGACCGGCAAATGGTGGGGCTCCAGCGAGCCGATCACTGTTTACCTTGCTCCTCGTTCGCCGCAGACGCAACTTGGGCACGTGCGCAACATCCGGTTCAACAACATCCTGGCCCGCGGCGAGAACGGCGCCTTTCTTTCCGGAACGCCAGGCCACCCGCTGGAGGACATCGCCCTGGACCACGTGCGGATCGAGATGGCGAAAATCGGCGATGAGAAAGGCGGATTCTACGACCTGCGCCCACAGAACAGTGGCACGGGGCTCCTACAGATGAAACTCGCCGGCGTATACGCACGCGAAATCGCCGGCCTTTCAATCACCCAGACCAAGGTGATCTGGAATGAAGGGCTTGACGACTATTACGGCCTTGGGTTCGACCAGGCCAACGTCAAGAACCTCGACACCGATCATGTGGATTTTCCCGACGCACCGGTCAAGGCGCCGCCGAAGACACCATAAACGGATTCTCTCTTTGCAAGGATTTGCATGCGACGCAACCTGACATTCACGCTGGCAGCGATCACCATAATGGCGATGGCTGGCCTTTTGGCCGCGCAAACTGCGCCTACTGCGCCAGTCGCCGCGCCGCCGCCCTTCACATCCTCCGCGGCCGTCTATTCAGGCGTCAGCGGCCCCGGTAAACCTGTCGTCGGCAACGGCGGCGGCGGGTATCGTTCGGGGTATGAGGGCCTGATGTACGACGGCCCCAACCCCAAACCCGGCTGGCTGCCACTGGGGAAATACGTCTGCACCAGCTCGGCCGTCAAAGCGGGGCTCATACCGCCGCTCAAGCCCATCTGGGATGTTCACCTTCGCGACACGATCATCAACATCGGCGGCGACGGCCTCTATTACATGACCGGCTCGACGGGCGACAACATCTGGGACCGCAACGACGGAATCGAACTCTATAGTTCCAAAGACCTCCAG
>Ga0181520_10004784_pt1 | contig 22270 bp, 15 predicted proteins | sample PEATcosm2014_Bin_29_FD_132451 | JGI IMG/M metagenome (GOLD analysis project Ga0181520, IMG submission 132451) | Peatland microbial communities from MTU Mesocosm Facility, Houghton, MI, USA - PEATcosm2014_Bin02_30_metaG | ecosystem: Environmental > Terrestrial > Soil > Wetlands > Peat | place...
ACCCTACGCGGTCTTGACGGCGCTCGACAAGTTTCTGGCCCAAGAGCCGAACGTGGTTGAAAGCGAGCGGGCTTTCGTCCGCGAGGCAATCGGGGCCATCGAGGCATGGCGGGACCGAACGGCCATCGAGCCGCAAGGGTTCTATCGCCCGATGACCGTCGAGAGGCGAGATTCGATCATGAAGTTCTACGAGAAAACGGCCTTGAACATGTACGACGGCTTCGCCAAACGGATGTCGAGGTACGCCAAGAGCGAGGACACATGCCGGAAACGCCTAGCAGAATTGTTCCAGCAGGCGGCGAAGTAGCATCGTGCCGGAGTCGGAGGAGCAGGTTGGGACAATCGAAGCGATGTTCCACCACGTTTGATCGTCGCCAATTGGTGAGATTGCACTGCGATTGTCCCACGCTGCATTTGTATCCACCACATTACTTGAAGGAGTCCGCCATGAGAACAACACGTTCCCGCTTGTTCACACTATCGTTATCACTCACGCTCTCCATCTCCTATCTGCCATGGAGCGGTCTTCACGCCTCGCCCTGGGACCCGGCCGCCGCAGATTACGCGGGCCACAAGGGCAAGACGATTTACGTTTCGAAAAAAGGCGATAATTCCGACGGCAGCAGTTGGCAAAGGGCGTTTCATTCGATCCAAGCGGCCCTGCTGGCATTGCCCGACAACCAGGGCGGACACCAAATCATCATCCGCCCGGACACCTACGTGGAAGCCAACGTCTACAGCATCCACAAGGGCGCTGCCGGGGCGTACAACCTCTTCCGGGGCGATTTCGACGGCAAGCTGGGCTCCGGGGCGACCGGCTGGGTGGTCCTGGATTGCGGCGCCCCGGGAGTCGCGGTGCGGACGGATCCAAGCAAGCCCTACGGCTTCTATAAGATCGTGTCGTCCGACCAGCCGGAATCCGGGTACAAGAGCATTGATTGGTGGGCCAACTTCGCCGGACCGCCGGGAACGTACTCTTGGCTCAACTTCGACCGTTGGATTTTTCGCCACATCTATGCCACCGGCGGGGATGGCGCGTTCGGTCTCTATTCAATGGTCAAGGACGATGAGCGCAAGGCTGGCACGCTAGTGGTTGAGGATTGCGTCGGCATCGGACGGTTTTGTGGTGCCTTGATGACGCCAGGCGTCGGCAGAAAGGACGAGCCGTACATCTTCCGCAGATCCTACTTCCTGAACCTCGACTGGTGTGGCGACGCGGGCGGGGTCTATGTCCGCGCTCACCACACTTCGATGCCCGACTATCCCGATGTGATCTTCGATGACTGCACGATCGTCGGCCCGGACAACGCCTTGCAAGTTGGCTATCCTGGGTTCGATCTGTACACGCGGGTGAAGTTTAAGAACTGCCGGCTGATCACGCTGAATTTTTCCCAGACCACCGGCCTGCCCGGCTCAGGAATCATTTGCTGCGACATGGACGGAAAGTATTTGCACGTCGATTTTGAAGATTGTACGCTGATGGGCTACAAGCTGTTCGGCAAGAGTTACTTCCAATGCAATAAAGCTCAAGGATCTGGAACGACCGATCCGTCGTTCTCGATCAAGGGCAAGGCTCGCGTGTACGTGCATTACGACCAGCCGGTGCCCAAAGGGTTCGAGCGATTGGGACTGTGGCCGGTGGAAGTGGTCAACCGCCTCGCCCCGCCATCGCCCGGCTGCGTCGAACATCGCTAGCCCACTTGACGCAAATGCCCACTCTGGAGATGATCCCGGTATGAATTCACGCGAGCGGGTGCGAAAAGCCAGTCGTTTTGAAGAACCGGACCGGGTACCGATCGATGTCGGCGGCAGCCTGGTTACCGGAATCTGCATCGACGCCTACGTCGATCTGGTGAAATACGTGGGGTTGGACCTCGGCTGTTGCACATCCGCCACCTCGAAGGACATTTTGCGGGACTCTGGACCGTGGGCAGCTACACCGTCTCGCCCGGCAACACCTGCTGCTACACGGGCTGGGACATCGACTGTCACGAGGGGGACGGCGACCAGGCGCAGCACAACCTGAAGCTGGCGCTTGATCTGTACGAGCGTCTGCGGGCGCTGGGGATGTTCCCGCTACTCGAAGACTCGAACAGCAACGGCGGGTATCACGTCTGGGTTCTCTGGCGAGACCCCGTCCCTGCGGCGGTCGTCAGGCGGTTCGGAATGGCGATGGCGGGCGACCATGAGATGGAGGTCTTTCCCAAGCAGAACGGGCTGCCCAGGGGCGGCTATCAGTGACAGGCCACCAAGGGCCTGCGAATCCACGTGCGATCGGGCGGCGACGGCGCGAACGACGAGAAGGCCGCCGTGCAGACGTTCAATCACGAGCTCCGCGCAGGGCAGAAGGTGCTGAGGACGTTCGACCTCTACGCAATTCGATTGTGATCGGGCGGTCAAGCTGGAGTTTCATGGGGCGAGGGTCAGTTCGGATGCCAGCCTGTTGCGATGACGCGTTTGGCGTCCTACAATGCCAGGGTAATTACGACTGGCCAGACTTCCAGCCAACAGGTTCCTACCGCCTTCGGCAAGCGAGATGTCCCATGAACCGAACCATTCGTCGTGCTCTCATCGTTTTGATGGCGGCTTCGTTGCTGCTCGCGCCGGCGAGGCCCTCGGCGGGCGATGGTGTCGACGACGCGGCGGTACTGAATTTCCATTTGATGCATCCCGGCGGCGAGAGTGTCCCGGGCGACCCGAACGCCGCTTTCTGTCTCGACGGCGTGTATCACTTGCACTATATCCTTGCCCACCCGTGGGCAGGAAGGCAGTCCTTCTGCTTCGTGCATGTCACAAGTCGCGACATGCTGCACTGGACATGGCAAACGACGAAGCTGCAACCCTCGTTCACCGGCCATGGCATGTTCAGCGGCACGGGCTTTCTGACCAAGGAGGGCATGCCCGCTGCCATCTACCACGGTGAAGGGTCGGGTCGAAACCAGATCGCCATCGCCAAAGACCGCCGGATCTCCGCTTGGGAGAAGCCGTATCCGTTGGATGTCCGGAACGCCGACGGCACGAAAGCGAAGATCGGATTCTGGGATCCCTACTGCTTCCTCATCGGCGATACCTATTACGCGATTTCCGGCGGCGTCAACCCGCCACTGATGAAATCCAAGGACTTGAAGCATTGGACGCTCGTCGGCAACTTCCTGTCGCACGACCTGCCCGATGTGGCCCAGGGCGAGGATGTCTCTTGCGCCAACTTTTTCAAACTCGGCGACAAGTGGATGCTTTTGTGCATCAGCCACTCGATCGGCTGCCGCTACTATCTTGGTGACTGGGACGCGAAGGCCGAACAGTTCGTGCCGCAGAAACACGGCCGAATGAACTGGCGGCGGGAAGGACAAAGCTTGTATGGAATGTGGCCCTGTCGTATCGATTTTTTCGCTCCCGAAAGCCTACTGACGGCCGACGGCCGACGCGTGATGTGGGCCTGGTTGGCCACGATCGGCTCGCCCGATGGCAGCCTGAACAGAAAGACGATCGAGTCGCTGCCGCGGGAGTTGAGTCTACCTGCCGACGGCGTCCTGCGAATCAAACCGCTCGGCGAGCTTGATTCGCTGCGTTTCGACCCTGTGAAGTCGACTGATATCGAGATCCGGCAAACGTCGTCCTCCTTGCTCGCCGACAGCGGCCCTCCGACGAAGAAGATCGCACGATTAACCGGTGATGCCGTGGAATTGCGCATTACCGTGGCTCGCGAACAGGCGGCGCGGAAGCTCTTCGGATTCACGCTGTTTGCCGACGGCCACGGCGGCGGCTTGCCCATCCTCCTGCGGCCTGAAACGCGCGCACTGCGCGTCGGCACGGCCGAGGCACCCTTTTCGGTCGCCGACCTGCCGCTGGGCGAGGATCTGCAATTGCGCGTCTTCATTGACAAATATCTTGTTGAGGTATTCGCCAACGACCGCCAAGCCATGGTCGCCTCGTACAAGGACTATCGCGGCAAGGCGGACGTCACCGCGTTCACGGTCGGCGAGCCAACCACGATCAAGACGCTCGAAATGTGGAGACTAAAGCCCACAAACCAAGGGTTCTACGACGCACAGAATAGTCGCATCTGGAAGCCGAAGGAGAACTGATGATCCGCGTTCTTCGACGCCGTTTGCGAGTTGCCCGCCAGAAGGCTCTTTGGGCAAACCCGCAGCAGCGGTTGGTGCGCAACGTACACGAAGACATTCACCAGGACGCCCTTGACAAGATAAGCCCTTTCAGGGAGGAAATATCGATTTAGAGGTTTCTCATTGAGGGGGGCAACCGCACGACCAACGACCCACGTTCCGACCAGGCACGGGTTAATAACGCCGTTGCAAGAAGCCACGCTCGTCGCTGATGCCCCGGTCGTCTTGTCGAGTTGATCTCGATTGTCAAACGATCTCGCATCCTGAGGCGTCCTGGCCCGTCTGACGGGGCTTTCTGTGCCTTTCACTTGCAGTCCCTTACTGTCGAGTGACCCGTGCTCCAAGTCAACAGTGTTATTAACCGCCGGGCGTAACCGTTCACAGGTTGAACCGTAGAAGCGGTATCTTGCCGCTTCCTGCCGCTCTGGGTGGTCATTCCCAGCGGTAATCGTGGGCGGCGTCGAAAATCGCCACGACGTTCTCCGGCGGCGTGTCGCCTTGAACCTGGTGCGACGGCGAAACAATGAAGCCGCCGCATCGTCCGAGGACGTCGATGACCCGCGTCGTCTCGCGGTAAACCTCCGCCGCCGTCGCATATGGCAGCAACCGGACCTCGTCGATGGCCCCGTGGAACGACAACCGATCGGCGAAGACAGAGATCGCCTCGGGGCTCATGCCCGCCGCCGAGACTTGAATCGGGTCGAGAATATCGAGCCCTAACTCGATAAAGTCGTCGATTACCGGCACGATCGAGCCGCAGGAATGATAGAACGTCTTGAGGCCCATCTGCTTGAAGGTCGTGATGAGCCGACCAGAGAACGGCTTGATGCGTGCCCGCCAGACGCGCGGGTTGAGCATCATGCCGCGCTCGCTGCCGATGTCTCCACCCGAGCCGATGATGTCCACCTGGCCTCCGGCGGCCTCCAGTACGTGGAGAGCCCGCTGCCGGTAGTACTCCTCCACGTGCTCGCAAATCGCCGCGGCAATCTCGGGCTGCTCGTGCAGGTCGATCAAGAACCTTTCGAGCCCTCGCATGTACCACGGCGTCTCGAAGGCCCCGCCGGCAAAAAACATGACTGCGCGAGGCTCCTTGCGGTTGATCTCCTCGATGGCGGAGGGAATCGCCGCATAGTCCCACCAGTCGAGGCTCGGCCAGCTATGATTGTGAACGTCTTCGACCGTCTTGGCCCCGGCCAGTGGGAAGTCGTAGAACTCGAAGTAGGAGTTGAACGGGTTCTCGACCTTGCGAATGTGGCAGCCCCAAAAATCCGTGCCTTCGCTGCCTAAGGGTATGGCCGAGCGTTCTCTTGGACCAATGAAGGCCAAGGGAAGCCAACGCAAGTCGATGTCGAGCGCGTCCAGCACGTCGTCGTTCGTTTCCACGTGCAGATATTTCCGCAGTGCCTCCCACGCCTCCGGGGTGCATCGCAAGGACGTCGGCGGCCGATCCGTCCGCCGGCGCGAGGCGGCTGCAAGAACGCGCTGTTTGCTGGTCATCGGTATGTCGAATCGTTATGGCTTTCCGAGCGTCACGCGCACGACCCAAATACTGTTCTTTTCGGTCGACTTGGCAGGAATCGCGCCTCAACTGTGCGGAATGCGATCGTACATGACCAATGGCTTACTCTTCAATTAGCCTCCCCCCGGCAGAGACGAGTTGCTCGTCACATAGTCATCCGACGAACGTCCATTGTGACGCACGGAATGGGGCATGCAATAGCCATGGCCTTGATTGTAAGGTTGCCAACTGGTGGCAATGCTAGCTCGCCAGGACGGCTGGTGCTGCGGGCAACCGCCAACGGCCGTATCGGGGCAATCCATCTGCTGGCCAAGAAGCTCGGCTTGGACCAAGCCATCGACGGCCACCTCGGCTTGCTAAGATCCATCTGCCCTGCCACGATTCCAACCACGTACTGAACATCGCCTACAACCTGTTGGCCGGAGGAACCTGCCTGGAACACCTGGAACTGCTGCGGAGCGACAAGGCTTACCTGCTTGAGGAATCGCACTAATCTCAAGTCCAGTAACACATTATTCGGGATTTCACCCAGGCAGACGATGAAGCTAGTGGTGGCACCAATGCAAGCTTAAAGACCGAGAGTCGTGAACTGAAAGCCGTACACACTAGCGTCGGTCAGTTCCACGCGCATGCGAGTCGGCCGGCCGGCTCGATCGCTCACGTCCATTCCGTTCTTCCATCGCACCACGGCGTCGAGGCGGTCACCAGTGATTTCGTGGCAATCTTCCGTCGCCCGGCCCGGCGCCGCTTTTCCCGTTTCATCCAATAGAGCCACTTGCACCTTGCCGCCGGAACGGACTTCGACGTTCAAGGTAAGCGTATTTCCAGTAAATCGCAACGGCGGGGTGACAAACGATCCGCCTTCGCGCCCGGCGTCAACCGAGACGAACCGGTCTCGCCGGATCACCGCGCGGCGATAGGCCCGGGGCTGATCGCTGTGGACAATCCTCTCCAACATGCCCTCGTTGTGGCGCAGCGGCGCGCCGGAATAGTAGAGCCACATTTCATCGCCGGCTTCGATCAACCCCTGGCCCAGGTAGAGCGCCTTGCTGTCGAAGGCGCCGGTCTCGCCCAAGGGAATGAAGGCGGCGTTCTGCTCCGGCCATGTCCAATGGACGCCGTCGCGGCTGACGGCCAGGCGGATGTCCAACGTGTCCGGTTCGTGTTGGTAGAGGCTCGGAAACATCAGGTAGACGTTGGCCGCGCCCGGGTATTTCCGGGCCGCCGGGTTATAAAGGTTGCTGTTCGGTGGATCACGCTCGTTTGCCTGAAGGACAAGCTGAAGTGGATTGAAACGAGTAAAGTCGCTGCTCTCGGCTCGTCCCAGGTTGCTCTCGACGCGGCCGTAGAGCACGTACTTGCCCGCGTTCGGGTCCCAGAAACCGGAGTACTGGCTGTCGGCGAACACGTCGCAGATCGGCTTGGGACAGCGGGTCCACTTCAGCCCGTCGGGCGACACCATGCCCGCAATCCGGTGCGGCGGCGTCGAGCCTTGCCAGATGCCCTGGGAAACGGCCTTGTAGCGGGCCTCGGGCGGCGCGGTCGGGTCGCGAAAGACGCCCGTTCCGTGAACTCGTGAACGCCCAGCCGCCTGCCCGATCTGGCGAAACAGGATGTTGTTGCCCTTGCTCCCTCGATACTCGAACAGGCCCAGTTGCGGCTTGGTCCAGCAGACGCCATCTCGCGATTCGGCATAACAGAAAGAGGTGTCGTCCCCGGTATCCCAACCTGGCACGTCGTAGCATTCGTACCACATGCGGTATTTGGCCTCCTTATCCACGACGCCCTGGTCCTGCATCACGCTGAACCAGTTAAGCTCCGCCGATTCCCAGGGATTTTCGCGACGAAGCACGATCTCCGCCTTCCGAGCGGGATGGACATGAAGGCGAACATTGGTGGACTGCTCAAAGAACGAGTTATCAACGAACAGTTGCCGATTGCTCGCGACGTTGTAGAAATCAGCTCTTTCCGCGCCCACAAGTCCTGACGCTGAAGCTACTGCTGCTAGCAGGCCCCAACGGATGACAATTTGCTTCACTGAGATGATTATGCACTTCATTGATAGGGGACCTCCCACGTCACTTTCGCAATAGATGCAGAATCCGGGTTTGGCCAATCGGAACCGAGAGCGATAACCCAACGGCGCCGTTCTGCCTCGTCAGTCGAACCGCTTGACCATTGGCCAAGTCAACGATTTGACCGATTCCAAAACCGAGATCGGCCAGACGAATTGACGTGTCCGGCTGGGCCGCTTCGTGATTGATGACAAACAAGAACCCTTCCGTCTGGTTGGCCCGAACCGAGGCTTCGATGTCCGGGTTTGAGGAACGGACGTGGGCTTGGACGCCGGCCGCCTGGGTCATGCGGTAGAGCAGGCCGGTCAATTGGTCGCGCGTCGCGGGCTTATCGTCCTGCCACGTGCGGAAGTAAGTGTCCTGGCAACAGAATCCCAGCAGGAAGACACGGCCCTTGCCTACGCTGTGGCCCACAATTGCCGGCTGCCCGGCCGCCGTCTTCAGCAAGACCTCGCCGCTAGTCATCGTGGCCGGACGAGGACTGACGAGCGTCAGATCGAGCGGCTGGCCCAAAACGGTTCCACGGACGGCGTCCGTAGCGACCTTCGACTCGTCCGGGGCCTGGGCCGGTCGCATATCCCAAGAGGGGCCGCCGGTCACCTGCGGCACCCAGTGGCCCGTGCGACGCACGCGGTCGGTCTTGGCACGTGTCACGCCGAAGAGGTCCTCCATGACTTTCATGGGCTGCTTGTAGGTATCCGCATTGGGCACGCAATCCGCGATCACCACGCCCCCGTGCTCGACGAACGACGCGATCCGCCGGGCGACCTCGGCAGGCAACAGAGTGACGTCGAAGAGCACAAGGACCCGATAGCCGTCGAGACGGTCGTCCTTGATCTGCTCTTCGTGCAAAATATCCAGTTCGCCAAAGGCGCGAAGGAACAATTCGTAAGACAGACCGACGTTGAAATACTCTTCCTGCATCTGTACGGTCTGCGTGCGCGGGAAGAGCATGCAGGCGAGGGCCTTGACCTTGGGCATGCCATGCAGGCGAGGTCCCGCTCGCTGAATCAATCGCAGCCCCTCACCAAACGATTTCCAGTGGCGGGCATCCGTGGGCACTTCGGACCCAGTGAGCAGATAATCGGCGCCCTGGGCCACGGCCGTGGTGCTCATCTCGCGCTCCGACCAGTACGTCGCCTGGCGTTCGGGGCCCAGGAACTCTTTGAACCAGGCGGGACTGTAGGTCCCCACCCAAAAACCCAGCTCCTTGCCGTAAGCCCGCGTCAGGTTCCGCGTCTGTGCGAAACAATAATGCGTTTGGCTCATGCGCGGCCGGGGCAGCCGGGACGGTTCGCCAAAACGAAAGTCGAACATCATGTACGGATAGATGTCGAAGACGAACATGTCGGAGAAAGCGCCGCCCCAGTGAAAGATGTCGTCGATGGCCAACTCGGAGTGCGAACCGCAACCGCCGCCCAGTGTGTTGTGGCTGTCGTGGGTCAAGACGGTCTTGAAACCGGGATTGATTTCCTTGATCGCCTTGTAGACTTGACGCCAGCCGTCGGGGAAATAGTCGGAGCGGAAGTTGATGACGTCGAGCCATCGCCGTGGATCATTGCGGATCGAAGCCAAGTCGGGCGGCAAGTCGTAGCCGTAGCGTTTCTTGAACTCCTCCTTGACCTCGCGGTTGTAGCCGAACGACTTCGCCCCCTCGTGAAAGGGCTCATCCTGATAGGTGAACACGTTGTACAATCGCGAGATGCCTTTCAGCGCGGCGAGCGCTTGCTCGGCATTCCGGCGAACCACTCGGGCATATTCGGGCGAATAGACGCACGTCTTGGGCGGGCTCTGGCGCTCGAACTGTTCCAGCGGGCCAAGCTGGTAGGAAATGAACATCCCTCGCGACTGGGCGTAATCGAGGATCACCGCCTCTTCGGCTTTCGGCCGGCGTGTGGGTGCTTCCAAGCCGGTGAAACCGTGGGCCAAGAGGTTGTCGATCGTCTCCCGCAGCATTTGTGCATCGAGCGGTCCCTTTTGGCCTGTCCATCCCTTGCCGGACGGAACGGGTGAGAACTGCGTGGCAACGGGAAAGAAGTCCAGTTTCGGGGAGGAATCGCCTTGCCGGGCCGGACGAGTCGGTGGTGACGGCTGGCCAGCAACGGCAGGCGCGACCAGCGTGGCGAGCGACAAGGAGATAATAGTTCTGCACAAGCGGGTGGTCATGGTGGGGAGCCTTTACGGTGGGCGAGGACGTCGTCGTGTAGCGGGCGGGCCTGCCCGCCATGTTGAGCGCAAACACGGCGGCAAGGCAGGTTATGCTTCAGCCGAGCGCGGCGTAGCCGCAGCCAAGAAACAAATTGCCCTTGTCTGTCGTGTAAGACACACCCCAAATACGAAGTAATGGTACCGTGGAGAACTGCGCCATTATAGCCCAGAATTCGGGCAAAGTCATCGGCGTTCTGAGCCGATACTTCCCGTTTGGACTTTGCTTGGATACGCTCCGAACGACAACTCGCCCCATGCTAACCAAAAGCTGCGTGGAATTCCATCCCGCCGATTTTCTGCCCGAAGTGTTCACCGCAGCCACCCTGTGAACCTATCCCTCGACCACGGTTCGTCCATCCACGAGGTGTCGGGCTCCGGCAGTCCGCCGGCCAGCTCCACCGTCAGCCATTCTTCGGGCAGCGCCATCGATCGCAGCTTGCCGCTGCGGGCGATCCAGCGAAGGGCACCAAGGGCTTCGCAACCCCAATAGCCTTCCTGGACGCCCGGCGGGAGCTTGGGGCGGATGGCAGATACGCCCGGATTCGTCATTTCACGGACATTCAGCCCGTTGAAAGCGGAGACGACTCGTGATAAGCTAGGCAAAGTTGTCGGCCTTCCGCAAAGTGCCGCGTTCCCACCTCCCTAACAATGGGCCCTGCTTCCCATTCGTCATCATGAAAATCATCGGCCGCCTATTCTTTCTTGGCATCATCCTCCAGTTCTCTGCGAATGTGTACGCAGCCGATCTCTGTCCCGAACGAGCGGATGATTACGGTTCCGGACCTAGCGCTATGGCCGGTCTCTACTATCCCGGCGGAATTCCCAACCTGGGGCTTGCCGTGGGACATCCCAACAGCCTTGCCCGAGATGATCGCGCCGTAGTCAAGTTCAACATCGCGTCCTTTCTCCTATCACAACAGCCCGTCGAGGCCGCAACGCTCCATTTTTCCGTGGCCGAGTTCGAAGCTCGCGATAGTCTGAAGGAGCAAACCGTCAAGATCGACCATCTGAACTACACTTTGGGTGAATCGCTAGCCGGAACTGACTTGATAAACCGGGAAATCGACACCGTTGGCCCCATAACCGTGAATCGCTCAGACATCAAGCCGGGCCAGGGCGGGCTTTACTCGGTGGATGTCACGAACGTTGTCAATGCCGACATCAAGAAGGGGCACAAGTTCTGTGGATTCCGCTTTGGCAACGCCCTAGCGGAAGAAGGAAACCCTGACGCCCGTACGCTCTGCGTGGTTCTTGGAAAACATTTCTGCTTGAAAATCCGGACACATTCCGCCGGCGCCTCGGAGAAAAAGCCTTGTCTCGACCTTGTCAAGGACGGCAAGCCGCGGAGCGTCATCATCCTAGACAAACAGGCCCCGGATTCCGTGCGATTTGCGGCCCGCGAACTGCAGGAGCACGTTGCCAAGGCCTCGGGTGTGAACCTCCCCATTCAGGACTCGACGGAGAATCTCGCCCCGCAGACCATCGGCATTTACCTGGGTGAAACGAAAGCCGCCAAGACACTTGGTGTCGAGTTTGCCAAGTTGAAGAGCGACGCGTTCCGGATCATTGCCAAGGACCGTTGTCTCGTCATTGCCGGAAGAGACTATCGAGGTCCGCCAGTTTTCGGCTTGCGAAATCCGTGGCAGCTTAACGAGGTCTACAACTCGAAACTGAAGATCGGCGCCTTTGGCGAAGCAGGCACTCTGAACGGTGTTTACCATTTCCTGGAGCAGTATTGTGGGGTGCGGTGGTATATGCCCGGCGATCTGGGAACGGTGGTTCCCCGTCAACCGACCATTCGCGTCCCGGTTATGGACGAGACCATTGCTCCGGATTATGAGTATCGCTATCCGTGGTTTTGCAATTTTGAGGACTCTCCCGACGACGCGATTTGGTATCGTCGGATGCGTTTTGGCGCCGCGTGTCCCGTGCAGATCATCCATTCGTTTGGTGAATTGGCCAAGTACAAAGACCAGCATCCCGAGTATTTTGCGATGATTGGCGGGGCACGCGACTTTGGCGGTCGTTCATGCCTTGGCGGAGGCGCCAATCTCTGTCTCTCCAATCCGGCTGTGGCCGACCAGTGGGTCAAGGAAATCTGCACATACTTCGACCAGCATCCGGAGCAGAAGTATTTTCCGCTGGCCCCGGAGGACGGAATGGTCAAGGTTTGCGAGTGCCCCCGATGCCAGGCCCAGGTCGTTCCCTCCATGGGAGATACCGGCAAGTTCTCGGACTACGTCTGGACCTTCGTCAACACGGTGGCTAAGGGCGTGGCTGTCAAACATCCCGACCGGTACGTCGGCTGCCTGGCCTACGAGTCGTATTTGGAGCCGCCTTCGCGGATCACAAAACTTGAGCCCAACGTGGCTATCATCCTATGCAAAACGCGGGGCGCGTTTACTAACCCCGAGTATCAGAAGCGTATTTACAAGTCGGTGAAGGAGTGGAGCCAGCGCACGCGCAGCATTTTCTTCTGGGAATACTACCTCTATGCGTGGTTGCCCTGGCGGGAAATGCCCGTGGTCTATCCCCACCTGATTTCACAGGACCTTCGCACGCTCAGGGATTTCGGCAAGGGAGAGTTCATCGAATCGGAGTCCTGGGGGTACAGTGGCGTTCCCGAAAGCATGCACGGGCACATTTGCTTTCCCGGAACCCAGCATCTGAACCTGTACGTCACGGCGAAGGCCCTGTGGAATTCGAAGATGGATGTCGATCACTTGTTGGACGAATACTACACGCAGTTTTACGGCGCCGCCGGCGCGGAGATGAAGGCGTTCTGGACCACCGCCGAGACCCTCTGGATGTCGGAGAAGCCCGTCGCCGGGAGCTTCGGTTCAGGCGATAATCCCTCCGATCGCTTCAAGCCAGGCGACATCACCAATCTCTGTAAGCTTTTGAACGACGGCTTGGCCAAGGTGGAAGACGGGTCCGTATTCGCCCGACGGATTCGACTGGTCCAGACGGAAGTGCAGCATGCGTTCAAACGAATCAATAATCTGCTCGATCGAAAGCGATCTGAGTACACAATGCCCAAGGTCGGCGGTTCCATCAAGCTCAGCGGCCTCGTGGATCAGTTTCCTTGGAATCGGATGGATCCCGTCTCCTTCGCCGGAAAGACCGGCGAAGCGGCGCCTTACAGCACATTGGCTTTCGGTGCGTGGAGTTCGACCGATCTGTACTTGACCTTCGTCAATTTCGAGCCGGAGATGAGTCGCATCCAGGCGAAAGCCACGGCGCGGGACCAGAACGCCTACGAAGACGACTCGGTGGAAGCGTTCCTCTGTCCCGACCCACAGAAGCCCGCTCACTGCTACCATTTCATCATCAGTGCCGGCGGGGCCTTGTGGGATGGCGAAACGAAGGGTGCTTTTGGGCCCGCGGATTCGAACTGGAACAGCCACGCGGAAGTCAAGGTCTTGAGGGAGAACAATCGCTGGATCGCGCAGATTCGCATTCCCTTGCAGGACTTGGGCCTTTCGGGTGCCAAGCTGGGCCAGTCGCTGGCGGCCAATTTCTACCGCAACCGATACTGCGGCAAGCCGGTCAGCTACATGGCTTGGTCGCCCACGCTCGAACCGAGCCATTTTTGCCCCAAGGATTTCGGCCTGCTGCACTTTGGCGCCGACATCCCGAAAGGGAGATAACCGGGGGCGGCCATGACCGCCAACGCGTCGACCGTCGTGTCGTCTCCAAGCAGATGCAGTTTGTGGAAATCAACTCGCAAGGCAACACGCGGGCAGCGGGCGTATCGGGCGGCGGCGACCTGGATCATCGGAAATCCGAACGGAACCTATTTGGGAAATTCCGGGTTGTACGCTTCGCCAATCATTTGCAAGCACTTTCAAGTGCTACGGAGCCACTGGAATGAACCGATCGTGCAATCTGGCATCGTACGTGGGAATGGTTGTCGCCCTTGTGATTGGAGGGCTGACGCAGCCAGACTGGGCGGCGTGTGCAGAACCTGTATCGAAGAAGCCGTTCGACAAGCCCGATTTCGCGACCGTGGCCCGGCCGGATCCCGGCAAGTTCAAGTGTCTGGTGGTCTTCGGCCTCTACACCCACATCCTCAGGCTCGACGACGCGATTGCGGGGTGGAAGCACAACGGCCGAAATCCGCCCGAGTTCACCTGGGTGAACTGTCCGCCCGACGCCGTTGAGGCGTTTCCCGGCAGTTACGACAAACTCTTTGCTTACAACACCATCGTCTTGAGCGACGTCAACTACAAGGCGATCGGCAACGTCGGCTTTGAAATGCTCTGCGACTACGTGGAGCAAGGCGGCAGCCTGCTCGTCACGGGCGGACCCTATGCCCTCGGCAACGGCGAGTTCGAAGGGAGCCGCTTTCTCCAAATCCTGCCCGTCAATCTGTCGGGGCCTTTCGATCTGAAATGGGCGGGAAAGGGGAAGTCTTGGACATTACGCCCGTCGGCCGACGACATGACGTTGCTGGCGGGCCTATCCTTTTCGCAAGAGCCGAAAGTCTTTTGGCATCATTTTGTCACTCCGAAAAAAGGCGCCCATGTGGTGCTCAAAGCGGGCGACGAGCCTGCGCTGGTCCTCGGTCGCTATGGCGCGGGCAAAGTCGCCGTGCTGACGCTAAGCCCCACCGGCAAAGGCGCAGCAGGTGAAGTTCCGTGGTGGGATTGGGAGGGATGGAGCCCACTCGTCAAGAACCTCTTCTCCCGACTTAACGACAAGCAATAACCGTAACCGTTCACAGGGGACTGGTGGCGGGAAGCCCGGCCAGCCTATTGCAGAGGTAAGTCCTATGTTGAGAGTATTCACGTTGATTGCAGCGGCGATCGTGCTTTGTACGCCTCTTTGCTGCCATGCCCAGGTAACGTACGCAAGAAGCATCCAAAACGGCGGTTTCGACCAGAACCGCACCTTGCGACCGGACGATCCATTTCTGGTCGCCCTGTCCAAGGCAAAATGGAAGATTTCAGACGAATTGGTTCTTCCGGTCCTCTGGCAACCAGACGTCAACACGCCAGGCGGTACGCTCGAATATGTGCGCAGCGGCGGATGGCGGAACAGCGCGTTTCTGAGGCTGGACGGCGCCGGACACGTCTCGTTCTGCTATTTCGGCGAGCCCGAGCCTGGAAAACCTTACGTTGCCTCCATGCGCGTCCGTGGGAAGGGCAAAGTCTGGTTCGGCGGCAATGAGTATGGCGAGCGAGGCCCCATCGGCGAGACGATGTTCGTGCAGCGTGACGTCTCCACGAAGAAGTGGACGGAATATCGTGGTGTTTACGCCAACAAGAACCCCAAGGTGAAGGTACTGCACCTTTTCGTTGCCGGGCAAGGGCCGATCGACATCGACGAGGTTCAATTGAAGCCCGCCGAGCTTGCCGACGCGGACATCACCCGAGAGATGTCGGGTATGTACGGTACGGGCGCCCTCATCGAGGACCCGGATATTCTGGCGGTTCGCGCGGACGAGGCGTATCAATCGCGTTTGGCGGAGTTCCACGCCGCGATGGACGAGTTCCGAAAGAATCCTGCCAAGGTGGAGCGTGCCTTGTTCGAGTCGATCGAGAAGAAGGCCGCTGCCCTTGAGCCTTATCTCAGCGGTGACGGCAAGGTCTCGGTCCTCGTCGCCTGTCAGAACGACATGATTGCCCTGACGCGCGTTTTGAAAAGGCAGGCAGGAGTGGACCCCGGGGCACCGACGCCAGTCCGGGTAGAGGCCGTGGCAAGCGCAGCGGGGTACAAGCCCGGCGAGCGCGCCGCAAGGCCCAACACCGTGACCGTCACCGACGTACGATCCGACAAGGTTCGCTACAACGAGAACGAAAACGCCACCACGGTGGCGACGCTGGTCAACACGACCTCCTCACCCATTCCGGGAACGATGGTCGCCCGCGCGATTGCCGCCCTGGACGACTCTCGCGAGATCGCCCGCACTCCCACGACGCTCAACGCGGGCGTGAACCAGTGGAGTTTCCGTTACAACGTCGGCCCGGAGACCTATGGCCGCGCGATCGAAGTTCGGTTCCTGGACGCCACCGGCAAACTTCTGGACCATTGGCAGGAGTATTACGCGGTGGCGGCCGAGTGGTTCCGCGTCCAGCAGCACGCCGCAGGTCAGCCCGGATTGAAGAGCTACAAAACGGATCCGTGGGTGACCTACTTCAATCAATGCCACTGGTATGCCTCCGAGGCAACCGATTTTGGAGTTCACGCGGCGGACTTCGAGAAGTACATTGCGTCGCATGCCGGATATTATCTGGACATGCCCGAGCGGAAGAAGCAAATCAAAAACTACGAGAACATCGGGATTATGTCCACGATCTACCAGACGATGTCGTTCAGCGGCAACATGGGCTACGAGGTCATCAGAGAGCATCCGGAGTTTGCGTTGTACGACGCCAATGGACAGTTCGCTGTGGACCGCTTCTATGCGGAATATCCCAACCCGATGGAAATCGCGTCTCCGATCGAGATCGGCCCGAAGAGGCACGTGACGAAGCCCTATCTCGATCGCAAGATCACGCCGTGGGGTCACGGGTCGGTCAACACGGCGCGACGGGAAGTGGTGGAGTTCGAGGCGAGTGCCGTCACGGAGTATGCAAAACACCTGGGATTTGGCGGCGTGTACATCGACGGCAACCTGGGGATTGTGCCCGGGTACGGCTGCGACGGCAAACCGAACGTGCCGACCAACGATCCCGTGGAGTACATGAAACTCGGCGCCCGCAACCACCAACTCTTCTTGGAGATCATCAAGAAGAACGACCCCAATTTCGGCATCTGGTACAACTGGTCGTACAGCCAGACGGAATGGTGCTTGGAGCAGGGCATGAAGTGGTATCTCGGCAGCGGCGTGAAGGGAGACGTTGGGGACGAGAACATCCGCGCGGCCGTGGCGAGAAACTCCATGTTCCTCCTGGAAATCCAGGACACCTTCAGAAAGCCGGAGACGGATTCAAAATGGACTTCCGTCGCGTATCACCTGAACATGTTGGCCGACAATCGAGATCATATGATGCAGAAGTACGGCGCCAACATGGTGGTGGGCTACCTTTTCCCTTGGCAGGAGGACGTGAACAATCCGGGGGCCAACCGCTGGGGCTGGCCGACGCTGAACTATTTCGGCGCCCAGTTCATCGCCACCCAGCATCACTTTGGAGGAGGGTTCGTTCCCAGCATGCGCCCCTGGCTACAGTTCATGACGCGGTACTCACGCTACCTTTGGGCGCCAGACGTCAAGATCGTTCCCGAGGCAGACAAGATCGTGCGGGTCTCTTCGCCAGAAGAGATTTCGTGGAAGCGAATGGTCTATAAGCTGAAGACGGCTTACGGCTACGACCTCATCGTGCATCTGGTGCGGATGCCGCCGACGAAGAAGTGGGACATCGAGTGGCTGGACGAGCCGAAGTTGCTGGCCAAGGTGGCCGTGACGCTCGACATCGGCCCGAGCGCGCTGTGGGATGCGTGGGCTCTTCGGCCCTACGATTTCGAGGAGGATCAGCAGCCGGTGCAAACGGTTCTCGATGCAAGTGTGGCGGCTGGGAGAGTCTCAGCGAAAGTGCCGGCATTTCGCTATCACACGATGGCGGTTTTCCGAGTGAAAACCACAACCGGCAAGTAGAAGTCGAATCCGATGGTGATTTCGACGCAACCGCCGACGGGAAATGCCCCTGCGATTTCTGCCAGGGGGCAAAAAGGGGGCAGGACGATTTGTAGTCCTGAGAGCCCTGAGCGATAAAATAAGACAATTCTGACCCCTTGCCCCCCCTTGACCCCTTTGTCCCTAGGGCCACGTGTCTGCATGGGAGGATGTATCAAGAATCTTGATGGCGCACAGTTGGTACGGTACGATGGCGACTTGGTGTCAGCATGGCTGTTCGATCAAAGACTCCGTCCCTCTTGGTGTCCGCGTGTTTTTGTGTCCTTGGTTTGCCCCGTCCACGTTGTCCCAGCCGTTTTGTTTGACCGCTCAGGCAACTCCGCAACATAGCGAAAGAGAAGAGAGCAGAAAACCATGAAACACTTGCTTTGCCTATTTCTGCTGTCCCTGGTTATGGCGGGGCTGTCTGGTCTGGCGGCCGGCGCATCGAGCAACGAAGCTGACACGAAAGGCGATGCCCGGGTGGCAGACGCCCACGCCCGCGGCAGCGATGGCGGATTCGTTTGGACGATCGGCACGAAGTCGATTCAGATGACGTTCGATGGCCGAGGAGGCTTGTTCCGGTTGGTTAGCTTCTTGAACAAATCATGCGAACCGCCGCTGGAATACGTCGACCCGAAAACGGCTGCAGCGCCCTTTACGCTCGACTCGGAGACTGCCGCCAAACCGGGTGCCCAGGCCGACGGTCCATGGACGCTAAGAGCCGCCGCCGCACGAGAGGCGGCATCGGGCGGGCGACCGACCGTACAATTGGATGTGACTCTGGTACGAGGAGAGGTCCTCGCAAAGTTTCACGTCTTGGCGTTTCCGGGCACGTCGATTCTGCGGCAATGGGTCGAGATCGAGAATACAGGCTCTCGGCCGATTGGGCTGAAGTCGCCCATGGCGGCCAGCTTCCGGTTGCGCGGCGACGAAGCCACCTCCTATGTAAACTCGTGGCTGAACGGCATGGCGCATCAGAACCTGGGCCAACAGCCGGTCACCGCCTCCTATCGGCAAAATCTGACTACCACTGGCGCCTGGCAGTTTTTTCCGTGGACGGCCCTGCATCGAAGCGACGGGCCGAAAGATGGCTTGTTCGTCGCCCTGGAACACCTGGGCACGTGGTCGTTGGCGGTCGACCATGAGGCCGCCGGCCCCCTGACGGTTACAGCCGGTCTTCCCGAGTTGAAGGCGTTTGTTCTCCAACCGGGCCAGCAGCTAACCATGTCCATTGTCACCCTCGGCGTGTTCCACGATGGGTTGGACAACATGGCTGCGTCGCTCTACGACTGGCAATACGAATACCTGTGGGACTACACGAATGCCGACTATTATGCACGCTCCCGATGTGGGGCATGGTGGTTCTATTGCTCGCGGAACCTTCAGGAGCAGTTCACGGCCCGCTTGGCCAATCTCGACATGAGCACAAGCGACGCGATGCGGACCATGGGATATGAGATGCTTTGGGATGACGCCGGCTGGTCTTCCTATCCCGGCAACGGCCTGCCGCCCGATAACTACGGATCGGTCTTCCAACAGACCTACGAAGGCCCAGACTTTTCCCAGACGCAGCAATATCTACAAAAGACGGGGATGCGTTGGCTCTTGTGGTTCGGGATAGGTTGTCCGTCGGCCGGAGTGTTGGACAGCAAAATCGGCGCCTGGGGAGACTTCGAATGGCGGACCGACGCCGTCGCCTTTCCGAACATGGCCGCCGACAAAAGCTTCCGGGCAGATGTCAAGCGATTCTTGGACGTCCATCCGGGGAGTTCATTTCACTCAGGCGTCGGCCATACGTTCGAGATTGGCGGGCGCTATTCGAGCTACAACTACCTGAGCGACTTGGGACGCGGTCCGTATGTGAACCACTATTTTTCCTACCTGGAGCCGCCGGACCGATGGGGCGACGGGACTATTTCGATTGCGTCGATCTACGGCAAGAAGGACGGTTCCAACGCAACCATGGCCGAAGTTTTGGCCGCACGAGGCGGTAAAATGCCCGGCCCCGAGGATTTGCGTTACGTGAAGGAGAGCGGCCGCGGCATGTTGACCGCCGTCCCGAGCCCTTATTGGGGCCGGTTGCCGGCCGAAGACACCGAACTGGCGCGCCGCGACATGGAATTGTATCGTTTCTTCCGGCACGAAGGCTTGGCCGGCCGATGGAGCTATGTTTTTCATCCAACCGTCCAGGGCGATCAGGAATACTATTATTTCCAACGCACCAGCCACGACCGCCGCAAGGCGTGCATCATCCTCACGCACCGCGCCGAGAATCCGGTGCTGGTTTGTCCCCGCGGACTTCTACCCGAGGCCAAGTATGTCGTCGGGTTCGATTCGACGCAGGCCACGACCGAGCGGACCGGCGCCGATCTGATGACCCACGGCATCAAGATCAAGGACCAGAAGCCGGGCGAATTGATCTATCTGAATCTGCCGAACCGGCCGGGCAGTGGGCAGGACAAAGTTGCACCACGATCGCCCAGTCGCGTCCTCGTGCGCCGCGAAACCAACATCGGCCACGGCGGCATCGGCGTCTACTGGTCCCCCGGCACGGACAACAACTGGATCAGTTGCTACGAGGTGCGCCGCGACGGAAAGATCCTCGACAAGGTCGCCATTGGAAACTACTATTTCGACCATGCCGAGGGTTGGGAGGGCCGTCATGAGTATGCCGTGCGGACGATCGATGGCGACGGCAACGCGAGCGATTGGCGCGTGGCGGAGCCGACGGTCGATGAACCGCTGACGTTTGCGGCCCTTGGCGGCCATTTTGCCCAAGCGGGCCGCGCTGGCTGGAGCGCCGAGACAACCGCGAATAACCAAACCTTTACGCCCATGACGTGGGTGCCGCCGGCCAGGAACCCAGCGGCCGACTTCGGCGGAACGCCGAACCAACGCGGCGGCGTCGAAGGCTATTGGGAAGGCCCCGGCGGCGCGCAAGTCGGTCGCGGTTGGCAACAGGCGTCGAAGACCGAGGGTTGCGTCCGGGCATGGACCGCGCCGAAGGCGGGCGTCGTCCGCATCGCAGGACGTGCCATGCGCGAGTATTATCACCGCGCGCTGGGCGGTCCGCTCACGGTCAAAATCCTCCACGGCCACTTGCCGATTTGGCCCACGAAAGATTCGGCCATCGTGGCCCTGGGCGATCTGACCGGAGTCGCACACGACATCACGCTAAATGTCGCCGCCGGCGACGTCGTTCGTTTCGTGCTCGACAAGGGAACGGTCCCGGAACATGATCTGCTTGCCTGGATGCCACGAATCGTCTACGACGAAACACAATCCGTGGCCGCCGCGCCGACCGTCGTGCGGATCCTTTGCGGGGCCAAGACGCCGTACACCGACCGTTGCGGCAACCTTTGGGCGGCCGACCAACACTCCGCCGGCGGCGAGTCAATTTCAACGACGGAGAAGATTGAAGACGCCTTGCCCACGGCGGAAGATCAGCCGCTCTATCAAAATGGCCGAGCGGGCAAGGACTTTTCGTATTCGATTCCCGTCCCCACGGGTCTCTACACGGTGCGGCTGAAGTTTGCCGAGCCCAAGCATTCATGGATGTTCGAAAGACCTTTCAACGTGTCCATCAACGGCCAAGATGTGTTGACAGATTCCGACATCGTTCGAACCGCCAAGCGGCCGCGCCGGGCCGTGGAGCGGTCGTTCCACAACGTCGTTCCCGACGCGGATGGCCACATCGTTCTGCATTTTGCCGCGGGCTGGAATCCGCAGACGCCGCCCGACGACGCGCTGGTGCAAGCCATTGAAGTCTTGCCCGAGCACAAGCTGGCCATTCGGATCAATGCCGGCAGCGAGGCCGAGTTTGTGGATTGGAACAGTTGCGTTTGGACCGCGGACGCCCATTTCTCGGGCGGAACGAGCATCAAATCGGCTGCGGCGGTCGTTCATGCGTCGCCAACGCTATACGATCAAGAGTTGTACCGCACGGCCCGCTCGGCAAAAGCATTCGGCTACACGGTTGCCGCGCCGCCGGGCTTGTACACGGTGCACCTGAAGTTTGCGGAACTGTGGTTGCCAAAGCCTGGCCAGCGGCCGATGGACATTACGGTCAACGGGCGGCTGGTACGGAAATCCTGGGATCCGGCGGCCGCGGCGGGCCGCACTGGAATGGCCGCCGACATCCGCATCGACGACGTCACGCCCGATAAGGAAGGTCACATCACCATCGGCCTTTGCGCAACCGGCGCCAACGATGCCATCCTTCAGGCGATTGAAATCGAATAAGATGGAGAACTCGCGCCCGTAACCGTTCACAGGGCAACCGTCATCCCGAGCGCAGCGAAGGATCTCGCGATGAACTATGGTCCAGGAGATCCTTCGCTGCGCTCAGGATGACGGGCACTTTACCGGTTCGCCTGATTGATTCACACACAGATAATCAGGCCATAAACTAGGAGAGTATGATGTCGGCATATGGGAAAATCACCTGGCAATTCTTCGGCTTGGCGATGACGTCGCTTTTGGCCGACGCGTTTGCGCTGACGGGCGTGCCGGCTCAAGCACAACCCCCAAGTGCAAAGGCAATCTACGTTACAGACATGAGCCGCTGCCAGCCGCAAGCGGCTCTCTCGCCCCAGCTGAAACAGGACTGCTGGCGGCTCATCACTTACAAAACGGTGGAGTCCAGCCCGGGGAGCGGCACGATGATCGGCGCCATATCGTACATCGACGCGCACGACGTGACGCTGCCGCTAAATGTAACGGG
>Ga0181520_10004785_pt1 | contig 22269 bp, 20 predicted proteins | sample PEATcosm2014_Bin_29_FD_132451 | JGI IMG/M metagenome (GOLD analysis project Ga0181520, IMG submission 132451) | Peatland microbial communities from MTU Mesocosm Facility, Houghton, MI, USA - PEATcosm2014_Bin02_30_metaG | ecosystem: Environmental > Terrestrial > Soil > Wetlands > Peat | place...
AACCACGGCTTCTCCGGGCGCAAGCGAAGCGTTAGATGAAGCAAAAAAAGAACGACCGGGAAAATCGCTTTCAAACGTTTGCCCCTCAACATCAGCTTGCACCTGGCTTACGGAAGCCGATATCGTCCTTATATTAAATTTTTCCAGCGAGTCCTGGGCGAATAAAACTTTATCGCCTACCAAAACGCCCGAAGAGGGATCAAGATTGGCCGCCGGCACCCCGCTTAAAGTTGCATTAAAAAATACCAGTGAAGTCGCCGGGTCAACCGTTTGCTGGCTGATTTTGGCAAAAGTTCCGTCATTTAATACCACATAATAAACACCTAAGGCTTTGGGCTTAAAACTTCCGGCCGCGGTTACAAAACTGCCGTCGGAAGTGAGGTTTATTGCGGTTCCGGAAAATGTTATGGAGCTGCCGTTTACCAAAACTATGCTGCTGATTTTTGATTTAACGTCGTCCGCGGCCGCCGCAATATCACCGCTGTCGCTGACCCGGACAGTTTCGTGGTTGTTTATGACAATCGGCGCCTGCGGACTTAAAATTTTCCATTTATTTAAAATCGGCCAGGTTGAAAGCTTGGCCGTTAAAATCCGGCCGGCAAAAACGTTAAACAGCCAGCCTAACAAAACCGCGATTATTATAATCCAAATTGCCTGTTTTTTTGACATATTATGGCCTAACGCTCCAGGGAGTCGCCAGTAAAACCACAAAGCTGCAAAAAGCAATAAGCAGCAAGTGGAACTGGACTTTCTTAAAGTTTAAATTGTGGAAAAGGTGATAATAATTCATTATCAGGCAAAAATAAAAAATATTAAACAAAATCAAACTTAAAACGCTGAAATGGAAATTCAAAAAATTTAAAACCCAAAACAATTCCGCGCAAAACAGCCCGATGGCTACCGCGCCGATGAGCTTGGTTTTTTCGGGCTGCGGCACGGATTCGTAAAAAGCCCTGGCCAAAAGCCCGGCGCCCAAAAATACGCCGATTAAATAGATTATTTCATAGCTTGGGGTGTAAAAATACGCCCCGAAAAAACCAAAAAACAGCCCAAAGGCAATAACCAAAGCCTGGTTGAGCATTAAATTTTCAGACATATTTCCCAAAACAATTTCCCCGAGCGCGATAAAAACAACGGCCGCGCTTATAAACAGGCCGCGTAAATTCGCGGAAGGAATTACCAAAAATGCGCCAAAGCCCGCGGCTATTAAAAGTTCGGGCAAAAGCAGCGCCCAAAAATTATATTTTTTGTTTTGTATCAAATACCACCGGTTGTAAGCCGCTACCAAAATCAGATAGCACAAAACCGCCGGCAACAAAAATCTGAAAATCGGCACCGGAACCGAAAAATTCTGGACAACCAGCAAAAACAGCAGGCCGATGCAAACTGAAATCAATTTATGATACTTTAGGATGCTTTCTGACATAAAATAAACCTGCTAAAGAGACGGCTACCAAAAGCAAACTCACGGCCGCGTTTAACCTTACCCGCCCAATAAATGTGCTGCCAATCCTTAAAAATTCAAGAGCGAATCTCAAACTATTATACAATAAAAGATAAAGAAAGACAAGAAATCCCGGCAAACGATTTTTGACTTTCGGCTCCGCGATTTTTAGCAGGAAAAATAAAATTATCAGGTTGCCCAAAGCTTCATATAAAAACCATGGGTGGAAAAAATTAAAGTTCTGATAAGCCAATGGGCGGAAATTTAACGGCACAAACATTTTCCACGGCAAATTTGTGGGATAGCCAAAAACTTCGTAATTAAACAGGTTGCCAAAGCGGCCGATTATTTGGCCGATGAGTACGGAGGGCGTTAGCCAATCGAGAAGATTGAAGATTGAAGATTGCTTGTCCGCCATAGCTTCAGCGGAGGCGGGAAGATTGAAGATTTGAGCCAACGTCCACATAGTAACTATTCCACCCAGCACCGCGCCGTAAATTGATAGACCGCCGTTCCAGACTTTAAAAATATCAAGAGGATTTTGCCAATAGTATGGCGCTGATGATAACACATGGTATAATCTGGCGCCGATAAAACCGCCGATAATTACCCAAAATAAAATATCTTCAGCCTGTTTTTGATTTATCCCAAACTGCGGCGCTCTTCTTACCGCCAAATAAAAACCGGAGGCCGCGGCCAAAGCCAAAATCAGGCCGTAATAATGGATGGCAATCGGGCCGAGATGGAAGATTTGGGGAAGGATGACGGTCCCGCTAAAAACCCGGCTTAAGAAAAGTCCTAAGCCTGCCAAAATAACAACCGTCGCTAGTATTTTATATTTGGTCAATTTTTAATTAACCTAATTGACCTAATTATTCTAAATAATGTCTACTGCCTAAATTACGAATTAGTGCTTATTTAGGTCAATTAGAATAATTAAGAATAATTAGAATAATTCTAAAACAAGGCCGCCTGGTGCTTAACACCGATTCTGGGCACGGCCTCCGCGATTTTTAACGGGATTTCTTTGGTTTTAAAAAAATCTTTATACAACAACTTTTGGTTTTTTAGCGCGTAGTCGTAAATTTGTTTGGTAATTTTTACGTCGTCCGTGCAATATTTTTTGAGCAAATCCATCCGGCCGTTTTTGTAATACAAAAGCGCTTCTAAACCGCTTCCGGATTTGCCGCTTCCCAATGTGCCCTGCGCCACGACTTCCAGCCTTATGCGATGATGTAAAACCTTTTCTATTTCTTCCAGCAAATCTAAACAAGGAACATCGGAAATATTAAAATTTAAATACGGCCTTAAAACTTCAAAATCAAAATCTTTTATATTGTATCCGATAATCTGATCCGCGGTTTGCAAAATCGGCGAAAGTTTATTTAACTCGTGCTCTTCGTAAGCCGTATATTTTCCCGTGCTGTAATCGTAAATCACGCACACGCTCACCTTTAACAAATGGTTTTTTCCCCGCCCCCCGACATCCTGGAAGGATTTCTGGGTCTCCAAATCCAACACGATTTTTTTCAAAGCCATCTTTGGTTTTTTAAGTTTAAGAATATATCACGGAGTTTCCCCTCCTTGCAGAGGAGGGGTGGATCGCGTCAGCGAGACGGGGTGGTGCTATTTATCGGCAATTGTTTTTCACCACCTCCCTCTACTTCGCAGAGTACTCCTCCTCAGACAAGGAGGAGAGGCTCCGCGTGAGTCCGCCAACGATAATTCATTATATAAAACATTCCGCAAAAACACAAAAAAATACCCCGCTTGCAAGTTCAAGCGGGGCGCGACCGGCGATGCCCATAAATCCGCAGGTCACTTGGCGTTCCGGGTAGAACACCCAACTCACCCATAATGCTGGAGGGATATTGATTGCACCGAGCGGCACGTCTTATCCGCTCGGTATATATAATATGTACCGGCCGGGTTGTAGAACCTCGCGGACTTAAGCACGCTTGGTCCAAGCCGGGGTAGCAAACCCTCACCCCCTAACCGGCAAGCCTCGGATCCTCCATTTCTTTAAAAAATCACTGCCATCCTTGATGGCTGTGATTCCTGATTGGTTAAAACAAATACTACTCTCTTTCTCTAAATTTGTCAAAATGATAAAATTTTGATATAATAATAGCAAATCTTTAACCGCCCTACCGACTGTCTATCGGGAAGGGCCAAAATATATGGAAAGAACATTATCTTTGGAAACGCCCAAAATGGTTGGGCACGACGTCTCGATCTCGGGTTGGGTAAATTCCCGGCGCGACCACGGGGGCGTTATTTTTATTGATTTACGAGACCATTCTGGTCTCGTACAATTGGCAATCCACCCTGATCAAAAAAATGCCTTTGACGTTGCGGATAAATGCCGTGATGAATTTGTGATTCAGGCAGAAGGAAAAGTGATAGAAAGATCGGCCGAAACCAAAAACGAAAACCTGCCCACAGGCGGAGTGGAAATTTTGACTTCGTCTATTACCATTTTAAATGCCAGCAAGCCGCTTCCTTTTCAAGTCGCTCACGGCCACGGCGAACAGGCGGATATAAACGAGGATTTGCGGCTAAAATTCCGCTTTTTGGACTTGCGCCGCGAAAAAATGCAGTTGATGCTCAAAAAAAGGCACCGGATGATTCAGATGATTCATCGTTATATGACCGAGCACGACTTTATTGAGGTTACAACGCCGATTTTAACTTCCAGCTCGCCAGAAGGCGCGCGCGACTTTTTAGTGCCGTCGCGTTTGCATCCCGGAAAATTTTACGCCCTGCCGCAGGCGCCGCAACAATTTAAACAATTGCTGATGACCGGCGGCATCCCAAAATATTACCAAATCGCGCCGTGCTTCCGCGACGAAGACCCGCGAGCCGATCGTTCGCCCGGCGAATTCTATCAGCTTGATTTGGAAATCGCTTTTGCCGACAAAGACGAAATTGTGTTTCAGGAAATGGAACCAATGTTTGTTGAGTTGACGGAAAAATTTGCCGGAAAAAAAGTTATGCAAAAACCGTTTCCGCAGCTTCCCTATCTTGAAGCAATGGATTTGTACGGTTCCGATAAACCTGATTTAAGATTTGAAATGAAAATGGTAAATTTGACGGAAGATTTGCGAAACACGCAATTTTCCGTTTTTGGCAATGCCATAAAAAACGGCGGCGTAGTAAAAGCCATTTCCTGCCAGGGCGGTGCCAAACTCACCCGCTCGCAAATTGACGAACTAACCGAAATGGTAAAAAAAGAAGGCGCGGGAGGTTTGGCTTATATTGTATACGAATCATCCGACGTAGGGGAGGGTTTGAAACCCTCCCCTACGGGGACACAAAATCTCCGTTCTCCAATCCTCAAATTCCTATACACCGATGAAATAAAATCAATCCTCACAAAAACCAAAGCCGCTCCCGGCGACATTATATTCTTCGGCGCGGACCAAAAAACCATCGTCAACAAAGTCTTGGGAAAACTTCGCGACAAGCTTGGGGATATTTTTGGGCTGAAAGATCCCAATATAATTGCCTGGGCTTGGATTACGGATTTTCCGATGTTTGAATACAGTGTTGTAGAAAAACGCTGGGACTTTATGCACAACCCGTTTAGTATGCCACAGGGTGGGCTAGAAGCCTTGGAAACACAAAAGCCTGATGAAGTCAGGGCATACCAGTACGATATTATCGCCAACGGCCTGGAACTGTCATCGGGCGCCATCCGCAATTACAAACCGGAGATTATGTACAAGGCTTTTGAAATTTGCGGCTACAGCAAGCAAACAGTGGACGAAAAATTCGGCGGAATGATCCGCGCATTTGAATACGGCGCGCCGCCGCACGGCGGCTTTGCCCCGGGAATAGACAGAATGCTTATGCTCTTCCAAAACGAACCCAACATCCGCGAAGTCATCGCCTTCCCCAAAAACGGCTCCGCCGAAGACGTCATGATGGGCGCTCCATCAGCCGTGGACGAAAAACAGCTTAAGGAGCTGCATATTAAGCTTGATTTGCAGAAAAAAATAATAAAATAATCATTTAATTTGGCGTCATCCTGAGTCCGTCTTATGATTATTCCAAGCGGACGAAGGATCTCTAAATCGGAAACAGAGATTCTTCGGTCGGCCTGCCTCGCCTGCGGCGACGCAAGGCGGGATGCTACTGCCTCAGAATGACGCCGTAGGAGAAACCCATGCCAAAGAAAAAAAATCGCAAAATAAAAAAACCAAACATTAAAAAGCAAGTAAAAAAACTCGAAACCAAAGTTACCAAACTTTTAGACCGTGCAAAAATTAAATATAAAACTTTAGAACACAAAGTTGTTTTTACGGCGCACGATGTTGGCGCGACGACTAAAAAGAAGCTTGGCGAAATTGCCAAAGTGGTTTTGGTTAAGGCTGATAAAGATTTTGTTTTGATTGTATTGCCCGCGGGCAAATATGTAGACTTTTCGGGCATTAAAAAGGCTCTTAAGGCTAAAAAAGTATCTATGGCTTCGGAAAAAGATATTACCAAATATTTAAAAACCAAGGTTGGACTTTTGCATCCGTTCGGCTCCGAATACAATCTGCAAACACTACTCGATAAGAGTATGTCGCGGTCAAAGAAGATGATCGCATCGGCCGGGACTTTTACCGATAGCATTGAAATTGCGGTCAAAGACTTTGAAAAGCTTGTTAAGCCGATCAAAGGAGTCTTTAGCAAATCAAAGAAATAGGCAATACGACTTTCCCCCTCTTTTTTAAAGAGGGGGCTAGGGGGAGTTAAAATATACAGCTCTACAACAAAGCCGAAACCAAAGACTTTAGGAGAAAACTGCGCAAAGACTTAACCAAGGAAGAAAGAAAAATCTGGAATTTAGTGAGAAACCGCAAAATCCTAAATTTTAAATTTTTCCGCCAATATAGCGTGAACAAATATATTTTAGACTTTTATTGCCCAGCCATCAGACTTTGTTTAGAAATTGATGGCGGCCAGCATAGCGAAGTTAAAGACAAAGATTATGATAAAATAAGAACCGCTTATTTATAATCAGTAAATATCAAAGTAATCAGGTTTTGGAATAATGAAGTAAACCAAAACATTGAAGGTATGTACCAAAAAATTTATAAAGAATGCCAACGATCAATTAACTCTCCCCGGCCCTCTCTTTAAAAAAAGAGAAGGCGCTTAGTGCTTAAATGCTCCAAACCAAAACAAAAAACTTTGAAGGGCCGCTGGATTTACTGCTGTCGTTAATTGAGCAGCGGCAGTTGGATATTACCACCATCGCCCTGGCCGAAGTTACCGAGCAATTTTTGCAGTATTTAAAACAGCTGGAAAAAATTGACCCCACGGTTTTGGCCGATTACCTGTCCATTGCCGCCAAGCTTTTAGTCATAAAATCCAAAGCCATTTTGCCGACGCTGGAGCTGGAGCCGGAAGAGGAAGACGCGGGGTTTGATTTGGAAGCGCGGCTGATTTTATATAAGCAGTTTAAGGAAGCGGCCAAATATTTTAAAAAACTTGATAACAAAAGAAGGCACGGTTTTTTGCGCTCCGTAACCTTTGAGCAAAAAATCAGTTTTTATCCCGACTCCGCCATAACCTCAAAAGAATTGCACGCCGCAATTTTAACCGTATTAAACGGACTCAAAGAGCTGGACAACCTGCCCAAGGCAAAGCTTAAGGAGGCAATTTCCATTCAGGCAAAAATTGACGATTTGAGAAACCAGCTAAGCGGCAAAATAGAAACCAGGCTTAGCGACCTTATAAAGACCGCAAAAAATAAAGGCGAGGTAATTGTGACTTTTTTGGCGCTTTTGGAATTAATCAAACAAAGAATTTTTGTTGCGGATCAAGAGGCGTTATTTGCGGAGGTTATAATAAAAAAGTTAGACAACCAACAAATACAAAATGAGTAAATCAATTCTTGGATTATTATTTATTTTTGCGGGGGTTACCTACGGTTCGCTGGCAATAGATCATATTTACAACCACACGCTCGGCTGGCTTTTGGCGCACGACTGGATAAAACAGCCGGCGCCGGATAAAAAAAGCCTGAACAACTTCTTAGGGCGCAAGCCGACCATTTTACTTTACGCGGCTATTTTAATAATTATTGGATTGTTTATTTTATGGAACAGGAACAACTAAAGCCCGTTAGAGGCTACAATCTTAAAAATAATAATAATCACATATGACGAACGACCAAAATACTTCGGAGAAACAGCAAAAGACCGCCTCTAACGGGCTAAAACAAATTTTAGAAGCATTATTATTTACGGCAAGCAAACCGTTTAAGGCCAAAGAATTTGCCAAAATTTTGGAATTGGAAGAAGCCGATGTTAAGCTCGCGCTGGAGGCTTTAGCCAAAGAAAGAAAAGATTCCGGCATTGTGCTTTTGGAAGACCGCGGGCAGTATCAGCTTTCTACCAACAGCGCGTTTTCCACCCAAGTTAAAAATTTCCTTAACGCCGAACTCCGCGAAAAATTAACGGACGCCACGGTGGAAGTTTTGGCCATTATCGCTTATCGCCAGCCGATTTCCAAAGCCGAGATAGAAGCCATCAGGGGCGTAAACTCGCAATACAGCCTGCGTCATTTGCTGATGCGCGGTCTTATAGAAAAAATAAACAATCCGGCCGACGCGAGAAGCTTTTTATACCAGACAACAACGGAATTTTTGATGCATATGGGCATTACGTCCGTATCGGAACTGCCGGAATTTGAAAAACTGGTGGAACACATTAAACTTCCCCAAACCGCGGGATTGAATCAGGAGCCTTCGTCGATTGAAAGTGTTGCCGATGCCGCAAGCCGGCCTGAACCGGCAATAGCGCAAACCGAAACCGCCGAACCACAAACAGAAGGATCGACGGGTTTAGAAGAGTCAACATAAGCCAAAAAGCAAGACGAATAGTTGCCCGGATTATTGTGGCAGTTGATTGTAAGAAGCGGCCGGCGAGCTGGGAACATTTTGCTGCAGCTGAATTTTGGCGCAGCCTGCCGCAAGCAAAGTCAACAAACCAAAAATTATTGCAATTTTTTTCATAATTTTATTTTACCAGCAACGCCGCGCCTATGGCTCCGGCGTTTTTTAATTTAGAAACCGCGATGCGAGGTTTTATGCGATAGCTTGATAACATTTTAGCGCAAATTCTTTTTGCCCCTCCCACAAATTTCCGCTTTTTGTCCGTCGCGACTCCTCCGCCTAAAACTATAATCTCCGGATCAAAAGCGCGGCAAATGGATTCAAGCAGTACGCCGACTATTTGCGACAACTGTTTATTATCGCGCCTGTCGCGCGCCTTTTGGAACAAAGACTCAAAAGTATGTTTGCCGTCGTAAATCATCTGGCCGACCTCTCCGGCCCCAAAATTTTTTCCGGTATAAATTTTCCCATTTAATATCAACCCACTGCCCACGCCGGTTCCCAAAATCACCCCCACAACGCTGTCGCAATTCTTTCCCTGCCCCGTTTTGGCCTCGGCCAGCGCAAAACACTTGGCGTCGTTGGCAACCGAAACTTTCAACCGTTTGCCAAACAGCCTGTTAAAATTAAAATTTTTGATATATTTGATGTTCGGCGAATAAACCGCCACTTTCTTTTTTATGTCTATTACCCCGGCCATGCCAATACCAACTGCCGAGATACTGTAATCGGCAGATAAAAAATCAACCAACTTGATTAGATTACGTTTAAATTCTACCGCCGTCTTTGGCGTCACTATCGTAAGCTCTTTAACAGGCTTTTTGCCGTCATAGACAATACCGCTGATTTTAGTCCCGCCAATGTCTATTCCAATGATATACCTCATAAATTTCGATTGATGAAATTGAGAAATTAACGAAATTAGGAAATTCTCAACAATTTCTCTATTTCCCTATTTCTTAATTTCAATTACTGAATAATTCCTTTGCCCTATCCCAAAACTCCGGATGCCCGTGCTGTTTCATCCAATACCACCACTCCACGCCCCACAAATATTGCGGGGAAAAACCGGTTCCGGCCGCGTGGGAAATTATGGTGTCAAAATTATACATGCTCATGGTCTTAAACTGCTCGCTAATGGACGTATTGGGAATTCCGGCCGTTGTCCACGGCTCAGCCTCAAGCTCCGCAACCATTACGGGCTTGCCGGGATGAAGTAATCTTAACATACCGGCTTTAAAACGGTAAAACCAGGAAAAAAAATAAAAATTCGTCCAGTAACGGTGCAAAACGTCGGAGTATACGTAGCGATAATAAGTGGTGCCAAATTCATCGCCCCTGGCGCCGGCCTTCACCCACCAGTTAAGCTCGCCGCTGTCGGTAATTAATATCGGGCGTGAGGGATCCAAACTTTTTACCATCGCTATTTCTTTGTCAAAAAAATTCACGTCGAGCGGGGGACATGGACCGAACGATGAAAGGAACGCCTCATTTTCCACCTGCCAGGTGGTTACCTCGCTGTCGCCTTCGTATTTTTGCACAACGTTTTCCATATACGAAAGCTGGGCATTTTGCTCATCGGCTGTCGGCAGTTTAGATGCCCAGCCGGGTTCGTGGCACTCCGGCCAGCGCGGCAAGCGTTTGCCGATTGCCAAAATAACCCGGACGTGATTTTGTTTGGCCAGGTCAAGCATATAATTTATGTCGCTGTAATCGTATTTGTCCGGCGAGTTTTCCACCTCATCCCAATAAACCGGAATACGGATTAGTTTTACGCCGAGATCGGTTACCGTGGCGGCGTAAGCCGCCTTCCAGTCTATGCCAAGCCCTTGGGCATACGGCACGCTAAAAGTCACGCCGTACTGAATAGTTTTGGCCTTTGGCCCGGCGTTTAAAGTCACCAGCCAAACGGCCGCGATAATCATAATTATTCCGATAAAAATCTTTTTCCGCATATCGCGTCAAAAATATCAGGTCAAAAACAAAAATGCCGTACCGATAAATATTAAGGCTATCCCAAAGGCTTTTTGAATAATTATATCCCTGTCAGTCTGCTCGTTTATCATATGGCTCCGTTTATGGCTGAGCATCATGCTAAAAAACAGCAAAAATACATAACGGAATCCCTGCAAGGAATTAATTATAGAGATTGTTCCCAAAACATACAAAAAACTCAAAAAAATAAAATTTGCGCCGCCTAAAACCTGCTTGAATAAAAATAATACGGACGTACCGACTTTATTTTTTATCTCATCAACCACAAAAACCTTTTTCCTGAAGCCAGAAAAAGCCAAAAACAGAACGAGCACCAAAGCCGCGCCCAAGCGGTTCCAAATTAAATTATTTAATATTGGCCCGACTTGCGCGCCATACTGCCACAAGGCATAATAAGCGCTGAATAAAAATGCGCTTAATGTTTTAAGACCTACATGCTTTAACCAAAAATCCCCCTTCTGATGAGACACCAAAAGTGCGCCGGGAATAAGAAGACATACCGCGGCGACCTCATTTAGTCTTAGCGTATCCCTGCCGGTGACCAGGGAAATTAAAATGTCAAACGCAGGTACAAGACCAAACACAAACGGCACCACGCGGGAAACTTCTCCCCGGGCGAGCGCTTTGTAAAACACGTACATCGCTAAAGAAAAAAACGCGCCGGAAAATAAATCCAAAAAAATAAACTTTGCCGGCAAAACCGAATAATTCCACGGCCACAATACTACGAGCAAAGCTCCGGTTACCACGGTATAAAAAGTATATTTTACCGGCTCCACTCTGCGCGCGGTAATCAAAAACTTATCCATCAAGTCAACCACCGCCTGGATAAGATATTGAAAGATTGTAAGAAAAATAATCATAAACCGGGGTCGTATTCCATTTGGTTACTCTTGCAAATTTCCCCAAACTTTAAAGCACTGTATCGGACTTTACGGCGCAACAAATTGTTACGGTCAATTTCGATTAAACCAAACCTCGGCCAAAAGCCTTCTTCCCATTCAAAATTGTCGGTCAGAGACCAATATAAATAACTACGTACGTCCGCGCCTTTTTGGATGGCGCGGTGGACATAAAACAAATGTTCTTTAATAAACTGTTCCCGCTTTTCGTCTTTGGCGTCGGCAATGCCGTTTTCTATAATGTAAATCGGCTTGCGGTATTTTCTTAGGCCCAAAAGCACCCGTTCAATGCCGTCCGGATGGATGCCCCAGCCGCGGTCGGTCTCATTGTGCTGGCTGTGGCTGTGTTTGCGAATGCCAAAAATGCTTATGTGATGGTGAAAATAATAATTCACTCCGATGTAATCGCAGGCGTCTATAGTCCGCCGCATAATATATTCGTTCACTACATAGTCAACCAAGTCAACGGCAAGCCAGCCCAAAAAACCCGAAGGCTGCAGGTCGCTCAAATTAGAAGCAACGCTTACCGGCTGGGAAAAATTTTGATGTAAAAATTCGGCAAGTTCGTTGTGGGCCAAAATCAGATTGTCAACGACTTTCCAGGCCTGGCGGAAACTTTTTACCTGCGGCGGGTGCACGCCAAGCCAATAGCTTTGCCCGGCGTAAAGGCCCGGCTCGTTAATTGTCACCCAAAAATCCACGTATTGGTTCAGCCGCCGGGCCACTTTTTGCGCGTAGCGTAAAAAAAGAAACAAATTGCCGCGCTTGGTAAAGCCGCCGCGCTTCATAAACCAAACCGGCGAGGTATAATGATGGATGGTTAAAAAAACTTTCAGCCCGTGGAATTTGGCGGATTGCAGCATCTTTTCGTAATGGTCCAAAACCCGTTCGTCAAACTTTCCTTCTTCGGGTTCAATCCGCGACCACTCCAAGCCAAAACGCGTGGCATTATGGTTTAAATGCTGCGCCAAAGCAAAGTCTTCGTCATACCGGTTCCAAAAATCCGCGGCCTGGCCGCTTTGATAATCTATGGGATTTTTGCGCTCGGCCAATAATTGGTCTTCGCGCCGCGGCGAATGTTCCCACGCCCACCAATCGGCATTGGTATTTCCGCCCTCGGTCTGATAAGCACTCCCCGCCGCGCCCCATAAAAAACCCTCAGGAAATTTTAATATCTGTTTTGGCATTTTTTGAATAGAATTATTCATTATTTCCTTCTCCCTTTGGGAGAAGGTGCCCCGAGTGCAACCGAGGGGCGGATGAGGGTTTCTAACTCAAAGTTTATTTTAGTTTCTTTTAGCAGTGTCTTTTACTCTTATATTATGCCACACTTGGCTAAATTCTCAAAATCTGGTAAGATTGATAGGACTTATAGGACAAATTCGACAGATAAGGCAAGCAAGCTGGTATCGTCTAATGGTCAGGACAGGTGGTTCTCATCCACCAAATCGGAGTTCGATTCTCCGTACCAGTACCAAATTAACTTGATAATTTTATGGGTAAATTAGTTGGAAAAGTCAAAAGCGGTATTAACGACTTGTCGTATAGAATGAAGGCTGTTCCGGGTCTTTTGGACGCTTACCATAAAAAAACACGGCTGCGCTTATACCCCGGAAGTTTAAATATTGAGTTAGAAGAGGTGTGGAATTTGCCCCAAAAAACTATACGATTAGAAAAAGAAGAATATGGAGGGCAAGTTTCAGTAAGTTTGGTTCCTTGTCAAATTTATGACACAAAGGCATACATCGTAAGAACGGATAAGGTTGAAAGGGGCGAAGTCCCAACTCACCCTAAAACAACTATAGAGATTGTTAGCGACGTCGGATTGCGGGATAAATATGATTTAAAAGATGGGGATATTGTTGAAATTGTTATTTGATAAAGACAGACAAACGGTTCTAAATACGGCCAATAAAATTAATCAACGTTATTTTAAAGATGAACAATAAGTCTCAAATACAAATATTTTTGATTCATGGCGGATTCACTTTTAAAAATAGGAAAAGTTATTTACATTTTTTAAAAACTAGGGAAATCTCAATTGAAAAGAAAGTTAGATGGTCTGATGATTATTTTGAGAAGAAGCTTGGCCATAAATTTGAGCTTATTAAGCCTCGTATGCCTTTACCGGAAAATGCCAAATATGACGATTGGAAAATCCATTTTGAAAGGCATTTCCAGTTTTTAAAAAATAACATTATTTTGATAGGTGGCTCGTTGGGAGGAATTTTTTTGGCAAAATATTTGTCAGAAAATAAATTTCCAAAAAAATTACTGGCAACCTATTTAATTTGCCCTCCTTTTGACAATACGCTGACCAGCGAAGATTTGGTTGGCGGGTTTAAACTAAAATCCGACCTTACTTTGATTGAAAAAAACGTCAAAAATCTTTATTTGTTATTTTCAAAAGATGACGATGTTGTCCCAATTGCTCATGCCAAAAAGTACGAAAGGAAACTAAAAAATGCTAAAATTATAATCTATAAAAACAAAAATGGGCACTTTAACATTCCTAAATTTCCCGAAATAATTAGGATGATAAAAAAGGACGCTCGGCAGGTCTAAACTATTCGCGGAAAAATTCTAACATTAAATTTTTTTTACCTCAACAATGAGGTTTTTTAATTTCCGGTTATCCTCTTCTCCATTTGACATCTATTTTTACATATGCTACCTTTATATAAAAAGGTAGCTTTGTAAGTTTCATTAATCAGCCGTTACGAAATAAATCAACCTCCCCCGACCCCTTCCCTCAAGGGAAGGGAAAAGCCGTATGACCAACATCAATCTTGAAGAAAAATTTGGGCCGATTAGGAAGGGGCTTTTGGAGGCGGCGGTTTTAAAGATTATCAGCAAAAAGAAAGCCTATGCCGCGGATATTTTGGAAAAGTTAAAAATTACGGATTTTGCCACCCAGGAAGGCACGCTGTATCCCCTGCTTAGTCGCCTGCGCCGCGAAGGCGCCGTAGATTACACATGGGTGGAAAGCGAAGCCGGACCGCCGCGCAAGTATTACTCTTTGACAATTAAAGGCAAGGAGCAATTAAAAACGCTTTTGGATTATTTGGGAAATTTAAACCTTATAATTAATCAACTATAGAATTGGCGTAATTGCGATCATTCGGAGGGCAAATATACCTACTGTGCGAGAAATTATTCATTTCCGCAATAAAGGGATCCCTCCGCTCGGCCTCGGATGCACTCGTCCTCGGTCGGGATGGCACAAAGGGCGGCAAGCGCAAGATCTCTACGAAAAAAATTCTATGAACAAAGTTATAACCATAAATTTAAACGGGCGCGCTTTCCAGTTGGAAGAAGGCGGGTACCAAAACTTGCAAAACTATTTGCAGGAGGCAAAAACGCGGCTGGAACAGGATCCGGATAAAGACGAAATAATTAACGATTTAGAACAGGCTGTTGGCGAAAAATTCGGCAGATTTTTAACCGCGGGTAAAAGTGTGGTTTTAGAAAAGGAAGTTGATGAAGTAATAAAAGAAATGGGTCCCGTGCAGGGTTCGCAAAAAACGGATGACGGCAAATCATCCGAAAATCCAAAAGAAACCGGTTCGCCTAAGCGCCTGTATTTAATTCCCGAAGGCGCGATGTTCCGCGGCGTCTGCACGGGACTTGCCGCTTACTTTAACGCGGACGTAACTTTAATAAGGGTAATTTTTGTCATCCTGACAATTTTAACCCACGGCCTCGGAATTGTAGCTTACTTAATTATGATGATAGTCGTCCCAACGGCCAACACCTCACAGCAAAAAGCCCAGGCTCATGGCCAACCGTTTACCGCGCAGGAATGGATAGACCGCGCCAAACAGGAATACCGATCTTTTGCGGACAAGGGTGAGTGGAAAAAATGGCGACAGGAGTTTAAACAGCGCCGGCGTGAAGAAAGAATTAAGTGGCGGCAACAAAGATACGAAAACCGACAACCGGGCTACTTTCCGTTTTTTGGACTAATGGTCGGCATATTATCGATTTTGTGGCTACTCGGCCTGCTCAGCCTGGCCACCAAAGGAATGATTTTAGGATACGCGGTACCCGCGGGCATTCCCATCTGGGTCGCCGTGTTGGTTTGGCTTTGCCTTTACAGTTTTATTGTCTGGCCATTTAAAGTCGCTCGCTGGCACTTGACTTACAGCCAAGACGGCCAGGTGCACCACTACCACAATCATGACGGCTTTCCGGAAGCCATAGCCTGGTTCGCTTTTTGGGCGATAATAATTTGGGCGCTGTGGCACTATGTTCCCGGATCACATCCTTACTACTATAAAGTTTCTTTGTGGTGGCAACATGTTTTAGCACACCTGAAAAAGTAAACCAATATATCAGACATAATTAAACCCCGCCTCGAAGAGAGGCGGGGTTTAATTATTGTGCAAATTTAGTGTTCAAATTTTAAGCCTAATTTTGGCGCGGCCTTATCTAAAAAGTCTTCAGCTTTTTTCATCCGGTAATTAAGCACAGCAACCTCTCCATCCCTGGTCTTTTTGTCTTTTAACACGGCATCTAAAGAAGTTTGCATTTTATCAATTTTTGTTTCCATACTTTTTCCGCTTACCTTTATGAAAAAAATATCTTCCTTAAGAACAAATACATCTGCTTTGATAAAAGACATATTGGTTTTGAGGCTAGATACATCAGTCTTTAGCGTTGATACATCAGTCTTTAGAGTGGACACATCAGTCTTTAGAGTGGACACATCAGTCTTTAGCGTTGATACATCAGTCTTTAGCGTTGATACATCAGTCTTTAGCGTTGATACATCAGTCTTTAGCGTTGATACATCAGTCTTTAGGATTGCTACGTCATCGCTGATTTTACTGACTTTTATTTCCAACTTATGTCCAGCTTCTTTGCTAAAAAATACTTCTTTAAAAGCTTCGATTTGGTATTCAGTAAGTTTTTTAATATCTTCTTTATTCCACATAAATTTAATCAAACTAAATACAGAAACTATCTTAAAAATAATTTGTAGGCTAAATTTTCAGAATTTAGAGCGGATTGGTCCAAATAAATTTTGACGTTTAGCCCAAAGCTAAGCGGAAAAATTTTTTGGGCCAAGACGCCAAAATTCTGGAAATTTAGCCCGAAGGATTTTTAAGATAGTTTCAAGTAAAAACATTGTAAACCCTAAATTATTTCCCGTCAAACTTAGGCTATGCCCTCGGCCAAAAGACGCCTCTAAACTGGCTGTTGACTATTAGCGGCACGCCGTTTAGAGCTTGGATGCGAGCGGATATCTGTTGTACCGGACATTGATGCGGACGGCTGGAATCGCAAGAACAGTGGGCGCAAAGCCCCCGCAACTGGGCAAGGATATTTAATTTTTGTTTCTGTAGTTCACTCATAAATAGCTTTTAGCAATTAGCGTTTAGCCAACCAATTATTTAAATTTTTATCTCGGGAGAAAAATTCACCTGATATTCCGGTATGCCCAAGCTCACACCATATTGTTTTGCTCGTTGATAGTCTTCTTTACTATCGCGACTAACCTTGAATACTTTTCCTTTATAGATTATAAAGTGGAACTTATCATTTTTATAGTCCGCATACCACGCGCCGCCATGCGAATAATCCAACTTTTTGCTAATAACCTCTGCCAAACGTTCGGCATCCTGCTCCTGAATCTCAACACGATGCAAAGTCCATTGCCTTAACCAGGGAGTTTGGTGCTTTTCATTAACCGGTTCTATTTTAGTGCTCAAAATTAACACATCCTCCAACAAGGAATTGTCTTCCAGACTTTCTTTAATTATTGTGCCTTGGTAATTCATAGGACAAAATAGGACTGATAGGACAAATAGGACTTATACGGCTAATGACCTATAACCAGAAATTACTCCAGATTTCTAATTACGCCCACGACTTTACCCTGCACCATCCATTCTTCTTTGGGATAAATATTTTTGTAGTCAGGATTTTCGGCTTTAAGGTAGGCGCGGTTTTTAATTTGGATAAAACGTTTGACTGTGGCTTCATCATGTAAAAGCGCAACTACAATATCGTTATTCCTTACGTCATGGGTCGGCCGAACAATGACCAAGTCTCCTTCAAAAATTCCGGCGTTTATCATACTGTCGCCCCGAACTTTGAGCAAAAATACATCCCTGCGGCTTTTAATTAAAGTTTGCGGCAAGTTTATCCATTCCTCTATATTTTCTTCGGCCAAGTGGGGAACGCCGGCTTGAATATTTCCCAGCAGAGGCACGGCAATTAAGCCTTTTTGCAAGCTTTCACCCAAAGAATTTAAAACCTCAATGCCGCGGGCCTTGCCGCTGGTCTTAATAAAACCCTGCTCTTCCAAAGCGTTTAGCAGTTTAGCCACGCCGTTTTTAGATTTGACCTTCAAAAAAGTGGCCATTTCGGAAATACTGGGGGGCAAACTGTGATTGCGGATTTGATCCACTATAAAACTAAGGAGTTGTTTTTGTCTGTCTGTTATGTCTTTAGGCATATCTTTTTTTGTTAATGCTTACATATATACAATATACGTTCGTTCACTTACTGTCAAATGCCAATAAAAATAAGGTAAACGTTAGTCTACCTTAAAGTTATCCACAATAGATTAGAGAATAGTGCCTAGCGAATAGTGAATAGGAGAAGACGTATCTTCTCCTATTCACTAAGCACTATTCTCTTTTTACTACTTTGTATTCAGCAAAAACTTAATAAACACTACAATCCCCTGCCAGATGCTTTCCAAAATCGGCTGGCTGGCCGGCAAAAGGATAAGCAGGGCAATAATAAAAATCCAATCTTTTTTGATGACCTTAAAAATGGAGTACACAATCAACACAGCCAGGCCAATGGAAATTATCGGCCGTAGGCTAACCGGGAAGTTACTTAAAAATTGCAAATAGGTGCTTTGGATATCTGCTAGGGACATATATAATTAAAAGATTTAATGATTTAAGATTGGGGGGATTGGAAAATTTAAAACTGTTATTTCTTTTTCTTGCCCAATTCATCCACCACGGCCAGATGCCGGTAATCAAAAACGTCTTTGATAAATTTATCAAAAGTGTCCCGGCGCTGTAAGAATTCCTCCACGGTCATTACGCTGTAATTAATTTCCTGGCCCATCATTTTTTCCGCGGCTTTCAGGAAATCGGAGAGCTTGTTTAAATTAATTTTTCCCACCAGCAAAACATCCACCGGCAAATTCGGGTAGCCGGTAAAAATGCCGCTCAAAAAAGCCGCGCGCACGTCGCCTAAGCGCTTAACGGCCAAAAATAATTCGTCTTTGCCTTTTTGAGAATTTTTTGCCCAAAAATTTTTGATTTCCGGCAACAGTTTATAATGCGGATTGATATAATAATACTTTTTGGTCTTTTTGACAAAGCCGGTCAAGAGGCCTGCGCCGGCCAGTTTGGCCAAACAGTGCGCGGCTTTGAGGAACGGAATATTTAACCTTCTGGAAACTTCCAAAACCGAAAAGCTCCTTTCGGGCATAGTAAGAAAAAAGCTTAAAACCGCGGAGTCCGTTTTAGAATCTATTATTTCTTCAAGCATAACTAGAATTAACAAAATTGATCAGAATTGACAAAATTGACAAAAATAAAATGCATTCTCAATTTTGTCAATTTTACTTAATTTTTCCCGCCTGCCATAGCCTGCTTGGACAGACAATGGTAATAAATAATAGTTGATTATTTTAACAAGACTCTTAATATTACCAAAGCTATGGCTGGTGGGCAGGTAAATATTGTTCAATACCTTAATTATAGCATACTTATAAAGATTATCCAGGGGTAATTTTGAATTTGACAATAAATGTTGTATAATTAATCAGTAATCCATAATTAATAATTGACCCGCCTCGCCTTCGGCAGAGCCGAGGCGGATAACTTATAACCGTCGCAAACTTGAGTTATTGGTTATAAATTAACAGTTATCAATTATAACCCCATGGAAGCATTAGAATCACAAATCGCCAGAATCCAGCTTGGAAACAATAAATCTTCCCAGGCTTACGTTTATGTAATGGCGGAAAAAGCTCCGGTCGGCGCGGCGGAGCTTTATTTGGTGGCGGAACTGCCGCTGTTTAACCCGGCGGCCGAGGAATCCTGCGAACGGATTTGCCTGGCCATTGCTTCGGCCTTAAAAAGATCTTACAGAAGGCCGGCATTAGAAAACAATTTTGAAAACGCCGTAAGCCAAATCAATGAGGAGCTTGGCAAACTGGCGGCCATGGGTCAAACACAGTGGATAAATAAGCTAAACTGCATTATCGCGGTTAAGGAAGGTCAGGATTTAAACATAACCAGCTGCGGCAAAATTTTGGCTTATCTTTTAAGAAACGGCGAGCTGACGGACATTTCCTGCTCCCAAACGCAAAGCCTTCCGCTAAAAACTTTTGAAAATTTCGCCTTGGGCAAAATCCGCCTCGGCGATTTAATTTTGCTTTCCACGGCCCAGCTGTTTAACTACGTGTCCATGGATCGCCTGCTGAACATATTCGGCAATACCGACTTTTTAACGGCCACGCAAACCGTTATCCAACTGCTTAAAGAAAACGCCGAGCCGCAAATCAGCTTTGGCACTTTAATGAACCTGCAGGTACCCGAAGGCGAAACCCCGGAAGCGGAAATGGATTTGGAAAATTACGTAGTGGAAAATTCCGGCGCCGGCACAAATCTGTTAAGCAAAATTTTTAATTACTTAAAAACCGCCTTTGCCATAACCGGCAATCCCGCCCGCGTGCCAAAAGTCGGCCTGCCCAAAGTTTCTATAACGCAAAAATTAAAAAATCTTTCCGGCAATACCCAAAATTTTGTCGCCAAGAGCAAAGGCTTTTGGCAGTTTACGAAATCTTCCGCCAGAACAGTCAAAAATACCGCCAATCTGCAAAATTTCCGCCAATTAAGTTCAACCAAAAAATTCTTTTTGGCGTCCGCGTTAATTTTATTTATAGCCGTAATCGCCAACATTGCCATTGCCGTTCATTTAAAAAAAGTCCGGGTAAGCCATGGCCAAATTACGGCCCAGCTTTCCCAAGTCCAAACGTTGTTATCAAACGCGCAATCATCACTACTATATAAAGATGATGCTTCGGCCGCAACCTTTTTACAGCAGGCCCAAGGCAAAATACCCAAAGCCGACACCGTAAATTCCGCGAATAAAACGCTCTATAATTCACTGGTTGCGCAAACCAACGATTTGGTAACCCAAATGGAAAAAATTTTTAAACCCCAGGTTACCAATTTGGGCAGTTTGGGAACCGGCGACAGTTTAATCAAACTTCCGGATTTTGCGGCCACCCAGGGCAAGTCAACAATCATCAGCTACCAAAAAAGCACGGGACAAACCCAGGACGGCGCGCTAAAGCTTGAAATTTCGGCTTTAGCCAGCGTTTATTTGGGCGGCAATCAGGCCGCGGTTTATGACGGCAGTAATTTATATATTTGGGATTTTTCCGCGGGGAAAATTTTGGGTCCCGGCTTTTCACAAAATGTTCCGAGCAAGGACGGGTTTGGCGGCATAGCGCAATATCCCGTTAACGGCAGAGTATACGTGGCCGACAAAAAAGCCGCGGAAATTGTCAGTTTTCTCCCGGGCAAATCTTCCTTTTCCAAACCAGTAGTCTCGGTGCAAGACCCCAGCATAAGCAAAGCTGAAGATGTAACAATCGACTCTTCAATTTACGTGCTGGTTCCCGGCGGCGTAAATAAATTTTTAGACGGCCGGCTTACAAGCTTCACCCTGCAAAATTTGCCTACTTCGCTTTCGGGTAGCGGTAAAATTTACACCGAAAAAGATTTTAACTATCTTTATATTTTGGATTCCGGCAACAACCGCATTTTAATATTTGATAAAAGCGGCAACCTGGTTAACACTTTAATATCCGACGACTTTACCAACCTCAAAGATTTTCAGGTTGATGAAAAAAATAAGGTGATATACGCGTTAAATGACGGGAGCCTGCTCAAGATTGCGCTTCCATGAATTGGATTTATATTGGTTGATATTGGGATATTAATAAATATTGCGAACAACAACTAATATCTTAATATCTATAAATATCAACTAATATCTTTTAAATATCCTTCAACAATTTCTTCCGTCTCCGGAAGATTTTTTGTTTCCATAAGTTTGGCTCGTAGTTCGTGCGCGCCGTCAAAACCCGAGCAGTAGGCTTTAAAATGCTTGCGCATAATATAATAGGATTTGTGCGCGCCCAAAATATCGTTAAATAGCCGCGCGTGTTCCAGCATAACGGACAGGCGTTTTTTTATTGTAGGGGAGGGTTTCAAACCCTCCCCTACGGAGGCAAAAATCCAAGGATTCCCAAACGCTCCCCTGCCTATCATTACCCCGTCAACTCCGGTCTCCGCAACGCGCTGTAAACCCTCGGCACGCGACTTGATATCCCCATTTCCGATTATAAATGTCTTATCCTTATCTCTTTTCTCTTGCATCTTATCTCTAATTTTCACCGCCTCCGCAATTGCCTGCCAGTTTGCCGGCACTTTGGATTTTTCCCGCTTGGTCCGGCCGTGCAAAATTAGCGCCGCGATATTGGTTTCTAATAAATTTCTAACCCACTTTTCCATTTCGTCTGACTTGCTATACCCTATCCGAGTTTTAACCGACACCGGCAAATGGCGATCCCCCTCCCCTTCTGAGGGGAGGGCCGGGGAGAGGTTGTGTTTTTTTGCGCCCTCGATAGTAGCCGCGATAATTTCCCGCGCCAATTTCGGCTCCCGAATTAATGCCGCGCAGGCTGCGCCGCGGATTTCTTTATCCTGCGGACAGCCCATATTTATGTCTATGCCGTCAAAACCCAAATCCGCTATAATACGTGCGGCCTCTTCAAACTTCAGCGGCGACCTACCCCAAAGCTGGGCCACAATCGGCCGCTGATTTTCCGTATACATTAAATCTATCGCCAGCTTTTTTCTGCCTTCCGGATGCGTCAGCCCGTCTACATTAATGAACTCCGTGAACATAACAAACTCATTCCGAGGGTAACCCTCGGCTTCCGAGGGTAACCCTCGGGCTTGCGCCCCGCTATATCTCGCCACCATTTC
>Ga0181520_10004786_pt1 | contig 22262 bp, 23 predicted proteins | sample PEATcosm2014_Bin_29_FD_132451 | JGI IMG/M metagenome (GOLD analysis project Ga0181520, IMG submission 132451) | Peatland microbial communities from MTU Mesocosm Facility, Houghton, MI, USA - PEATcosm2014_Bin02_30_metaG | ecosystem: Environmental > Terrestrial > Soil > Wetlands > Peat | place...
CACACGGCACAACTTACGTCTCGACAACGCAGTTATGCCATGAAAAGACGGCCTTTCCAAGTTCTTTTTCTATCTGCTGGCACCGCAATCAACAACGCGCTTGTGAGAAATGCGGGCTAGCGCAAATCGCCGGACGAGAGCCGGCCGCAAAGTGCAGCCGTTCCCCTGCGTCCACCGGGAAAGAGTGCTTTCCGTGCCCCGGCAGAAACACCGGCTCGCTGAAGCGGCTCAAAGCTGCATACGAACTTTGAGCTGGGTAAAGGCCGCTGCAAGGCATAGGATCAGGCCTGTAAATACGAGCGATTTGACGACGCCCGGCCATCCATAATCCCATAGCTCCATGATGGCAAGGCTGCCGAATGCAAAGTAGAACAGATCAGGAAGAAGATACGTCAGCAGCGTATTGGATCCCGCTGGCCTGACCGGCTGAGCCCACTTCGAATGTTTACGCTCGTCGCAGACCCAGTACAGCAGAAGAAAGCAGAGGGTTGCAGCGCCTGCCGAGTAAAGCCCCCAGGTCGGCGTGGCGCGTATCTTCGAGATGCCCAGTGGAGTGAGCAGCCAGCCGCCCGCAAACAGGATAGCCGCGAATCCCAGCGCCAGCGCCGCCTTTCTTGCGAAGGTGGCGGCGAAAACGTCGCTCAAAAAGATCGTGGATACGACAATGCCCGCCATGGCAATCAAACAGAAGCAGCCATTGTTCCAGGGCCAGCAATAGAATGGCAGCCTGTTGGGGAAGCTGATCCACCTCGCCAGCAACGCGGCATTCAGAGCTACCAGCGCAATCAGCCACAGAACCGGGGCCCAGCGCCAGCGCCGCGTGGGAATGTAGAGAACGGCGACGCCGAGATAAGTCCAGCCGATCAAACCCAGGATTTCCCAGTAGCCGAAATCAAGCCAGGCTGGGTGGCCACTCCTGTCTATCCGCCGAAAAAGGATGAACATCGCCACCATCAACAGCAGGCCGGCAAGCTTCATTCTACGGAACAGAAGTTTGTACCTGTCCGATTGCGGATAAACTGCCCAGAACAGAATCGCTCCAGTGAGTGTGAGAAGTGCCCATGCGCCTGCGCTAACATGCGTAAGTTGCGCGTTCACTTTTTCGGCGTTCGCCAGAGCGATGCCTAGAACGATCAGAGCGAAGGATCGCGCGATAATGTGCATCCACAACTGTATTGTTGAATCTCCGCGAGAGATTCTGTGACGTATGGCCAGCGGGGCGGATATGCCGACGATGAACAGAAAGAAAGGGAACACCATGTCGACATAGGTCATTCCGTTGATTTCTTCGCGGAGATGATAGGTCCACCAGGGCAGGTCTCCGACTCCCGCAAGTTCATTGACGAAGATCATGACCAGGATGGTCAGGCCTCGGAAGATATCAACCGAAACGATTCTGGAGTTGCCTGGGGCAGCCGGTGTCGATTGTGCTTGCTGGCGAGTTGCCTCCGCCAGTGAACTGGCGTTTGAGTTGGACATGGAATCAATTCACCGCCTTGTGAATTTCGCCCGGTCGAGCGGATAACTCCGGAGCAGAAAGTCCTTGATGAATGGCGTTGAGCAGCGTGTGGTCCGCTGTATCTCCCGTGTACTCCCAGAACATCATGCCTCCCAGACGATGGTTGCGGATGTACTGGCATTTTACGCCGATCGATGCAGTGTCTTCGTAGGATATGAAGGTGCGCGTAGCCGGGTTATATAACCATGGAACATTCGAGACGCTGTCCCAATAGCGCACGAAGCCATTCGCGAGCAGCGTTCCAGAGATGTTGTTGTAGTTTGCCCAGACAGTGGCTTTCTTTCCAGGCTGGTAAAGCCCGTGATTGGTGTCGCCGACATCGGCCCAGGTATGGCCATAAAAAGGGACTCCCAGAACAAGCTTCTGAGCCGGAACGCCGGCCTGTTCAAAGAGCGCGACCGACGCATCCGCAGAGGCGTGTTTAGGATCGGCCGGGTTCGCATAGAGCGGCGCATGATGACCGGTGATGGCGTCCGAGTCGGACTCATAGTAGTCGTAGCACATCAAGTTCACCGAATCGACAAATCGCTGTACCTTCTTCATCTCGGTGTTGGCGATAAACTCTTCCCCTGAGCCCACGGCTACGGAAAGAATCAAGGGCCGGCCGAGCGACTTTTCCTCTTTGTTGAATCTGCTTCGAAGCTCTCTTAACAGTGCCGTATAGTTCTGCCTGTCTTCTGGGCGAAATTTATTGCCATTGCCGGCAGAAGCTGGGTACTCCCAATCGATATCCAACCCGTCCAGCTTGTTCTCCCGAACGAACTGGACCACGCTATCAATAAAGACTTTGCGGCTAGACGCGGTGAGTGCAACGTCCGAGAAAGAGCCGGACCACAGCCATCCGCCAACGGAGACCAGGACCTCCAACCCCGGATTGGCCGCCTTCAGATTGTTCAAAACCTGAAAGTTTTCGCGATCGTGCGAGTAGCCCTGCACGATTTTCCCACTCTCAATATTTGCGAAGGCATAGTTGACGCGCGTGAGGAGGGTGGCCGCGACTTCATCCTGGCCCAGAACCCGATCCCGCGCAAAGACGTATGCGATGATGGCCTTTTTCGCCGGACTCGCGGCAAAAGAAGACGCGGGTCCAACGGCGCACAGAACAAGCAGCGAAGCGATGAGGCGGAATGCGGCGCTCTTCATAGAGTGTCCCTGTCCTGGAAACTACGATCCAACGAGTCAAGAGGCTCGTGCACATCATAGTTCTTCCGGTCAGCGCTGGTCATGGATGTGCAGCCCGGAAGATCGAGTTTCTGAAAATGGTCGTAAGCGCCGGATTTTCGAAAAGGCCCGGATGGTGGCCCATAATGATATGTCTAAAAACTCAGCGGAATCGGCGTCGAGTTACTCCCGGCGAAAACGGTTCGCTTGTTCGAACTCGTTGCGCAATTCCGGTGTGCGCAAATTCTCGCGCAGGTGAGCAAGCCGCTGCTCCAGCGCCAGAAGCGCGGTCTGGACGGCTTCGGTGTTGGTGCAGGCAATGTCGCGCCACATGGAATAAGGGCTTGCGCCCAGGCGGGTCATTTCGCGCAGCGCGCGCCCGCCCACATCCTTCAGTTCGGGCGCGTCGCCCACTTCTTCCTCAAGCAGTGCGCTCAGCGCGGTAGCCACAAACTGGGGTAAATGGCTGACCCAGGCGACTAACTCATCGTGGCGCGCGGGGTCGAGGTCGAGCGTCTTCGAGCCCATGGCGGTCACCCACTCCCGCCAGCCCTTGACCAAAGCAGCCGAATGCGGCGAGCGCTGCCAGGACGGGTCGTCGGTAAACAGCCACACCGCGCCGCGAAAGAGATTTGCGTCGCCCAGCGCCGCGCCGCCCCGCTCCTTGCCTGCCATGGGATGGCCGGGCAGAAACGCAGCGCGCTCGGGCGTGTTGAACAGGCGGCCGGCGGCCAGGGTGATCTGCGCTTTGGTGCTGCCTACGTCGGTAACCAGGTGCTCGGAGCCGAGGATGGGAGCCAACTGCTCCATCCAGTCGAGAGTGGCATAAATGGGCACGGCCAGCAGCACCACCTGGCTCTTTCGCGCTGCCTGCAGGGCGTCCGTGGCGATGGAGTCGATGGCCCCCGCAGCCAGAGCCGTCTGCGCACCTTCCCGACCCCGGTTCCAGCCCACAGTCGTGCCGCGAAAGCCCGCCGCGCGCAGCGCCAAACCCACCGACGTGCCCAGCAGGCCCGTACCCAGGATGGCGATGCGCTCGATCATGTTTGCCCCTCTTTGTTCCGGCAGCGTTGAATGGAAGCGGAGTTAGCGGTGCTTGCGGAGTTAGCGCGGAGTTAGCAAAAACCAGATCCGCCAACGCGCGCGAAGCGCGGCTAACACCGCTAACTCCGCTACAGTGTCCTGCCCACCGCCGAGGCAATCACGCGCAGTTGACCCATCAACTCGTCAAATTGCTCCAGGTACAAGGTCTGCGCCGCGTCGGAGGCAGCCTTGTCCGCGTTGGGGTGGACCTCCACCAGGATAGCGTCCGCGCCCGCGGCCACGGCGGCTCGCGCCATCGGAGCCACCATGTCGCGGCGGCCCGTGCCGTGCGAGGGATCGCCCACAATGGGCAGATGCGAGAGCTTGTGCACCACCGGGATGGCGGACAAATCCATGGTGTTGCGCGTGGAAGTTTCATAAGTGCGGATGCCGCGCTCGCACAGGATCACGTCGTAGTTGCCGCCGGACATGATGTACTCGGTCGACAGCAGCAGCTCTTCAATGGTGGCGGCGATGCCGCGCTTCAGCAGCACCGGTTTGCGCACCTGGCCCAGCTCGCGCAGCAGGTTGAAGTTCTGCATGTTGCGCGCACCCACCTGGAAGCAGTCGACGTAGGGCAGCATGGACTCGATCTGCGAAATCTCCATGACCTCGCTGACCGTGAGCAGTCCGTTAGCCTGGGCCGCCTCGTGCATCAGTTGCAGTCCAGGAATTCCCAGGCCCTGGAAGGCGTAAGGCGAACTGCGCGGCTTGAAAGCGCCTCCGCGCAGAAAGCTGGCGCCGGCCGCCTTCACGCGCGCAGCGGTCTGGAAAATCTGTTCGCGGTTCTCGATGGCGCATGGGCCGGCCATCACGGCAACCTGCTTGCCGCCCACCTTCACGCCGTTGGGAAACTCGATTACCGTGCCTTCCGGGCGAAATGCGCGGCCGGCCAGTTTGTATGGCGAGCTGATGCGGTGCACGTGCAGCACGCCCGGCAGCACTTCAAACTTGCTGAGGTCAACGCTGGCTGTGGGTCCCACCCCGGCTAGAATGGTTTGGCTTGCGCCTGTGGTTCGATGAACACCGACCCCGGATTCCACCATGGCGTCGATCACTGCATCGATCTGCTCGTCGGTGGCCTTCTCCTGCATGGCTACGATCATTGTTTCGTCCCTGTCTCGGGCGCTTCAGCGCCTGTGCCGTGGCCCGGCGCAACCGCCAGGGCATTCCTCTCCGATGCCAACTCGTTCCGCTGCAATGCCCGCATCACGTCGATGATGCGCTCGTAGATATGCGTCAGCTCGATGTCCGGCAAGGGGCCCTTGTTGGCCGCGCGCACGTTGGAGTAGATCACCTTTTCGCGCGCCGGCTCGTATACCGGCAGCGCCGTGGCAGCCTTCAGGTGACCGATCATGATTGCGGCGCGTGCCCGCTCGCTCAGCAGTTCGACGAGCTGGCGGTCCAGAACATCAATCTTGTCTCGCAATTCTTCCAGCGTCATTCCATCCTCGTGTTGAAAGCTTAGCTGTTAGCTTTCAGCTTCCAGCTTTTAGCTGACCTTGCGCCTGTAAGCTCTCTGCTGTTTCCAGCGGACTATTGCTGTGCGAAAGAGGGCGCTAGGAGCTAGAGGCTAGAAGCTAGGGGCTTGTTCTTCTTACCGGGCCAGCGCCGCCTGCGGCAAACGAAGGCCCTTGATAAATCGAGCCACTGCGCCGGGCGCCGTCTCCGCGGTGGAGCGTTCGATCAGCTCCACAATCGCGCTGCCAATCACCGCGGCATCCGCGAAACGGCCCACCTGGGCCACGTGTTCGCTGTTCGAGATGCCGAACCCCACGGCTATCGGCAGCTTTGTCCATCGCCGGATCCGCGCCACCAGAGACTGGGCGTCCGAGGTCATGTTCTGCTGTGTGCCGGTAATGCCGACGCGGGAGATGGCGTACACAAATCCTTTGGAGTGGGTGGCGATGGCTTCAAGCCGTTCGTCGGGACTGGTGGGCGCGGCCAGGAAGATGGGCGCAAGCTTCACGCGCTCCATTTCGGCCAGATATTCGCCCGCCTCTTCGACAATCAGGTCGGTCACCAGCACGCCGTCCGCGCCTGCCGCTGCGGCGTCGTCGGCAAACTTGGTCATGCCGTAGCGCAAAATCGGATTGAGATAGCTGAAGATGATCAGGCCGGCTGCAGGCCGCGCCGCGCGAATCTCCCCAGCCAGCCTCACCACATCCTTGAGCCGCGTTCCTCGGGCGACTGCGCGATCCATGGCGCGCTGAATCACCGGCCCATCGGCCAGCGGATCGCTGAACGGCACGCCCAGTTCGATCACATCGGCTCCCGCATCGATGGCCGCAACCGCAATGGCGCGTGTGGCTTCGAGGCTGGGGTCACCGGCCGTCAAATACACGACCAATCCCGGTTTGTGATCGAAAAGAATCGCCATCGGACTGAACTTCTACGCTCCCTGGATGTTCAATTCGTGGGCCAGAATGCCCATATCCTTGTCGCCGCGTCCAGAAAGGTTCACCACCAGTATGTCATGGGGCGCCATCGAGGGAGCAATCCGCAGCGCCTCTGCAACCGCGTGCGCGCTCTCCAATGCCGGCAAAATGCCCTCGATGCGCGACAGTTTCACCACCGCGTCCAACGCCGCCGTATCATCTTGCGAGACATACTCCGCGCGTCCCGAATCGTGCAACGCCGCGTGCTCCGGCCCGATAGAGGCGTAGTCCAGCCCCGCGGAAACAGAATGCGTCAGCGCGATCTGGCCGTTCTCGTCCTGCAGAATGTAGGAATACGTTCCCTGCAACACGCCCGGGGATCCGCCGTTGAACCGCGCCGCATGCTCACCCAGAGCCGTGCCGCGTCCGCCCGCCTCCACGCCAATCAATCGCACCTCTTTATCGGGAATGAACTCGTAAAACGCTCCAATGGCGTTCGACCCGCCGCCCACGCAGGCAATCACTGCGGTAGGCAGCCGGCCTTCCTTTTCAAGAATTTGCCGCTTCATCTCGATGCTGATCACGCGCTGGAAGTCGCGCACCATGGTCGGGTAAGGATGTGCGCCCAGCGCGCTGCCCAGCAGATAATAGGTCGTTCGAACGTTGGTCACCCAGTCCCGCATGGCCTCGCTGATGGCGTCTTTCAGCGTCTTCGATCCCGACGAGACGCCGCGCACCTCAGCGCCCAGCAGCCTCATCCGCAAGACGTTCAACTCCTGCCGCGCCATGTCCACATCGCCCATGTAGACCACGCATTCCAGGCCCAGCAGTGCGCAGACCGTAGCGGTCGCGACCCCGTGCTGACCTGCGCCGGTCTCGGCAATCACGCGCTTCTTGCCCATCCGCTTGGCCAGCAACCCCTGGCCCAGCGCGTTGTTGATCTTGTGCGCGCCGGTGTGCAGCAGGTCTTCGCGCTTGAGGTAGATTTTCGCCCCGCCCAACTGCTCGGTCAGCCGCTTGCAGAAGGTGAGCGGCGTGGGACGCCCGGCGTAATTCGTCAGCAGATCGGCCAACTCGGCCTGAAACGCCGCGTCTTCCTTGGCCGCGTTGTACTCGCGCTCCAGTTCGTCGAGCGCCGCAACCAGCGTCTCCGGCACATACCGCCCGCCATAGACGCCAAAGCGCCCCGGCCGCGATTCGGAAGGAACTGAGGGAAGAATGACCGATGCCATAGGGGTCTCCTGCGGGCTTGCGCGAAAATTGGGGAACTAGAACTAATCAGTGTACTAGGAGAGCAGGGATTCGCCTCAAGACCTCGAATTTCTGTAGTGGGTCAGGTGTTTTCCATAGGGTTCGGCTATCTGCGATCTTGTTTGGTCCACCACGCAAGGAAGCATTCTTGAACTTCTCTCGGAGCGCGGCGGGTTTCCTGCATTCCAGCCTGTGCACGCCTAATTATGGTGTCGGATGCGTCGTCTTTTGGAAGTGCATCCCCTGTCTCAATCAGATTTCTTAGCTGATCACGCGACATCATCTTTGAGTAGTTATATGCGATCACCGAAGGGGCAGTGATGAACCGATGAATTCCGGCTTCGAGACGGGTAGTGGCATCGGACTTCGCCCGTTCGGTGGTGATGCTAACCAAAACTATGCAGTCGTTTTCGTCGGGATCAGATATCACCACATGTAGGTGAGGCTTTGAGCTGGGATCTTCGTCATCGTATAGGAGGTACGCGCTTCCGCATTTCATGATTCCTCAATGAAGGGTCTCTACACGTTCCGCTGACTCAATGCGCTGTTCAATCTTACGCTCTTGTTCGATTTCAGAAATGATGGCTTGAATATTCTCCTCGGTCTCGTCTAGAGCCTGAAGAATATCGTTCATAGAAATGGGAATGCTGCTGCCGCCTGGATTTTTCCACTCAGGTAGCGTGTGCATAAAGTCCACGATTCTCCAACGGTTTTGACGGCCGTATTCTACGAATACCTTTTGCAGTGTTTCTTCTTCAGCGAGCGAAAGCCTGCTCCGTTTCTGAAGTGGGGTATTCAACTGAACTTCGTAATCCCCAAAAGGCGCTGAAATATGTTCAGACCAAAACCGACCGCCGTCTTTGATCAAGTTGTAGGTTTGGCTGAGAACAGGACCGTTGTCCATCGAAACATAATTATCGTTGCTGATGGGAACCCCCCATTCAGAAAACGCTTGACGATCTGCGATATAAAGGAGCTTCAGGAGCTTGATATAGTGCATACATCCACCGCGCAATTCCAAAAGGAATGCCGCAGCCTCGGTAACCTTTTGTTCGTCAAATCGCATGATGTTTACCAAGGGTGAAGATTTAGCGAAACACCCATGGCGGTAGTGTACCACTTGAAGGGCAAAATTTCCACAGATTTCCGTATTTCCTGTGGATAAACAGGACGAAATTGGTGTATGATGTGAAACTCTTTATGATACTTGCTTCAAGTCCTCCTTCTGAGATGTGGCATTGATCCGCCTCAAGCCGCCTTCTTTACCTGCATGGTCACGCGCAGTCCGGCAGCGGAGAGCATGTTGACCAGCATATCGAGGCCGAAAAGGTCGATCTTGCCGCTCATCAGGTTGGAGATACGTGGTTGCGTTACGCCGAAGACCTTGGCGGCCTCGGTCTGGCTCAATCCTTCGCGCTCAATGTGCCGCTTGAGGGCCAGCATCAGCGAGGAGCGCAGCTTCAGGTTCTCCGCCTGCGCCGGAGTCTTTTCAATCGCATCCCACACACTGGCGTAGCGCTTCCTGGTCATAGGTTCAGCTCCCTCATCAAGTCTTTGTAGCGCCGCGAGGCAAGCGCAATGTCCTCGGGGTTGGTCTTTTGTGTCTTCTTTTGAAAACAATGCAGGACATAAATCGCGTCTTCAAACTTGGCGACATAGATTACGCGGAATGCCCCGTCCTTCTGGCGAATCCGAATCTCCCGCACGCCTTGGCCAATGGTATTCATCGGCTTCCAATCGTCCGGATCATATCCTTCCTGAACCTGATAGAGCTGGTAGCCGGCCTCTCGCCGCGCCGCTGCGGGAAAGCGGCAGAGATCGGTTAGCGCCCCACCTCTGAACTCGATTGGTTTGGCGCTCTTGCTCACGGGGCAATTATACAAAATAATGCATAGAATACGGTCAAAATATTTGCCCGTTGAACGCTACTTGCGTTCCGCCGCCCTCGCGCGGGCGACGAAAGCCCTCACCTTGTCCGGGTCCTTGCGCCCCGGTGCGGCTTCCACGCCGGAAACCACATCCACGCCCCAGGGCCGAAGGGTCGCGATGGCCTGGGCCACGTTTTTCGGATTCAGGCCCCCGGCGGCGATGAGGCGCTTCCGCGCTTCCGCGTCCTGGAAAAGAGTCTTGCGCGCGGCGGCCCAATCGAAGGCCACGCCGGTGCCGCCCACAGCCGCGCCGGTCCGCGAATCCACAAGAACCCCGTCAATGTGCGGGTTCCGGACGTGCCTGGCGAGTTGGGCAGAGTTCTCTTCGGCGGTTTCCGCATCAAAATGCACCACCCGCAGGATGCGCAGTTCCGGCGTCAGGCGCTCGCGAAGCTTGGCGGGCAGTTCCGGGTCCGCGTCGAAGTGCAGTTGCACGCCGGTCAGTCCACACTGGCGCACTGTGGCGTAAATCTCGCTGAGCGGCGCATCGACAAAGACGCCGATCTTCTCGACCGTCGCGGGCAGGTGGGAGACGATCGACGCGACTTCGGCTGCCGTCACCCGGCGCGGGCTGGGCGCAAACACAAACCCCACGGCGTCGGCCCCGGCATCGACGGCTAACATCGCGTCGTCGAGCGAAGTGTTGCCGCAGATTTTGATCCACAGGCTCATGGCGTCGCAACCGCTCCAGCCAGCAGCGCCGCGAGGGCCGCGCCGGGGTCGCTCTGGCGCATCAGGCTCTCGCCAATCAGGAAGGCGTCGAACCCGGCCGCGCGCAGGCGGGCCAGATCTTCAGGTGCCGCAATCCCGCTCTCGGCCACGCGAACCACTGCGGGCGGAATCCGCTCAGCCAGTTCGAGCGAAGTTTCGAGATGCACTTCGAAAGTCTTGAGGTTTCGATTGTTCACGCCGATGGCGTCGGCGCCGGTCGTGCCCAGGGTTTCCAGCACACGGCCCAGTTCAGCTCCCGTGTGCACTTCCACCAGCACGTCCAGCTCAAGCCCGTGCGCCACCTGCGCAAACCGCTTCAACTCCGCGTCGCTGAGCGCGGCGACGATCAGCAGGATGGCGTCCGCATGGTGCGCGCGGGCTTCGACAATCTGGTACTCATCCACCGTGAAGTCCTTGCGCAGGCAGGGCAGCGGAACGGCCGCCGAGGCCAGTTCCAGATTCCTCAGGCTGCCTTGGAAGAACGGCTCATCGGTGAGGACGGAAAGCGCCGCTGCGCCGCCGGCAAAGTAGCTCCGCGCCAGCAGTTCCACGTCGAAATCGCCGCGAATCAGGCCTTTCGAAGGCGAAGCCTTCTTGATTTCGGCGATCACGGCCGGGCCTGCCGCAGCCTTTCGCCGCAGCGCCGCTACCCACCCACGCGGCTGATGCGCAGCGGCCAGCCGCTCCAGTTCGGCAACCGGCACACGCGCCTTGACTGCGGCCACCGTGGTCCGCGTCGTGGCCAGAATTTTGTCCAGATGAGTCGACATACTCTGGGTCGAGTATACGAGGAAGGCCGTTGGCAGAGCGGCGACCGGCCCGGCCGCATCCGAATTTGGCGGGATTCAGCGGCCGATTTGCGCTGCCGTCGCGGGTGATCCGGCGTTCCGCCGCAAAGCCATCGGGAGCGTAACCGCGATCCGCGCCCCGCCCTCTTCGCGGTTGCCAGCCGTGACTCCACCGCCGTGGGCGCGCGCCACCGCATCGACAAAGGCCAGCCCCAGCCCGTGGCCGTTCGACTCTTTCCCCTTGACCCGCCGCTCGAAAAGATGAGGGCAAACCTCCGCATCAAAGCCGGGCCCGTCGTCCTCGAGGATCAACGAAGCCGCCTCGTCCTCGTTGCTGAGATGAATAGTGACCGTGCAGCCGGCGGGCAAGTGCTTCAATTCATTGTCGAAAAGGTTGGCAACCATGCGATGGATCAGCGCCTCATCGGCCTCGATGGTCAGCGGGCCGCCACTGCGCAGACTGATTTGCAGCCCACCTTCCGACATCGACGGCTCGTACAGATCGATCATGACTCGCAGCAATTCGTCCAGGTCGACCGGGACACGGTTCAGCCGCAGCGCATCCGCCTTGGCCTCGGCTACATCCAGGGATTTGTTCAGGAAGTCCGTCAGCCGGTCCAGTTCCTCGATGGCGGAAACAATCGGCTCGGCCTGCTCTCCATGTTCAGCAGCCGACAGCGACGTCTCCAGCTTCCCGCGAATCGCCGTGAGCGGGCTGCGCAGGTCGTGCGCCAGCGAATCTGTGATGGTGTGCAACTGGTGAATCGAACTCTCGATGCGGTCGAGCATGCGGTTCAGGGTCAGGGCCAGGTGGCTCACTTCGTCGTTTCGCCGGTTCGTCGGCACCCTGGCGTGCAAATCGGAGTGACCGATACGCGAAGCCGCCTCCGTAATCTGCCGCACATGACTTAACATGCGCCGGGTGGTAAAGAAGACGATGCCGAAACCGAGCAAAACCAGCAGCAGCCAAAGGAAGAAGAAGCGGAGGCCCAGGTTGCGCAGCACGCGCAGCTCATCCCGCTCTGAAAGTCCAAGGTAGATAAAACTTCCATCGTCGATGCGCATCGAGGCAACGCGAAACGGAACCGGGAATCCAGGGACGCGTAAATCCGTTGGCTGGTCCTGGACAATCCGGCTTGCCCGAATGGCTTTCAGGTTGGGAGCGCCGCTGCCTGCGCCAACCCACAGCTTGAGCGCGCCATCGTCCCCGGTCTGAAGGAAAAATACCGAGTCGTTTGAGCTGCTGTCCGAGAGCCGCCTGTTGGGCACTTCCTTGCCCGCCAGCTCCGCCACTTCGCCCACCACCCGGCCATAGAGAGCGTCCTTCGGGGTCCGCTCAGCCACGTCGCCCAGCACCTCGACCTCGCCCGACAGCCATTGATCGCTGCGCCGCTGAATATCGTCGGCCACAAAGCGATGAAGAAACACGAAGACCAGCATGGTTCCGCAGGCAAAGGCCAGGGTCGCCCACAGCGAGATGCGCCAGGCGGCGCTGTGCATCACCGGCTTAGCGATCCTTGAGGACATAGCCCACCCCGCGCAGCGTTCGAATCAGCGGCTGCTGCCCCTTGCCATCCACCTTGCCGCGCAATCGGTAGATGTGCACATCAACGACATTCGTATCCGGCTGAATGCGCATGCCCCACACGCGATCGAGAATCATCGACCGCGTAACCACGCGGCCGGCATTGCGGCAAAGATATTCGAGCAGAACAAACTCCTGGGGAGTCAACTGCAAAATCTGTCCGGACCGTGTCGCCTCACGTCGCAGCAGGTCCAACTCCAGGTCGAGCACGCGCAGCCGGGTAGCCTCGGCGCCGGGAGGGCTGTTGCGCTTGAGCAGGTTGCGCAGCCGGGCCAGCAACTCCGCCAGCGCAAAGGGCTTGGTCAGGTAGTCGTCTCCGCCTTGCTCCAGGCCCAGCACGCGGTCATCGACGCTGCGACGCGCTGAAAGAATCAGCACCGGCGCGCGAACCCCGAGTTGACGCAGCTTGAGAATAAGGCTGATGCCGTCCTGATCGGGCAGGCCAAGGTCGACTACGAGAATGTCGAATTGCCCGTCGATTGCCAGCCGCTCGGCTGTCTTGCCGTCCGATGCAGCTTCCACTTGATAACCGGCTTCTTCCAGCGAAGAGAGCAGGAATTTCTGTATATCGATTTCATCTTCAACGAGCAGAAGCCGCATGAGGGGATATTAGTGCATTTCAAACCAAGTTTCATCGTGAAAGTCAGGGCGCCAAAGGAGCAGAAGCAAGAATGACTCCGCCTGGCTCACCGACCGCTTGTTCTTCCACCAATTATGGGTGCCCCAGGTCTCGTTTTTTGAGACCTGGGAAATCATGCACTCAGCGTACGAAATCACGCGGTCACAAAATCTTGACCGCCAGATGAACACTTTGTCATGAAAGAGTTGCCTCGCTGTCATGCACTCTTACTATGCTGGAGAGAGTTAGAAAAAGCCTTGCGCAGCTCTGGTCCGGATTCGGCCAAGATGAACAAATCGTCATGAAAAGAGAGGCGAATCGGCGCTCTCCAATGAAGCCGCACATCCGTCTCACCTGTGGATGGCAAGTGCGTCGACCATGCGGGAGAAATGCACGCGGGATTCTCCAGCGCCCACCATGACTTCAACCTGGAGAAATGACCAAGGACCTGAGTGCCGGCGGCACCACGCATGAACCCACTGAATACAACGTCCTTCGCCGAAGCCTTCACCACATGCCTGCCGCTTCCTGCTGCCCTTGATCCGCACCTTGAGGAAGCTCTTCGTCATGTGCTTGACAACCCCGGCAGCCTGGTGCGGCCGCGGATGGTCTTTCAGGTGGCGACGGCGTATGGCCTGGAGTCTGCTCCCGCCAAGGACCTGGCCATCGCACTTGAATACTTCCACACTGCGTCGCTGCTCTTCGATGACCTGCCCTGCATGGATAATGCATCCGAGCGCCGCGGCGTTCCCTGCGTTCATCTCGCATTCGGCGAGGCGGGCGCGATTCTCACCGCGCTGGCGCTCATCAATCGCGCTTACGCACTTATTTGGCGGGCAGTTTCAGCATCGACGCCGCGTGTTCAGTCGCGCGCATTGACTTATATCGAACGGTGTCTCGGCGTGGAAGGCTTGCTCAACGGGCAGAGCCTCGACCTTCATTACTCAACCTTGCCGCACAATCGCGAGACCACGGAGAAGATTGCGCGGGGCAAGACGGTTTCGCTGATTCGCCTCACGCTGGTGCTGCCTGCCATGCTGGGCGGCGCATCCGAGCGCGAGATTCGATTGCTTGAGCGGATTGCCCTCTATTGGGGCCTTGGTTACCAGATGGTCGATGACCTCAAAGATCTGCTCGAAAGCACGGTGGAAGCCGGCAAAACCGTTGCCCGCGACCTTCTGCTCGACCGGCCAAACGCCGCATCCGCCATGGGAATTCCCGGCGCCGTCGAACGCCTCAAGCGTTTTCTTTATCTGGGAGACGGAACCCTGCATCGACTTCTGCGGTCGCGGCCAGGTTTGTCGTTTCTTGAAAGCGTGCGCAGCGATCTTGAAGAAGAACTGGTCCGGGTTACTCAAAATGTTTTCGCGATGACCGTGGGAGCGCGTCCGTGATCTTTCTCAAGCTGATTTTGACTAATCTCAGCCGCCATCGTATCCGCTCGCTCATCAGTGTCGCGGGCATCGCTTTCAGTGTCGCGGCCATGCTCACCGTGGTGACAATTCTGCAAGGCGCCATCGGCATGTTCTCCGGCATCCTGTCGAGCGACAGCGAGATGATTGTTTTCGAGCGCAACGTCTCTGACCTCTTCTTCAGCAATGTTCCCGCTGCGGCAGTGGAGGAGATTGCCGTCTGGCCGATGGTTGCCCATGCGGATCCGTTGCTCTTCGGCATTGTCTCCAGCGCCGATCATCCGATCATCACCTGCTTTGGCGTCACCGCAGCCGACGCTCGCATTCGCAAGGCCACCTGGGTCGAGGGCGACGTTGGCGCCTTTGCGCAGCATGCCGACGATGTCGTCCTCGGTGAGCGGGCCGCTGCGTTTCTTTCGGCAAAGCTCGGCGACCACCTGCCCATCGGTCATGGCGTCTTCCACGTCATCGGCATTCTGAAAACGGCCAACGGGTTCGAAGACGGCGGCGTGTTCATGCCACTCAGCTCCGCGCAGAGCTTCTTCCACAAGGAAGGCTCTTCCTCGGTCATCACCATCAAGCTGCGCAACAAGGACGACGCGGCGGCATTCAAGAGCATGGTCAAGAGGAAGTACGCCAGCCTCATCGGTCTCGAAGACGCGGAGTTCACCCGCTCCTATTCGCAATTCAAAATTCTCAAGGCAACCGCCTGGGCCGTGGGCGGATGTGGCCTGGTCCTCGGCGGACTCGGCGTGGCCAACACCATGATCATGTCGGTGTTCACGCGCATTCGCGAGATCGCCATCCTGCGCGTCAACGGCTTTTCCAAAGTCCAGATCGCGGCCATGATCTTCGGCGAATCCGGTGTTGTGTCACTGGTTGGCGCGGCGCTGGGACTGCTGACCGGAACCTGTCTTCTCTTCGCGCTCAAGCTGGTTCCGGCGCTGCACGGCTATGTGGATGTCGCTATTCACCCTGTGGTCCTGGCGATCGTGATTCTGCTGGCCCTGCTCACCGGAATCGCCGGCGCGTTGTATCCGGCTGCTTATGCCATGCGTATCCGTGCGGTGGAGGCGCTGCGCTTCGAATGACAACTTCTGCAACGCCTGCGAACGATCAAGTTTTGAGCAGTCAAGGGCGCTGCGTCCTGAGTGCGACCGACGTGTGGAAGAGTTATGACGACGGGGCAATCGAAGTTCTGAAGGGCGCGAGTTTCGAGGTCGTCGCAGCCCAGACGGTGGCTCTCTGCGGCCCGTCGGGCTGCGGAAAAAGCACGTTGCTGCATCTGTTTGGCGGCCTCGATTCGCCCGACCGCGGGCAAGTTTCGGTCAATGGAATCGAGGTCAATCGTCATCGCAACCTGCTTCGTCTTCTCCGCGAAGAAGTGGGATTCGTCTTTCAGTTGCACAACCTGATTCCCGACCTCACGCTGGCTGAAAACTGCCTGATCCCCACGGTCGCTGCGGGCACCGATCGCCGCTCCGCACATGCCCGTCTCCTGCAACTCACGGAGCGCACCGGCTTGACGCATCGTCTTGGCCATCGCATCCAGAAGCTCTCCGGCGGAGAGCGCCAGCGCACCGCGCTCTGCCGCGCGCTGATGAACCGCCCCAAAATTCTGCTTGCCGACGAGCCCACCGGATCGCTCGACGAACAATCCAGCGGCCTGGTCTTTGAACTGCTGCTCGACCTGGTAGCCACCGAGGGCGTCACCCTGGTGATGGCCACCCACGACCGCGGCCTGGCCAACCGCTGCGATCGTCTCCTCGAAATGCACGACGGGAGAATCCATGAGACCGTACACGCCTGATGCGAACATCCCGGCAGGACAGACTCCGCAGGCCGTGGCCGGCGCCGCATGGCACAGCTTGTTCTGGCTGGTGTTTGCCAACTCAGTCGGCGTGCTGATTGCGATTCTGCTGCTCTTTCCCTCTTTCAACGGACTGCTCGGCGAATGGACCTATGGGCGCTGGATCATGGTGCACATGAACCTGGAACTCTACGGTTGGGCCAGCCTTCCCTTGGTTGGATTCTTGTTCAAGGTGTATGGCGCGGACCGCGGCCCAACGGCGCAATGGTGCCGGCCGGTTCTGTGGCTGTGGTCCGCCGCACTCGGCGTGGGCGCTTTCTCCTGGCTCTCCGGCCACTCCAGCGGCAAACTGTTTCTCGACTGGACGGGTTACGCGCGCATCTTCTTCCCGCTGGCCATGCTTGCGTTGTGGCTTCTGCTTACGGTGTCGCTGGTTAACGCCTGGAGAGCGGCCGCCAACGCAACTCTCGCCGCACGCAGTGCGAAGATTCTTGGTCTCGCACTTCTGCTCGCTGTTCCCATCGTTATGTACCTTGCGTCCGGTCCCGACTTCTATCCAGCGATCAATCCAGACACGGGAGGCCCCACCGGCGCCAGCCAGCTTGAATCGTCTCTGGCCGTGGTTTCCATTCTGCTCATGCTTCCGTTCGGACTGACACGCCGCAAGCCCGGCTACTCCCGAACCGTCGTCATGGCCTGGGTCATCCTGGGTGCGGAGTGCTTGCTCTGCGCCGCGCTTGGCCGGACGGACATCAGCCATCATCACCCCGCACAGTTTCTCTCGCTGGGCAGCCTGCTCGTCTGGGTGCCGCTCACGCCCGCCTATTACGCAGCCTTCGAATGGCACGCGAACACGCGCCGCTGGCGAATCGTTTTTCTCGCCTGGTGGTCCGCGCTGGTTCTCACGGGCTGGGTCCTCTTTCTTCCCGGCGTGCTCGACCACTTCAAATTCACCGACGGCCTGGTCGGTCACTCGCTGCTGGCCATGGCCGGCTTTACATCCAGCCTCCTGATCTTCGTGCTGGTTCAACTGTTGGGCGAGGATGGATGGATCTTCAACCGAACGCGGTCGTTCTATGCCTGGAACAGCGCGGTCATGGGGTACGTGGCGCTGATGGCGGCTGCCGGCTGGCGCGAGGGTTTTGACCCGGCGTTCACCATCGTGCCGGGGCTGGCGCGCAATGCCATTTACGCACTGCGCCTGGTCGTCGGCCTGGGGATGCTGGCCGCTTCGCTGGATTGGCTTATCGACGCCACAACACTGCTTCGCAAACCCGTTCGCGTTTCCGGGCCATTACTTCTTAAACGGGAGAAGACAGCATGAACCGCCCCTTCCTACTTGGCTATCAGTTGTTGATTGGCTTCTCCGATACGTTGACAGGAGCATTGCTCATCGTCGCGCCGGAGTTCACGCTCGGCCTGATGCGCTTGCACGCGCCCACCGGCTCACTTCCGTTCCTGTCGTTCATCGGCGCCTTTGTTCTGTCGGTAGGCCTCGCATGCCTGTATGGCGGTTTGCTGATGGCTCAACGCGGGAGCCCGTCCAGGCTTGAGATTGTGTGGCTTCTCACGGCGTTCACCCGCGCCAGCGTGGCCATCTTCGTCGTCACGCAAATCCTGGCGCAAACGCTTGAAGCCGGTTGGATGACCGTCGCCGTTTCCGATGGCGCATGCGTGCTGATTCAGGCGATCGGTCTGCGCCAAGGCTGGCTGGCCCATGTCGCGCAGTAGTCATCGCACGGCCGGTTGGCAAGGCGCGAGCCTTGTCGCCATCACCTATGTCTATTTCCTCATCTTCGCGCAATTTGGGTTTCTCAAGCGGCTGGCAAGCCTTGGAGTGGCTGGCGCGCATCTGCAAGCGGTGATGGCGGCAATGGCCGCCGGCGGAATTCTGCTCAGTTTGCTGACGCCGCGATTGAGCTACTGGCCCTCGCCCAACCTGCGCCTTCGCGCCGGGCTTTTTACTGCAGGCGCGGCGGCATTCCTCTCGCTTCTCCCACTCAACCTTGCTGCCGCCGTCAGCGTGGCCTTCCTCATCGGCGCCGGGCTTGGCCTGCTCACCGTCACGCTCGTCACCCACCTGCGCCGCTGGACCGGCAATCGCCACCCTCTCCTGCTTGTGGGTTTGGGCACCGGCGCTGGCTACCTTGTCTGCAACCTTCCGCCATTCTTTGCAGCCTCGCCGGAAACGCAGGCGGCCACGGCAGGCTTGCTGTGCCTGGCCGGAATCTGCATCACCCTGTGGCCCACGCCCACGCCGCTAGCGGTGGCGGAGATTCCTCGGCAACCATCCCTCTCATTCCTTCATTTGCTGCTGTGCTTTGCCGCGCTAGTCTGGCTGGACTCCGCCGCATTCTTCATCATTCAGCACACACCGGCTTTGAAGGCCGGAACCTGGCAGGGCTCGCTCCATCTGGCCGCCAACGGCCTGCTTCATCTCGGGTCTGCGTTGGCCAGCGCATGGCTGCTCGGCCGGCGAGGTCTCTTGTTTGTCCTTTCCGCCGCATTTTTAGCGCTGGGCGTTTCGTGCCTGCTCCTGCTCGATCCGAGCCGCACATTGTTGGCCTCGGTCTTCTACCCCATTGGCGTCTCGCTTTATTCGGTCGCCCTGGTCGCCTATCCCTCGCTGCTTGCTCCGGCTTCTTCCGTAGCGGAGCGTGGCCGCCGGGCCGGCTGGATCTACGCCATCGCGGGCTGGTCCGCCTCCGCCATGGGCATCGGCATGGGCCAGAATCTCGGTTCTGTCCCGCCCCTGTTTGTGCTGGCCGCGGGAGCGCTGATCCTGCTGCCGTGGCTGCTCAGGCTCTTCCTTCAACGCAAACGCGAAGTTGCGGTTACCGCGGGCCTTCTGCTGGCAGCCGTCGCGCTGGATCGCATGATTCCCGCTGAGCGCGCGTTGCTGTCGTTGTCGCAGGTTGAGCGCGGCCGTCACGTGTACATCTCCGAGGGCTGCATCAATTGCCATTCCCAGTACATACGTCCGAATACGGCCGACGTGCTGATGTGGGGGCCGGCAGCGTCGCTTCAGGAACTGCGCCAGCAGCGTCCGCCGCTCATCGGCAATCGGCGCCAGGGTCCGGACCTTGCCGAGGTTGGGAGCCGCCGCTCGCCACTGTGGCTCAAGGTCCATTTTTACGCGCCGCCCGAGGTCAGCGGAGCCTCCATCATGCCCTCGTATGCGTTCCTCTTCCGCGATCCCCGCGGCGACGATCTCGTGGCCTACCTTGAAAGTCTGAAGACTGCCGGCGTCGAGCAGCATCAAGCGGACGAAAAGCTTTGGCGTCCCTCTTCCGCCGCGATTGCGGAGGCCAATCCCGCGGAGGGCGAGCGGCTCTTCGAACGCCACTGCGCTACCTGCCACAGCAGCGACGGTCGTACCCGCAATACATGGAAGGTCAGCTTCAAACGGCTGCCTACCGATCTTGCGCTTGGGTCTTTCCTCTATCTGCCGTTGTCGGGTTCGGCCGCGGAGCGAACCGCCCGCTTGGCGCAGATCGCCAAATTCGGCATCCCCGGAACCGACATGCCCGGACATGAATACCTGTCCGACCGCGAAATCGCCTCCATCAGCCTCTGGCTGACGCAAATCGCCGCGCAGCCCGGTCAAAACCCATAACGACACGTATCGATTCAGGAGAAGACTCATGAAGACCATCGCCCCATCCCTGTTGCTCGCGCTTCCTCTGCTGCTCGTGCCCGCCGCCCTGGCCCAGCATCAGACCTTTGCAGTGAATCCGGAAGCAAGCGAAGTCGCCTTTTCCCTGGGCGGCAGCGGCCACCATGTGAACGGGACCTTCCATGTGCAAAGCGGATCGATCTCCTTCGACCGCGCCACTGCAAAGATCTCCGGCTCCGTGGTGGTTGCGGCCGGCAGCGGCAACAGCGGCGAACCAGGCCGGGACAAAAAGATGAATTCGGATGTTTTGGATGTTGCGCATTTCACCGAGGTGTCCTTCGTGGCGCAGAGCTACCAGGGAAACCTCGCGCCCACGGGCGACTCCACCATTCAGGTGACCGGCGTCTTCACACTCCACGGCACTCCCCACGACCTGACGGTTCCCATGCAGATTCACATTGAGGGAAGCAGTCTCACCGCCAAAACGCACTTCACCGTTCCCTATGTGAAGTGGGGACTGAAAGACCCCAGCATCTTCATCCTCAAGGTGGCCAAGGAAGTCGATATCGATCTCAAGCTGGTGGGCGGCCTGTCCTGACCGAATCGGCGGCGGCGCTCTGGCTCAGACGCAATGCGGCAGGCGGTGCAGAATCAATAGCGGCCGAACACCTACCCCGCGACCGCCATCCCCACCGCCTCCGCCGCGCTTGCAGCCAACAGCAGCAGTCCCCGGTTCTTCTGCTTCAGAAACCCCGCCTCCACAGTGGAATCGAGAAACGTCATCAGTCCGTCCCAGTACCCGGCTGTGTTGATCAGGATGCAGGGCTTGGCGTGCAGACCGAGCTGCGCCCAGGTGACCACTTCGAGGGTTTCATCCAACGTGCCGTAGCCGCCCGGCAGCACCAGGAACGCATCGGCCAACTCAGCCATGCGCGCCTTGCGCTCGTGCATGGTGGGCACCAGTTCGAGAGCGGTCAGCCCGGCGTGCGCAATCTCGCGGTCTGCCAGCACCGTGGGCAGTACGCCGATGACTTCCGCCCCGCCCGCCAGCGCCGCATCGGCCACCGCGCCCATCAGCCCCACGCACGTCCCGCCATACACCAGCCCCAGCCCGGCTGCGGCAATGGCCGCTCCCAGCGCCTTGGCCTCCAAAAGAAATGCGGGATCGTTTCCGTCGGCCGACCCGCAGTAAACGGCTACACGGCGTTGCGCTTGATTGGATGAAATCATGGTGCCTTCAGGATAACCGGCCGGCGAAGCCAGCCGCTGGCCCTCAGTGCAGAAACAGTTTCAATGGCGCTGCCAGCAGCGACGCAAAAACGCCCGCTGCGGCCATCGCCCAGGACGACACGGTCGCCTGCACCTCCGAGTGCCGCACCAGGCTTGGCATCCATACGGGTACACTAGATACAGGACCCTTCCCGCCTGGACGCCACTTTGCAGTCGCTCATCGCCAAATTGAATCCCGAACAGCGCGCCGCTGTTGAGGCCACTGAAGGTCCCCTGCTGATCCTTGCCGGGGCTGGCTCGGGCAAGACCCGCGTCATCACCAGCCGCATTGCCTGGCTTGTCCGCGAAAAAGGCGTCGCTCCCGACTCCATCCTGGCCGTCACCTTCACCAACAAGGCTGCCAAGGAGATGGGCGAGCGCGTGGAAAAAATGCTCGACCACTCGTCGCTGGCCAAGCCGCTCATCGCCACCTTCCACTCCATGTGTGTCCGCATGTTGCGGCGCGACATCGAGGCCCTCAAACTCGGCGGCGAGGGCCTGACGCGCTCTTTCGCCATCTACGACGAAAACGACCAGCAGGGCATCGTCAAGCAGATCATGAAACGCATGGGGATGGACACCAAGCAGCTCACCCCGCGTACCGTTCTGGGCAAAATCTCCTGGGCCAAGAACCACATGGTCGATCCGCAGGAGTATTACCTTGCGTCGAAAGATCCGAACAGCGAGCGGATTGCCCACATCTACCAGGGCTACAAGGCCGAGCTGCGCAAGAACAACGCCCTCGACTTCGACGACCTGCTGCTTGAAGCCGTCCGCCTGCTCAAAGTGTCGGGCGAAGTCCGCGAGCGCTACCAGCGCCGCTACCGCTACCTCCTCGTCGACGAGTACCAGGACACCAACCGCCCTCAGTACGAGCTCATGAAGCTGCTGGCCGGCGAAGCCAAAAACGTTTGCGCCGTGGGCGACGAGGACCAGAGCATCTACTCCTGGCGCGGCGCAGACATCCGCAACATTCTGGAATTTGAAAAAGATTTCCCCAACGCCAGGATCGTCCGCCTGGAGCAGAACTACCGCTCCACCCAGGTCATTCTGGAAGCCGCCGGAGCCGTGGTCGCCAACAACCTCCAGCGCAAGGGCAAGAAGCTGTGGACCGATCGCCAGGGCGGCTCGC
>Ga0181520_10004787_pt1 | contig 22260 bp, 22 predicted proteins | sample PEATcosm2014_Bin_29_FD_132451 | JGI IMG/M metagenome (GOLD analysis project Ga0181520, IMG submission 132451) | Peatland microbial communities from MTU Mesocosm Facility, Houghton, MI, USA - PEATcosm2014_Bin02_30_metaG | ecosystem: Environmental > Terrestrial > Soil > Wetlands > Peat | place...
AGGAGCTCCTCGAGATTGGGCTTGACGACGGCGGGCCGGAAGGGCAGGCAATCGAGGAGGTCCCTTCCCTTGAGGTCGAGGATTATCCGCTTGCCCGCCCGCGCGGCGCGCCGGGCCATCTCGGGCATCACGCCCGCGGGGAATCCGGCCGCCTTGGTCCCGGAGAGCATGACCGTCGCCGCCTCGGGCAGGATGCGATCGAACTCCGCGAGGATCCGCCCGGCCGTCCCTTCCGCGACGGGCCGCGCCTCCTCCACGAGCTCGGTCGCGCTGCCGTCCGCGACGTCGACGATCGTCGAGCAGAAGCGGATGTCCGCCCCCGACTCGACCCATCGCAGCTCGAGCCCGTCGGCCCCGCACATCGCCAGGAACCAGTCGCGCGCGGGCCCGCCCAGCTGGGTCAGGTTGATCGCCCTCCTGCCCACCTGGCCGAGGACGCGGGCCGCGTTTATCCCCTTGCCCGACGGGTCCACGCGGTATTCCGATGTGCGGTTGACCTCGCCCTTGGCGAGGCGGCCGAAGACGAGGGTCGTCTGTATCACCGGATTGAGGCATACCACGAGGTAGGAACGGGCGGAGCCGGGGTCGTCGGGCATGGGCCGATTCTATCGGTTCATGGCGATGCCGGCTATTGCCCGGCGACAGGGAACAGCAATTTCTGATTCTCGGGATCGAACATGTTGGCCTTGTCGACGTCCACGGAGCCGGTATTCGTATAGCGCTTGGGCCGCTTCCCGTCCAGGAGCTCGCGTACCGCCTCCATCGAGAGATAGCCCATATTGAAGGGCTTCTGGACTATCGCGTCCTGAATCACCCCCTGCTCGATGAGCCGCATCACCTCGGGGGAATTGTCGAAGACGACGAGGACCACCCTGCCCTGCCTACCCGACTCGACGAGGGCGCGGGCCGCGCCGAGCGTGGTGGGAAGGTTGAGGGCAGCTATGGCGCCGAGGGTCGGCTCGCGCGCGAGGACGTCCTTGGCCTGCCTGTAGGCGATCGAGTCGTCCGACGAGCTGTAGGTAGTCCCCGTCAGCGCGACTTTCCTGTCGAGGGCCTGCAGCAGGCCCGACTCGCGGCCGATCGCCGTGGAGCTGCCCTGGACGTAGCTCATGACGGCGACGCGGGCGCCGGGGCGGATTTGCCGCAGGAGGGCCTGGCCGCATTCCTGCCCGGCCTCGAAGTTGTCGGTGCCGACCTTGGCATCGGCGTCGTCGGACTCGATGAAGGAATCCACGCACACCACTTTGACGCCCGAGGCCTCGGCCTCGCGGACGGGCTCGACGAGACGCTGGTAATCGGAGGCGGCAAGGACGATGGCGGCGGGGCGCTCGGCGACGGCGCCGCGGAGTATCGCTATCTGCTCGTCGACGTAGATCTCGTCGCGGGGCGATCGGAAGGATACGTCCAGGCCGAAGTCCTGGGCGCCCGACTCGACGCCGTCGCTGACCGAGGCCCAGAAGGCGTTGGCCGTTCCCGATGTCTTGAAGATGGCGACGACCTTCTTCTTGTCGAGCTGCGGGCCCGCTTCTTTCCTATAGGCGATCGTCACGACGAGCGCCGCCAGCAGGGCCAGCGCGAGCATGACGAATATCCCGCGATCCCTCACGGCTCGGCCTCCCCGACCAGGGGTATCCTGACGGTCGCGGTCGTACCGACCCCCAGCGTCGATTCGAAGGCGAGGCCATACTCGGTCCCGAAGTAGAGCGCTATCCTGCCCTGCACGTTGTGGACGCCGACGCCCCCCGAGGAGTCCTCGGCCTCGTAGTCCGCCGACTCGCGGAGCGATCGGCGCAGCGCCTCGAGCCTGGGCGGGTCCATCCCGACGCCGTCGTCGCTGACTCGGATGAGCATGGTCCCTCCCTCCCTCTCGCCGTAGACGCGGACGATTCCCGGCGTCTCCTTGTTCTTGATTCCGTGATAGATTGCGTTCTCCACCAAGGGTTGGACGAGAAGCTTCAATATCCGGAATCCATAGAGTTCGGGTTGAAAGGAGATTTCATAGTCGAGTTTGTTCTCGTAGCGGGTCTTTTGGATGGACAGGTAGGTCTCGAGATACTCGATCTCGGTCCGGATGGTGATTATTTCCGAGCCCCTGCTTATACCTAGACGGAAGAAGCGGGCGAGATTCGACGTGATGTCGATCGCCTTCTCGTTCTCCCCGAGCTCGACCATCCATATGATGGAGTCGAGGGTGTTGTAGAGGAAGTGCGGGTTGATCTGGGCCTGGAGGGCCCTGAGCTCGAGAAGGCGCCGCTGCTCGGAATCCTTGCGGTTCTGCTCGATCAGGTCGCGGACCTTCTTGACCGCGATATCGCAGTCGTGGGCGAGCTGATAGACCTCGTTCGAGCACTCGACGGTTATGGCCATGTCGAAATTGCCCTTCTCGACCTCCTGCATAGATCGGCGCAGCGCCTCGATAGGGCGGGAGATGCGCACGGAGACGAAGGACGAGACGAAGACCGAGACCGTGAAGCAGAGGATGGCGAGCAGGATGAAGGTGTAGATCGCTCGCTGGGAACCGGCCAGGAGCTCGGAGAGGTAGGAGACGACCACTATGATCCAGCCCGTCCGAGCCGAGGATTTCGCGGTATAAAGTATTTCGCGGCCGTCTACGTCGGAGGTGAGGAAGCCTTCCCTGAGTGCGAGGAGGTCGGGGATCCGCTCGGTCCGGAGGTTGCCGTAGATGAGCTGTTGGCGAGGGTGATATACGATATCCCCCGACCTGTCGAGGATGAAGACATAGCCCGACGAGCCGAGCTGGATGTCCTTGCAGAGATCCTCGATGATGGCGTAGTTGAGGTCGACCCGTATATACCCGAAGATCGATCCCTCGGGGCCCTTGATCTTTCGGTCGAGCGAGATTACCCAGGGGTAGCGACCGTCGACCAGATTCTCGACATGGGCCGAGGAAATGGAGGGAACGTCGGTATCTGCCGTCCTGGCCCCGGCCGAAGCGAAGTGGCCGTAATCGTAATCCGGATTGACGCTGTCGCCGGGCGACGAGGCGATCACGTAGGCCGGTAGTACGTCGGGCGCCGCTCCGACGGCGTTCGAGCGGGCGGGCAGGAGGAAGACGCCGTCGATGTCCTTACGTACCTTGCGGATCGAACCGAGGAACGACTCTATCCTCGCCCTGTCCCATGCGGAGCTCGCCGCCGGCGCCGCCATATAGGCGTGCACGTCTTGATCGTCCATCACGACGAGGGCGATGTCGTTCATGTAGGCGATGTAGTTGTCGACGATCCTCGAGAGCTGGGCCGCGAACTGCATCGTGCTCTGCTCGGCCGAGTCGACCAGGGTCCTGCGGAAGAAGTTGAGCGAAACCGCGCCCAGAAGGAAGATCGTCATGATGACGATGAGGGCGAAGGCCTGGATGAGGGTGGCCTGTATGCGGCGGATCTTCATTCCATCGCCCCGAGGGACTTCCGGTAATCGGAGGGCGTCATGCCCGTGCGCTTCTTGAAGAGCGAGGCGAAATAGCGGGCGTCGGGATAGCCGACCGCCTCGGCAACCTCGTAGGTCAGCATATCGCTCGAGGCGAGGAGCTCCTTGGCGCGGTCGATGCGGTAATCGGACAGGTATTCGACGAAGGAGGTCCCGAGCCTGCGTCGGAGGAGCTTGGAAAGGTAGCTCTCGCTGATGGACAGCCGCTCGGCGGCCTTGCCGATCGAGATGCCCTTCTCCGCGTAATGCCTCGCGACATAATCCTTGAAGTCGAGGACTTTCCACTCAGGCTCGTGGAGGCTGCTCTCCTCCAATATGCCTATGGCGACCTCGGCAAGCCGCGCCAGAGCGGCCGAGATCGCCTCGGGAGTGCCGAGCGACTCGACGAAGCGATAATAATCGCAGGAAAGCTTGTCCGACAGGGCATTCGATGAGACTCCGATTCCAGCGAGTTCGTCGTGGACCCGCGAGAACAGTGACAGTACCTCGTGGCGAAGACGCAGGGGGGACAGGCCGGCGCGATCGAGGGCGTCAGTGTAGGCTAGCGACAGCTCGGGTACGCGAAGCGCGGCCCCGGTACGCACCGCCAGGCAGAGTCTTTCCTCCCGCGACTTGAGCTCGGCGAGGGCCTCGCGGTCCTCGCCCGCCTGTATGTAGAGATAGGGCCGTTTCGGCCCGCGTACCAGTCTATAGGCGAGGGCGGCCGCAGCCTCGGCGTAGGCGCGAGGCGCGTCCATCCAGAGCTCGTAAGGCCTGCTAACGGCCACGCGCAATCCCGATCGCCCATCGTCCAGGAGGGCAGAGGCCACGGCGAGCACGGTCCTGGCGCAGCGATCCAGGCCGGTCTCGAAGACCAGCGCGGCGAATCGGCCCTCCGCGGGGTAGAAGGGCGCCGAGCGCCGAGCCAGGCCAAGGGCCTTCGCCATTCTCTCGCGGACTTCGTCGGAAACCGATGCGGTGTCGACAGCCCCGTCGCAGGCGGCCTCTCGAGGTGTCGTGCATTCGCGCTCGGCGACTATAGCCGCGCAGGCGAGCAGATCCGGCCCGAAGCCCAGGAAGCCAGCCGCTTCCGAGGCATCAGGCAGCGGCGATACCCCCGTGAGAAACTCGGCGAACCTGCGCTCGCGGAGGATGTCGCTCGAGAGGTCTGCCTTCAGGCGCAAGGCGGACTCATCTTCGCGAGAACGCCGGTCGACGTCGAGCCTGTCCTTAATCTTGGCGAGCAGGGTCGTGAGGTCTCGGGACGAAACGGGCTTGAGGACATAGTCGAAGACCTTGTTGCGTATGGCCGCCTGCGCGTACCCGAACTCGTCGTATCCGGAGAGGATGACGACGACGATATCGGGATGGCGTTCCTTGACGTGGGCCGCGACCGCTATCCCATCGGCATGGGGCATGTGGATATCCGTCATGACAATGTCGGGCCGGAGCTCGTCTATGGTCGCGATCGCGTCGCGGCCGTTTTCGCAGGGCGGCAGGAATTCGAAGCCAGCGCCAGCCCAATCTATCTTAGTCGCAAACCCCCTGCGAACGATTTCCTCGTCGTCCACCATCAGGAATCGGTACATGGGCGCAGTATAGCACGATTGGAGGCGCCGCGCTCGCGTCGGCCGCGGGCGGAAGCTCTCGGTTTGTGCCGGATATTCCACATTGAGTGCCGAATCCTCAATTACGCGTTTTTGGATAAGGTTCTACAATTCACCCAGCGAGGCGTCGGGCTATGGGCGAAACGATTCTCAAGGTGGATAAAATCTCGAAGGGCTTTCCCGGGGTCCAGGCATTGGATTCTGTCTCCTTCGAGCTGCGCAAAGGCGAGGTGCACGCGCTCGTCGGCGAGAATGGGGCGGGAAAGTCCACGCTCATGAAGATACTGAGCGGGGTTTACCGACCGGATGGCGGGACTCTCGAATTTAAAGGAAAGGAAGTCCACTTCCAAAACTCGCGGGAGGCGAGCGAGGTCGGGATCGGCATCATCTACCAGGAGCTCAACCTCGTTCCTCACCTTACGGTGGCGCAGAATATTTACATTGGTCGGGAGCCGCGCACCGTGCTCGGGTACATCGACGACAAAAAGATGAATGTCGACGCCGCCGAGATCCTGCATGGGCTCAACGTGGACATAGACCCCGCTATCAAGCTCAACCGGCTCTCCATATCCAAGCAGCAGATGGTCGAGATCGCGAAGGCCCTTTCCAAGGATTCCGAAGTCCTCATTATGGACGAGCCGACGAGCGCGCTTACCGAGACCGAGATAGACGAGCTCTTCAAGGTCATCCACAGGCTTCGCGGCCGGGGCGTGGGTATTATCTACATCTCGCACCGTCTCGACGAGCTCAAGCACATCGTGGACAGGATAACGGTCTTTCGGGACGGCCATTATATCTCGACGAGCGATTACGTCGACATCACGATGGAAGAAATCATCAACAAGATGGTCGGTCGCAAGATCGAGAACCTGTTCCCTGTCCGTCTTAACATACCTACCGAGAAAAAACTTCTCGAGGTTCGGCATATCGTCCATAATACCGTCTTGAAGGATATTTCCTTCGACCTCTACGAGGGCGAGATCCTCGGTATCGCCGGTCTCATGGGCGCGGGGCGTTCCGAGCTCGCCCGAGCCATTTTCGGTGCCGATCCCATGGATTCAGGCGAGATTTTCCGGGACGGCAAACGGCTCAATATCCATTCTCCAGCCGACGCGATTCATAACGGCATAGCCTACCTTTCTGAGAACCGTAAGCTGGAAGGCCTCGCGGTCAAGATGCGTTTAGACCAGAACGTGACGATGGCGAATCTCTCCGAGGTTTCCAAGCGTTTGGGGATCATCTCGAGCGCTCAAGAGCTCAAGGTAACGCAACACTTCGTGGATGAGCTCAACATCCGCACTCCGAGCCTCATGCAGGTAATCAATAATCTCTCGGGAGGCAATCAGCAGAAGGTCGTCGTCGCCAAATGGCTCTTCCGCGATTCCCGCATCCTGATCTTCGACGAGCCGACGCGGGGCATCGACGTAGGCGCGAAATACGCAATCTACGAACTGATCGAAAGCCTCGCTCGCAAGGGCGTGGGCGTGATTATGATCTCGTCGGAACTGCCCGAGATTATCGGCATGACGGACCGTGTCCTCGTCCTGCATGAGGGGAGCCTCACGGCGACTCTGCGTACCAAGGATACGAGCCAGGAAGAAATCTTGAACTACGCGGCCGGACTGGGCGCGAGTGCCGTTCTCACGAAATGAAAGGGAGCAAGACCATGGCTAACGAAAAATTGCAGCAACCGAACACGAACGCTAAGGTCGAGGTTCCGATTAGCTTGGGTCGCAAGAAAATCTCCATAGACCAGTTCGCCATACTCGGGGCCTTCATCGTTCTCTTCGTCCTGTTCTCCTTCGTGGCGAAGAACTTCTTCACGATGCGCAATGTCGCGACACTCGCCCTACAGACGAGCACCGTGACCATGATGGGCATCGGCGTAACCTTCACCATCATTACGGGCGGCATAGACCTCTCGATCGGATCGGTCATCGCTCTTACCGGCACGATAGCCGTCATAGCCGCCAACGCGGGAATGCCGATCTGGCTATCGATGATCATGGGCCTTCTCACTGGCATTCTGTGCGGATTCCTGAATGGCATCATGATCACCGGGCTTCGGATACCTCCCTTCATCGCCACCCTCGGCATGATGATGGTCGCTCGCGGATTTGTGCTCACGATCACGAACGCGATGTCCAGGCCAGCCCCCGATGCGTTCGGAAGCTTGGGCAACGATCGGTTGTTTACCCTATATGATTCTCAGCATGTCAACGAGATATTCCCCGGCATAGGGTATCCGGTCTTCATAATGATCATCATGGCGATAGTCTTCGGTTTCTTCCTTAGAAAGTCCCGTATTGGAAGGTACACCTACGCCGTTGGCTCCAATGAGGAAGCCTCCAGGCTTTCCGGCATCAAGGTCACCAGGATAAAGGTCATCGCGTACGTGATCAGCGGTTTCTGCGCCGCCTTCGCGGGCATCGTCCTCGCCTCGAGAATGGTGGTTTCCCAGCCGAACGGAGGCATCAGCTATGAGCTCAACGCGATCGCGGCATCGGTCATAGGCGGCACGAGCCTGATGGGCGGAATAGGCACGGTATCCGGCGCAGTGATCGGCTCCTTCATAATCGGCGTCCTGACGGTCGGACTGACCATGGGCGGAGCTTCGTACTTCGTCCAGCAGATCGCCATCGGCCTCGTCGTAATCGGCTCGGTCTCCATCGACCAGATCCGGTACAAGAAAAAATAACGCAAGTATGGAATCGACGGTCCGTAGGGCCGTAAAGTTTATAGGAGGTTTACATGAAGAAGGCACTAGCTGTCGTCCTCGTTCTCGCGTTCGTGTCCGTGCTGGCGTTCGGGCAAGAAATCGCCGTCATCGTCAAGACCGGCCAGTCCGGCTATTGGCAGAACGTCCAGACCGGATGCTTCGACGCTCAGAAAGAGCTCAGAGCGAAGTCTCCAAAGCTCTCGGTAACCTTCCTGGGCCCCCAGTCCGAGTCGGCCGTCAACGAGGAGATCAATATCGTCGAGTCCGCCATTGACCGCAACGTCAAGGCTATCGTCCTCGCGCCTTCCGATCCCGACGCCCTTATCCCGGCGGTCAAGGCGGCCAAGGCGGCCCACATTCCGGTGATCATCATCGACTCCCTGCTCAACGGCCCGACCTCTAACTATGATTCCTTCCTCGCCACCAACAACGACGCGGCTGGCCGCGCTTGCGCGAAGGAAATGATCGCCCGCGTGAAGGCCGCTACCGGCTCCGATACCGGCAAGATCGCCATCGAGTCCTATGTCGCGGGCGTCGGCTCCGAAATCGGCCGCGTCGGCGGGTTCAAAGACTACATCGCGAAGAACTCCAAGCTCCAGATCGTCACGACCCAGTATTCCCAGTCCGATCAGGTCCAGGCCCTCAACCAGGTTACCAGCATTCTCGCCTCGAACACCGACCTTGTCGGCATCTTCGGCGCGAACGAGCCTTCCGCCATCGGCATGGGCCGCGCTATTGCCCAGGCTGGTCTCGCCGGCAAGCTCGTAGCCATTGGCTTCGACGGCGCCACCACCCTTGCGAATTTCATCAAGGACGGCACCCTCCAGGCTATCTGCGTCCAGAGCTCTTACAACCTCGGTTATCTCGGCGTCAAGTATGCTTATGACGTCTCCATCGGCAAGAAGAAGATCCCGGCTACTGTTGATACCGGCTTCCTCCTCGTGACCAAGGACAACGTCGACAAGCCTGAGGCGAAGAACGTCCTGTATTGACAGGTAGACACACTCGGACACCGTCCCCGTCTCAGGACGGGGACGGTTTTTTATAATGAAATATGGAGGGATGTTTATTGAAAACTCTGAATTGCTGACCTAGAGTATCATGTATCGGAGGACTGATGAAGATAAGCGCCCGACTCTATCTGCTCATGGTTCTCGCGATCATGGGTTTTTTGACAATTTTTTTTGTGAGTTATTCAACGTCAAGCCAAATTACGGCCCTCAACGAACTTCAGAAGAGCTGTCTCAACCTCAAGAGCGATCTGTTCAAGCTGGACTCGGTCTCGAAGGACCTTCTTATCTCGAGCAATATGGCGGCGAATGTAAAGACATGGAACGATCTTTTCGCTACTTGCGATCTCGAAATGAATAACTTTGTCGGCTCCAAAGTATTGGCAACACTCGCGAATTCGAAAGACGAGAAGGCTTCCGTCAAGTCGATAGTCAATCTGTGGGCCCTCGCCAAGGATTCTCTGCAACAGGTAAAGGACGGGTCCCAGGCGGTCCTGGATAGCAATCCCATACTGATGCTGAATAGAGGCATACTAGGGAAGGACATGTCGGATACGCCCCCAGCCGAGTTGAAGTTCGCAAACAATACGATTATGTCTATCGAGTTCTTCAAGGATACCTTCGACGGCGCATTCATTAAGGTCTCGGACCTGATCGACCATAAGATCCTGGGCCGCTCGCGAGTGCTTGAGATGATCTCCTTCGCGATAACGATAGTATTCTCCGGAGCTATCATAATCATTCTCGTACTGTTCGCCTTGAGCCTCAGACGAAGCATCGCCGGTCTCGGCGATTCCATGAAGCGATACGGAAGCGGCGACTTCACCTCGCGCGAGCGGGTCGGAGGCAATGACGAATTCGGTACCATTTCCGAACAATTGAACGATATGGTCGGATACTTCTCCGAGGTCGTCGCCCAGATCAAGACGACGGCCCGCGGGGCGAGCGGCATGAAGACCGAAGTAGAGGCCGCTTCGCTCGAATCCGCGGCCGGCGCGACGGAGATGTCGGGGAACATCAGGTCGATCGTCCGCCAGATCGAGGAGGTTGCGTCCAATCTCACGCGCTCGGCCCAGGCCACGAACGAAATTACCGGCAGCATACGGCGTCTGACCGACGATATCGGAAGGCAGACTGCCTCCGTGGACGAGACTTCCGCCGCGAGCGAGGAGATGAGCGCGTCGATCGGCAGGGTATCGGAGATATCGGGCAAGCGCGAAAAAGCCGCCCTCGAGCTCAAGGAAACGACCGAGAGGGAGGTGGCGAGGTTCGATTCCCTGACCGCCCTGACCGCCGACAATATCCGGGATATCGAGCAGATAAACGAGATCATAGGCATCATCGACGGGATAGCCGGACAGACCGACCTCCTCGCCATGAACGCGGCTATCGAGGCCGCCCACGCTGGAGAGGCCGGGAAGGGTTTCGCCGTCGTCTCCGACGAGATCAGGAAGCTCGCTGAATCGACCAACGAGAACTCGAAGATGATCAAGGAGACGGTAACGACGATCTCCTCCAGGATTTACCGAATCGGAGGCGACAGCGCAGAGAGCAGGAAGGCCTTCGAGACGATCCGCAAGGAGGCGGAGGTCTCAGCCCTGACGATGGCCGAAGTTTCGCAAGCCATGGCCGAGCTCGCGAGAACCGCATCCGAAATGGCGAAGACGATGGTGGAAATGACCCAGACCGCCTCGGCGATCGAGACGGAATCGAAGGAGATATCCAAGAGCACCGGGCAGGTAAATGAAGCGATATCCAGGATAGAGAGGCTCGGATCGGAAGTGCGCAACGGTATCCTCGAGATAGACCGGGAGGCCGAGCATTTGAGCGGGAACATGACGAAGATCCGCGATCTGAATTTGCAGAATTCCGTTTCGATCGAAGAATTGAACTCTAAGATCGAAGTGTTCAAGACAGAATGATAAGGCTGCATCGGCGGTTCGAGTCGCGCCCGGACTCTGCATGCGCGGAGCATGGTTGTCCGATCCCGGAGCTCCAATGAATGGGAATAAATATGATTTCAATCCGGCGCGGAAAAGAGGCGGCCGACTAGGTGCTGGAAAGGGGAGGTCTCGCTTTCTTCGAGAAATGCCTCCGATGAGGCGCTCGATGCCATATTCCATCGGTCTTTTGCATTTCCTCTTTTTCGCGATATGCCTGCTTACTGCCGCTGCCGGCCTCGCCCTTTTAAACGATCGATTCATGTCGGGAGGGTTCCTGATCGCGCCGCTCGGAGTAGGGTTCCTCCTTGTGCTCCTCGGTTGGCTGGTATTCGCCCGAGAAGTCCTAGGACCCATTCGGCAATCGATCGAAATCCAGGTGCGCGGCAAAAACTCTCTCGCAAGAAGAGCCTCGAACCTTTCCGGGTATGCTGGCAACCTCCCGACGAAATCCCCCGCGGTGAAAATGTCCGAGCCCGCTATCACGATTAAGGGCTATTGGGAAAAAATGGCGCGTCTCGCTATGGGCATCCCCTATGTCCTCCGAGAAAGCATTGAAGTCCTCTATGGTATCAGAAACGGACCCTGCCGGAGACTTTGCTATGTCGGATCCGACAGCTACGCGGAGGGACAGATCGCGGGAGAAGCCCTTGGTCGGGTTCTTGCCGGCCGAGGTAGCGTCGCCATCATTGTGAGCAACCTTTACTCCGTGAATTATATTCTTCGGCGAAAAGGCGCTATCGACGTTCTTGCGGAGAGATTCCCCAATATAAAGGTAATCGGGACTATCGAAAGCCTCGAGATCGGCGAGAGGACGTACTCGAGTTCTCTTGATCTCATGGATCGCTACCGCGACCTTGGCGCGATTTATATGGCGGAAGGCAATACCCCATCGTACGCGGCAAAGGCGGTACTGGCCGCGGGCAGAGCAGGAAAGACCTTCATCGTCACCCACGACTTGATCGATGAAACGATGGAGCGCATCATCGAAGGCAGTATCTCATCGACGGTTTCCCAGGATCCGTTCGCCCAAGGCTACAACTCGGTCATTTGTCTCTTCAATCATTTGATTACCGGATGGTCGCCCTCAACACCCCGATTCCACACTGCATTACGGGAGGTGAATAGAGAAAACTGTCAAGGCTATTGGAGCACTGCCAATTCCCTCGGATCAGACGAACCCGGCCGGCTCGCCACGATCGCCGAATTATCCGCCCGAGAAAGGGCTAAACTCGAAGGCAAAAGAATTGCCGTAATCGGCATGAGCAGCGAAAAATTCTGGAAGAAGGTTCATGAAGGCGTCCTCGCGGCAAAGTGCGAGCTGGAAACCTACGGCACGCTGGTCAACTGGATCGTACCATCGCCGATGCACGATATTAACCCTACCGCCGGCTCAAACTACGCACCTATAGTCGAAGGCCTTATCGCCGAAAAATGGGATGGCATAGCGATTCCGGTCTTCGACCTGAATCTTGTACCCTTGCTCAACATGGCTGTGCAGAAGGGTATCACCATCGTAACCTACAATTCCGAACCCGCGAGTCTCCGAGAGATGATCGAGGCGGCGTCCGCCGATGCGGAGGACCTCCTATTGCTGAGCCAGGAACTCGCTGCCTCAGCGGAAGAGTCAGTTAGGCCCACTTCGAGTATCGATGTGACGATAAACAGGATTATCTCGCACATGCGATGCTGAAAAACAACGAAATGTCCCGATCCCTTGACGTTCAAAAGCGGATCACGGGATTGATTGTCGGAAGCATTGCCTTCTTTCTTAGGACCGTGACCGTTCTTTGGGGAAGTGCCATGACATGGTTCGTCAGTCTAGGTATATCTATTTGTATATCGATGATCGCGGCCGCCAGCCTGGGCGGAATTATCGGCTTGGAGAACGAGTGCCTGGTTGCCGAGCTGCGTCCGCCTTCTCTAATAACTCCTTCTTGCTGCGGCAATCATTTTACGCAGGCGAATTAGGTGTCATATTTACTATATGACAAAGATGTGCGAAGAGTTATATTATATGTACTATTCGACGTCAATATTCAGCGAAAAAGATTAGATAGTAAGGGACAAAACGAACGATGAAAATCATGAGAGTAAAAATTTATAGATTTTATAAAATGGATGATAAATATAATACTTATCGATTAATTTGTCCGATTGATGTTACTGAAAAACAGGTTGATAAATGGATAAATAATGAAAAGGGATGTGTTTTTATATATGAAATAGAAAAAAATATAAATGAAGGGTCGTTGGCCTTTAGTAAGATTGAAGAAAAAGGATATTGGATAACGATTGACAGAATAGGGTTGACAGTAAGCAAATAAAAGCAAAGGTGCACTCCAGTACTCTGCCATATCCCTATCGTCGCCAGAGAATGCTTGAACGTGATTGTACGACGGGTCACATGCCTTTCGTGGGGAGTAGTCTGCCCTCTGGGCTATTGCTAGGGCCATTTCTCCCTGATTTGGCTTGTCAAGAAGTCGAATGCAGTTTCGACTTCGCTCAACGGACGATCCCGTGCTTTCTTCTTTCTTCAACCCCTCTGTGCCAGAGCTTTGAAGGTTCACTCAAATGAATAATGTAATCGGTTACATAACCCCTAGTTGACAAAAAAACAGATTGGGTAAACGATTACATCGTTAGCTATGGAGGTTTCCCCATGTTGATCGGAGTCGCGCCCTGCATTTCAGCCGAGCTGCTTTCGGTTCTTTTCAGGATGGGTCACGGGGACGAGATCGTCCTGGCCGATGCCTTCTTCCCCGGCGACAGTTGCAACGCTCGCGTGGTTCGCGCCGACGGAATCAGGATACCCGATCTTCTGGACGGCATCCTCGCCCTCGTCAACCTGGATTCCTACGACAAGGCCCCCGTGATGATGATGGCTCCCGTTCCGGGCGATGCCCTCGACGCCTCGGTCGAGGCCGCCTATCGGATGCCTATAGACCGGCGCTGGCCCGGAACTCCTCCCGTCGCTCGCATCGAGCGTTTCGCCTTCTACGAGCGCGCGAAGAAAGCCTTTGCCGTCGTCATGACCGGCGAGACCGTGAAGTACGGCAACGTCATTCTCAAGAAAGGCGTAATCCCGGTCGGAAAATGAGGGCCGGGACTTCCGACTTACCGGGCGCCGGCCTTCGCCGCGGCGCTGACTCTCTCGAGCGCGGAGACGATGCCGTTGTTCGGGTCCACCGAGAAGGAATGGGTTTGGTTGCCTTCCTCGCTCCGGCAGACGATGGAGAGGCGCGGGAAGGCGGGGCCGAAGACCCTCGAGAGGAAGTCCCTCTTGGGGGCGATGACGTCGACTATGTCGCCGCGCGGGACGACGATTTCGAATGCCTTCTTCTGAAGGCTGGACTTGTCGGGGCGCTTGAAGAGGGACAGTATCCAGTTCTCGCTGGGCATGTACTTGAATCGAAAGGATCTGTCGGTGAGGATGAGCAGCCCCCACATTCCGCGTTCCGTACCGCCGCCCTTGAACCATTCCCCCATGCACCGCGCCTCTACCTTCTCGCCGGTCTCGCTCTCGAAGGCGCTCCAGAACTCCTCAGCTTCGTCGGCCATGGCCGTCCCTCCTCGATCCGATCAAGTATAGCGGATATCCGGACGAGGCGTATAGCGTGAACGCGACCATACGGGACGTCGCGCGGGCCGCCGGCCTCTCGACGGCGACCGTCTCGCGCGTCTTGAACGGGGACGCCTCCGTCGCGCCGGCCACGGCGCGACGCGTGCGGGCCGAGGTCGATCGCCTCGGCTACACCATGAACAACGTCGCGCGCAGCCTCAAGAAAGGCTCGACGCGCACCGTGGGAGTGATAGCCCCCGAGCTCGCCAGCGATTTCTTCATGCTCCTCGCCGAGAGCATGGACCGCGAATTGTCCGTCCACGGCTACAGCCTCATCGTCTGCTCCTCCTGGGAGAGCGCCGAAGAGGAGTCCAAGCGCATGCGCCTCCTCGCCGAGCGCCTCGTCGACGGCCTGGTCGTGATTCCCGCTTCCGGCTCGGGCGAGCTCATCGCCCTCGCCAGGGCTGCGGCTACGCCCATCGTCCTCGTCGATCGCCTCGCGCCCGGCCTGGATGCCGACGCCGTCCTCGTCGACAACGAGGGCGGGGCCTACGCGGCCACCCTCGCGCTCGCCGCCGAGGGCATCGCCCAAGGGCGGCGCAGGATGGGCTTCGTCGGCGGGAGCCTCGAGCTCTCGACCGCCCGCGAGCGCTATGAAGGCTGGCGCCGCGCGATGCTCGACTCGGGGCTCCCCCTCGAGCCGGAATTTACCAGCTTCGAGGGCCTCCATGTCGCCTCGGGCTACGAGGCCATGCGCGCCATGCGCTCGCGACCGGACGCGCCCGACGCCTACTTCCTGGTCAACGCCTACGTCCACGTCGGCGCGACCAATTACCTCGTCCTCGAGGAACCGGGATCCCGATCGGCCAAGGTGGCCTTCGCCGCCTTCGACGAGATGCCCTGGTCCCCGCTCCTGCGATTCTGCCGCTACTCGCTCGCGCAGCCGGTATCGGAGATGGGCCTTCGCGCCGCGCGCATCCTCCTCTCGAGGATCTCCGGCGAGCTCGGCACCCCGCCCGAGACGACGAGGCTTTCCCCGACGCTCATCCGGCACGAACCGAGGCCGGAACCCATAGAGTCCACATTATCCAGATAGGAGGCATAGCATGGCGGAAGTAGGCGGCATGAAGGTCCTGGCCCCGACGATGAGGCTTAAGGGAGGGCTGCCCAAGATCGGCATCAGGCCGACCATAGACGGCCGCTTGGGCGGCGTGCGCGAGTCGCTCGAGGCGCCGACGATGTCCATGGCCAAGGCCGCGGCCAAGCTCATCTCCGGAAGCGTCAGGCATCCGAGCGGCCACGAAGTCGAATGCGTCGTCGCGGACAGCTGCATCGGCGGCGTCGCCGAGGCGGCGGCTTGCGCGGAGAAGTTCGCCCGCGAGGGAGTGGCCGTCACCCTCACGGTGACCCCTTGCTGGTGCTACGGCTCCGAGACCATGGACATGGACCCGCTCACCGTGAAGGCCGTCTGGGGCTTCAACGGCACCGACCGGCCCGGCGCCGTCTACCTCGCGGCGGTCCTCGCGGCCCACAATCAGAAGGGCCTGCCCGCCTTCGGCATCTACGGCCGCGACGTCCAGGACCTGAAGGATACCGAGACCATACCCGCCGACGTCGCCGAGAAGATCCTACGCTTCGCTCGGTCGGGCCTCGCGGCCGCCTGGATGCGGGGCAAGTCCTACCTCTCCGTCGGCTCGGTCTCGATGGGCATCGGCGGCTCCATCGTCGACCCGGACTTCTTCCAGGACTACCTCGGGATGCGCAACGAGTCCGTCGACATGAGCGAGATATACCGCCGCTTCGAGGAGAGGATCTACTCCGACGCCGAATTCAAGCGGGCCCTCGAATGGGTCAAGGCCAACTGCAAGGAAGGCCCGGACGTCAACCCCGCCGACAAACAGCATTCCCGCGAGCGCAAGGACAAGGCCTGGGCCATGAGCGTCAAGATGGCCATGATCGTTCGCGACCTCATGGTCGGCAACCCCGACCTGAGGCGAAAGGGCCTTCTCGAGGAAGCCCACGGCCACAACGCCATCCTCGCCGGGTTCCAGGGCCAGCGCCAGTGGACCGACCACTTCCCCAACGGCGACTTCATGGAGACCATCCTCAACTCGAGCTTCGACTGGAACGGCATCAGGCAGCCCTACGTCGTGGCCACCGAGAACGACTCCCTGAACGGCGTCGCCATGCTCTTCGGCCACCTCCTCACCGGCAGCGCCCAGATATTCTCCGACGTGCGCAGCTTCTGGAGTTCCGAGGCCGTGCAGCGCGTCACCGGCTGGAAGCCCTCGGGAGAGGCCGCGGGCGGCTTCATCCACCTCATCAACTCGGGCTCGACTACCATGGACGGCACCGGCCGGCAGCGCAGGGAGGGAAAGCCGGCCATGAAGCCCTACTGGGAGATCACGAAGGAGGAAGCCGGCGCCTGCCTGGACGCCACCAGCTGGCGCTACGCTGACCTGGGCTACTTCCGCGGCGGCGGCTATTCCTCCGACTTCCTCACCGAAGGCGGCATGAGCGTCACGATGAGCCGCGTCAACCTCGTAAAAGGCATAGGCCCCGTCCTGCAGATCGCGGAGGGCGCGACCATCTCCCTGCCCGAGAAGGTGCACGAAGTCCTCGACAGGCGCACCAACGAGACCTGGCCGACGACCTGGTTCGTCCCGCGCCTCACCGGCAAGGGTCCCTTCAAGGACGTCTACTCGGTGATGGCCGCCTGGGGCGCCAACCACGGCGCCATCGGCTACGGCCATATCGGCGCCGACCTCGTCAGCCTCGCCTCGATGCTCCGCATCCCCGTGTGCATGCACAACCTCGGGGAGGACGAGCTCTTCCGGCCCAGCTACTGGAGCGCGATGGGCATGGATGCCGAAGGCTCGGACTACCGCGCCTGCGAGGCCTTGGGGCCCCTGTACGGAAAGAAGTAATACCTAGGTGGCCGCGTCGGCGCGGCGCCATGGGGCGTCGCGCCGGCCAGCCCCGTCGGGATCGCGTCCCTCGGCCGAGGGGTCATCCCGCCGCGCCTCCGTACACCCAGTCCGGCCTCCGGCTCATCAATTCCCGCAAGTCAATGCGTATTTCCTCGGGCGTAGGCCGGCCGAGGAACCACCACCCGTTGTAGATCTTGTGGATCGTCCGATCCCGGTCCAGGATGAAGGTGTAGGGAATGTATATCTCTCCGTGGGCCTTGTCGGTGGTATCGACCATCTGGAGCTCGTGGAGAAGCCTGCGGTCGGGATCCATGAGGAAGGGCCAGTCCGCGCCGAGGGCCTCGCGCGTCTCGTTGGTATTCATCCTGTCATCGACCGAAACCGAGATGAGATGGCAGTAATTGACGCGGAACTCGGGCTGCAAATGCTGAACGTAATTGGTCAGCTGGCGTCGGTCCTTCGGGCAGAAGTAGCCTCGGCCGAATATGAGGACCCCGGGAAATCCCCGCAGGAGCTGCGAAAGCTTTCGCGCTTCCCCATCCTGATCGGGAAGCTCGAAATCCGGGAATTGACTGCCGACCTTCAGGTCGGAGCGCATGGGATAGTCCATCGTCTACCTCCTCCATGGGCCTCGGCCCGTTCGACATCTGCCCGAGGCCATGGCTAATCTCAATTTACTATGCCGACGGCCATGCCGTCATGGCTTTTCCCGCCGACCGTTTGCAGGATGGTAAAATCGGCTTCCTTGCGGCCCTTTAGGTGATCGTTCAGGCGCTGCACGCCCCTTACTCTCTCGTCCTCCGAATTCCCGTTCAGCACCTCGCCGTTCCTCACCACGTTGTCCATTACGATGATCGTACCTTTCCTGGAAAGCTCGATGGAGTATTCGAGGTATTCCAAATAGGGAGGCTTATCGGCATCTATGAAGATGAAGTCGAAACCGCCCTCTCCCTCGGCCAGGAGATCCCTCAGGACGTCCAGGGCCTTGCCTCGCCTCAATTCGACGACGCTTTCCAGCTTCGCCCTGCGTATATTCTCGACTGCTATCTTATAGTTGCCTTCGTCGAATTCGACGCTCAGCAGCCTTCCGTCCGAAGGAAGGGCCCTCGCCAGCCAAATCGAGCTATACCCGACCGATGTCCCGAGCTCCAATATCCTCCTGGCGCCGCAGGCGCGAGCGAGGATCTGAAGGAACTTCCCCTGATTCGCCGATATTTCCGCATCGGGCATCGAGGACCTCCTGCAGGATTCCTTGACTTCCCGGAGGACGGCGTCCTCGAGGCCTACCCTCTCCTTTATGTACTCGTCTACCGCGAGAAATATCCCTTCGTCCATGGACGCCTCCCACCGAAACCGCAGACGCGGGGATTCACGGTCCTCCGAGTCATGGCATCAATATAATAATGGCGGCGCCGCTTTACGAAGGCCGGCTTTCGCCGGGATGCCTTCGCGACAGGCATTCCGACCCGCCTCTTCGCCTTGACGCGCGGGCCGAATAGGGTAGAATGGGGCCGATACGACGGATTTCGCGGGAGGAGAAGCATGAATAAAGCCTTCATGGTCGCGTTGGAGAACGACAAGGAGATGCTGGGCCAATTCGTCGAAAGGATGAAAGAGGAAGAGATCGACCGGCGAATCAAGGATTATTGGACGATATACGAGCATATAGACCATTTAGTCGAGACCCAGAAAATGCTGTTGGGCAGGATCGAGCAATTCCTCGAGGAAGAAAGCCCCGTCATGAAACCCTACACCCCCGAGGATAAGCCTAAGGCGAATAACCCCAAGAAGACGGCAGGGGAATTGGTGGCCGAATTCCGCGATTTGCGAGATAGGCAGATAAGGCGAATAAGGACGGCCAAGAAGGAAGTTTGGGAAAAAATCGGGAAGCACGAGGAATATGACCGCTATTCCTTCGAGATACTTCTTCGGCACATGATTTTCCACGATTACTATCACATGTATCGGATGGAGGAACTATGGATAGAAAAAGAGCAATACATACGCGAATTGAAGTAGATCGCTCTTCCGTCTCCATCGCGCGTTACTGGCCAGGCTTCTTGAGAAGAGAATAGGAGGAAGGTATGGCGAGGGCAGAGTTCGATGAGGTCGTGGAGCTTTTCGCCAAGCACATCATCGACGAAATCGGCAAGGACGATTGGCTCGGGAATGCTCTGGAGAAGAAGGGCTTCGACTTATCGGAGGTATCGGAAGGGGATACTCAGGCGATCCTCGTCAAGACGATCCTCAGGCTCTACGACGAATTCGAGGAAGACATCGAGGCGGAGGAGGAAGACGAAGAGGAGGAAGCGGAGGAAGAAGAGGAGAACGAGGATTACGACGACGAAGACGGGAATTGAGTCGAGATGAATCGATAAACGAAGCGAAAAAGATAGTCGGCGGATACGAGCCTTTCGGCGCCGCGATGAATCCCATGGCCCATGAAATTACCGATGAGTTCCCCCGTTATCGCGAGGGAATGAATTCCCGGAAGCGTTCGGCATAGGACCCGCGAAGAGGACGCCTGGTGGAAACTATCCTTAAGCTTCAACTATATGGTTTCTGCCTCGTCGTCATACTGATACTGTGGCTATCATGCGACAGAAGGAAAAGCGCGAGGGCGGATGTCGATACTCGCCTTTAACGCGCGCTCCTGCTCTCGATCGCGCTCATGATTATTTCCGCTTCATACTACGTCTTCCATACGCTCCCCATAGGTTTCTTCATTTCAACCGTCCGAGTGGAAGACCACGTGGCCCGATTGGGAGGCGACGAATTCGTCGTCCTGGTCGATTTCAAGGATCCTATGGCCATGGAAGAGCTTGTCCGTCGCATCGAGCGGGAGATCGAGAATCTCAATAGGTCGAAACAACGGATGTATAGCCTATCCTCGAGCATCGGCCGCTCGGCGTACAGGCAGGAAGAGGGAGGAGGCGCGAGCGATTTCCTCTCCCTATTGGACGCCGACATATATGCGAGGAAGAAGGAAAAAGCGAAAGGCCGAGAAGGCGCCTGACGCGGCGAAACGATGAATTGAATGATCCGAACGCGTCGGCCGGGTGTATTCATGGGCATAGGTGGTCGCCGTGGAAGAAAAGGAAGGGGATCTGCGGGTCAAGGACGAGGTCTGGATGGGGAAGGTCGTCCAGCGCGACGAGCGGGCGATCCAGGTCCTCTACGGTCGATATGCGCCCCTTCTGCATCACGTCGCCGTAAAAAGCCTGGATGAGGGCGCGGCGGAAGACCTCGTCCAGGAGGTCTTCTTCGTCGTCTGGACCAAGTCGCGCGATTTCGATCCGACGAGGGGCAGCTTCAGGAACTGGATCCTCCAGATCGCCCACTTTCGCATCCTCAACGAGTTGAGACGCCGCAGCCGCAGGCCGGCCTTGGACTTCGAGGACATGGATGTCCTCGTCGAAGCCATGGGCAACCGGGGCGATCCATCGGAGGAGACCTGGAAGAGCTTCAGGGTCAATGCCCTTCAGGAAGCCATCGAGCGCCTGCCCGGAGCCCAGCGCCAGGCCCTCCGGCTGGCTTTCTTCGACGAGCTTTCCCATGAGGAAGTCGCCGAGACGCTGGGCCTGCCCCTGGGAACCGTCAAAGGCCGGATCCGCCTGGCGCTTCGCAAGCTGAAGCGAGGGCTGGTGCCCGTGGCCTTCGGCCTCCTCGTCGCCTGGGGAGCGGGAGCCTCCGCCTGGGCCCTGCTTTCGATCAATACGATCGCCGCGAAGGAGGGCTCCCTGGCTTTCGTCACCCGCGCCGACGTCGCGGTCAAGAAGCTCGCGGCCGTCGACGGGAGCGTCACGGGGACCTGCAGCTACGATACGCGAGGACAGACGGTCGCCCTCGGCCTCGCGGGGCTGAAAGAATTGAAGGCCGGGGAAACGTACCGCCTCTGGGCTCGCTGGGGCGGGGACTGGACCGAGGTGGGCGACATAGAGTGGGAAGGCGAGGGACGAGGATTCCTCCGCGCCATGGACGCTCATTGGAGCGAGGAGCCTCGCGCGATCGAGGTGACGGTCGAGAGCGCGAGAGCCGGCACCGGGCCGGCCGGGCCGATTATCGTGGGAACGGAACTTTAGGAAAGTTGAAGATCGCTGGTTTATCGTATGGAGGTTCGCATGCGTAATAGAGTCATTTGGTCGTGCGTATATCTGCTCGCTCTGCCCGCCCTGTTCGCGGATAGCGGCGGCGGGGGCGGGGGAGGTGGCAGCGGAGGAGGAGGAGGTCAGTCTTCGCTCCCGGCGCCGGCGACCTACCAGTCCTGGTACAATCAGGGCTACCAGGCCGCCAAAGGCGGAAAATTCGACGAGGCTGTAAAAGACTTCAACGAAGCCTTGAAGCTTCGGCCGAATTACCCGGAAGCCTTGAACATGGAAGGTTATAGCCTGAGGAAGTCGGGGAATCTGAGTCAAGCCTTTTCCTATTACGACCAAGCCTTGTCCTTGAGGCCCAATTTCCCCGATGCGAGAGAATACTACGGCGAAGCCTGTCTCCAAGCCGGAGACTTGAAAAAAGCCGTTCAGCAATACCTGATCCTGCAAAAGACCGGGACCCGTCAAGCCAAGGAGCTTTTGGCCTGGATCGATGCCTACGTGAACGACAAGACGCCTCCGGCGGAAGACCTGTGAGAGAGCAGGGGGAGAGCCGTCGAATGCGAATCCCGATCAGGAAGCGAACATTTAGCCTGTCGACTATAGCCATATGGGCGGCCCTGTCATCGCTCCTGGCAGCCTGCTCCAATTCCACCATGGCATACTCTTCGAACATGGGCGGGGGACCGCCCTACAAAGTTACCTATGCGAATACGACGGTCGCCACTACCGGAAGCGTGCCCGTCGATCCCACGTCCTACGCCGCCGGATCGACGGTAAAGGTATTGGGGAATACCGGGCCCCTCGTGTGGGCCGGATTCACCTTCATCGGTTGGGACAGCCGAGACGACGGGGGGCTGGACGGCGGCGGCGGCGGGACATTCTATTCCCCGGGGGCGAGCTTCACGATCGATTCCGACGTCACCCTCTATGGGACCTGGACCTCCGGGCCATAGGCCTCGGATCGCCGAGCCG
>Ga0181520_10004789_pt1 | contig 22256 bp, 19 predicted proteins | sample PEATcosm2014_Bin_29_FD_132451 | JGI IMG/M metagenome (GOLD analysis project Ga0181520, IMG submission 132451) | Peatland microbial communities from MTU Mesocosm Facility, Houghton, MI, USA - PEATcosm2014_Bin02_30_metaG | ecosystem: Environmental > Terrestrial > Soil > Wetlands > Peat | place...
GCGCGCTGGTGAACATCGCTCCGTTCTCCCCGGAGACGGTGGCGCGCTATGCCGCCGAGAATGCCGCCCCGATTGAGGCCGACATCGAACGCATTGAAGCCCTGGGGGTGCGGGTGGTGACGGGCAACTTTGCACTGGAGTCGCCGCTGGTACGCCACCACGGACCACGGGTGACGGACGCCCTGCTGGCCTTGGGCCGCGCCCACCATCAGCGCTAGAATTTTTTTGCGATCAACTTCCGTGCCCCACCCTTTCCGCGTTCTTCCGCGGAAAGGGTGGGATACCCATGAATTTCAGGTCTATACCATGCCGGAAAATTCTCCGGGGTTTCTCAGGGCAAGTGGCGGGCCGCATCGCAAGCCACCGCCACGCCACCGGAACAGGCCTTGCGGTAGAGCTGGCGAGCCCGCGCCAGATCGCGTTCCCCGCCCCGTCCGCTCTCATTCAACAAACCAAGGCTGTAGCAGGCCTGCGTAAAGCCTTGATCGCAGGCACCCTGGTAAGACTGGCGCGCGGCGGCATCGTCCTGCGGACCTCCGCGGCCCCGCTCGGTCAGGAAACCAAGCCGGTAGCAGCCGGTCAGGTTGTTGAGCTGGCAGGCGTGCTGATAAAACTGCCGGGCGCGCTGGTAATCCTGCGGCACCCCTTCGGCAAACTCCGCGTAATAGCCCAGCCAGTAGCAGGCCCAAGGATTCTGGCCGGAGCAGGCCTGCTCAAAGAGCTGGCGTCCGTGCGCCTCGTCGCGGGGCACGCCGTGACCGGAGAAGTAGAGCCGCCCCAGGCTGAAGCAGCCGTCCATGTTGTTCCCTTCGCAGGCTCGCTGGTAAAGGCTCGCAGCCCGCTGGTAGTCGCGCGGAACCTGGTTGGCCATATCGTAGCTGTTGCCCAGCTCTACACAGCTGACCATTTGCCCGCCCTTGCAGGCGCGGTCCTGGAGTTGGCGGGAGCGGTCGTTGTCCTGCTCCACACCCTGGCCGTCGCGGTACAGCAGGGAGAGCTTGGCGCAAGCCTCGGCGCTGCCGCCCTCGCAGGCCTGGCCGTAGAGCCGGGCAGCTTCCGCAAACCCCTGATGGCCACGCTGGTAGTCGCCCTGGCGCAGCAGATCGTCAACGCGGCGCTGCTGCTGCTCGCGAATCCGGGTCTGCCGCTGGGGCTCGAACTGAAAGTGTACGGAGGTGGGCTTGGCCTCGGCCAGCACCGCTTCCTTTTGCTGGTGCTCCGGACCGTCGGCCGAGGAGGCAGCCACCAGATGGCGGCCGGGCTGGGCAACCACGGTCGCCGAGCCTCCCGCTTCAATGCTGCCCTTGGGCTTGCCGTCCAGGGTCCAGATGCAGGCCGCGTCGCAGCTGACCGTGAGACTGGCCGCAGGAGCCCTGTGGTGCGGCTCCAGCACGATGCCGTCATCAGGGACCTGCGCGACCACCCCTGCGGGCAGTAGCAGGCACAGCAGCGCGATCCAACGCCATTGCTGCAAGAGAGTGCGAAGCTGCGGGGATGCGGTCATGGCGTCGGGGACTCTCCTTCCTCAGCCGTGGCCGACTGCCGCTCGTGCGAATACCAACGGATCTGAGGTCATGGTAGCGCGCGGCCCAAGTCGTAGCAATGGCGGAAATGGGAAGAAGGGCAGGCCAGAGGCAAAGATGGGAATGCACCACCTGCAGCCACCGGCGGTGGGGCCAACCGCCGCTTCGCGGCATTGCATACAGCAGGCACCTACGGTACAGCAGACCGCTTCGCACAGACTGCCTGGCCGAAGCCCCTGCTTTGCGCCGTCCCTACGGGACTCCGGGGCATGTTTGGGGAAGCTTTCCCCACCTTGAAAGGTGGGGCTACCATGTACTGTGCCTACGGCGCGCTGTGCCCCATCCATTTCGCAGACATTATCGCGAAATGGTTGGGATGACCACGCACTGTTCGAGGGCCGAATCAATAGCGATCTGCCTCATGAAGTTCAGCCCCTTGCAAAATCCCACTGCGGGAAACTTCTAACTGATATCAGCTTCAAAACAGAGTTTCTCCGCAGCCTTTTGAGCGCCTGCATCCGGTTTCCCAATAGCTTGCAGTTCCTCAGCGGCTAAAGCTGGGGTCTGTTTTGAGCATTTTACGGCACCCTTCGACTGCGCTCAGGGCAGGCTCTGAAGTCGTGCCCTGGCGCTATCCACCCACGTGCAGGAGATTTTGCAAGAAGCTCGGCCATCTGAGCCCGGTCAGCTTGGCTTGGTCAGCGCGGGTAAAGCTTTTGGACGCAGCCGTCCTTTTGGTGCTGAGCGCGTCTAAACACTGCCTCTGGGGGCAAAAAAATTGCTGGTCGCCCCGAGCGAGCCTGACACGGTAGAATCCATCATATGCTGCGCCGCACAATTACCCGTATGTCTATGCTTCTGGTCGGCCTCGGCCTGGCCAGCACTTTGCTCTCCGCTCAAACGCCTGACCCCCACAAATCCCGCAAGTTCAAGGTGCCGCCACTCGCGGCGCGCATTGAAGTGACGGTGGTACGGGATGCCAACGGCAAGCCGGTGGAGAATGCCGCCGTGATCTTTCACCCCATTGAAGGCGACCGCGATAAAGGCATCATGGAACTGAAGACCAATGAGGAAGGCAAGTGCCTGATCGACGTGATTCCCATGGGCGACACGGTCCGGATGCAGATTCTCGCCCGCGGCTTCCAAACCACCGGAGAAGACTTCAAGGTGGACAAGGAAGATCTCAAGTTTGTGGTGCGATTGAGGAGACCGGGCGAGCAGTTCTCGATCTACAAGTCGCATGGCGACGGCCAAACGCCGGCCCCTGCCAACGAGCCTGCACCCGACAAGCCAGCGCCCACCACGCCGCCTGCGGCCAAGTAACGGAGCGCTGATCAACCCTCGCCCCGCAGGAAACGAGTTGCCCATGCCCACCATCAACTTGAGCGGCAAGGTTGCACTCGTTACCGGCGGAGCGCGTCGCATTGGGCGGGCCATCTGCCGGGAGCTGGCAAGCGCGGACGCCGCCGTGGCGCTTACTTGGTACAACTCAAGCCGCGAGGCTCTGGAGCTGGCCGAGGAGTTGCAGCATCTTGGAGTAGGCGCGCTGGCGGTGGAGTGCGATGTGCGTTCCGAGGACTCCGTACAGCGAGCGGTGGAGCTGGTAACAGCCACACTGGGCCGGCTGGACATTCTGGTCAACAATGCCGCGGTGTTTGAAGCGCAGGAGCTGGCCGATCTGTCGGTAAACGCCTGGGACCGCGTATTTGAGACCAACACCCGGGGACCTTTCTTGATGGCGCGCGCTGCCCTGCCCCATCTGAAGGCGGCACAGGGGCGAATTGTCAACATTGGATCGCTGGGTGGATTGCGGCCCTGGGCCACCCATGCCCACTACTGCGCCTCCAAGGCGGCGCTCCATGCGCTGACGCAATCCATGGCGCGAGCCTTTGCGCCGGAGATCAGCGTGAACTGCGTGGCGCCGGGCTTCATCGACTTTGCGGAGAACCGGGACGCGCTGGCTGCCAGGCTGGCGGAGCGGACACCGCTCCAGCGCAACGGCTCGGCCGAGGATGTAGCCGCGGCGGTGAGGTTCTTTGCCGCCGGGCCGGCGTTTGTCACCGGGCAGATTCTGGCCGTGGACGGCGGGCTGGGACTGGTGTAAGAGCAGCTTTCAGCTTCTAGTTTCTAGCTTTGGGGGCTCAACAGGCTGCGGAAGGACTCGGTATTTCAGGTTGAAACCGTAGAAAGCACGCCGCAGGGGCCGAAGCCCATCCTCTATTTTGTATCAGGGCACGACTCAAGTCGTGCCCTGATACAAAGCCCGGCTAGCAGGGAGTTTTTCCGAAGCCTGTAAAGCCCTCGTTGATTCCAGGCGTTTTGCGGCACCCTTCGACTGCGCTCAGGGCAGGCTCTGAAGTCGTGCCCTCAAAAGAAACTGGAATGTCTGTTGGACCGTTCACCGCGCCCCTACAGGGCGCGATATCCATTTTGGAAGCAAACCCACGGCTGCGCCTACGGCCGGCCCTGAGCTATTTGCACTGCGCCCCGCTGGGGCGCAAATCCGAGACCAAGTGGAGTTTCATCACCTTTGGGTCGGCAAAAGCCGGTGGACGACGGACAAGAGAAAATGAATGCAAGTTAAACAAAACAATAAACAATTGGAAAACGTATGCGATCCCATCCTTCGCGAAGAACGCGAAGGATGGGGCACCCGGTTTCATATACTGTGGGTCGCAACGCCGGTGGGAGAGTAAAAAGAAACTACTTTGCAAGTCCGACAAAACAATGTAGCGACGAAAAGGACCGGACCTGGAGGCCATTGAATCAAGCTCTCAATTCAGGGGCCTGAATGCCCTGCTCCTTCCGCCCGTCTCATCTTCCCTCCCCGGGTTTCATCCCTCCGTGGGTCGGCGAAGGATTGATACAAAGCCTGGGTCGCAGAGAGTTTTTCCGCAGTCTCTAAAGCACCAGCCCTTTCCAACCTTCGCCCAAGCCTTAAAGAGGTGTTGCACCTGCACAGGCCTATTTCACTTTGCCCGATGGGGCGTTTTTCGTTGGGGTGTCGCACCTCCGGATCGCGATCATTCCGGCAAGAAAAGCTGATACCCTAATAGCATGAAATTTGGAGTCATTGTCTTCCCGGGTTCGAACTGCGACCACGATACCTACAACGTGTTTGCTGAAGTGGCACACCAGCCGGTTACCTTCCTGTGGCACGACTCCGAGGACCTGCAAGGCGTGGATGCCGTGCTGGTACCGGGCGGCTTTGCCTATGGCGACTACCTGCGCACCGGCGCGATTGCGCGCTTTTCTCCGGTGATGCAGGCGGTGAAGAAGTTTGCCGCTGGCGGCGGCCCAGTGATGGGCATCTGCAACGGCTTCCAGATCCTGACCGAGTCCGGCTTGCTGCCGGGCGCGCTCATGCGCAATGCCGGCCTGAAGTACATCTGCAAGCAGGTCCACCTGCGCACCGAAACCACCAACAGCCCCTTTACCCAGGGACTGACCAAGGGCCAAGTTCTGCAAATGCCGATTGGGCACATGGAAGGCAACTACTTCTGCACGCCGGAAGACTTGGCGAGGCTGGAAGCCGAGGACCGGATTGCCTTCCGTTATGCAACGCACACCGGCGAGACCACAGCCGAGGCCAACCCCAACGGATCGCTTTCCAACATTGCCGGCATTCTGAACGAGGGACGCAATGTTCTGGGCATGATGCCCCATCCAGACCGTTCGAGCGAGGCGATTCTGGGCTCCGCCGACGGATGGAAGCTGTTTTCTTCATTGGTAGAGAGCATGGCCACGCGTTAGGCCGTGGCGCACAAGCGCGCCTGAGACCCTGAAAGACAATGATCGACATCCACGAACACCTGATTTACGGCGTGGACGATGGCTCTCCGGATCTGGAGACCTCGTTAGCGATGACCGAAGAGGCAGTGCGCGAGGGGATAACGCACATCGTCTGCACGCCCCACTCCAGCGAAGAGTACCAGTATCCCCGCCAGATCATCCAGGAACGGTGGCAGGAGCTGCGGGAGCGGACGAAGGGCAAGCTGGAACTGAGCCTGGGATGCGACTTCCACATGTCTGCGGACAACATTCTGGAGGCGCTGAAGGTGCCGATGAGCTATTCGGTGAACGGCAACGGCTACCTGCTGATCGAGTTTTCCAACAACGTCATCGGGGCGGCGATGTTTGACGCCATTTACCAGCTGCAAAGCGCCGGCTACAAGCTGATTGTGACCCATCCCGAACGCTATCCGGCCGTGCATCACCGTCCGGAACTGATTCGAGAGTGGATTCAGCGCAATTGTCTGATTCAGGTGACGGCGAACTCACTGTACGGGCGCTGCGGGCCGATCCCAGAGATGCTGGCCAACGAGATGCTGGAGCGTAACTGGATTCACTTTTTGGCCACCGACGCGCACCGCGTGGACTGGCGTCCGCCGCACCTGAAGAAAGCCTACGACTACGTGGCAAACAAGGCGGGTGAGGAAACCGCACGGCGGCTTTGCGTGACCAATCCGCGGGCAGTGGTGGATGGAAAGCCGCTGGGAGCGCAGCCGGAAGCCATCGGCGTGTGGGACGAAAAGCCTCTGCGATTGGGTCCGCGCAAGTCTGGTCCCGCGGCTGGCCAGGTGACACAGAAGGCCAAGGGCGGCAACGGTTTCTTTGCCCGGCTGTTTGGCCGATAGCAGTTTTTTGAGCGAAACCAGATTCGGTGTGTGCTGGCAATCTCTTCTAAGGTCGCCGCTCCCTGATGGTCGCGTCGACTGGGATGCATTGGTTTCGGGATTGAGCAACTCTGGTTTCGCAATGGTTGAACCCCAATGAGGCAGGCGCATGAATTGGCTGATTCTACTGGTGGGAGTGTTGGTAGGAGCCGTCTCCGGTGTGGTTGGCATCGGGGGCGGCATTCTATTTGTGCCGGCGCTGGTGGGACTGCTGGGAATGAGCCAACACCGGGCGCAGGGCACGTCGCTGGGCGCACTGCTGGCCCCGGTGGGCCTGCTGGCCTTTCTGGAGTACTACCGCTCGGGGAACGCGGATTTGCACGTGGCGGCGGTGCTGGCGGTGGGCTTTCTGGTGGGTGGATACTTTGGCGCACATTGGGTGCAGCACCTGCCGGATGTGCTGTTGCGCAAGGTCTTCGCGGTTACGCTGGTGGCCGTGGGCGGATGGATGTTCTTCCAAAAATAGGTAACTAGGTGATTAAGTGATTAGGTGGCTAAATTCTGCATGGGGATAAGAGCTGGGTGCCTCATCCATCCCGCGTTTTGTGCGGGATGGGTGGGATAGAGTGACAGTATCTGAAGGCCGGATCGATAAGTGACGGGGGTCCTCATGCCGATAGGAGCGCGTGCCGCGTTTCCTGAGTCCACCCGCTCACAATCTAGATGGACTGGACCGGCACGAGGGTCAGATCGTCGACCAGGCCGACTTCCTTTTGCACAAAGGGTTCGCCGTATTGAACGCCAGCCAGGAGGCCGTAGTGGCGCGCCTCGGCAAAGGTGCGCTCGCGAATCTCTTCTTCGGCTACAAAGAGCCCGCCCCCCGTGGCCTGGTTGGCGTACTGCGACTGGTAGGCCATCAGAGCGGCGTGGCGCTGCTCGATGAACGGGGTAATGTCCACGATAAAGCTGGGCCGCACGTCGGCGTACAAGCTGGCGTAGACAATCTTGAAGGGCCGATGGGGCGGCAATTCCCTCGCGGAGAGTTCTTCCTCTGCAAGCGCCGCAGGCGCGGATGGCCGCACCGCAGGTGCCTTGGCTAGACCGGAGAGAAAGCAGGCCTGATAGCCCAGCGTGGCCACGACGGCGTGGTCGGGATGGCGGGCCTGCCAGTAGGGCAGGATCACCACACGGGGACGCAGGCGGCGCAGAACGCGGACAATTGCCAGCCGGTTTTCGAGGGCATTCTCAATGGCGCCATCTGGAAAGCTGAGCGCTTCCCGCCATCCAACGCCCAGACGGCGGGCTGCCTCAGCGGCCTCGGCAGCGCGTTCGTCAGCCGAGCCACGGGTACCGGCCTCGCCCTGGGTAAGGTCGAGAATGGCCGTAGAAAGACCACGGGCGGCGCTCCGCAAGAGAGTGCCGCCGCAGGTTTGCTCCACATCGTCGCGATGCGCAGCGATGGCCAGAACGTCGGCCTGGAAGTCCATCGCTTCGCTCATCGGGTTAGTAGACCGTGTTGCTGGAGTCGGTGGTTCCGTCCATGTAAGCCACGTCGTAGGCGGTGCCGGTGACGGTGACGAACTGGTTGTTGATAGAGTTGCCGTTGGTGGTGGAGTAGATGTAGACCTGACCACCCTGTGCCACGTAGATCTTGTGCAGACCGGTGACGGCGGCGATGCCGGTGAGGTCGCCCAGGAAGGGTTCCAGCAGCGTGACCTTGTTGGTGGAGGTGTTGAACATGGTCAGGCAGCCGTTGGGCTGGCCATTGGCCGCGCGCACACCCTCGTCGCACTTGGTCATGCCGATCCAGAGGGTGTTGTCATCGGCCAGAATCATGCGGCTCACGCCTCCGGGCAGTCCATCGGAGATGGGCGTGGTGGCGATGATGCTGTTGTTGGTCATATTCAGCACCGACAGCGTACCGGCCCAGGTAGATCCGCTTTGCTGCTGACCAACCACGTACATCGTGGAGCCGCTCAGCAGAGCGTTGCTGGCCGCCGGAACGGCGATGGAAGTGACGCTGGTGGGCAGCTTACCAGAGGCGAGTCCCAGAGTAAAGATCATGGGAGCGGTTGGCAACATGGAGATCGAAGCCGTGGCACCGCCACACTCCGGACCACAGTTAAGCACGTAGGCCGTTGAACCGTCGGCAGAGAAGATGGCCTTCTCGGGATGATCGAAGACGAGCGGTGCGCCGTAGTAGGAGCCGGTGGAATCGATCGCGTCGGGGCTCTGGGCCTGGAAGAGGCACCAGCCGGGAGCATTCTGGGGCTCGCAATCAACCGCCGCCTTGGGCCACTTGGCGGTGCCGCCAGCGTAGGCCAGGGTTTGCGCCGCGCTCAACGCACGGGGGTAGTAAATGTAGTTGGAGTTCTGAACGAAGGCCAGGGCCACCGAGCCGCCGGGATTCACGCTGATGCGATAGATTCCGGGCAGGCTGAGGGGATAGGTGCTGCCCAGAGACTGGTCAATCACGGAAAGTACGTGCGCACTCTGGCTGGCTGCGAAGATGTACTTTTGATCGCGGGTAATGAAAACGCTGGAGGAGGCTCCATTCAGGCCGGAGACGCTGCCGTTGGTCTTCTCCTTGGAGTAATCGGCCAGCGTCAAACTGCCGTCGCCGGACGAATAGATCGCGCCCAGCTGCTCTTCCGGCATGTTCTGGATGGTGACAGGCAACGCGGCGCCGAAGCCGGATACCGAGAAGGAGCCGGGGGTGCCGTTATATCCACCGCGAATATCGTAATAGGCGTCGACGATTTCCAGTGCGCCCTTGGTGAGGATGCTGGGGTTCTGGATGGCAATCAGGACTCGGTTCGTCAGACCACTGGGCGGAAGGCTGCGGCCCGCAAAATAGGAGGTCGTTCCGCAACCAGCCAAAACTGCGGAGGCCGCCAAGGCGACAATGGCGCAGATCCAAAAACTTCTCTTCTTCAAAATCCCTTACCTCGATCGACAACGCGGTCAGTCCCGCGCATCATTGCACTCCCGGAAACCGAAGTCTCCGCATATCCAGAAACCTGCCGTCCGACGCGTTTGCAGGGGGCACAGTGCTCCCTAACCGCTTCGGCGGCCCTACAGCTTGAGACTCCCGAAGTATAACAAAGTGAGCCACGTCTCTGAAGGGTTCCGGTTGGGGGAAGAACGCCGGCCGACCGCAAGGCGAACCCGATTTTGCAGCCAGGCCAGCCGGGCCAGCCGCCATCCCCTTTGAAACATAGATAAATCGCGGAGGAAAATGAGGTAGCATTCTAGGAGAATGAGCAATCTAGCCGCAATCCTCGCCACCCGCCCCATGCTAGCCGATGGCGCCATGGGTACCGTGCTTTACTCGCGCGGCGTGTTTATCAACCGCTGCTACGACGAGCTGAATCTTTCCGACCCTGGCCTGATTCTCTCCGTCCATGAGGAGTACCTGCAGGCCGGAGCCGAGATCCTGGAGACCAACACCTTTGGAGCCAACCGCTTCCGGCTGGCCCGGCACGGTTTGGCCGGCAAGGTGAGGGAGATTAACGAGGCCGGCGTCCGGCTGGCCCGGCAGGCGGTGGAACACCTGCACGAGAAGCAGGCCGGCGACGGCTGGGTGGCTGGCTCCGTGGGCCCGCTCGGCGTGCGTCTGGAGCCGCTGGGCAAGACCGGGTTGGATGAGGCCCGGGAAGCATTTGTCGAACAGATTGAAATCCTGGTGGCGGGTGGCCCCGACAAGGGTGTGGATTTGCTGATTCTGGAGACCATGCCGGCGCTGAATGAGGCCCGGGTGGCGCTGGAGGCCGCGCGCGCGGTGGCGCCCGATCTGCCCGTGGTGGTGATGGTGACGGTGGACGACGACGGCAATTGCCTGGACGGCGCCTCACCCACACAAGCCGCTGCCCTGCTGACCGAGTGGGGCGCGACCGTGATCGGCGTAAACTGCTCCACCGGCCCAACCACGGTGCTGACCGCGATTGAAGCCATGCGCCAAGCCACCACCCTGCCCCTGGCCGCCATGCCCAACGCTGGTATGCCGAGGGCGGTGGAGGGTAGAAATATTTATTTGTGCTCCCCGGAATATATGGCCAGCTTTGCGCGCAAGGCAATCCAGGCTGGGGCGCAGTTGGTGGGCGGTTGCTGCGGCACCACGCCCAACCACATCCGCGCCATGCGCTCCGCCATGCGCGCGCTGGACGCCCAGACGCGCATCCAGGTGGTGGGCGCAGCACCGGTCCTCTCCAGCGAGACGCCGCCCTCGGCGCTTGCCGAGCGCTCCAAGATTGGCGCCCTGGTGGCCAGCGGCAGCTTTGTCACCATGGTGGAGATTGTTCCACCCAAGGGGATCAACTGCTCCAAGGAGATTGAAGGCGCAGGGTTACTGGCGCGGCTGGGCGTGCATGCCATCAACGTGCCGGATTCACCCCGGGCCAGCGCCCGCATGAGCGCGCAGAGCCTGTGCATCCAGATCCAGCAGCACACCGGGATTGAGACGATTCTGCATTACACCTGCCGGGACCGGAATCTGCTGTCGATCCAGTCCGACCTGCTGGGCGCTTCGTCCATTGGGCTGAGAAACATTCTGTGCCTGACCGGCGATCCGCCCAAGCTGGGCAACTATCCCGACGCAACCGCGGTCTTCGATGTGGATTCCATTGGGTTGGTGAACATTGTGAAGCGGCTCAACCACGGGCTGGATATTGGCTCCAATTCGATAGGCGCGAGCACGAATTTCACCATCGGTGTGGCGGCCAACCCGGGAGTGCCCGACATTGAGAATGAAATCCGCCGCTTTGCCTTCAAGGTGGAAGCTGGAGCTGAGTACGCCATTACCCAGCCGGTCTTCGATCTGCGTCTGCTGGAGAGCTTCCTGGAACGGATCAAGGACTTTCGGATTCCGATGATCGCGGGCATCTGGCCGCTGACCAGCCTACGCAACGCAGAGTTCATGAAGAACGATCTGCGGGTCTCCATGCCGGAAGAGATCATGCTGCGCATGGCCCAGGCCGACACTCCGGAGGCGGCGCGCCAGGAAGGCATCTTAATTGCGCAAGAGATGCTGGAGGCCGTCAGGCCGTATGTGCAAGGTGTGCAGGTTTCAGCGCCATTCGGACGCTATTCGGCGGCGGCGGAGGTGATTGCCAGCGTGTTGCCCGGCGGCGCGGTGCGCTGCGCGGAGTAGTTTTCTTGTCGAGAGTCTTCTTGACTTTCCATCGGGTCAAGCAAAGAACAAAGATATTTCGTACGCTCGTAGGCGAGCATGTACCCAGCAAACCCCGGAGCGAAAGCTTCGGGGTTTGCTATTTTCGGAGATCGAACTCACGCCAGATTTATCGAATCGAAAGCGCCTAACCCGTCCCGTAAGGGGCGGTGTGCGAATAGCCCATGGTGGACGTGGATAGAGCCCGGCAAAACAGGCCCAATGCCCCGGACGGACCCGCATCTAGGGCGTTTTGGGAATGCGAGTTTCAATCCTCGGGCCCCCTTTTTCGTCGTATACGTTCTCGGCTCTGCTTACCGACTCGTAGCGCGTGCCGTTGAATCTAAAGTAGGTCAGAGCAGATTCCCCAGCCCTGAGATGCCAGCCAAGCACGATGTCACGATAGCCATTACTCCTAGATGGCTGTAGTGAATACAACCAACCGGAGAACTTATCGTCAGGCGAAGCAAGCAACACGGGCTGGCCCGCTTCCATGCGCACCAGCCACATCCCCCCGCCGCCACCCGTTCCTCGTGAAGTACAAGCTCCGCTCAGATCGACGAGAATCACTTTCGCCTTTGGAGTAACAGGAAGGGTGCTGAGCATCATGCACTTGACCATGCTCCGGACCGTCGTCGCACTCACCGGTTCGAGCTCTTCGGGGTGGCTAGCAAGAACAAGCCGCGCAATCGCACGCTGCTGTGCAATGGGAAGCGTCGCGCTCGTCAACCGAGGCCCATTGTAGTTTGGATCGACGTGCTTCCATACGTCGATTTGAGCCAGTGCGGGCGTGAAAACGAAGGCGAGAAGAAGAGCGAACGCCAAACGCATCGGAGAGTCTCCCGACCGAAGATTAGCATGAACCTTCTGAATTTCGCTTCCCTGCCCTACAATGAATTTGTTATGTCCACCTTTGAAGAATCGCTGAAGAAGTTGGAAACCATCGTCGAGCAACTGGAGAAGGGCGATCTAGCTCTGGAGCAGTCGCTCACGCTCTTTGAAGAGGGCGTGGGACTATCGGCCGCCTGCAAGCAGGAGCTGGACTCCGCCGAAGGCAAGGTGGAACAGCTGGTGAAGCAGCGCGACGGAGCACTGAAGACGGAGCCGTTTTTGACGTAAGAAACGGGTTAAAAACAGGTTCTAAGGGACTAGGGACTGAAGGGTTCATCGGGCTGCGGCCGGATGCTCTTGGTCCCTTTTTCTTTTGACCCACGGCATTTGCAAGGACCGCGCTTGAAATCTAACGACGGGTGCCCTATCCATCCCGTGTTTTGTGCGGGATGGGTGGGAGAGCACGACACTCTTTGAGGGCAGGATCTATAGTCCCTAGTCCCGAGTCCCGAGTCCCTGCTTCTTCCTGGCCAGTCTGGCGAGCGTCGCTTGCTCGCGCAGGACCTGCGGCAAAGGCCGGGCAGGGGTGCCGAAGAAGATGGTGCCGGGTTGGTGGCCTTCATTGGTAAGGGTCTTTCCGTTGAAGACGCCCGACTGGCCTCCGAGGATGACACCCGCGCCAATGTTGACGTGGTCGCCAATGCCCACCTGGCCGGCGAGGACGGCGTTATTGCCCACCGTGCTCGATCCGGAGATGCCGGTCCCCATCACCAGAATCACGTCCGAGCCGATCTGGCAGTTGTGGCCCACGTGGACCAGGTTGTCGATCTTGGTGCCGCGACCAATGCGGGTCTCTTCCAGCGCTCCGCGATCCACGGTAGAGTTCGCGCCGATCTCCACATCGTCTTCAAGGACAAGCGTTCCCTGCTGCGGAAATTGCGAATAGCGGCCGGTGGCGTTGTCGCGCACGTAGCCAAAGCCATCGGCTCCCAGCACCACGCCGGAGTGCAGCACCACGCGGTCGCCCAGGGTTGCGCCGGGATAGATCACCACGCGGGGATAGATGCGGCAATCCGAGCCGATACGAACGCCGTCGCCGATGACTGTGCCAGCCTCAACGCGGGTACGCGCGCCCAGGAATGCACCCGCGCCGACCACCGCGCAAGGGCCAACCGTGACGGCTGCGGCGATCTGCGCGCTGGGGTCAACAATCGCGCTGGGATGAATGCCTGCGGGCGGCAAGGGCTTTGCAAGCAGTTTGGCGGCACGCGCAAACCACAAGCGCGGGTCGCGGATTTCGAGGATGGCGGCGGAAGAGGCCACGCCCGCGCGGAGGCCGGGCTTGAGCACGACAAGACCTGCGGCGCTGGCCAGAGCTTCAGCACCACTGGCTACGTCTTCGGCAAAGACGATTTTCGAGAGGGTGGCCGCGGCGGGGGAACTCACACCAACGAGAACGGTCTCCGCACTTCCCTGCACCAAGGCGCCGCCCAGTTGTTCGATCAGTTCACCTACCGTCATAACCGCTCTCCTCTGCAGAATCGTAGACGCTGCGCTGCCATTCGACAACCCACTCCACTCAAGGGCTGAAGCCCGATGCCTAATTCTGGACCGCTTTCGGCAGGACTGAAGTCGTGCCCTATAGACCCGGCAATTAAAGAGTGTCACTCTATACCACCCATCCCGCACAAAACGCGGGATGGATGGGGCACCCAGTTATTAGTATTTATGGGCCGGATCTATAAAAAGAAACTGGAAGACCCGTTTGGCCGTTCACTGCGCCCCTACAGGGCGCGATGTCCATTATGCAGAGCAAACCCAGGGCTGCGCCTGCGGCTGGCCCTGGGCTATTGGCACTGCGCCCCGGAGGGGGCGCAAATCCGAAGGCGGGACATATTGAGTTTCATCCCTCTGAGGGCAAGCTATAGAACGTTTCATCCGTCGGGGTAGGCCAAAACCGGTGGACGACTGATACAAAGCCGCGCCTGCGCAGAGCTGTTCCGCTACGCGCAGAGCTGTTCTGCTAGTACAGCGGCGCTTCGCCCTGCGGGCGGGTCTTCCAGCGGCGATGAATCCAGAGCCATTGATCCGGGGCGCGGCGAATCCAGCTTTCAATCGCGCTGGTGCAGCGCTGCGTGCCTTCCAGAATGTCGGCTGCCACATCGTCCGTATGCGGAATCCGCACCTCTTCGCCGAAGTGAAGCACGTACTTCTTCTCGCTTGGCTCCCAGAGCATGAAGCCGGGCAACACGGCAGCACCGGTTTTGCGCGCGATGTGCGCCAACCCGGTGCCCGTACAGGCTTTGACGCCAAAGAAGTCCACAAAACCACCCTGCGGCGGGGTCATGTTGGTGTCCATCAGGATGCCCACGGTCCGGCCCTCGCGCATGGCGGTCAACAGGCCGCGGCCAAAGTCGTCCTTATGCAGGACCTGATTGCCGTGCAGGCAGCGGATGCCGTTGACGAAAGCGTCCAGGCGGCGGTTGTCGAGGCGGCGGATGACCATCGCCATCGGATAGCCCATCAGCGAGTGATAAAAGCTCGACAGCTCCCAAGCGCCCAGATGCCCGGTGATGATCATGACGCCCTTACCGCGCGCCTGGGCGGCCAGGTAGTTCTCCAGGCAGTCCGTGCGGGCCCAGGTACGCAGGTTCTCCGGCGTGTAGCGCGTCATGCGGCAGAACTCCACCATCTGCCAGCCCAGGTGGCGATAAACCCCGCGCAAAATCTTTTCTTTGGCGTCGAGCGAGAGTTCCGGCATGGCGAACTCCAGATTGCGCAGGCCCACGCGGCGAAGCCGGCCATGGAGGTGGTAGACCAGCGTGACCAGCGCGCCAGAGAACAGACGGGCTGCCGGGCGCGGCAACCATCCCAGGAAGCGCGCTACGCCGACCACCAGCCCGTATTCAAGCATCTCGATCATGGTTGGAAACCTTGTCCAGTGTAGGCCATAGCGCAGAACCTGTCAGCCCCGGCACCTTGCACCTGCGTTGCGGGCACCTGCGGTGCGCCAGACGCGCTTCGCGCCGGTTGCTCGGTTGTGGACCTGGCTTCATTCCCCTTCAAGCCGTGTTGCTGCACCCAAGCAGTCGATGAGCAAGGGAAAACTTTGCACAGGGCTTCGCGGTATTCTCAAAGGTATGGTGCGATTTACGGTGCTGGCTTCAGGATCGAAGGGCAACAGCACGGTTATTACCGGCGGCCGGACCCGCATCCTGGTGGACGCGGGGTTGAGCTGCCGGGAACTCTTCCGGCGGATGCGGCTGATGGAGGAAGATCCGGAGACACTGAACGGGATTCTGATTACCCACGAGCACGCCGACCACGTGAACGGAGTGGCGGTGACGGCCCGCAAGTTGGGCATCCCGGTGTACTTTACCGAGGCCACCCACCGCGGCTGGATGCGCTGGCTGACCCCGAAACGGCAGATGAGCTATGCCGAGTGGATGGAGCGCATGCGCCGCCAGGCTGCCAACCGGATGCTGGGCACCGATCCGGCCGAGAACGAGACAGCAAGCGGGCCGACAGATGCGACCCTGACAACGGCTGAGGTTGGACCGGAGCCGGTTGCACCGGAGCAGGACGGAAATCCCCCCTCCCGCAAGCAAGACCCGACCTGGTTGCCAGGAGTGGAATTTTTTCGCGCCGGCGAGGAGTTTTCGATAGGCGACCTGACCATCCATCCCTTTACCACGCCGCATGACGCCGCCGATCCGGTGGGTTTTGTGCTGGAGGCTGAAGGAGTGCGGATGGGCTATGCTACCGACCTGGGCTACGTTCCGCCGAACGTGAAGGAGCAGCTCAAGAAGCTGAATCTGCTGCTGTTAGAGAGCAATCACGACCTGGAGATGCTGCGCGATGGGCCTTATCCGTGGGCGGTAAAGCAGCGGGTGCTGTCGCGCGTGGGTCACCTTTCCAACGACGCTACATCGGATTTCCTGCTGAAGGATTACGATGGTGGGGCGACCTACGTAATTCTGGCGCATCTCTCGGAAAACAATAATGCTCCGGAGCTGGCGCGGTTGGCGGCGGAGCGCGCCCTGGAGCATTTGCCCAGCCTGCTCGCCAACCGGCTGCTGGTGGCCGACCAGATGCTACCCCTCAATTCCCTATACTTTTAGGAAATTTCGATTACAATAGTGATAGACAGGTGGAAACTTGTCCCAAATTGAACTGGTAGGGGAAACAAGCCTGGACGGTTTTGCCGTGGCAGGGAGATGAAGCAGGAGCTTCCGCTGAATCTCGCGGATGGTCTCTGACTTCGCCAACCGAACGCCGCGTGGGCCGCGCGCCTGATGCGCGTGAACAAATCCTTAGCAAAGCGAGTCTAACAAATATATGGCAAGAACCCGTTGTACAGACAGAGTCGTGGGCGCCATTTTGGCAAGTTGGCGTTACGATATTTCCGGTATCACTCCCGAGATGCGCAGGGACTACGAGCAGCACTTTCGAGAGTGTGCCCGCTGCAGCGCACGTCAGCGCTTCCATCGCAGCCTGGATGTTACGCTGGCAGCCCTCACGTCAACCGCAGCCCTTTTCTTTCTCTTTGCACTAGCTGTGCTGAAGCACATCAAGCCCATGGAGCACGTTGCCTTCAACGTCATCGGTCTGGATATCGCCGACACCTATCACATGCTGGTTTCAGCAGGGATAGCCGGGCTGTGCTTCTCCGTGATTGCGCTGGCCGTCGTGCTTGCCACAACGCCTGCGCCAACCTACCTGGGCGGGCTGGCCGTGGAACGCGCCAAGCTGCTGGAAGAGCGTTTGCCGGCCGCCATCAAAGCCCTGCGCCCCCGCTGAAGAAAGCTTCGCGGCGCGAAACCCCTTGAGGCCTCCCCTTAGGGGAGGCCTCTGTGCATTGATATTGCTTAACCCTGCAGAGTACTTCAATAGGGCACAAGATGGCATGTTTATCAAAGATTTCAGAAGATGGCCACTTCGTGGTTTACGCAAATCCAATCTTTATCCAACGTCCTTACGAATTACAAGACGGCGCCACACTCATTTTTGAAGTTATCGAGATCGAGGCAACGGCATTGAAGAAGGTCGTTGGAGCAATTGATTCTTTCGTAGTCGACTCACAAGCTTTCGTCGGCATTCTCGAAGAACTCCTACCGGTACAATCTGCTACGGGAGAAATGTTCGGCAGATCCATGCTGCGAGGTAAGATCTTCATCAAGAATCTCCTCCTCGAGGAGCAAACAAACACTCTGAATTAGCGCTATTTCTCTGCGTAAAACGGCAAAAAGGCGAAGCCCGAGGGCTTCGCCTTTACTGTTTGCGGCCTGATCCGGACTACTTGAGGAGCGGGATGCGCATGTCGCCCCCGGTCATCTCCTTGGGCAGGCCGATAGCCAGCGAGGAGAGGATGGTGGGAGCAATGTCGCGCAGGCTGCCATCGTTGCGGAGGCGGAAGTGCTTGGCCTCCTCGGCGACGTAGATGAACGGCACGGGGTTGGTGGTGTGCGCGGTGTGCGGCTCGCCGGTGATGGGATCGACCATGAGTTCGCAGTTGCCGTGGTCGGCCGTGACCAGCCAGACGGCGTTGCGCTCGCGAACGGCCTTGTAGATGCGGGTGAGCTGAACGTCGACCGCTTCAACGGCCCGGATGGCGGCAGGCAGAATGCCGGTGTGGCCCACCATGTCCGGGTTGGCAAAGTTGGAGATGATGACGTCGAAGGCGGTATCGTTGATGGCCTTCACAATGGAGTCGCCCACGGCTACCGAACTCATCTCCGGCTGCAGATCGTAGGTAGCTACCTTGGGCGATGCGGTAAGGATGCGCTCTTCGCCGGCGAAGGGCTTCTCGGTTCCGCCGTTGAAGAAGAAGGTTACGTGCGCGTACTTCTCGGTTTCAGCGGTGCGCAGGTTACGCAGGCCGGCGTCGGCCATTACGTTGCCCAGGATGTGGTCCATGGACTGCGGCGGGCTGACAATGGGCAACTCGAACTTTTCGTCGTACTGCGTCATGCAGGTGTAGTGCAGGTTCCTTGGCAACTCGGAGCGGGGAATAGCCTGGTCCAGTGCCTCCCAACCATCGAGATTGCGGCCGCCCTCGGCGTTGATGCCGCTCTCACGGCAGAGGACGCGGGTTACCTGGCGGGCGCGATCGGCGCGATAGTTGAAGTTGAGCACCGCGTCTTCACTCTTGATCTGTCCAACGGGCTCGCCCTTGTCATCGACAATGACGATGGGAAGAACGAACTCGTCGTTGGCGCCGGCGTTGTAGCTGGCACGGATGGCGTCCACCGCGCTGGTGGCGGCGCCGCCCTCGCTCTTGCCGATCACCATGGCGTCAAAGGCCTTGCGCTGGCGCTCCCAGCGCTTGTCGCGATCCATGGCGTAGTAGCGGCCGCTGACGGTGGCCACCATGCCAATGCCGTACTCGCGCATCTTCTGCTCGAGCTTGGCCACGTAGTCCTCGCCAGAGGCCGGAGGCGTGTCACGGCCATCGAGATAAGCATGGACGAACACCTGCTCCAGCCCTGCCTGTTTGGCCGCGCGCAGGATGGCGTAAACGTGCTCCTGGTGCGAGTGCACGCCGCCATCGGAGATGAGACCGAGCAGGTGCAGCGGATGGCCGGACTTGAGCGCGTACGCAAAGCTGGCCTTGATCTGCTCGTTGTCCTTGAGCGTGTCGTCTGCCACCATGCAATCGATGCGGGTGATGTCCATCTGCACAACGCGGCCGGCACCGATGTTCAGGTGGCCGACTTCGCTGTTGCCCATCTGGCCGTTGGGCAAACCCACGAAATGCTCGCTGGCCTGGATCAGGGTGTTGGGATACTCGCGCATGAGCAGGTCGAAGGTCGGCTTGCGCGCCAGAGCAACGGCGTTGTTTTCAATGATCGGGCTGTACCCCCATCCATCGAGGACGGTCAGTACGACGGGGCGTTTGGTTGCCATAGTCAGGAATACACCTCAATTTCGTGTCAAACGTGTCACTTTCAGGATACCTTGCCGGGGGCGGTTCCCGGCTGTGACCGGCCTCATGCGCGGGCCCGGTCTTCCGAGATGTCTGTTGGTCCCTTGGCAGACAGGGGCGCAGGCTGCCAACAGCAAGCAGGGGTGGGCTAGAGCATGTTTCCTCTTGGGATAAACTTCCGTGCCCCATCCATTTCCGCGTTCTTCGCGGAAACGGGTGGGATACCGAAGAAAATCAGGTCTGCACCATTCCACAAAATGTTCAAATGAATTCAAGCCGCGCCCGTGCCGACAGGGCGGATCGATCCTGAAATCAACACTCTACAGCGTTGTTACTGGACGTCCTGTTTCCGCTGCACATAGGTTTGCGTCGGCGCATTCACCTTGCCCGCGGTTCTCTTGACCTGCAGCTTCATGCTCTCCACGCCCGGGGCGCCCTTCAGCTCGGTCACATACTCCAGTTGGTACTGGTTGGCCATCCGTAGCGCGATATCGGCAAAATAGGGCTCAATCGAGACCGGATTACCGAAACCGATCCAGTAGCTTTTGCCGCCGACGGCCTCCGAAACCTGCCCCAGCAGGTTTTGTCCGGTGGTGGAGGCAATGCCTGTCCCATCGCGTGCACCCTGATTGCCCCAGTAGATGGAGTACACAACCGTGTTGTTGCGCAGCGCGTCGGAGATTGCGGACGCCACATACGGATCGTCCGGGTTGTAGCCGTCCTCGTAGTAGTCCACACCCTCGGTAATCATCGCCACTTCGCGCCGCGCCCGCGGGTCCTTCGAGGGCCATTTCTTGACCAGATCCGAGAGACAGAAGTAGGGGCTGGCGCTGATCCCGGCCGAGCTGCCCACCGGAGGCCGCAGCCGACGCAATACTTCAGCATGGTCCGTGGTCATGGGGCTGGCCAGCAGCGCGCGGCCGTTCCCCATATACGCAATCGCCACCGCCGCGCCCTCCGGCAACTTGCGAATGAAGTCCTGAATGGAGGACATCTGCGTTCCCAGGCTGGACTGCGCTCCATCATCGATCAGCACCACGATCTCAATTCTGTGCGCGGCGTCTGCCAGCGGTGCCCAGCCGGTCACCCTGGCTGCCTTTCCGTCCACCTTCAGTTGCAGGTCATCCAAAGAAACTGGGGCCAGCGCCTGGCCACCTTTCTGCGGCAGAATGGTCACCACGACCTTTCCCTGACCGTGCTCATTCCCATTATTCCCATTGGACGCCGCATGTGCGGGCATCAAAGCCAGCGTCATTGCCATAGCCAGCGATCCCATCGCCATTGATCGAATCAGTTTCATAGCAGCCGCTCCTATCCAGCATTCGTCCGCAGATATGATACGCCCAGGGGCCTGAGGACGCCTGACAGTTGTTAGACGATCAATTCCTGGCATTCAGCAACCAGAGGGGATCGGCCAGAACGGTTGCCTCTGGCTTACGACGCGACGTGCTTGTGCTTGGTGTGCGGGACGGCCTTCGCCTGGGGCTTGCCGACTGCGGCGGTGTGGCTCTTCTTCGCGGGCCTGGCGGCGGGTTGCGGGTGCCGCCTGGCAGTGGACCTGGCGGCAGGCTTGCTTCCGGTTTTGCCCCGCGGCTTGGCGGCGGATGCGGCGGCGTGGCCTTTGGCCGTTACAGCTTTGTGCAGCTTGGCTTTGGGCTTGTCCTCTTCCTCCGGAATGGGCGGCGCGCCCACCAGGTTCAGTAGCAGGCTATTGGAGGCCTTAAAGAGATTGAAGTGGGTAACATGGGGCAGCTTGCGGCCTTCCGTAACCGCCACGAAGATTGCCGTGTGGCTTGCCGGATGGAGGGCGATGTAGGTGAGGAAGCCCGCGCCGCCGCCAGTCTTTTCAACCAGATGCGAGGGATCGCCCGCAGGCAGAACGTGAACCCAGCCCAGGCCCAGGCCGCTGGGGTCGCCAGCGTAGTTGAGCCCGTTCATGCGGATCAGTTGATCGGGCGTCAGGTAAACGTCCTGCGCCTCATGGGGCTGGGCGGGAAAGCCCTTGCCGCCGGTGCCCAGCAGGTACTTGAGCCAGCGGGCCATGTCCACCGGGGTGGAGTAGAGCCCGGAGCTGCCCTGGGTGTTGGCGGTGATGGTGCATGCGCCGTCGTCCTGGGGACTGGCCATCAGACGCTTGCACTGCTTTTCGCTGGGATAGTAGGTGGTCTGCCACATGCCCAGCGGTTGCAGGGTGCGCTCGCTGAGCAGCGCTGGATACGGCTTGTGGGCAGCATCCTCAAGAGCGTCGCTCAGCAGGTCATAGCCAATATTCGAGTAGGACGCGATGGTGCCGGGCTTGGAACGCAGTTGCTGCTGGGGAAGCCAGTCCCAGCGCGTTTCATGGTCCGGGTAGGTAAAGTGCGCCGCGCCGTCCTGCGGATACCCTACTTCGCGATGCAGACCCGCTGTGTGGGTGGCCAGTTCGAGCAGCGTGATCGGCTGCCCCCCGCGCTCCGGCACCTTTTTGCCCACGGGGGCGTACTTCTGCAGGGGATCGTTCAACTGCAGGGTGTGGTCCAGAACCAGCTTGGTGAGCAGGTCGGAGGTAAAGATCTTGGTAAGCGAGCAGAGCCGGACAACAGACTCTTTGGTGGGCGCCTGGTGGGAGTGGGGCGCGTCTTCGCCGTAGCCCTCAATAAAGACCTTGTCGTTGTGGACAATGACCAGCACCATGCCGGTGGTTCCAGAGAGTTCATAGAGCTCCTGGCCCATGCCGCTGGCGGCCTGCAGATTGACGGGGTTGGGGCTTTGAGCAATGGAGAGCGACGTGCCAGCAGCAAGAAGAAGGGAAAATGATAGCGAACGAAACATTCTCTTTATAGTAAAGCGCATGGCCTTTGGTTGATTAGGCTGCGGAAAAACTCCCCGCAGCCAGGCTTTGCGTCAAGGCACGACTTTAGTCGTGCAGCGGGCTGCCTGAAATCAACGAGGACTGTAAATATCCCCCGCCAGAGCCCTTTCAATTACCCATAATTCCGTCTTGCTTTTCAGGTGCTTGCGAAATGGCCGCAAGTGTCCCGAATCCGAAATACGCGCATAGATACCCGCTGCATGCAACGCTCGCCTCCTCACCGAAGCTGTCATTCTTGTATCTATAAAGCATCGGCGGGATGTTGGAAACTGTCGAAGTGGGGGAACCGAGGCATCGGTTCCCCCGCGGGCGGACGGCTCCCGTTCATTCTGAGGTGGCAAGC
>Ga0181520_10004790_pt1 | contig 22254 bp, 28 predicted proteins | sample PEATcosm2014_Bin_29_FD_132451 | JGI IMG/M metagenome (GOLD analysis project Ga0181520, IMG submission 132451) | Peatland microbial communities from MTU Mesocosm Facility, Houghton, MI, USA - PEATcosm2014_Bin02_30_metaG | ecosystem: Environmental > Terrestrial > Soil > Wetlands > Peat | place...
CTGATGCCCGAAATCCGGGCAATCACGGACGCTGCGAAGCTCAAGGAGATCCTTCTGGCCATCCCCGCGGCAGCCACACCCGAGGACCTGCGGGGCGTGTGGGCCGGTTGAAGGTGAAGCGGTGGTTCCGCGGTTCGCGGAGATGGCGGCGGCCGCCCGCCGTCGGGGAGCGCAGGCATGGCGGCCTTTAGGCGGGAACGTGGAACACGTTGCCGCGCTCCGCAGCCCCTTTGGAAAACGTGCCATTTCCACAGTGCCGTGGCCCAGGCGGCGCCTAGCCCCTGTTGAAGAACCTGCGCTGGTCGTGAGTGGCCGGCGCAGGTTCTATGGGCCTATTCGTGGAATCTGATCTCAAGACGCCCCTGCCTTCGGCGGGGCAACCCCATTCTTGCTGGCAAATCTCCCGGCGAATCACGGCAGGAAACCAATCCGCGCCGGCTTGTAGGTGCCCGCGGGCCACAGCGGACGCCGAGAGGTCCTATCCGGATCCGATCCAGCTCGTCGAGCAGCATCTCTTTTGCTATCAGGCCGCAGAGCTTGGCCGTAGGTGTCAAGCCCTGCGCGGCGAACTGACCGAAGGCAACGTGCTGAAACCGCTCGGCCGCTGTTTCCGTATTTTCCTGCTGGGAGCGACGTGATACCCGGCGCCCGGGCTATTTTCCGCTACGGTTTCGCTGCCACCCCGCGCTCGCGTCAAGATCCACCACTACCTGTACGTTGGGCGCCCTGCGCTCGCCTGGGTGACTTCGGTCCTGGGCCCGCTTTGGACCAACTACAATCCTCGCGTTTGCTTTGCCGTCGCCCGTCAGACCTTCCCTCGCAGGAGGAGCCCCAGTGAGGCGACGGCCCGACCAGAAGGAGGCTTTATGCCAGCCAAGAAATGTCTTGCGAACTACATCAGCAGCAAGGCCGCGTGCCGCGACGAGCCGCGCAAGCCGTTCCGCCTCTGTGAGCCACACCGGCGGAACATCGAGGGCAAGTCCGCGCCCGCTGAAAACGGGGGCCGGGTTGCGCAAAGGAACTGCCGGTTCGCGAGCTGGGGTTCGCTTTGGCATCACGCCCAGATCTCGCCGCGTTCTGCCAACATTCCGTGCCACACATACCAGGAGTAGATCGATGGATCACGACCGCCTTTTCAAAGAATTGCTGACGACGTTTTTCTTGGACTTTCTGAAAGTGTTTTGTCCCCAGTTGGCGCGGTATCTGGACCCCGCCTGGCTGGAATTCCTCAACATGGAAGTCTTCACGGACGTTACCCACGGTGAGCGTCACGCGGGTGGATCTGGTGGCGAAGACCAGGTTCCGCGGAAAGCCCGTGGGCTTCCTGATCCACGTCGAAGCGCAGGCCGAGCGGAGGAAGAATTTTCCGCGGCGGATGTTTACCTACTTCGCCCGCTTCTATGAGAAATACGCTCTGCCCGTCTACCCCATCGCGCTGTTCTCGTTTGAGACCCCCCAGCGGCTGCAACCTGACGAGCACCGCGTTGACTTCCCGGACCTGGCCGTGCTCGCCTTCCGCTTTCGGGTGGTGCAACTGAACCAGATGCAGTGGCAGGACTACGAGAAACGGAGCAACCCGGTCGTTGCCGCCCTGATGGCAACCATGCACAGGGGGCCGAAAGAGGTGGCCCGGGTCAAGCTGGCCTGTTTGCGCATGCTGGCCAGGCTGTCGCTCGACCCTGCGCGGCGGGAATTGATCTCGGGCTTTATCGATTCGTACCTTCGGCTTACAATGGAAGAAGAACAAGAATTCGGGGCGGAGTTACAGGAACTCAGCCCCCAAGAGAGGGAGGGTGTGATGGAAATCGTAACCAGTTGGATGGAGAGAGGTTTGAAGCAGGGCCGGCAGGAAGGACGTCAGGAGAGCCGGCAGGAGGGCGCGCGAACCGTGCTTCTGCGTCAACTCCGCAAGCGGCTGGGCGATCTTGATGCGGCCGTGGAAGCGCAGATCGAGGGCCTGGCGATCGAGCGCCTCGAGCAACTCGGCGAAGCCCTGTTGGATTTCAACTCCCGGGCCGACCTGGACGCCTGGCTGCATTCGCAGCGGTAGCCCGGTGCCTGCCGAAACACTCACCCTCACGTACCGCGGACCATAATCTTCGGTGGCATGACTTTACGTATGGAGGAGAACCAATGTCTTGCATCACGACAGCGGACGGTATTGGACGGGATGACGGCCTGATCAAGGGCCTGATCAAGGGCATTGAGGTGGCCCTCGGCCTGAAGTTCGGGACAGCCGCGTTGCGCCTGCTACCCGAAATCCAGGCGCTCGCGGACGCTGCGAAGCTCGAAACGGTGCTCCGCGCTATCCGCACGGCCGTCAGTCCGGAAGACCTGCGGCGGGTGTGGACCGGTCGCTCCACCACCCGCTTGAAACTGGCGACCAGATTCTATCCTGAACCGCAGACATTCAAGAGGGCCACCCGGGCCGGGTTTCAGTGCGCAGAGTTATTGACGTATGTGGGTGTCCTGGCGAACTGGGAAGCTGTCGCGTCCATGGCCCGTCAATTCCCGCTGCAATACACGATTCGCTTTCCGAAGGATGGGGAACTCACCCCCTGGCTCCTGGACGGCGCGGTCGCCTTGTATCGCGAACTGGCCTGCCAGGAGATGATCATCCAAGCGAGGATGTACAAACACTACGCGCGAAGACTTCTCGCGCGGGAGCCATCCTTGTGCCTTGCCGTCGAAAACGGCCGTGTGGACCGCGGGGGGTTCGACCGCTGGGCCGGCGAGAGACGTTGGCTCACGCTCAACGTCGAGCACCTCTGGCGATATTCGCTACAAGACGCCCCGCTCGAAACCCTCTTGGCTGCCCTGGAGGCGTTCTTGGCCGTCCACGCCGGAAAACTCCGCCATGTGCACTTGCCCGGTTATCGGCCTGGCGGCAACGAGCACCGGCCGATGTACTGCGGGGCGGAGATGGTGTACGCCGTGCTCAGCCGTCTGGCCCGTGCCGGTTTCACGGGCCGCGTGGTGAGCGAAGTCCGGAGCGACTACCAGACCTACAAAAATCTGCGGAAGGATGTCGTACTGTTTGCAGACTGGCGGCGATGTGAGTACCCCGCCCTGCAGGCAGGCCAACGAGCATCGTATATGGGGTGGCACTACGGCATCCTTCCGGCAGGCCTGCGTGACTAGTTTGCGGCTTGCGGCAGTCGCACGACTCCGCCCGGGCAAGGACCTGGAGATCGGGATATGGCGGCGCCCCTTGCCAGCCTTCGTGGGTTGCCTGGTGAAAGGGAGTCGAGCTCTGCTGGCGAGCAACTCGCCAAGGGATCAGCAGGTCAAGGGCGCGTCAAAGACGCCGGGCTGCCCGCGACATTCGTGTCCGGGCAGCTTCTTTCGTTTCCCTCCTTTGCGCGCCCTTGCTGTACCTTGAAAAACGCATCGCGATCGACGGGAAGCACACTGTGGGGAACCACACAAGCGTCCCCGAGGCGGTCGTCGCCGCGGGTGCTGCCGAGCTTGTACGGCTGCTGCCGCTTGACCATGTACCAGATGGCCGCCGCGTTGGTTGGCCTTTCGCATGCACCAGTTTCACGACGTAGCGACCGCCTGGTTTGCGGGTCGCGGCGTGGGAACTTGCGCGTTCTGCCGCCTGACCCAACAGGGGTTTCTGCGGCTGGCAACGAATCAACGCGTCCTGGGACCGACCGCGGCAACGTTCGCTGAGGCATGGCGTTTTTACGATGCGTTCATCGACGACGAAGGGGTGTTTTATGCTGGTGAGCCCGCCCGCATTGAGGCCGAGTGGCGTCGTTTGACTTACGGCGCCCGGCCGCCGGGGTAATATCGGGTCAAGTTGCCGCCGCCTATTACTTGTCTGAGCCGACGACCATTATCAGGGGCAGGCCAACATGGCAATTCTCGGCCTGCCGGATGATGCCTCATGGAATGATCCGCGCGTTTTGTTCTTTATGACGAAGACGAGCCCGGAGGGCATCGGTCTCTTGCGGCCAAAACTCGGTGGGGCGACGACTCGGTGATCGCCATCCCGCTATTCCCGGATGACCGTTTCGAGCCGGGCCAACAAGCGGACTTCGCCCAGGCCAAGCGCTGGTTTCTGCGGGCTGTGAGTTTGTCGCGCGTGGGAGTGGTGAAAACGCTTTGGGCGCTCGGCGTGCCCGAAGGAGGGAAAAAGTCGCCGCTACGGCAAAACTGCCATGCCTGGGTTATTGACACCGGCGGCCGTTGGATGGAAGATACGACCGTGCGACGGGATGACGATCTGGGGGTGGTTTATGAAGCGCAGGAGGCTGAATGAGCCGTTTCAACCTGATTGACGAAAAATGGATTCCAGTCCGCTTTCCCGACGGGACGCGCGACGAACTGGGAATCAAGGATACGTTGCTGCGGGCGAAGGAAATCGAGGCAATTGAAGACCCCTCGCCGTTGGTGGTCGCGTCGCTGCACCGCTTCTTGCTCGCCGTTCTGTACCGCGCTCTGGAAGGCCCAAGCGATATCGACGAGGCCAAGGAGCTGTTCAAAAGCGGGCTGCCAGGCAATAAGATCACGGGCTACCTGAAGACGTGGCAAGATCGGTTTTGGCTGTTCGATGCGAAGTATCCCTTTGGACAAAATCCGCTTGTTCCGCCCAACGAAATTGAACCGTGGACGAAATTGACCGCAGAGTTCAACGCGACGACAAATAAGGTTCTTTTCGATCACACCGACACGCGGTCGCCAGGCAAGCGAGAACCCAAGGAATGTGCGCGCTGGCTTGTCGCGACGATGTCCTTTTCGCTTTCCGGGGGCAGGGGTTACTGCCCCTCGCCATCACCGAACGCGATGACCTGTATTCCGTTGGGCCAGGACCTCCATGAGACCCTGTGCTACTGCCTTGTTCCATACGGCAATCGGGAGGTGATGCAGGGCGACTCGGCCGTTTGGGAACGTGAGCCCAAGCAGCTTCCCCTGGCGGGTCCAAAACGGATGTCGTCTGGATATGCGGACCTCTTCACGTGGCAATCTCGCATGGTGCTTCTTGAGGAATTACCGGGCGGCGGAATTTCCTTTGTTCGATTTGTTGCCGGAGAAGGTTTTGAGAACCCCGCGCAACATGTCGATCCGATGCAGGCATACGAATCAGGTAAGGCATACGGAAAGCGTCCGCTTCAGTTCAGGGATGATCGTGGCACATGGCGGGACTTGGACTCTCTCTTTCCCGACGGCTCACAACTGGCACCAGGGGTGATTGCGCATGCGATTGCGTTGACGCGCTCGAATCCAGACCGCTTTCCCCGTTCAGTGATGATTCTCGGTCAGGCAAATAACCAAGCAAAAATCGAATTCTGGCGAATGGAGCGGTTCGTTCTGCCCTCGGCCCTTGCGGGCGACAAGGACATCCGCTCCGATATTCGCCGCCTGCTGGAAGTTGCGGAAAGTACCCAAACAGCACTTTGGTTGGCTTGTAAATCATATGCTCGCCATCTTCTCAGTCGCGGCGACAGGAAACCGGAAGGCAAGGACATTCGCGGATTCGTTTCGCAAATGCCGTCTATTCCCCGGTATTGGTCAACTCTCGAAGGCAAATTCCGCGCCCTTCTGCAATCCTATACGCTGGAGAAGAAGGCCGATGAAATCCAACTGGAGTGGCTTCAGGAGGTTCGCACCGCGATCAGGGATTCATGGGAACAGCATCGGCTATCAGTCTCGATGGGCGACGCCTGGGCGATCCGCGCCCTGGTGAAAGCCGAAGGGCCGGTTTCCAAGAAAGTCAAAGAACTGGACGCAAGTATCACGGACTTCAAGAAGAGTCTGAAGAAGGAGGAGAGTACATGAGCGGATTTATTGAATGGTTGGAGAAACTGAACGATACGGACACGAAGGTGCGCGCCGTGTTGCGACGTAGCCTGGCCTTCGATCCAGGCGAGTTCCCTGCCGCATTTCCGTTCGTGGAACCGTTCGTGAAGAACGAGGATGATTCCTGGCGGCGGAAGATGCTCTACTTGGTTGCCGGTCTCTGGGCAGCACACTGGCGGAAAGACCGCCACGGAGCATCAATATCGCTTGGGAAGGCTTGCGCGGCTCGGCAGGCACATTCACCGAGCACCGAACGCCGTTTCATCAGCTTGCTGGATGCCGACCCCGACCAATTGCCTCAGCGTTTGCGGCAGATGGTCGCTCTGCTAAAAGACTTCAATCTTGACTTTGACGCCCTATTGACCGGGCTGCTGTACTGGAATGGTGAGCGGAAACGCACCCAAAACCAATGGGGACGCGACTTTTATCGAAACCCGAATCCGGAGAATGAAACCGAAAACGCCGTTGATAAGGAGGGAAACGCATGAAGACCCTAATCGAAATTCACGTTCTGCAGAACTTTGCGCCGTCGAACCTGAACCGCGACGACACGGGATCGCCCAAGGACGCCCTGTTCGGCGGCACGCGTCGTGCCCGCATATCAAGCCAGTGCCTCAAGCGGGCCGTACGGCAAAACTTCATCCAAAAAAAGGCTGATGGCCTTTTTCAAGCTGACGAATTGGCAATCCGTACCAAGCGATTGTATAAGGCCATCGCCGATCGCCTTGCCGGGCAGCACGAGGAGGCCGAAGTTCTGGCCAAGACCGTAATCGCTTTATCCTACGTCAAGCTGAACGCGGGGAAAGGCGGCAAAACCCAATACCTTCTATACCTTGGACAAAAAGAGATCGACGCTTTGGCGGAAGCCATACATCAATACTGGGAGAAAATTGTTCCCACCGTTGAAGACGCCAAGGAAAAAGGCAAGAGCCGGAGCAAGAAGGCGACTGCTGGTGAAGCTCCCCAGGAGATTCGGGCGAAAATCGATTCCATTTTCAACGGCGGAAAGGCTGTGGATTTAGCGCTGTTTGGGCGGATGCTCGCCGACATGCCCGAGAAAAACCAGAACGCCGCATGCCAGGTGGCCCATGCCCTTTCGACGCACTCCGTCGAACGCGAGTTCGATTACTACACTGCTGTGGACGATTTAAAACCCCAGGACTCCACCGGTGCGGACATGATGGGCACGGTTGAGTTCAACTCGGCTTGCTTCTACCGTTACGCAGTCGTGGATTGGGAAAAGTTGGTCGAAAATCTCCAGAACGATGAGCAGTTGGCAAAGAAAGGGCTGCGCGCTTTTCTCGAGGGTTTTGTGGTAGCCGAGCCGACTGGCAAACAGAACACGTTTGCCGCCCACAATCCGCCCGAATTCGTAGCCGTCTCGGTGCGCGAAAACGCAGCCCCGCGCAATCTTGCCAACGCCTTCGAAACTGCAGTCCGCGTGGGAAAAGGTGAATCAGTGACCGAGGTATCGGCGGAGAAGTTGATGGAGAAGGCCAAAAAGCTCAATACGGCCTACGCGGGGAAGGGTGAGACCTTCGTTCTGAATCTGACCGGGGCAAAGATTGATAAAGATTTTGGGACGGCCATGGCATCCCTGAAGGATCTCTTGGACAAGACCGTGCTATCCGTAAAGGAGTGACCCATGCCCACCCTTTTGCTTCGCTTGGTTGGTCCGCTGCAATCCTGGGGCACGACCAGCCGTTTCGACGAGCGCGACACCGGCCAGGAACCCAGCAAGTCCGGCGTGGTCGGCCTTCTCGCCGCTGCCATGGGGATCGACCGCGAGAACTGGACCCAACTGGAACCCCTCACGCGACTGCGCATGGGCGTGCGGCATGACAGGCCAGGTACGCCCAAGCGAGATTATCAGACCGCTGGTTGCGCCAGTGAGGACACCATCATCAAGGCCGACGGGAAGCCGTCCCAGGAGGGCGTTGTCTCGCGTCGACATTATCTCGCCGATGCGGCTTTTCTGGTCGGTCTTCAGGGCGATGACCGCGCGCTGCTGGAAGCGGCGCACGCTCGCCTGCAAAATCCCGTCTGGCTCCTGTGCTTGGGACGGAAGTCTTATCTGCCCTCGGAACCGATCTGGATCGCCGATGGCTTGCAGGATGCGCCGATGCGGGAAATCTTGATCCGCTGGCCCTGGATCGCAACGCGGCGGAAAGGGGAAGTGCCGCCCGAGAAACTGCTGGTTTCGTGGGATTGCGAGGATCGAACCGGAACCCTCAGAATGGATCAGCCGTTGTCGTCGTTCGCCCAGCGGCGTTTCGGGGCGCGTTTCGTGTCATCGCATTGGATTCCCTTTCCGCTGGAGGCGGCCCATGTTCCTGCATAGATTTCATCTCAATCTGCGCTGCAAGGAGGTACGGCGCGACCTTGCCGATCCCTACGAGTTGCATTCCACTCTTTGCCGCGCCTTTTCCGCGCCGGAGCGCAAGTGCCCGGAAGGCGAATTCCTTTGGCGGCTCGAGCCAGAGACCGATACCAACGGCTGTCCTCGCGTTCTGGTGCAAAGCCGATCGCTGCCGGACTGGTCGAAGATCGGAATCCAAGGGTGGTTCGCGCAGATTCCCGACCCGCCGATCGATTTGGCTGCCAAGCTCGATCTGGACTCTCTTCAAAGCGGGCGGAAGTTCCGTTTTCGTTTGCGCGCCAATCCCTGCGTGTCTCGACAGGGCAAGCGTCTTGGCTTGTTTCAACAACAGGAACAGGAACAATGGATCGAGCGCAAAGGGCGAGAGCAACATGGTTTCTTGCTTCCCCGTCTCGCCTCCTGCGGATTGGAAAAGTCGGCCGCGGAACGAATCGAGGTGCGAATTTCGCAAGAACAAATGCTCCGAGGATCGCGGCGCAACGGAAGCAGTATTCGCGTCTTCTCGGTCCTCTACGACGGCGTCCTCACGGTTATTGACCCTGTCAAGTTTCGCTTGACGCTCGTGGGCGGCGGCAAAAAGGCAGGCGATATGGAAAAGGGGATAAACATGGGGGTAGGCCACGGAAGGGCCATGGGACTCGGCCTGCTCTCGGTGGTGCCGCTGCCCTGAGACTCGAATCCAACCCCATCCCAGTGAAAGAGCGGACGAGCATGGTCTGGCGGCAATGCGGAAACATTGAAGTCCAGGACGGCGCGCTGCTGCGGGTCGACAAGGACGGCGTCCGCACGCACATCCCCGTCGGCGGCCTGGCCTGCATCTTCCGGGAGCCCGGCAGGCGGATTACGCACGATGCCGTCGCTCTGGCGGCCGGGGTGGGCTGCCTGATCCAGTGCGTCGGCGAGGGCGGCGTGCGGCTCTATTCGGCCGGGAACCGGGCGGGGCACGCCCCGATCGCCACTCTATCGGGCCAAACTAGCCCTGGACGACGAACTGCGCAGCAAGGTCGTGCGGGCCATGTACGGCTTTCGCTTTCAGGAAGAGCCGCCCGCCCGCCGTAGTATCGATCAAATGCGAGGCCTTGAAGGGGTCCGCGTGCGGACCATGTATAAGCTGCTGGCCCAGCAACATGCGCCGAGGACCTCTACGGCCAGGTCTGCGGCGGCGGGCGTGCGGACCATGTATAAGCTGCTGGCCCAGCAACATGGCATCCCTTGGGACAAGCGGGAATACGATCCCGGCAAATTCCACGCCAGCGACGTGGTAAACCGCTGCCTGAGCGTCGCCAATCACTGCCTGCACGGGCTTTGCGAGGCGGCCATCCTGGCGGCCGGCTATGCCCCAGCTATCGGCTTTCTGCACACCGGCAAACCTCTGCCGTTCGTTTACGACATTGCCGACCTGTTCAAGTTCGAGACCTTTGTTCGTATCGCCTTCAAGGTCGTGGCCGCGCACAAGGGCAATCCAGAGCGTGAAACGCGGCTCTACTGCCGCAATAGTTTCCGCAAGCACAAGTTGCTAAAGCGGATCATTCCCACGATCGAAGAGATCCTGGCGGCGGGCGGCATTCCTCTGCCCACGCCCCATGCAGAAGCCATGCCCATCGCCCTTCCAAACAAGGAGCAAGCGGGAGATGCTGGTCATCGTACTTGAAAACGCCCCGTTTTGTTTGCGCGGGTACCATATCGCGTTCGAGCTAGTGTTCCCCGCACGCGCGGGGATGAACCGTTGACATGGCAGCCTGAGTGGGCCACAATGGGGTGTTCCCCGCACGCGCGGGGATGAACCGGCATGAACTACTGCCATATCGCGTTCGAGCTAGTGTTCCCCGCACGCGCGGGGATGAACCGTTGACATGGCAGCCTGAGTGGGCCACAATGGTGTGTTCCCCGCACGCGCGGGGATGAACCGGCATGAACTACTGCCATATCGCGCTCGAGCTAGTGTTCCCCGCACGCGCGGGGATGAACCGAATACGCCGAGGCTGAAAATCAACTCAGCCATGCTTGCACCGAATGGAGTTGTCGAGAACCCATTCCTGCTCCCGCACCACAAAACGTAGGCATCCACCTCAATTTCCGTCCAGTGCGCCGGGAAAGGCCCCTTTCAAAATGATGCGACGCAGCCGCTTTCCGGGGAGACTTTTTCCGGCGCTTTCCTTGCGGCGGATGCACCCACGACTTGCGATCCCCAGGGAGAAAAGACCAGGCCTCTAAAGCTTGCTGCCGCTGTCTCGAAGAAACTCGGACCCCCCGCTTATTGCGGGCGATCGACGAGAGCTTAAATGAGGCAAGAAAACGCGTCATCAACAGTGGCAGGCAGGCCTAGCCCTTGGCGCGCCCACGCTTGCTCGACAACGCCGGATTTCCAGGTAGCGGCCAGGCCTGGTCTTGTCGCCAGCGCAGCTCAGGGCGATGCGCTTGGCAACGACATATACTCTCCTCGATTATCGGTCACCGGCAATCAAAGCCCTGCGGCGTGGGGAGATGGCAATCGGCCGATTCGCGGAGTGCCTGAGCATCAGCAGGCATGAGGCCAGGCAGTTCGTCGCGCAGGAGGTGCCGAATGGCGAAGAAGTTCAGATTGCTCCTGCTGGATGCCAAGATGGTCGTCGAGATATCCCGCCCAGGACTCTGGGACCAGGTGGTTGCCGGATGCGAAATACAGCTTGCGCAGGCGGTCCTGGAGGATTCGCAGTTCTTCGATGATGACCAAGGCGAAGGGCATGACAGCGACCTTGCGCCCTACGTTGCCGCCAAAAGCATCAGCGCATTCGACGCTCAGCGTATGCGACCTGACGCCGGCGCGGTTGCATGGTTTTCGAGCAGGTTTCGACCCGCTGTACTTCGAACAGCTTGACCCCGGTGAAACTGCGTCTTGGGCCTATCTGCTTGAACCATCAGACGCGTGGTAACCCGACCCTCTGCAAGTCCGCTGCCGGCCAGGAGGCATGCGTCAGGGAATCATTCGTTGCAGGGCTGGTTGCATCGGTACCCTTCCGCTTTGCAACCTAAATTTGCGGGTTGAAGCGGTCATTATCTATGCCCGCGCCGGCTATCTGCTGCAGGGCCACCTTCAGCGGCTTTGCGGAGGGCGAATGGCCGTTGCGGCGCCCGCGAGATCGTAAAGGTCGGTGCGGGCATCTGGAGAACCGCCCGCCGCATCCGGCACCACATAAGTTGCCCGGGTCGCGCACTGATTGCCGCCACCCTAGCCACAGGCCTCGGCATGACCCTGGCAACGGCTGCGCTGGCAGACTGCCTGCCCCTCGGCGGCGCCATCGCGGTCGGCTTGGGGGCCGTCCCAGCCATCCACCAGAAGTAGAGCAACGGCACACGCACGGTCCTGGCCCAGGTCGCCCAGGATCGAGAGGCGAAGACAATAACCCGCGACCGGTTTAGACCGAAAGGAATACGAAGCATGTTCACCACCATCGTAGGCCAGAGCCGGAAGATCCTCGGCACTCTGCAAAACCGTCTCGCTCCCACTGCCGCCGAACGGAAGGCCCGGCAGCGGGTCGCCTTCTCGGTCTTGCATCCGCAAGTCCAGACCGCGAAACGATCGCCCCCGCTGCAGATCGCCGTGGCGGCGGCCATCAGCGGCCTCGTCCTTAGCGGCAACCTGGCATCCGCCGCCGGCTTGGCCGCTGCGTGGTGCTTCTCGAAGCCGTTGACCCAAGCGGTCGCGGGCGGCGTGGGCGCTGTGGGGTTGGTCGATGCGCGGCTGTTGGCCACCCTCCAACGCCTACAGCAGACGCAGTTCGAGCCGGCGTAGGCATTAACCGCAGGTAACCGAAGCGAGGACATCTTGATTGAGCGAATCTTCGACCTTTGCGTCGATTTTTTGGACTGGCTGGCTCGTAAGTGCGGCACGACCTACAAGCGCATCAACGTCTATGTTTTCTGTATCGCTCTGCCGCTGATCTTGCTAGGCCAGACGACCGTGATCATCTGGCTGCTCGTACACCGTTAGCCGCAAACGCGGCACCTTGCTTTTTCTGGCGACTGCCTCCCCGGCGGCAACGTCGGGGTGGCAGTCGGCGGACCGCCAGGGGGCCAGGCGGAAACCTACCGCCAGGATCGCCGCAAGTTCTTTATTCCCCTGGGGCCAGCCTGAGCGGTTAGCTCGCCTGGCCCTGCGGCGTGCGGCCTTCGCGGCCAAGTGTTTGTGGGAGAACCATTGGCTTGGCCGCGACGGCCGAGCGTGGATCTCCGTTGTTCATTCCCTCCCTTTTTTCTTGGAGATCTTCCTTCAATGACTGCACTTCTTTCCGCATTGGATCATTGGCGCCAGCGTCTCGGTGGCCGCCGCCGTGTCCGCTCCCGGCCCTTGGCCGCCATGGGCTATTTGACGGCCGGCCCGGCAAGCGACGACCTGATCGAGGTTGAGAACCTGACGCTGGTATTGCTGTCCGACGAGCAGATTGGCGCGGGGCACTGCGCCCTGCGGCTGGCCGGTTATTCCGGCCAGCGCGTACGCTGGGGTGTCCGCTTCGGCGGCCCCGGCCAGTGCCGCTTCCGAAAAGACCTCGCGCTCCAACCGGTGCCGGGCGGACAAGGCTACCGGCTCGACCTGGCGAACGAGGAACTGCTGACCCTGGCCCTTGGCTTGGAACGGCAACTCGACCGGCATGCCCGCTTCTGCCTGCAGGAGCGGGAGCGGCCCTTCCTGCCCAAGCTCTGGGCCGCATTCCCCCCGCAGGCTGCGGCCGGTCTTAGCGGCGACGGGCCGGAACTGGCCGCCTATGCCGCGCGCGTGGGCAGGACCCCCGCATCCGTGCTGCAACATCTCCGCCGCGATCACCAGGGTTTGGCCACATATCCCTTGGCCTGGACGAGCCACCATTGGCGACAGGCCGTGGCCGTCTTCGCCGATCTGCGGCGTTTCCCCTCACAGCAGGTCTTTCGTCTGCCGCAGCGCGGCGATCTGGCCGGCTTTCACGATGCGGCCGAGTACGATTTCCGCGGCCCTGCCGACACCGACCGCGAGCGCCGCCCGCGCCGCCGCCAGCCGCTCCTCGCCACGGCCTGACCGCCGCAGCCCTGTTTCCCTTTTCCCTTTTTTCTTCCCCCCTTTCGCTTTTTCCAAGGAGAACGGTCCCATGAAATGCCTTTTCATCAACAACAACGGTGGCGGGTTCGCCGATTTCATCGAAGTCGCCCCAGGCACGACGGTCGCGCAACTCTTCGCCCAGCACGTCCCGCAGGGACGGCCGGAAGACTATCTCATCCGCGTCAACCGCCAGCCCGTCGCCGCCGACCAGGTGTTGCAGGAGGGCGACCGCGTGAGCTGCACGCCCACCCAGATTGAAGGCGCCCGGTCCTAGACGTTTTTGCGGATAGCCAGGGGGCCTGCCGAGGCGGCAAGCGCCGCTTTGGCAGGCCCTTTTCCCTTGCCAGGAGTTTTTTCCCATGAGACGCAGCAAGCAAGCCGCCCTGCAGGCGGCAATCCTCCTGTACGAACGGCTTTACGGCCAGCGGTCTTCCCTGGGGCCGGTCCCCTTGCCCTTTCAGGCCTGGAACAATATCGGGCACGTCTGCCGGCAAATCGACCGCGCCCGGCAGCGCGGCTGGCAGTTGGCCGCCCAAAGGCTCACCCGCGACCTGGCCGCCGTCGTGGCCGATTGCCAGCGCCAACTGAAGACCGCACTTGGCAGCCTGGAGGCCGCTAATCACCAGCCCCGCCGCGTTTCGGTCAGCGACATCTACCACGATCTGACGGCGCTGAAGGGCGAGTTTGCCGCTGTCGAAATCGACCTGCAGGAGCACGAGATTTTGGCGACGACGGACACCATCGTGCTGGAAGACATCCGCCTGGGGCCTTTCCAGATCCATCTGGACTGGCAGCTCATCGGCCATACGGGCCGGCCTTACCGCGTTGTGGCCCTCGACCCCCATCCGGCCGCCAGGAGCGACGAGGTCACCCATCCGCACGTGCGGTACGAACGGCTCTGCGAGGGCGAAGGCCAGGTGGCCATCGCCGCTGCCTTGGCGGCGGGGCGGTTCTATGACTTCTTCCTGCTGGTCTCGCAGGTGCTGCACACGTACGGCCGGGGTAGCGCCTACGTCGAGCTGGGCGATTGGCGCAGCGTCCCTTGCGACAGTTGCGGCGGCTACGTCGCTGAGGAGGAGCGGGACCATTGTGAGCATTGCGGGGACGTGCTCTGCAGCCGCTGCACGTGTACCTGCGAGGGTTGCCAGGCAGCGTATTGTGGCGGCTGCCTCAAGAAGTGCATCGTCTGCGGCAAGGAGTATTGCCCATCCTGCCTGGAGATCTGCCCGGCGTGCCAGGAGCGCAGCTGCGCTGGCTGCCGTGCCGATGTCCCCTGCGGCCCTTGTTACGACCAACAACACGAGGAACAAGAACATGATTCCAGTCAGAAATTCGAAGGAGAGGCCCTTGCCGCATCGGCCGGGGTGCAGCCCAGAGTCGGCCCTGCGGTTCAGCCCCACGGCCTGGGCCAAGCTGCTCTTTCTGCGGGATGCCGGTGAAACGGAAGTCGGCGGCTTCGGCATCTCCGCGGCCGACGACCTGTTGCTGGTCCAGGATATCCAACTCGTCCGTCAGACGTGCAACGTGGGTGCGGTGGCCTTCGACGATCGGTCCGTGGCCGACTTCTTCGACCGCCAGGTCGATGCCGGAGTTGCGCCGGCCCGCTGCGCGCGGATCTGGGTGCATACCCATCCCGGCCACCACCCCCAGCCCAGCACGACCGACGAAGCGACCTTTGCCCGCGTCTTCGGCCGTTGCGATTGGGCCGTGATGTTCATCCTGGCCCGCGACGGCCAGCGCTACACCCGGCTGCGGTTCAATGTCGGCCCCGGCGGCAGCCTCATGCTGCCGATGGAGGTCGATTATCGCCGGCCTTTCCAGGCCAGCGATCGGGCGGCCTGGGGCGAAGAATATGCCGCCAACGTCGAGGAGCAACACGCTACGTCGATGTTGGACGACCTGCAACAGCGCCTGCCCGCAGGCAGGGATCTGCCGGGGTTCGGCGACCGGGGCGACAGCTTGGGCCTGGGCTTCAAGGCCTTCCACGACGAGCCGGGCGGATTTCTGCCCCCAACCACGGAAAGGGGTTGCCATGGCGACTTCTGAACAGGATCGTTTTCTCCGCCAGCAGGACCTGGTGCCCCGCCAGCGCCTGGTGGAGATCCGGGCCACGGTGATCGGCGTGGGGGCCATCGGCAGGCAGGCGGCCTTGCAGCTGGCTGCGGTCGGCGCGGCGCGGATCCAACTTGTCGATTTCGACGTGGTGGACGCCAGCAACGTCACCACCCAGGGCTACGCGGCGGCCGACGTGGGCATGACCAAGGTGTTGGCCACCCAGGCAGCCATCCAGCAGCTCGATCCGGCCGTCCAGGTCGAAGTCATCGAAGACCGTTACCGGCCCTGCCTGGAGATCGGCCAGGCGGTGTTTTGCTGTGTGGATTCCATCGCCGCCCGCACCGCCATCTGGCGCTCGGCCCAGCGGCGCTGCGGTTTCTGGTGCGACGGCCGCATGCTGGGCGAAGTGATCCGCATCTTGGCGGTCTCCGCAGACCAGGGACGGGACTACTATCCCCGCACGCTTTTCTCCCCGTCCGAAGCCCAGCCTGGGCGCTGCACGGCGCGGAGTACGATCTACGCCGCCAGCATCGCCGCCGGCCTCATGCTGCACCAATTCACCCGCTGGCTGCGGGGGATGCCCGTGGACCGAGACGCTTCGCTCAATCTCCTCGCCGGGGAATGGGCCGTGTCCTGAGTTTTCTGCCTCGCCGTTTTCTTTTTTCCAGCAAAGTGCGCCGTTATCCTGCCCCAGCCATGACGATCATGTACCCCGCGCACGTGCGCGGGGTGAACCCATCACTTCCCATCTCTCAGGAGAAAAAAACTATGCCCCTGAAACTTACTGCCGGTGTCTCCAAGAAACTGGGACTCCCCGGCTACAGCAGCGTGGGCGCGATCTGCCACGTAGAAATGGACCTGGACAGCGGACTGATCCAGAAAGACCCGCAGGCCTTTCGCGCCCAGGTCCGCGAGGTGTACGCCCAGTGCGCCGAGTCCGTCGAGGAAGAGCTGGCCCGGCACCAGGCCCCCCACAGCCAGTCCGGGTCGGGCAGCGAAAGGCCCGCCGCAGGATCCGACGCGGCCGACGGGGCTGCGGCGAGCAACGGGCATGCGGGTACCAACGGCAACGGGCACGGCAACGGCCACGCCCAGGTAGAACTGCCGGGCCGAAGCAACGGCCGGGTCCGCTCCCGGCCGTCGGCCCGGCAGTTGGAGTATGCCCGCGAGCTGGCGGGCCGGGTCGGCATGGATGCCGAGCAACTCGCAGGGCTCGCGCAACGGCTGTTCAGCAAGCCCCTGGGGGAGATTTCCGGCGGCGAGGCCAGCGGGCTGATCCGCGCCTTGCAGGAGATGCGGGAGGGCTGGCTGGGACCGGAATCCGCCTATCGCCCCGAGGGCGAGTAGCAGGGATGCGGGCCTTGGCCCACCCGCACGCTTGTCGGCCGGGCTGCCTCTGGCAAACCGCGGCGTCCACAGGAGAACCTGCGCGGGCCGCAAGCGGCCTGCGCAGGTTCGCGCGTCCTCTTCCTGTGAATGGGTCCCTCCTGCGTCCGCGATTGCACCAGGTTCTTTCCAGGAGGGGCCGGGCGCGCGCCTCTAGCATTCTGCCAATCTTGGCACTACGGAATTTCCCAAAATCTCACCGCCTATCTCACTCCACCCTGGATTCGTCCGCTTCGTGCTGCTGGCACCTGTTCGGCTCGATGTTCCAACTACTTCCCCCTTTTTTTCGGAAACTAGTAAACTATTATGCCGCTTGGAATCCGCCCCACTAATGATTATGCGTTCAAACGCACGTTCGGGACCCCAGAGAATCGTGTTGCCCTGATCAGCTTGCTGAATGCGATTCTCGATCCCAGCTCGCCGATCGTCGAGGTCACGCTTGCCAACCCCTTCAACCTGCAAGATTTCAAGGACGATAAGCTGTCCGTTCTTGACATCAAGGCCGTCGATCGTACGGGGGCGATCTACGATATCGAGATGCAACTGACGACCTACGAGGGCTTGCTGCAGCGAATCGTCTTCTATGGCTGCGAGCTTTACGCCGATCAACTGAAGAAGGGCGACAACTACACGAACGCCTATCCCGTTTTTTCCATCTGTCTGGTAAACGGAATTCTCTGGAAGGAGGCCAGAAAAGTCCACCACGCCTTTCGCTTCACCGACGCGGAATCGGGCCGGGTTTTGCAGGAAACCTTGGAGATTCACACGCTGGAGCTTGGAAGGTATAATTTAAGGGAGTCGGACCTGGAGACTGCCAATATGCTCGACTGCTGGCTGTATTGGTTCCTTCATGCCCACGAGTACGAAGCCGAGGCACTATGGAAATTGCTTCCGCAGCAGCCGATCCGGCAGGCGACGCAAACGATCGTCCGCATAGCGCAGGTAACCGAGGACAAAATGATGTACGACGCACGCGAAAAAGCGATTCGAGACTACCAGTGGGCCATGAACTCCGCCCGCCGCGAAGGTCTGGACGAAGGCGAGATCAAAGGCGAGATCAAAGGCGAGATCAAAGGCGAGATCAAAGGCAAGGTCGACTTGATCCAAAGGCTTCAGGCGATCCTCAATATCCCTGCCAGCGAGAATCAGGTACTACAAGCCATGGACTTGTCGCAGCTTGAATCGCTGGCCGACAATCTGCAAAGCCAAATCCGCAATCGCATGTCTTCCTAGCCAAGGACAAGGCAATGTACGACGCACGCGAAAAAGCGATTCGGGACTACCAGTGGGCCATGAACTCCGCCCGCCGCGAAGGTCTGGACGAAGGCGAGATCAAAGGCGAGATCAAAGGCGAGATCAAAGGCAAGGTCGACTTGATCCAAAGGCTTCAGGCGATCCTCGAGATCCCTGCCAGCGAGAATCAGGTACTACAAGCCATGGACTTGTCGCAGCTCGAATCGCTGGCCGACAATCTGCAAAGCCAAATCCGCAATCGCATGTCTTCCTAGCCAAGGACAAGGCAATGTACGACGCGCCTGAAGATGCGACGGGCGACCGGCAGACCGCTAACAGTTCGGCCTATCGGCAAGGCGTCGTGGACAACGAGATCCAATGGATCCAGGCGATGCAAGCGATCCGCGGCGCGCCGGTCAGTGCCTCCCTGGAACTGCTGGAGATGACCCTTGACCATCTTCAGACGCTCTCGCGCAGCTTGCTTTAGGGCGTACGGAATCGGGTGTCGCCCGACATGGTCGTGGACCGCGGACGGCAAAAGGCGATTCGAGACCGGCTATGGATCCTTAGTTACATCCATCCAGAGCGTCAGCGCGGAAGGAAGGTCGTGTCCGCGATCGTGGTTATCCATAGCCTTCAAGAGACCCTGGCCGTGCCTCTCACGGAGGCGCAAGAGTTGCGCCTATTGACGACCGAGCGGCTTCAAGAACTGGAGCACGGTCTAATGCAGGCCCTTCGCGAACGAGTGTCGCCAAAGAGCCCGAAGCCCTGACGAGCAATCTGCAAGAGAAGCTGCGCAACCGCCCGGCTTGCGGGAAATCAGCGGGGATACCTGGTTCGTTCCCCGGCGGCCACGTGATGTTGCAGCCGTTGTGGTTCCGCTCACGGGAAAAGCAACATTCCCGCTAACATCAGGCAAGTTACGGAAAGCAACCGCAACCCCCGTAACTCGTCTTGGCTCGTCGTCGGCAAGAACGATTGCGGCGGCTCGGCCGGGGCGTTCCTGGCCCCGGACGGTGCCAAGCCGCAACCGGCGGCCCGCGGAGGGGACGGCGGCGGCCGATCGACGGGGCCCCCAGAAACCCGGTGAAAGTGCCCCGAACCCCGCCTCCGCGAGCGAAAGGGGACGCGCCTAACAAGCTCCGCAGCCCGCCGAGCTGCTGCAGGCTGCCGCGCAGGTCCGCCAGGCCCGTTTTGACCGTTTCGCCGGTCGCTTCGCGGTCCTTCTTGCTAACCCCCGTAAGGCGCCGAGCTGCCGTACCCCTCGCCGCCCCGGCGGCGTATGACCGATCAACCCGTCCGCGACCCTGCCGTGGTCGCGGAGGGTGCCTTCCTGTGTCCGCCCTGGCATCGTGCGAGGGCGACGTGTTTTATCACCACGTCGTCCCCGCCGAGGGGACGACTCCCTTCTCAGGAGAATGTTCCCCATGTCGAATCGTGCTCATCGGTCCCCCCGCAAGATTGCCCGGAAATGGCATGCCATGTTCTTGCGGATGCTGCCGCGCATCCGTCTGCACGCGCGGATCGCGTTTCGCAGTTTCCAGCGTGAGCAGCGGCAAGAGGCCATCCAGGACGTGACGGCCAACGCCTGGCAGGCGTTCGTGCGGTTGGTCGAGCGTGGCAAGGCCGCCCTGGCCTATGCCACGCCGCTGGCCATGTACGGCGTCCGGCAGTACCGCGACCACCGCCGCGTGGGGGCCGCCCTGAACGTCAACGACATCACATCGACCTATTGTCAGCAGCGGAAAGGCGTCGTCGTGCAACGACTGGACAAGTTCGACCGCAGCGCGAACCAGTGGGAAGAGGTCTTGGTCGAAGATCGCCATGCCGGTCCCGCGGACATCGCCCGCATGCGGCTGGATTTCGCCGCGTTTCTCGCCCGTTTGCCCCTCCGCCTGCGGCGGATTGCCAAGTTTCTGGCCCAGGGCGAATCGACTACGGCTGCCGCCGAGAAGTTCGGCGTTTCCCTGGGCCGGATTTCGCAAATCCGCAAGGAATTGAAGCTGGCTTGGAACCGCTTCAGCGGCGACGATGAACTGGCATCTGGCGTGCCGGTCTGAGACCCTGCCGGCCGCAAAAGTCGTTGCCGGGCCTGCTGGCCAGGGAGTGCGGTTTTTCCCATTCCTCGGGGCTGCCGCAGATCTCCCGTCGCCGGCCCGGGCTGCGGCGACGAGCCCCTTTCGCCGCCCCGCCCCCGGCCGCTGGAGGCGTCTGACACTCTCGTGGCGACGCTTCGAGCGGCCGGGCGGGGGCCCGGCGTCCGCCTTGCCTTAGGTTGGACGACCACCTTTGCCATCGCAGCGAGAAGAGCATGCGTCCGTCGTCCTCATGGCGGGCCAGCCACTCGGACTTTCGCGTCCCAGCAAACGCTGCGCAAAGCATCTCCGCCGACCCAGATGCTGGCAAGCCGGCAACCCCCGCTAAATCTCCGCGCCAATCACGGCAAGACACCAATGCCCGTTGTCTTCATGCGGCACGCCTCAAAATAGGCGTGCGGAAGGTCGAGCACTTGGTTCCTGGTGCGGGCCCCAGGCTGGAAACGCCCAACCCCCAATTCGCTGCGGAGATGGTCCCTTTCCAGGTGAAGTCCGATCATCGTCCCATTCTGGCCCGGGAGACGTCCCGGCACTTGTTTCACCCTGGCCCGCCGGCCGCCGACGCTTCTGCACTTGGCGCCGCAAGGGGCCGCACCGCAACCCCAAGGAGTTCTATGTCAACCCAGAAATATCCGGCAAATTATCCTGAGATTGCCCTCCGCGAAGTCCACTGTGCCGAGGGCCAGGAATTAGCGGAGGGGCGAAGGGCATGCCCAGGCCCGAACCGTCGTACACCTAGACCGCGACCGATAGGCTACGTGCAGAGCCGGCCCGTGAAGGATGCGGAAGCCCGTCGGCTGTGGGCCGCGGGACACGACTGCTGCCAGGTGTGCGGGATCGACGAGCACAGGGCCCGCTGGGTGGGAATCACGGGCTTACAGACGCACCACATCATCAAGGCCGGCCGCAGCGATGAAGCCTGCAACCTGTTGCGGGCCTGCGAGCGCTGCCATCGGATCATCGAGGGCGAGTCGGTACCCGACGAGAACGGGGGCCACTGGCCGCCATTGACGCTGGCCCACGTGCTCGGCTGCAAGCAGGAGCACGATCCCCAAGAGTACGATCCGGATCGCCTGACCGTGCTCTGGCGGAATCGGCAGCGCTCGCCGGCCTTCGATCCCCTGCCGCCGCCGGCGCCGCTGCCAGCGGTGTACATGGCCGAAAGATTGCAATGGCTCAGTGCCTGAGCGGCTGGGAGCCCACTCAGCGGCCTTGAAGTGCAAGAACGCGGCGGGCTGCTCTCGACGCGGCTGGCCGGGGGGGAAGTCGTTTCCCCTTTTCCCGTAAACCGTAAACCAAGTTTTTCGCGGAGGAGACCGATGACCGATCCTGCTGATCGCGACGATTATGACAGCCCGTGGAAAGAAGCCCTGGGCAAGTACTTCGAGCCGTTTATGGCCTTGTTCTGCCCCCAGGGCCATGCGGAAATCGACTGGAGCCGGGGCTACGAATGCCTGGGCCAGGAACTGCGCCAGATCGTGCGTCCGGCGGAACTGGGGGGACGACGGGTGGACCACCTCGCCAAGGTCTGGCTCAATAGCGGCGCGGAGCAATGGGTCTTGGTCCACATCGAGGTACAGACCTTTTGGGAGCGCGACTTTGCCCGGCGAATGTACACTTGCAACTACCGCCTGTTTGAGATGTATAATGAAGACGTGGTAAGCTTGGTAGTGTTGGCCGACGACAGACCCCGCTGGCGACCGGGCCGCTTCAACTACAGCCGATGGGGTTTCAGTACTGACGTACGATTCCCGCTGGTGAAATTGTTGGACTACGCCCAGCAGTGGGCGACGCTCGAGGAAAGCCGCAACCCCTTTGCCCTGGTGGTTCTGGCGCACTTGATAACCCAGCGGACGCGGAAGCATCCGCACAAGCGATATGCGGCCAAGGTCAAGTTGATCAAAGGGCTTTATGAACGGGGCTGGGCGGCCCAGGACGTGCGGCAACTCTTCCGCGTGATTGATTGGATGATCAATCTGCCCAAGCCGCTGGAATTGGACTTCTGTCACGAGATCAAACAATATGAGGAGGAAAAACACATGCCTTTCATAACAACACCGGAACGCATTGGACGGGAGGAGGGCCGGGCTGAGGGTCGGGCTGAGGGCCGGGCTGAGGGTCTAAGCAAGGGCCTGATCAACGGTATCGAAGTGGCGCTCGAATTGAAGTTTGGGGAAGTCGGGTTACGGCTCTTGCCCGAGATCCGAGCGATCGCCGACGAGGCGAAGCTCGAAGCGATTCTCGGCGCC
>Ga0181520_10004792_pt1 | contig 22246 bp, 18 predicted proteins | sample PEATcosm2014_Bin_29_FD_132451 | JGI IMG/M metagenome (GOLD analysis project Ga0181520, IMG submission 132451) | Peatland microbial communities from MTU Mesocosm Facility, Houghton, MI, USA - PEATcosm2014_Bin02_30_metaG | ecosystem: Environmental > Terrestrial > Soil > Wetlands > Peat | place...
ACAAACAGCTTCCACGGCGTCGGCGGCGGCATCAGCGACGGAATCATCACCGCCAGGAATTCCTGCTTCTCAAACTGCTTCTGCATCGATTCGAACCGTGCGCGGTCTACCCGCTTCAGCAGGAACAACTCACCGCCGGCTCGTCCCACCAGGAACGGAACCAGCCCGCCCAGTGTCGATCCCAGCGCCGCCAGCAGCGCGTAAAGATAGAAATGCCGCTTGTCGTTCCACGCCCACAGCGCCATGAGCACGTCGATCGGAATCGGAATGGACGCCGAATCGATGAACGATCCCAGCAGCACGCCCCACGGTCCCAGCGGGACGAGGAAATGCTGCGTCCATCCGCTGATTTTTGCGAAGAGCGATTTCAGGCGCGTTCGACCTTTCGCTGGATCGTGGTCCCGTGTCCCATTTTTGGTTTGAACTCGTGGGAGGATTCGCCAGGCGGCCCGTGTTCGGTCTTTCCCTCAAGCAGATCGAGCGCGTGTGCCAGGACTGGCAGAGCCGCTCGCAGCGAACTGACCGCCCCCGATGGACTTCCCGGCAGGTTCAGAATCAACGATTCGCCCAGGGTTCCGCAGAGGGCACGGCTCAAACTCGCCAGCGGCGTCTCGCGCCGCCCCTCCGCCCGCATCAGCTCCGCTACGCCTTCGATCAACCGCTCGCACACCGCCCTCGTCGCTTCCGGCGTCACATCGCGCTTGCCGATGCCGGTGCCGCCGGTGGTCACGATCAGCCTCGCCGGCCCAGCCGCTCGCCGTATTGCGTCTTCGATGGTTCCTTGTTCGTCTGGAACCGTAATGCGGAGAACCGTCTCGAAGCCGCTTGCGTCCAACTCACGGGCGACGGCGGGGCCGGAGAGATCCTGCCTCAGACCTCGCGAGCAGGCGTCGCTTACTGTGATAACCGCTGCCGTGCGCAGCGGTGACTGATAGGGCAGGTTGGTCACGATTTCGATTGTACAAACAGCGGTAAGTGTCTCGATTTGATGAGAAAATGGAGGTTAAGTCTCCGTGGCGTTCCAGCTTTGATCCTGCAGCGAGGTCAGCAAGGCCTCCGCGGGAGACAGTTGGAGCCGCGAGAAGTCACCCAGGAATGCCGAATCGCTTAAACCTGACTGACGCGCCGCCCGACGCGCCAAAAGCCGAAGCCGACCAGCCGCAGGCCGAACGGAATGCCCACGCGTTCCCCCGCTCTGTCGGTCCACTCGGGCTCAGCGTCGAAGAACCGCTTCCGGAATCGCTCCCAGCCGCCCCCCGGTCAACGCCCTCGTCCAATGGCTCTGGCTCCGCGCCCGCCTTCCGTCTGAACAAATACGCGGGACTCGACCACACCGACCTGCTGCACATCATCGAAGAAATCGAGGACAAACGCTCCTGGGTCAGCCTGCGCGAGAAGCTGTGGATCGCCCTCATCATCCACATGCTCGTCGCCTGGTATCTGCTTTATGGACCCAAGTACATTTACCACGTCCGCGTTGTCGATCCCTCCGTCATCATGAAGCAGCGCCAGAAGGACCTGACGTTCCTCGATCTGCCTCCGGACGCTCTGAAGAAGATCAAGCCCAAGCCCACGACTGTGCTTTCGGACAAGGATCGCGTGGCGCAGACGACGCATCCCACGCTCGACCGGAAAACGCTCGCGGAACTCGAGGCCATGCGCCGCGCGGGCCCGCCCACCCCAGCACCAGCTCCGCAGCCTGCCGAGCAGCCGCAGGCCCCGGCCGCGCCTGCGCCGCAGCAACAGGCACAACAGCAGACGCCAACCCCGCCCGCTCAACCGCTGCCTATGAACAATCAGGCCAGGCTGGAGGCGCCGCCGCAAGCGCCCCAGCCGAACTTCCAGGCCAGTACCGGCAATCCGAATGAGCAGCTCGAACAGGCCATGAAACAGGCCATGCAGGGCAAAGGACAGTACGGCGGTGACAGCGGCGCCGGCCTCCCTTCGCAGCATCCTGGCATGAACGGTGCGGTCGATATCCTGAGCGACACGATGGGTTGGGACTACGGACCCTACGTGCAGCGCGTGGTGTGGGACACGGAGCGGGCGTGGTGGCCCATCATTCCCGAATCCGCTCGCCCCCCCCTCGACAAGCAGGGCAAGACTTTCATCCGCTTCCGCATCCAGCGCGATGGCAGCGTCACCGACATGCATCTCGAAGGACCCTCCGGCGATGTCGCGCTCGACCGCGCCGCCTGGGCCGGCATCACCGGCGCAGCTCCATTCCCGCCTATTCCCACGGAATTCAAAGGGCCGTTCCTCGAACTGCGCTTCTACTTCCTCTACAACATTCGCCCCGGAGAGGAATAGCCCGTGGGCAGGATGACCGCGCCTGAACGGCTGCGGCGCCTGCAGGTCATCGGCATCCTTCTGGTGGTGGCGGTTATCCTCGCGTTCACCCTTTATCGGGCCAACTGGCGCGAGATCTTTCCGCCCGGGTGGTGGCGCTGGTAAGAAAACCTCTTGCAGTCGGATACACATAGAATTACGATCTATACACATCGGAGTTTTCCGTATGCGCACCAATATCGACATCGACGACAAGCTCATGGCTCAGGCTATGCGAGCCAGCGGCGCGCCCACCAAGAGGGCGGTCGTGGAGGAGGCGTTACGCTTGCTGGTCCAGACCCGCGCGCAGGTTTCCATTCGTAAGCTTTTCGGAACGGTGAAGTGGGAGGGCGATCTTCAGAAATCCCGTCAGGGACGGTTTCTCAGGTAGAGCCGACGAATGGTCATCGTCGACACCACCGTTTGGATCGACTTTTTCGGCGGGATTGTCAACAGCCAAACATCATGGGTGCGCAGCGAGGCGGGGCTCACCGCCGTCGGTCTCACTGACCTGAATTTGTGCGAGGTGCTCCAGGGAATCCGCGATGAACCGACGCTCGCGAACGTCAGGCACGTATTCATGAACTTCGAAATCTTCGACGCTGGAGGGCTCACCATTGCGCTCGAGGCAGCGCGAAACTATCGATTCCTGCGCCAACGAGGATACACAGTCAGGACCACCATCGATTGCCTGATCGCAACGTTCTGTATTGAATCCGGGCACGAACTGCTGCACCGCGATCGCGATTTCGATCCTTTCGAAAAGCATCTGGGACTTCGGGTGGTGCGTCCTGGCTGAAGAATTCACCCGCAAGCCCCGGAGTGTCTCTCATCCTCGCGCCTGCGATCCTGACAGTGAGAGGTGCGAGTACCATGAACACAATCGCCATGCTCACCGATGACCAGGCCTGGGCCGCGGTTCTGGCCCGCGATCCGGCAGCCGACAGGGAACTGGTCTATGCCGTCACCACCACCGGCGTCTTCTGCCGGCCCACCTGCCCCAGCCGCCGTCCCGCGCGTGGCAACGTCGTTTTTTTTCCCGATCCAGCCACGGCAGTCAGCGCTGGATTCCGCCCCTGCCGCCGCTGCCGTCCGCAGCAACGTCACGTTGACGCGAAACTCGTCGAAGCCATCTCCGCCGGCCTGAAGCGCGATCGCCAGGTCACCCTCAACGAGCTGTCGCGGCTCACCGGCCGCAGTCCTTTCACCATCGAGCGTACCTTCAAGCGCGTGCTCGGCGTCACCCCCGCGCAATACCAGCGCCAGACGCGGGCCGAATCCTTTCGCCACGAGCTGTCCAACGGCTCGGCGCGCGTGACCGACGCCATTTACGACGCGGGCTACTCTGGTCCTGGCCGCGCTTATGAGAACACACAGCTCGGCATGGCGCCCGGCGAATACCGCGCCGGCGGTCCGAGCGCCCGGATCGGCTATTCCATCGGCGACTGCCCTTTGGGCAGGCTGCTCATCGCTGCCACGCCGCGCGGTCTGTGCGCCGTGATCCTGGGGGACGACGATCGCCAGCTCGCGCGCCAGCTGCGCACGCAGTTTCCTGCCGCTGAGGTGCATCCTGAACCCAGGCTCGATTCCGCGCTGGCCCAGGTTCTCTCCCAGTTCACACAGCATCCCGCCGAGCTCGATCTGCCGTTCGACCTCCGCGCTACAGCTTTCCAGATGCGGGTCTGGGAGGCGCTCCGCCGCATTCCCCGCGGCGAAACCCGCAGCTATGCGCAGCTCGCCCGGTCGCTCGGCCAACCAAGCGCCGTGCGCGCCGTCGCCCGCGCCTGCGCCTCGAATCCGGTCGCCGTGGTGGTCCCCTGCCATCGCGTCATCGGCAGCAACGGCAAGCTCACCGGCTATCGCTGGGGAGTCGAACGCAAGCAGAAGCTGCTGGATATCGAGTCGGCACAAAATCATTCCACCAAAACAAAATCCCACGCAGAAAAACCGCAGTAACTCCCCTCTACCTTAGAGGGAGTTGTTTCTCCCTTCCGCTCTGCTATTGTTTCGCTGCACAGGACTCGAAAGGGGACGTGTGGCAGCGACAGCGGTGGCCGGAAACATCTCGAGCTCGCCCAACGAGACAAATATCTCTCTGGCCGAGATCCTCTCTGCGCTTTCCTTCGCGCTCGACCTGACCGAGGGCGCGGTGCCCGGGCACGCCCTCCGCAGTTGCGTGCTCGGCATGCGTTTGGCCCAGGAGATTAGCCTTCCGCCCGACCGCACGGCGAGCCTTTACTATGCCCTGCTTCTGAAAGACGTGGGCTGCAGCAGCAATGCGGCGCGACTTTGCCAGATCATCGGCGGCGGCGACGAGCGCCAGGTCAAAGCCGGTGTCAAGCTTGAGGACTGGACTCGTCCCAGCCGCCCCAAAGCTTCGACGTTGCGATTGCTGTGGAGCACCGTACTTCCTGAAGCGGGTCCGCTCCATCGCGTGGCCGGGATCGTGCGCATCGGCCTCACCCAGCACCGCAACAACGAGGAAGTTATCCAGCTCCGCTGCGATCGGGGCGCGCACATCCTGCGGAAACTCGGCCTCGGCGACATTGCGGCCGAAGCCGTGCGCGGGCTCGACGAGCATTGGGACGGCAGCGGCTACCCGGAACGGCGCATCGGCCACGCGATTCCTCTTGAATCCCGCATTCTTGCCGTCGCGCAGCACCTCGATGTCTTCGCGTCCGAACAGGGCACCGAGAGCGCCATGCGGGCGCTGCGCGATCGTTCTCGACGCTGGTTCGATCCTGAACTGGTCACCCTGGCGGAGCATCTGCATGGCTCGGGTCTCCTGTGGAGTCAGGCCCTTTCCGATACAGCCGAAGCCGAAACCCGAAGCGCAGCCCTCGATCTTGCCCCCGAGCAGGTCCATCGCCTGGAGGCAGCGGACATCGACCTCATCTGCGAGGCCTTCGCCGATGTCGTTGACGCCAAATCGTCCTTCACCTACCGGCACTCCCTGGGGGTCACCGGAGCGGCGATGCGCATCGCCGCCGCACTGGGGCTCAGTCACGAGCGCATCCGGCTGGTGAATCGGGCGGCGCTGCTGCATGACATCGGCAAGCTGCGCGTGCCCAATTCGATCCTCGACAAGCCGGGTAAGCTTGACGCCACAGAGTGGCAGGTGGTCCAGGAGCACCCGCGCCTGACCCGTGAGATCCTCTCGCGCATTGGCCCGTTTCGCGAACTGGCGGCCATCGCCGGCGCGCACCACGAGCGCCTGGACGGGGCCGGCTACCCGGATCGCCTGACCGCTCAACTGCTGCCCATCGAAGCGCGCATCATCGCCGCCGCCGACGTCTACGGCGCCCTGACCGAAGATCGGCCCTATCGAGCCGGAATGTCGCACGAGCAGGCGCTGGAGATCATGTTCCGCGACATTCCTTACAAGCTCGATGCGGAGTGCTGCGAAGCGCTGAAGTTCGCCCACTGATTCGCTGGGGCGTCCTGCCGCAGAGAGCCGCGCCGCACAGCCGCCCGACCAGTCTCAACCGCCTCAGACGCTGTCATCCTTTCTGGGTGCCGCGCAGCGGCATGTCCGACTGCGGTTGCTTTCCCTCTGTACGAGCGCATTGAATGTTATTTCCGGTCTGCCAGCGACTCACTCACAAAGCCCCGAGCTGTTATCCATCATCACGGAGCATTTCCCAGTGCCGCGCCAGCGGCACGACGGTAAAAGCCACGGGCTTGGAGCCCGTGGGAAAAGGCTCCACGAAGAAGAGGGCCTTCAGGCCCGGGCAATCCACTGCGCCCAAACTTCCGGAAAGCCGGTTAACCGCACAGAATCCCCTACTCGCTACTCCCTACCGGCTACCGGCAGCCGTCTTCAGTTCAGATCGTCGCCCATCACCACCGTCACCGGGGGATGAGTCGTCAGCTGCGCGTCCATGATGAGCGCGGTCCGCACCTGGCCTGCGACGAACGCGATCGGAGTGCTCGTGAAAGGCGTGGTGATCACCCCGGTGGGCGTCACCACGATGCTGTAGGTGCCCGCCATCGCGTTCACATAGGCCTCGATCGATTGCGGAGTCACGTCGGTCAGCAGCGGCTTTGAGTCGGCGAGGGTGCCGGAGGAAGGCACCAGGTAAATGTCCACTGCGCCCGCATGAATCGCCTGCTGAAGAAAGCGAATCGAGAAATATCCCGCCGGAGGGACGATCGCCTGGTCGGTGAGCACCGTCGCGGTATAGGTCGCACCCGAATCGGTGATAAAAACGGAGTGCTGTTGGGAGACCAGAAAGTTCCCCTGCGCCGATGCAGTCGCGGTCGTGGTCCCCGTCGGATAAACATACGCCGTAGTCTCTTCCGGCGGCAGGAATGCATAGTTGGTGATGGTCGCCGCGCCGACATTGGTCGCGATGGCAGTGGCGCCCACTTTCACATCGACCGCTGGCGCGTTATACGAGGCGTCGATCACCCGCACCAGCGTCTGCGACGGAGCCATATTTTCGATCGTCTGGCATCCACTCAGCACGGCGGCAGAAACGGGCAGCAAGGCAACCAGCGCCGTTGCTCCGATGCGCATCCAGAGCCGCTTTCGAATGAATCCAGCCATACTCGAAATTCGAAGAAGTCCGCCGAAATGAAGCTCAATTCTCATCTTACTCGGGGCCAACAGAGGCCGCGCAGGGAATTAGTATGATGGTTTGTGGCACAAATGGGTCAGAAATGGAGTCAATCGGAGCGAACTTGTGTTGACGAAAGTACCCGGAGGTAAACGGAAGAGAAAATCCTGAACCCGCCGCCTCCTCTCTGCGTATACTGCCTCTGCCATGTTCTCTACCGGAAAAGTTGCCTTACCTCTCGTCCTCGCCCTCGCCGCATCCGGGCTCGCCCAAACCGCACCCGGTTCGGCTCCGCAGACCGCACCGGCGCAGGCCGCACCCGCACCTGTTCCTCCACCCGCCGCTCCAGCCGCGCCCAAAGTCGAAGACCAGGATAGCTTCACGGTGGTCGGCGTGACCGTACGCACCAACAATGCGAAGGAAGCCGGCGGCCAGGGAGCGATTCCTGGGTTATGGCAGAACGCCATCCAGAACGGCACCCTCGATCAGATCCCCAACAAGGTGAGCGATGGCTTTGTCGTCGTTTACAGCGACTACGCCAACGATAACACCGGCGACTACAACTACACCCTCGGCTATCGCGTCACTTCGGCCGATAAGGTTCCCGACGGCATGGTGGCAAGGACCGTTCGCGCCGGCAAGTACGCCAGCTTCACATCGGAGACCGGAGCTCCCCAGGAAGTGATCCCGGCTCTCTGGCAACGGATCGCACAAATGACGCCGCCGCAGTTAGGTGGTGCTCGTGCTTACCAGACCGACTTCGAGACCTATGGCGCCATCACAGACTGGGGCAACATGCAGATGACCGCCCACATTGGGTTGAAGTAAAGCTCAAAACCTCGCGTCCTGCAGAGGGGCGATCATCCTGAGCGATGCTCCTCCCTGGCACGACTCCTCTCCTCCGCCAGCTACGGCTTCTTCTTCTTTCCTGTTGCCTGTTCCCTGTTGCCTGTCGCCTGCTTTTCGACCGGCGGCAAATCGTACACCTCAATCGCGCCGTTACGCAGGATCGCGAACCTCTGCCCATCCGGCGAAAGCGCCACATTCTGCCCAGCGGTCAACACCGGCGACGCATCCTTCACCAGCACCAGCTTCCCGCTCTCCGTGTCGTAAACGCCGGCAATCTGACCGTTGATGTCCTCCGGATACAGCGCGTCGAACGTGCTGATCGGCCGGCTCACCGCTACTGACTCATACGCGAACCGGCTGCCGTTCTCCGCCGTGGCAAACCACCCCCACACGTAGCGGCTCTGCCAGCGGTCCCGCCACAGCTCCGCGCCGTCCATCGAAAACGCCGCGACCGGCCGATCGTCCCCCTCCAGAGTGCAACCCACCATCAGCGCTACCTTTTCGCTTACCGGTTCAAGCGACGGCTGGCAGGCGGACTTGATCTCACCCACGATTTTCGGATCGCCGTGAAAGGGCACATCGCGCATCACCCAGGAAGTCTGCTGCTTTCCCTCCATCGTGTCCAGAAGCCCTTCCCCGATCAGCGGCAGAGTCGAAGCGCTCTGTCCATCCGACTCCGCGATCGGCGTCTTCGATCCCAGCGGCAGGATCATCACCTTGATCGGCTGCCCCACTCTCGGAGACTGCGGCTCAGCCGCCTCCGAATGCAGCTTGATCGGATAGTTCGTTTCCACCACCAGCATCTTGCGATCCGGCGATACCTGAACCACTCTGAGGTCTGTGTTGAACGTCAGATAGGGTTCGAGCGCCAGAGTCTCGTCCGTCACGAACAGCGAATCCCTCACCCGCACCAGAAACTTCCCGTCTTTATACGGCCACAGATACTGGGAGCGATCGTGCATCCGCCACTCCGCCTGCCGCTCCGCTTTCCCCGTCCCCACATCCAGCACCACCGCCCGAATCTGCTGGTCGTCGTCGTCAGCAGGATCGCCAGGCACTCTCTGCAGCAGCCCGCTCACGTGGAACGTAAACAACAAATGGTCGTCGTCGAAGAAACCCAACGCCGCTGAAGACAGCTTATAGGTCAGATAAAACGCTCCCGGCGGTCGATATCCCAGCGGAGCAACTGGAATCCGCACCGCCGGTTCGATCGGCGGAGCTGCCGGCGGCGTCCGTTCCCCACCCAACCCCAGCGCCCACAAGACAGCCACGACCGCGACCAGTCCCGCCGGATTTTTGCCGATCCCTGCCCGAGCCATGAGGTTCCGCTTCCATTCTTCGCGCCTTGTGGCCCACAGAGCAAATCCGCGATGCAAAGACGCCGCAACTTCTGTTGTCCAGGCCAACTGATTTGACGCCGCCCCACAATGTGCGTATAAAACGGTGTCTGAAGCTTGCAATGAAGATGCTATGCGTCACTATTGCGTCTTCGAGGCAAGATTGCCTATGGCCCGCATGCAGGAAGTTCCCCCATCGTCCTCGCCTCGCCGCTCGCCCCGCTCGCCTGCCGCGAAGGCCAGTTCTCCTTCGGGCGAAAGCCCGCGCCTCCTTCAGGACTATCAGAGCGCCATTCAGCTGATGCAGCAGGGCAAGTTTGAGAAGGCGCGCGTCCTGTTCGAGAAGCTCTCCCGCGAGGCGCCGCCGGAAATCCTCGAGCGCTCCCGCGTCTACCTCACCGTCTGCGAGCGCAACTGCGCCGACTCCTCCCTCACCTTCAATACCTCCGAGGAGCAGTACGACTATGCCGTCTCCCTGCTCAACACCGGCTCCTACGAGGAGGCGCGCGACCAGTTCGATTCGATCCTCACCTCGTCTCCGGAGGCCGATTTTGCCCATTACGGCATGGCCCTGCTCAGCAGCATGACCGGTCAGGCGGAGGACGCCCTCGACCATCTCTCCCGCGCCATCCAGCTCAATCCAGCGAACCGGATCCAGGCGCGCAGCGACCCGGATTTTATCGATATGGCCGACGACCCCCGCTTCACCGAGCTCCTCTACCCGGAAATGGGCTGACCTCGTCTCGCGGAGGCGCGCGCCGGTGGTTGAGCGAAGCTCTGATAAAGCCGCTGACTTGAATGGGTGCGCGGCCCTTGAAGCTTGCAGAGAACCCAACCCACAAAAGCCCACCCACTCCAAAAACCCAGCGAAGGCCAGGTTCACCCCACAGCAAGCAACAAACTCCCTGCGACCTCGAAGCCTTAGCCAGAGCTCCCCCGGACCCCTGGGTTAGACTCATAGCTGGAAGCGCATTCCCAATTTGGTAACCTCTAAAACCGCGAACTCCATCCCTCCCGCGGGCCTGCGAGTCGTCGCCATTGGTGGCGGAACCGGCCTCTCAACCCTCCTGCGCGGCCTCAAGCAGCGAGTCTCACACGCTTCGGCTCTGCGCGCCGACCCACCCGCGGCGCCCCTCATCGCCGACCTCACCGCGGTCGTCACCGTCACCGACGACGGCGGCTCCAGCGGCCGTCTCCGCCGCGACTTCAACATGCTCCCCCCCGGCGACCTGCGCAACTGCATGGTTGCGCTCTCCGAAGACGAGCGCCTCATCTCCCGCCTCTTCCGTCACCGCTTCCGCAACGGAGGCGACCTCGAAGGCCACAACTTCGGCAACCTCTTCATCGCCGCCCTCACCGAGATGACCGGCGACTTCGCCCAGGCCATCCGCCTCTCCGCCGAAATCCTCGCCACCCGCGGACACATCTTCCCCGCAACAGCGGCCAACGTCACCGTCGTCGCCCGCATGGAAGACGGCTCCGTCGTCCGCGGCGAGACTCAGATCACCGCCAGCCGCCAGCGCATCGTCGAGCTCACCCTCGACCCGCCCCATCCGCCCCCGCCGCCCGAAACCCTCGCCGCCATTGCCGCCGCCGACCTCATCACCATCGGCCCCGGCTCGCTCTACACCAGCATCGTCACCAATCTTCTCGTCGACGGCATCCCCGAAGCCCTCGGCGCCGCCCAGGCCACGCGCGTCTTCATCTGCAATCTCATGACCCAGGCCAATGAGAGTCTGCACCTCACCGCCTCGCAGCATATCGAGCGCATCTACGAGCACGCCGGCCGCCCCATTTTCGACTACGCGCTGGTCAATACCGCCCCCGTCTCGCGCGAACTCCGCGAGCGCTATGCCGCCGAAGGCGCCGAAGCCACCATCGCCGACGTCGACATGATCGAATCCGTCGGCATCCAGTGCATTACCGGCAACTTCGCCGACGAGGGCAACGTGCTGCGCCACGCCGCCGACCGCGTCACGGATGCGCTGCTGGCGCTGCCGGTCCGAGCTGCAGCCGTCGGCGCGCGCTAAGTTGCCGGCCAAGTGGTTCCCACGCGGCACGCCATTGAGGAATCCGTAGACCTCGCGCATGAGATTTTCGACCGGGTATTCCGCAAGGTGCCAGATCGGATCGAAGCGAAGTGATGGCTGCTTTATCGTTGCGATCATCAGTGGTACCCGCAACAGTGGGCGACAGTGAGGAAAGCCTACATGATTGACACCCTCCGAAGCGCCCTGAAGATCGGCGTTCAGCGCACAGCGTACACGAATCGTCGTTCGCGGCCAGAGCGTGGCCAGGACCCTCAGGCGTCTATGGAGCTTCCCACGTCAGCGCATAAATCTCCGTGCCGCCTCCAGTATCGTGCAGCACCAGCACGTCGTTCTGCGGAGTCAGCGCAAACCATCCGTCCATCAGACCGGTTCCACGAAAGTCTTTGAGGCTGACAACCCGTTTCGGCTCGCCTCCCGTGACCGCAACGCGGAAGACACCGACATCATGGTCAATGCGGGCAAAGTAGACGTACCGGCTGTCGGAGGACCATTGCGGCCATGTGATGGAACTTCCCCGGGCCAGCTCGGTCCAGGCCTGCGTTCGCAAATTGAATACCAACAGTTTTTGAATATCGTTGGAAAGCGCGACAATCCAGCGTCCATCGGGTGACATCCGGCTGGTGTTGAAGCCGCGCGATCCTGCCACGGTTGCAATCGTTCCTTTCTGCAGGTTCAGGATCTGGATCGTGCCGGTCTCTCCGCCGGCGCCCTTGAAGACGAGGAAATTGCCATCCGGCGACCAGGTGGGGTCCGCTCCTTCTCCGATGGGATCGATGCGCCGGGGCTCGCCTCCGTCCGCGGAGACTCTATAGCTGTGCCAGCTTTGTCCGGCATACATGCCAATGAAGGCAATTTGATTGCCGTCGGGAGACCAGGCGGGTGTCGCGGCGAACAGCGGCTGGGAGCTCAGGCGCAGGGGCTCGCTGCCATCAATGCGGCTGCGCCACAGTTCACCCATCGGAAAGGTCACATAGGCGATCCAGTTGCCGTCGCGGGAGAAAGTGACGCCTTCGGCCGAGAGTCCGGAGAGCCACGGAGAGAAGGTCTTGGCGTGCGCATCGTAGCGCATCAGCTCGCCGTGCTTGAGAGAACTGAGCGCGAAGATGGTTTTGCCGTCGGGGCTAAGGGTGTGGACGAAGTATCGGATCGGCCCGGTGGTGAGGCTGGTGGGCAGCGGCGAAGCCCGATGGAAGAAACTCGCCTTTTCCCGAACCGCCCAAAGGTTCGCTGCGGGCGAGGGAGAAAACGACTCTCTCTCGTTCCAGGCGCTGAAAACATAATAAGTGTCGTCCGAAGTCCAGTCTCCGAAAGCCTGCATCGGCCGTTCGGTTGAGACCGGGAAGACGGGGTGGGGGTTGGTGCCGTCGGCACTGATTTCCCATAGGCGGCCCTGGTCGGTATCCATCTCGAACAGATCGAAACGGAGGCGCCGGCTATCCGACGACCATGTGGGACGCCACGCCCACAATCTGTGATTGGCCGATGGCGGCAGCAGGACCCGTGGATCGCTGCCGTCAGCGTTGGCTACATAGACGCCCCCGCCATTCGTATAGGCGAGCCTGGTTCCGTCCGGCGACCAGTTCGCGTCGTGGGCAGCGATAGTGCCCAGGCGGCGCGGAGTACCTCCGATCACAGGCACTCGCCACAGCGGCTTTTCCTCGAACAGGCTGGACGTCTCAGCCACCAGCAGGTCATTCTTGTCCGGGGAAATGCCGAAAAGGCCCGCCTGCACAAAGGGCATTTTCAGGGGCACGGCCTGACCGCCCGTGATCGGCACTGCGGCGATGGTCTCTCGCCCGTTCAGTGTTTCCGTGAAAAAGACACGCTGGCCGTCGGTGGCCAGCGGACCCCATTTGGGTATGCCATCGGTGGTCAGCTGCCGCCCGCCCGTAATGCGAGGCTTGGGATACCAGGGACGAGATTCCCATGCCAGGACCAGCGATCCGGCCAGGAGCACAGCCAGTGCCGCAAGCGCCCACCAGCGCCGCGAAACCTTCCGAACGCGAACCGGGACGACCGCGGAGGGCGGCTCATCCTTCGCTACACTCGCCTCAAGCTCAACAGATGTTCTGTTTGTCGGAGGCCGCGCAAAGCCGTTCGTCTGGGCTGCATCGGCCAGAGCTGGCTCGTTCAATTCCACCGTGCCGATGAACCGATAACCCAGCCGAGGCAGAGTCTCGATATAGGTGGGTGACTCCGACGAGTCGTTCAGCGCCTCGCGGATTCGCTTGATGGCGTTATTCAATCCCTGGTCGAAGTCGACAAAGGTGTCGGCTGGCCAAAGGGCCTGGTGGAACTTCTGACGCGTGACCAATGCGCCGTGACGCTCCAGCAGAAGGCGCAGCACCTCAAAGGCCTGTGGAGGCAACCGAACCCGAACGCCATGCCTGAAGAGTTCCCGCGTGGCGGGCCGAACCTCGTAGGGTCCGAAGCGAACCGCACCGGATTGGGCTTCCATGTTGTGCACAGTTGAAGGGGTTTGGGACCGGAAGTATACCATTCGCCGCTAACGGAACGGGGTTCGTTGTCGCGACGCTAATGCAAGCGCCGTATCTTCAGCAGGTTGCCTGCTTAGGGAAAAAACAGGCGGAACTCATGGAACGAAGATTGTCCGGCTGCCGGTGGATCGAGCAGATTCTCAGGGTCCGGTCTCAGTTCCATTCGCGTTGGGAAGAAGTAGCGGTGATGCTCCAGGGCCGGCGACATTGCCAGTTGTGTGGAGGAATGAATGAACGCACCTGTAAGAAAACTGACGTTAACGATGGCGGCGCTCGCTCTCGGAGCTCTCTGGGTTCCGATGGCGTCCGCTGTTTGTGCCAACTCTTTCCTGAAGGCTCACGTCGCGAAGCAGGCGTGGGATGGGCAGGCTGGGGCCGCGATCCCGACTTTCCGTCCGGCTGAGCCTGGGGTAGGTCCGGAGTACGGCCCGACCATGGTTGGCCTGTGGCATATAACCTTCATCGCCGAGGGCAACACCGCTGCCGGTCTTCCTCCTGATGGGACAGTGGTGGACAGCGGCCTCACCGAGTGGCACAGCGACGGCACCGAGGTGACCCTGGATTCGCGTCCGCCTCAAACGGGCGACGTTTGCCTTGGCGTGTGGAAACAGGTTGGCGACAGGCGCTACCTGTTAAACCATTTCGGCATCGCCTTCGATCCAGCCACGGATCCCAATACACCTCTGGGTTACGCCCATATTCCCCAGGACATCACGATCAGCCGCGACGGCAAGAGCTTCACCGGCACGTTCACCATCGATCAGTACGACGCCAGCGGAAACCTGCTGGTCGAAATCAAGGGCAATCTGATGGGCACCCGTGTGACGCTGTCGACGACAGTGGGCGATCTGCTGGGCAGCTAGGCAGGTGAACTCTGTGCAGGTGAGGTTGGTTGCAATGCTGAAGGCACGGGCGTCTGCTCCTCCGCCCGTGCCCATGCACCGCTCGTGAGGGTCGGACACAGCCCCTCCGGAACCGACGCCAATGCACCGCCCTACCCACCAGGGTGCGTGCCCTCAACCCACCGCCTCCTCCCTGAAGTCGTCCATCTCGTCCATCTCGCGCTCAAGGTCCTCCTCTGGCGACAGCAATCCCAGCGCCTGCCGCTCGAACAGCCGCCGATAAATGCCGCCCGTCCTGCGCACCAGCTCGTCGTGCCGTCCTTCTTCCACCACTTCGCCGCTGTCGAAGACGAGGATCCGGTCCAGCATCCGCACCGTCGACAAGCGGTGAGCGATCACAATAGCCGTCCTTCCGGAGATCAGCCGCTGCATCGCCTCCTGGATCAACGCCTCCGACTCGGAGTCGAGGCTCGAAGTAGCCTCGTCCAACACCAGCACCGGCGTATTCGCGAGGAAGGCACGCGCCAGCGCAACCCTCTGACGCTCGCCGCCGGAGAGTTTCACGCCGCGCTCGCCCACCAGCGTCGCGTAACCCTTCGCCTGCCGCTCGATGAAGTGGTGCGCGTTGGCCAGCCGCGCCGCATCCTCGATCTCCCGCTGTGTCGCCCCAGGCTTGCCATAAGCAATGTTCTCTGCCAGCGACCGATGAAACAGGATCGGGTCCTGAGGCACCAGCGCCAGTTGCGCGCGCAACGAGTCCTGCGTGACCTGCGCAATGTCCTGCCCATCGACCACGATTCTTCCGTCGGAAACGTCGTAGAGACGGTGCAGCAGCTTCACGAACGTGGTCTTGCCCGAGCCGGAATGGCCCACCAGTCCCACCCTCTCCCCAGGCTCGATGCGAATCGAAAAGTCGCGGAACAGCGGCTCGGTCTGCATCCCGTAGCGGAAGGTCACGTGGTCGAAGACAATCTCGCCTGCCGTCACCCGAATCGGCTTTGCCCCGGCGCGATCCGCGACGCCGAGCGGCAGCGCCTCGAACCCAACCATGTCCTCCATCTCGTTCACGCCGCGCTGCAGGTTCGCGATGTGCTGCCCCGTGTCGCGCAGATAACCGTGCACGATGAAGTAGCTGGTCAGCACAAACGTCACGTCGCCAGGCGTCGCTTTGCCACGCCACCACAGCCAAACGGCACAGCCCACCACCAGCGTCCGCAGCGCCAGCAGCGAGATCATCTGCGCGGCGCCGCTGTAGGTAGCGAACAGCCAGGTCCGTCGGGTGCGCCACCCCCATTTCCGCAACACCTTCGCCAGACGAGCATCTTCCCGTCCCTCGGCCCCGAAGGACTTCACTGCCGTGTTGCAGGTGATAGCATCCGCCAGCGCGCCGCCCATGCGCGTATCCTGCGCGTTCGAGAGCCGCGCCGCCGGTGCGATCCATCCCAGCGACAGCGCCACCGAAATCGCCACATACACCAGCGCGCCCACGCCCACCAGCACACCCATGGCCGGCCAACGCAGTCCCAGAATCAGCGGACAACCGGCCAGCACCAACAGGGCCGGCAGGAGCGCCAGCAGCAGCGTGTCATCCAGCATGTCCACGGCCCATATTCCGCGGGTGATACGCCGCACGATCGATCCCGCGAAGTTGTTCGCGTGCCAGTCTGTCGAAAAGCGCTGCACGCGCCAGAAGGCCTCGCTCGCCATGCGCATCATCAGCCGCACGGTCAGGCGCACGATGCCGAGGAAGGCAAGATACCGCCCCAGGGCCAGCACCGTGCCCAGTCCCGCCATCGCGGCGATCGCAGTTACAGCCGCGCGCAGAGCCTCCGCCCTTCCCGTGCCGCCGCGCGCCACCGCGTCCACAAGGTGGCCCGAGTAAACCGGCAGCAGCAGATCGGCCCCGGTCGCCATCGCCATGCCCACGGCCACTCCCGTTGCACACCACGCCTCGCGTCGCCAGTGGTGAAACAGAAACGCCAGCACCTCGCGCACAACATTGCGGTTGCCAGAGTTCCGGCCCAGAGAATTTTGCTCAACAATGTCGCTCATAAAGTCCTCAACGGTGCGCCAGGGAGGGAATTCCCGCTGGCGTCCCTCAGCTGACAAACAATTTCGTTTGGAAAAGAAACGACCCGCCGCTGGACGATAGTTCCTCGCCGGAGGAGCACGCCCTGCAGCCTGCGCGTCAGATTCGGATGACCGGACTACCTAATGGAGGAAGCTGACGGGAAAAGCACCAGGCCGCTGCGTTTTGGGATCGCGGGGCGATGTCTGAATCTTCATGGGCGCCTTCCTCTCGTCAAAAGATGTTCCAGCTTACCACGGAATGAATGCCTTTGACGACAGAAAGGCGTGCCCGCAATTACGCCTGGCTGCCAGTTACATCCATCGCATTGCCCAATCGAGAAAATACGGCCAGTTCGGCCCGGGCGTGTGACCCTCACTGTGTTGGCGAAAGGCGAGCGCGCCGCTGGTGAGTCCGGTTTGGACAGGTGGGAACTGTGTCGTGCCCAACCCCTGCACTCCGAGCAATCGATACACAGGATCGGCGCCAACGGCGGCGAGGAACATTCCCTTCGCGTCGACCCAGCCATCGCCATTGGTCGCGCCGCCGCCGATGAAAACAGGGCGCGGCGCGCAGAGGGCGATCAGTTGGTTCGCGTCGATGGGCAGGTCGCCGGTTTTGAGCGGACCGGCATACTTGAGAAAATTGCCGCCCATCCAGTGATACTCGTTCGTGGCGGCGATGTTCTCCACCTGTTCACCGAAGATATGCCGGTATAACTTCGCTCCGCTTTCGCCGGAAGAGCTGATGTAACCAATGGCAAATCGTGGGTCGTAAGCCATCGTCACCAGAGACGCTTTGCCGTATCGCGAGTGACCGGTAATGCCGACGTGCTTCGCATCGACGGCTTTGTCGGTTTCGAAGTAGTCCAGAGCGCGGCTCGCACCCCACGCCCATGCACGCAGCGCACCCCAGTCATCGAGCGAACGCGGCTGGCCCTTATTGACCAGACCTATGATGCCCTCAGTAAGTCCAGCTCCATTGTCCGCCTGCACGCTGGTGGGAATGTAACTCGCATAACCCCACCCTTTCGCGAGCACCTGCTGTTGCCACGCTGGCCCCGCCGGCTTTGGCATGTTCGGGAAACGCTTCGCCATCTGCGCCATGAACTCGGGCGAAAAGTCGAGTTCCATGATGACCGGAACCGGGCCCGAAGCGTTCACAGGCGTGGAGAGGGTGACATCGATATCGACCTTGATCGCCGGGCAGGCTGAGTTATCGACATGCCCGAGCAGCTTCTTTGTGACGACCGGAATGTCGCCATTCTTTTCGTTCGCAGTGCTCACGACTTCCCATTGCACGGCGGGAATGCCTTTTGGCGCCCGGCCCAGGATGTCCTCATCGAATGCCTCAACGATCTGCGGGCGTCGCTGCTTCCACCACATCTTCGCCGAGGTCACGCGTTTCCCGTTGTTCAGGATCAGCGGGTCAGGCACCTTCGAAAACGGACCCGCCTTGTCTTCGTCGTAGTTCGTGGCGTTCGGTGCCCCGGCGGCGCCGGAGGGTCCCGGGCGGAGCGACTGGATGTGCAGCAGGTCCATCATGCGTTGGTGATCCTGCTCCGCCGTCAGGTGGACAGGCGTGCACTGGGCATGGCTGGAGGAGAGCGCAAGTGCGGAGGCAAAGCCCAGGAGCAAGGTCAGAGAGCAGCGCATGAGGTACCCCGAAACAATATATTCCCGGTTGATACCCCTGGGTTGCAGATGTTGCAGCCGAGTTTGCGTGTGGGGTCGAGGCGCATCCTGCGCAGATAAAATAAGATCACGATGCCCCGCGCCGCCGATTCTCCAACCCCATTGAATGATGACCTGCTCGCCGCTGTGGGGCTCACGTCGGCGCATCGCGTGTCCGGGGGAGGAACGCGGGATCACGAGGCGAGGCCAGAGTCTTCTGCCGGGCCGGTTCCTCAACCATCCAGGCGCGTCGTCAAATCACGCATTGAGATTGTCCGGGTCCCTGCGTGGGACGGGTTGCCGTGGCTGGTGCACGGCTTCAGCACACGCACCGGCGGCGCCACTTCCGCGTACCGCCCGGCGCAGCGCAACGGCGAACTGAATCTCGGTTTCACAGCCTCTGACACCCCCGAAAATGTCCTCGAGAATCGACGGCGATTCCTCGAGGCTCTGGGCGCCCCGCCGTCTATGCGGCTAGTCACGCTGAAGCAGATTCACTCCACCAGCGTGAGGCGCATCGCTCGGCCAAGTCGACACGACGCATCGGAAGCGCAACCGTGCAAGGGCGATGGCCTCATGACCAACACGCCAGGAGTCCTGCTGGGCATTCAAACCGCGGACTGCATCCCCGTCCTGATCTGCGACGTGAAGAAGAAAGCGGTCGCGGCATTCCACGCAGGATGGCGGGGCACGGTGAGGCGGATCGTCGAGAACGGCGTGGGAAAAATGAGATTGCAGTTGCGCAGCCGCCCCGAAGATTTGATCGCGGCTATCGGTCCCGGCATCGGCGGCTGCTGTTACGCGGTGGGCGAGGAGGTGCGGAGCGAGTTCGGGTCGCAGTTCGCGTATGCGGGGGAACTATTTCGCGAGGTCTCGGACTCTGACCCCATCCGTGAAAAATACCCGATGCTGTTTCTCACCCAGCGCCCGCCCGGGCACAGCAATATCGGGCCTTCACTGCACCTCGACCTGATGGAAGCCAACCGCCGGCAGCTGCTGGACGCAGGCCTGCGGCCGGACGCGATTACCGTCATCGGCGACTGCACACAATGCCAGAACAACCGCTATTTCTCCTACCGGGCCGAAAACGGATTTACCGGTCGGATGCTGTCAGTGGCGGGCATCCGGGATGATAGCCGTTAATTCCTGGCGCCTCTTCTCGAAGCTATCGATTCTTAAGCGCCAAGCCCCCTCGCGTGGCGGACACTCAGCACCGGCGATTTCGCCTGAGAGATGATGTTGTACACCGTGTCATCGCCGCGAATCGGCCAGAACGCGACGTCGCTGTTGACCCCCAGCACAATCAGGTCGGCGCTGAGCTCGGCCGCCACATTCAGCGTCTCTTCGACAACGTCGCCGATCTCCACCTGCACCGTCACCTGGCTCCAGAGCGGTGCTTCCTCGGGGACCAGGCGCCGCAGCTCCGCTGTCGTCCATTCCACAACGCGATCCGCGTCCGGCTGGCCGTGTGTGGTACGCGGCAGTACGTGCAGCAGCGTAATGTCAGCCCGGTAAAATTGCGCCATTTCGATGGCCATGCGAGCACTCTGCTCGAATCCTGCGCACAGCGAGACGGGATGGAGGATTTTGCGAGGCGCGCCGAAAGAAGAAGCCTCATGCGCGTGCGGACCGATGGTGCACACCGGGACTTCGGCGGAGCGAAGAATCTCGTGGGCCACGGAGCCGAGCAGAAGCTTCTTCAGATGACGGCGGCCATGGGTTCCGGCAATGAGCCGTCCGGCATGAGTCTCGCGCGCCAGGGCCGTGAGTTGTTCGCGCGGGTTTCCTTCCATGACGATGACATCGCAGGGAATGCCGCTGGCCTGCGCCTGGGCCGCGACCCGGTTCAGTGCTTGTTCCGCCTCCTGCTTCATTTCCGCTACATCGAGGTAGGGAATGGCGCTGGCGTCCAGGGGAATCGCCTGGCCCGGCGGAATCACATGAACCAAAGTCAGGGCGCTGCCGCACGCGCGGGCCTGTGCCACGGCATGGGGAATCAGATAATCGGTGTCGCCCAGATCGGTCGCCACCAGGATCTTGTCGGGAACCACAAAGGCGCGCTTGCTGGAAACGGTTGCCTCGAGGGTTTTCATGGTGAAAACCTCCTGCCGGAGAGTCTCCCGCTGCTGTGGAACCCGGTCTGTGACTTCAGGCACATGCGCCTGTGACGGCGATCACGAGAAAAACGGCCCCCTTTGGTGCTTAATGTCTCAAGCGGAGCGCAAACAGCAATTCGCCTCCTGTGATGGCAGTCACATACAAACGTTTTTCCCCAAAGCTACGGTCTGTCTGCATTTCCCCGGATTCCACCAAAGCAGGCAGGAGAGCACGAATGGCCACTGACGAATCGGTTCTGGAAACGTGCGAACGGCGCGGCATCTCGCGCAGGCGGTTTATGGAGTTCTGCGGCACCATGGCGGCCACGCTCGCCCTGCCCACCTCTTACGCGCAGAACATCGCAGCGGCCCTCGGCCAGAAGCGCAAGCCGGTTCTGGTTTGGCTCGAGTTTCAGGACTGCGCCGGCAATACGGAATCGATGCTGCGCTCGCCCCACCCCACCATTGAAGACATCGTTCTTGAAACGCTTTCGCTCGAATACCACGAAACCATCATGGCCGGTTACGGCAAGCACGCCGAAGCAGCTCTGCAAAGAGTGGTGAAAGAGGAGAAAGGTAAATACCTGGTCATCGTGGAAGGCGCGGTTCCGACCGCGGACGACGGCGTCTACTGCACTATCGGCGGACGCACAGCCCTCGACATTGCGCGCGAAATTTGCGGCAGCGCAGCGGCGACCATCGCAGTGGGCGCATGCGCATGGGATGGCGGCCTGGTGCGGTCGAATCCCAATCCCACCGGCGCGGTCGGCCTGCATGAAGCTGTGCCCGGCATTAAGGTCGTCAACCTTCCAGGCTGCCCCCAGAACTCCGTCAACACCGCTGCCGTGCTGGTGCACTACCTCACGTTCGGCGTACTGCCCGCGCTCGATGGCGAAGGCCGCCCGCTCTTCGCCTACGGACAGCTCATTCACGATCAGTGCGAGCGCCGCGCCCACTACGACGCCGGACGTTACGTGCAGGCCTGGGGCGATGAAGGCCATCGCAAGGGCTGGTGCCTTTTCAAAATGGGCTGCAAAGGACCCGAGGCGAATTACAACTGTCCGACGGTGCGCTGGAATAACTCCACCAGCTGGCCCGTCAAGTCCGGGCATGGCTGCATTGCGTGCGCGTCATCGCGCTTCTGGGATACGAAATCGCCTTTCTACGAGAGGCTGCCGCATCCGGCCGGCTTCGGCGTCGATGTCACCGCCGGCGAAATTGGCTGGACCGTTGTCGCCGGAGTCGCCGCAGCCACAGCGGCGCACGCCGTCGGGCACGTCGTTCGGGATCACTTCCATCCGGGGGATGACGACGTTTCACCCCACGAAGAAGACAAAGACGTAAAGACCACGACGGAGGTGCACTGAAATGGCACGCGTCGTCATTGATCCCGTAACCCGCATTGAAGGCCACCTTCGCATTGAGGCCGAAGTTAACGGAGGCCGCGTCACCGACGCCTGGAGCTCCGGCACCATGTTCCGCGGCATCGAGCTGATCCTGCGCGGACGCGATCCGCGCGAGGCGTGGATCTGGGCGCAGCGCATCTGCGGCGTTTGCACCACGGTGCATGCGCTGGCCTCGGTGCGCGCGGTCGAAAATGCTCTCGGCATCGATATTCCTGACAACGCGCGGCTCGTCCGCAATATTATCGCCGGCGCGCAGAACGTTCAGGATCACGTTGTTCACTTCTACCATCTTCATGCGCTCGACTGGGTCGATGTGACCTTAGCCTTGAAGGCCGATCCGGCAAAGACTTCGCAGCTTGCGCAGTCCATCTCGGAGTGGCCGAAGTCGAGCACTGTCTACTTTAAGGGTGTCCAGGACCGCGTCAAGGCGCTGGTTGCCAGCCGGCAGTTGAGCCTCTTTAGCAGCGGTGACTGGGGACACCCTGCTTACCAACTGCCGCCGGAAGCGAACCTGCTCGCTGTCGCGCATTACATCGAAG
>Ga0181520_10004794_pt1 | contig 22238 bp, 15 predicted proteins | sample PEATcosm2014_Bin_29_FD_132451 | JGI IMG/M metagenome (GOLD analysis project Ga0181520, IMG submission 132451) | Peatland microbial communities from MTU Mesocosm Facility, Houghton, MI, USA - PEATcosm2014_Bin02_30_metaG | ecosystem: Environmental > Terrestrial > Soil > Wetlands > Peat | place...
CAAGGGGCTGGCCGCCAAACGCCAAATCAAATCTGTCACGGATGCGGACATCGAGCGCGCGCTGAGACTGCTGGCGGAACAGCACATGAAGTTTGAAACCGTTGCGCGTGAATTGAAGCGTGGTGACATCGCGGTGGTGAATTACACCGGCGCATGCGACGGCAAGCCCATCATCGAAACCGCGCCGACAGCGAAGGGTTTGACTGAACAGAAAACTTTTTGGGTGGACGCCGCGCCGAACACGTTCATCCCCGGGTTTGCCGAACAACTTGTCGGCGCGAAGGCGGGCGACAAGCGTACGGTCAATGTGGATTTTCCCGCCGACTTCGTGACGAAGGAGCTTGCGGGCAAAAAGGGCGTTTTCGAAGTTGAAATCGTCGAGGTGAAGGAAAAGGTCCCACCGGCGTTTGACGACGCGTTCGCCAAAAAATACGACGCGGAGAATCTGGAGAAGCTCCGCGAGGGTGTCCGCCGCGATCTGGAGAATGAGTTGAAGTATTCGCAGGCGCGGGCGATTCGCGGGCAGATTGTGCGCGGCCTGCTCGACCGAGTGATGTTTGACCTGCCGGAATCGTCGGTCGCGCACGAAACGCGTAACGTGGTTTATGATCTGGTGCGGGAAAATTCCCAGCGCGGTGTGAACCGCGAGACGATTGAGAAACAGAAGGATGAAATCTACACTGCTGCGACGCACAACGCCAAGGAACGCGTGAAGCTGGCGTTTTTAATCCAGCGCATCGCCGAACAGGAAAAAATCTCCGTGTCACAGGAGGAAGTCGTGAAACACGCGCAGTCGCTGGCGGCGATGTATCGGATTCCGTTCGATCAATTTCTCAAGGATTTGCGTAAGCGCAACGGCGTGAACGAACTTTACGACCAGATTGCCCATGAAAAGGTCCTGGCATTTCTGGAACAGAACGCGAATATCGAAGACGTTCCAGCAGGAACATGAAGCAAAATAGCCGCGAAAGGATGCGAAGAAGCGGATTTTTCATTTCGCGTTCAATTATAGTAATTAACCATTCGGTTACCTCGGCGCGTTTCGCAGCGTCTTGGATTTGACGAAATCACGCAAAAGCCGCAGAATCGCACGATATGAAATTTTTTGGCGCCGCCTTGGTTTTCTTAGCAACCGTTTTGAGTGCATCCGCCCAACCGGACACGAATGCGATGCGCACGATGTCGCTGCCGGACTGCATTCAGGAGGCGCTGTCGCACAACCTCGACGTGCAGATTCAGCGCTACAATCCGCAAATCTCGCTTTACAATTTGAATGAGGCTTACAGCGGTTATGATCCGACGTTCACCGCCTCCGGTCAGCATAATTACGATGTGAGTGGCAGTGTTTTTCAAAACGGGTTTGAATTGCCCGGTTCCATCTCCGACGAGAACAGTTTTAAATCTGGCATAGGCGGCACATTGCCGATGGGGTTACAGTATGATTTTACCGGCACCGTTAATCAGCAATATGGCACGGACAACCCTGGGACGACCAACGTCTCAACTTTTAAGAGTTCTTCTGGTTCAATTCAGGTTCAGCTCACTCAACCGCTGCTGAAAAATTTCTGGATAGATACCACGCGCCTGAACATTCGCGTCGCCAAAAACCGGTTGCAATATTCCGAACAAGGCCTGCGCCAGCAAATCATTACCAGTGTGACTGCTATTGCGAACGCTTATTATGAACTCATCTTCGCGCAGACCAACGTGCAGGTGCAGCGGGAGGCTCTGCAACTGTCCCAGACGCAGCTTGATCAGGACAACCAGCGTGTGCAAATCGGCACGCTCGCCATTTTAAGCGTGCAGCAGGACGAGTCGCAGGTGGCCCAGAACAAGGCCAATCTGATCGCCGCGCAATACACGCTGGCCACGGATCAAAACACCCTGAAGAACCTGCTTTGCGACACGAATTATTCCCGGTGGCATGATGTGGATATCCAGCCATCCGGGACGCTCACCGCGCCGCCGCAATCGTTCGACTTGCAGGACAGTTGGAACAAGGGCATGACCAAACGGCCCGATTTGCTACAGGTGAAACTGAACGTGGAGCAGCAGGGCATCCAGTTGAAGTATTATCACAACCAGCTTTTTCCTGAACTCGATCTGATTGGCACCTACGGTTTCAACGGTGCGGGCATGCAATATAGTGACACGTTTGGGCAATACAATGATGGCAACAGGCCGTTTTACACTTACGGCGCGCAGCTTTCCGTTCCGCTTGGCAACGTCGGCCCGCGCAACCAATACAAGGCCACCAAGGCGACGTTGCAGCAGATCGTGCTGCAACTCAAACAGCTTGAACAAAATGTCATGGTGGAAATTGACAATGCTGTAAAACAGGCCGAATCCAATTACGAGAGCGTCGAAGCCACGAAACAGGCGCGCATTTACGCCGAGGCTGCGCTGGATGCCGAGGAGAAAACTTATGCCGTCGGCAAGGCCACCACTTTTGAAGTGCTGACATATCAAAACAACTTGACCACAGCCCGTTCGCAGGAAATCCGCGCGCTGGCCAATTACGACGAGGCGCTCGCCAATCTAGCCGCGCAGGAAGGCACCACGCTCGAACGCAACAACATAGACATCGAAGCGAAGTAAGATTCCGCCTCGATTTCCGTTCTCGTCCTCGATTGTTTACGGAGATTTTGCGGACGAGAAAAAAATTCCCTACCAAAAATTCCACGCGCCTTTCCACACAATCCACGCGCCGAGCAGAAAATTGGTGATGGCGTGCGCCGTCATGGCGTCGCCCAGTCGGTTTTTTCGCAGCACCAGCCATTGAAAGGCCGCGCCGCATAAAATTCCGGCGAGCCATTCGTTGTGTGAGAAGCCGAAGACGGCGACGGTGGCAAAAAACGGCAGCGGCAAAAACTGGTCCAGCCGCACGGACAAAAATTTTTGCCGCGCGATGTAGCGATACAGAAACGAGCGGTAAAAAACTTCCTCCAGCGGTGGAACGACAAACGTCATTCCTAAAATGTGAACTATCATGAAAAACCACGCTGCCGCGGAATTTACTCCAAATTGAACCTGCGGATTCCAAGCCATTTGGTCAGTTGTCCCGAAAAATTTTGACCATCCTAATTTTGCGATTAACGCATTAAATTTCGGATAAAACGGATCAAGCCCGACCCAGATTGCAAAAATTACGGCGCCGACAGCGACGGCCTCCCAACTGAATGCCCAGCGCATTTCAGAAACGAACGGTCGCATTTCCCAAGCCAGCCACACACCGACGAACGTTTTGGCTAGATAAAACCAGCAGGCCGACGTCGCGCCGAATTTTCCCTGGCAAAACGTCAGCGCAAGGAAAACGAGGAATGGCGCGACGCGGGCGGTCGCGGGCTTGGTGAAGAATTTTTCCAGAAGACGCACGCGAAAAGGTGGCTGGTCTTACTCGCCGATTTCCAGCGTCTTCTGCGAGCCGTCCTGCCGCTGGAAGACGACGCTGTCCTTCAGAATTTCTTTAACCTGCAAATCGCCCACGCGGTCGCCGACATTCACTGCCAAGCCGTTCACAATTGCCAGCGGGCGGGCGGCGTTGAAAATGATGCCCTGAACCTTGGGTTGTTGCTCCGCAGCACCGGTCACCGTCGGCGGATTTGTGTTTGTGGCCGACAGCGGCGGGGCATTGGTCACGGGCGAGGGCGCGGCTTCAACATGCGGCGGCGTGGAAATCTCCGGCATCTTTGCGGGCGCGGTCGGCGTAGACTTGTGTCCAAACAAAACCGGGCCGAGGAAAAGACACGCGGCGGCGAGAACCAAAATGGCCGCCGCCCCTAGAATCCAGCCGGTGCCGCCGCGCGCGGGAGATTCGACGGGTGGCAACGGCGGCGCGCCGGACGGCGGATTGTTCTGCTGCGTTTCCCGGGCGCGCTTGAGCGCATCGTTGATCAGGCTCATGCGTGGATTTCCCCCTCCAGTTCGCGGACGGCGCGGCCCACCATGCGATGGATGATGCGGTCGCTGTGTTCGACATAACCGGCGAGCAGCGCCTTGTCGCAGACTGCGTTGACAAGTCGCGGAATGCCCCGGCTATAAAAGAAAACCCGCCACAATGCGGGCTGGGTGAAATACGGCACCCCCCTCGCGCCGGCCAGTTCCAGCCGGTGCTGGACGTATTGGGTCACCTCGAAGCGCGTGAGCGGCTTGAGATGATAACGCACCGTGATGCGCTGGCGGAGCTGCCGCAGACGCGGGCTGTTCAGACGGTCGCGCAACTCTGGCTGGCCGAGCAGGACGATCTGCAGCAGCTTGCGATCGTCGGTCTCAATGTTGGAGAGCAGGCGGACCTGTTCGAGCAGTTCTTCGGTCAGATTTTGCGCCTCGTCAATGATGAGAACGGAGTCCCGGCCTTGCTCAACCTGTTTCAACAGAAATCCGCTGATGGCCGCGACGGCGTCCAAGCGGTCGCGGTTGCCGGCTTCGAGGCCGAATTCCGTCGCGATGGCTTTCATCAATTCATTCGCGTTCAGGACCGGATTCAATATGACCGCTGTGGAAAAACGACCGTCGAGCTGCTCCAGCATGGCGCGGCACAACGTCGTCTTGCCCGCGCCCACCTCGCCGGTAAGCTGCACGAAGCCCTTGCGCTCGCGGATGCCGTAAAGCAGATGATTCAGCGCCTCGCGATGTTTGCCGCTGTGGAAAAGAAAACGCGGGTTCGGCGTAAGGTCGAACGGCGCCTGCTTCAATCCATAAAACTCCAGATACACTTTATGTTCCTATTGTGCTATAAATATATTTGTGTTTTCTTCCCAGCGCAATGAAAGCACAAGATGCCAAACAAAATCAACTCGCAATTTCATATGTCCGTTTACAGCACCGTAGGGCAGGCAGTCGGCGATAGCGTAAGACGGCAATCTGAAGCAACCGAAGCGTATTGCAGAAAACACGGTTTGACGCTGACTGACAAATATCGGCTTCAGGATTCAGGCAAGTCAGCATTTCACGGCGTAAATTGTAACCCCATAAGTGCTATATATCCGCGCATAAGTAATTCGACATAATAATCACGAAAAAGGCCGTCGGAAAGCGTTTGATTTACAGAACAGCCGTATAGCAGCGGATTTTGCCAAGTCAGCGACCTCCGGCAAAGCCGGAGGCTTGAGATAGCGTGAACCGCTCAAAGCGGTTAAAAACCGGAGGCGCTTAAAGCGCCAACAGTTCCAGTTGTTCGAGGCGTTTGTCTTCCTTTTCCTGGTTCTGGATATACTGACGCACGGCAGCCTCGTTTTTGCCGACCGTTGATACCCAATAACCTCGTGCCCAAAAATGCTGGCCGACGAAGTCCTTTCGCCGTCCGGCATACACCCGCGCGATATGGATCGCGCTCTTCCCTTTGATGAATACGAGCCTGCCAAGAAGAACAAGGCGCGGCTGCTCCGGCGGTTTTAGCGGTAGAGTTCCTGAATTTTCTCCACCGCTTCGGCAAACCCGCGTTGCGCTTCCGGTGTGAGGGTTTCGCTGAAATCCAGCTTCACGGCGGGAATCGTGAGCCACCAAGCCTGCGGTGCGCGGCCATAAACGTCGCGCGCCAGCGCCAGCATCGTGCGCGGGTCGGCGGAGTGCGCCATGAGTTGCGACGATTCGCCGGGCTCGAGCTTGCGGAGCCGCACTTCGCGCGGGGCGTCCACGGCGGCGTCCACGAACACCACGGCGCGCGCCCGCGAAACCGGGTCGGCGTATTCGGGCGAGAGTTGCTGGCAGACGAGCGTGCGCACGCCGGGCAGGTTCAGCTTCTCAATGGCCTCTGCCACGCGCGGGCCGACGCCGTCGTCGCCGCGCAACGTGTTGCCATAGCCGATGACGAGGAGATCGGTTGTGCGGGCGGTCGTCGCGTTGCTCATAACATTCCATTTACCGTCACCTTTTTGGACTGCGATGGCAAGCGCAGCGCGACACCGCTTTCAACCTGTAGGACTACGTGAGGAGTCTCTGCCTTTTTCAAATTGAGTCTCATCGCCCCGATGCCCGCGCAACCAAAAGCGTCGGCGCCGCCGCGCTCCGCCGACGCACTCCAAAATCAGCCGCGCGCGATTTCGTTCAACACTTTTCCGTCCGGCGCGAGGAGTCGGATGTGCAGCGGCATCTGGCCGACGGCGTGGGTCGAGCAGCTCAAGCACGGGTCATAGCAGCGGATGCCGTGTTCGATGCGATTGAGCATCGGCTCGGGAACGTCGTTTCCGCGCACATAATGCCGCGCGATTTGCGCCACAGTCTGGTTCATTGCCAGATTGTTCTGTCCGGTGGCAACGATGAGGTTGACCTTCTGGAGCAGGCCGTCGCGGTCCACCGTGTAGTCGTGGAACAGCGTTCCGCGCGGGGCTTCGCTGACCCCCACGCCGCGCAGGCTGTTGATGCCGGCGTCGGCGCGGAGGTAATCGCTCAACAATTCGGGATCGTCCATGTAGCGCTCGATGTATTCGAGTGACGCGAGGATTTCGATGAGCCGCGCGTAATGGTAAAGGAACGAGGACGTGACCGCGCCGCGTCCGAGCTTCTTGAAATTTTTCAATTCGGCGTCCGCCTTGGGCACGCCCATTTGCTCGCAAACGTTCAGGCGCGCGAGCGGGCCGACGCGATACATGCCGTCGGGAAAACCGAGCGGCAGGTAATACGGCGACTTGAGATATGAACTCGCCTGGACGGATTCGCCAATAAACTCGTAATACTTTTGCGGATCAAGCTGGTCGGCAATAACGCTGCCGCTGCTGTCGGTGAAGCGCAATTTGCCGCCGTGATGCTCCCAAGTGCCGTCCGGCGCGACGAGGCCCATGAACAGCGAGGAAAAATTGCCGAAAATCTGGACTTCGCGCTGGTGTGCTTCCATCGTCTTTTTCCACAGATCGAAGGCGACCTTCGTGGTGGCGAAAGCTTCGGGCAGCCAGGCGCGGATTTTGGCACGGCCTTCCCCGGTGAGCGGGCTGCGCACGCCGCCGGGCACGGCCCACGCGGGATGGATTTTTTTGCCACCGAGGATTTCGATGATTTCCTGGCCGAACTGGCGGAGCCGGATGCCGGCGCGGGCCAGTTCCTTGTTCGCAGCGATGATGCCAAAAACGTTGCGTTGCGTCGGCGGCGTGTCCCAGCCGAGCAGAAAATCCGGCGCGCTCAAATGGAAGAAGCTCAACGCGTGGCTTTGCACCAACTGGCCGAGGTTCATCAGCCGGCGCAGCTTGTCGGCGGCGGGCGGGATGTTGACGGCCATGATGGCATCGCCGGCCTTGGCGGAGGCGAGCAGATGGCTGACGGGACAAATGCCGCAGATGCGCGGGGTGATGCCGGGCATTTCGCCATAGGGCCGGCCTTCGCAGAATTTCTCGAAGCCGCGGAATTCCACGACGTGAAAAATGGCGTCGGACACGTTGCCCGCGTCGTCCATGAAGATGCTGATCTTGGCGTGGCCCTCGATGCGGGTCACGGGATCAATGACAATGCGTTTTGACATAAATCAACCAAACTTGAGTTGTGTGCCTTCCAGTTTCGGCGTTTTGCCTTCGAGCACCTGGACCATCAGCGCCTTGATGCGCTCCGCCGGCGGCGGGCAGCCGGGCAAAAAGTATTCGACGTGGACGGCTTCATGCACAGGCATCACGCGCGCGAGCAATTGCGGCACAATGCCGTCAGCCTTTGGCACGCCGGGATTGTTCTGCGCATTTTCGACATAAGCGCGTTGCAAAACTTTTTCCGCATTGCCAGCGCCAAGCTGATTGCGGATGGCGGGGACGTTGCCGGTGACGGCGCAATCGCCGAATGACACCAGCACTTTTGTCCGCGCGCGGATTTTGTGGAGGATTTCCAAGTTGTCCTCGTTGCAGACGGCGCCTTCGATGAGGCAGACGTCCACATTTTTCGGATATTCTTTCACATCCACGACCGGGCTGTAGACGAGTTCGATCATGCTGGCGAGGTCAATGAGGAACTCGTCGAGGTCGAGGAATGACATGTGGCAGCCGGCGCAGCCGCCGAGCCAGACCGTAGCTACTTTCAAGGGTTCCATAATTTCTTCTCCCGTGCGTTGACGATGAATTCGAGTTTGGTGCGGTCGCGTTCCATTTCGGCAGCCGTTGAACCTTTGTAAAACAGGGCGCCAGTCGGGCAGGACATGACGCACTTGCCGCAGGCCGTGCAGGTCTCGGAATCGCCCCACGGCTGGTTGAGGTCGGTGATGATTCTGGCCTTGCCGCCGCGGCCGGAGACGTTCTTGGTGCCCGCGCCCTCGATATGCCAGCAGACACGCACGCAGCGGCTGCAAAGAATGCAGCGGTTGTGGTCCATGCCGAACAGACGGTGCGTCGCGTCCACGCTCCATTTTGGTGTGCAATAATCGTAGCGCACATGGTCCATGCCCAGGCTGTAAGCGAGCGTTTGCAATTCGCAATGGCCGTTGGCCACGCACACGGCACAGGTGTGGTTGCGTTCGGCGAACAGCAGTTCCAGCGTCATTCGGCGGTATTTCCGCAGGCGTTCGCTGTCGGTTTTGACGTCCATGCCCTCGCTGATTTTCGTCGTGCAGGCGGGAAGCAGCTTGGCGATGCCGGTGACTTCCACAAGGCACAGGCGGCAGGCGCCCATGTCATAAACGCCTTCGAGGTGGCAGAGCGTCGGGATTTTGATGTCGGCGTCGTTGGCGACGTCCAAAATCGTCGCGCCTTCCTCGGCGCTGACCTGTTTTCCGTCAATGGTCAATGTTTTGGCGGCCATAAAAATTTAGGTTGCTATTTCATCAGTTCGGATTTTTTCGCCGCGCCGTTGCCGTGCGGACCGAATTGGTCGGGCTGGAGAAGCTCTTCGTATTCGTTCCGGAAAAACCGCAGCGTGCTCAACGTGGGATTCGGCGCGGTCTGGCCGAGGCCGCAGAGGCTGGTGTTTTTCACCATGTCGCAAAGCTCCTCGAGTTTGGCGAGGTCGCGGGCGGTGGCCTTGCGGTCGAGGATTTTTTCCAGCAGATGCAGCATCTGCACAGTGCCGGCGCGGCAGGGGACGCATTTGCCGCAGGATTCGTCCATGCAAAATTCCATAAAAAACCGCGCCACGTCCACCATCTTGGTGGAATCGTCCATCACAATCATGCCGCCCGAACCCATGATGGAGCCGAGCTTGCCGAGGGATTCATAATCCACCGGCGTGTCGAGCGCGTCAGCGGGAATGCAGCCGCCGGACGGCCCGCCGGTTTGCACGGCCTTGATCTTGCGGCCGTCGGGCGCGCCGCCGCCCATTTCCTCGACAATTTGCCGCAAGGGCGTGCCCATCGGCACTTCGATGAGGCCGGTGTTGTTGATCTTGCCGGCGAGCGCGAAGACCTTCGTGCCCTTGCTTTTTTCCGTGCCGATGCCGGCGAACCATTCCGCGCCTTTGCGATAAATCGGCGGCACGTTGGCGAAGGTCTCAACATTGTTGATGAGCGTGGGGCAGCCCCACAATCCGCTTTCAGCGGGAAAGGGCGGACGCGGGCGTGGCGTGCCGCGCTTGCCTTCGACGGAGGCCATCAACGCGGTTTCCTCGCCACAGACAAACGCGCCCGCGCCGATGCGGATGTCTATGCTGAAATTGAATGGCGACTCAAAAATGCCGCTGCCGAGCAGACCGAGCGGTTTCGCCTGTTTGATGGCGTTTTGCAGCCGCTTGATCGCCAGCGGATACTCGGCGCGGACATAAATGAAACCCTGGCTCGCGCCGACCGCGTAGGCCGCGATGGCCATACCTTCCAGCACGCTGTGCGGATCGCTTTCGAGAACGCTGCGGTCCATGAACGCGCCGGGATCGCCCTCGTCCGCGTTGCAGATGACGTATTTTTGCTGGCTCTGGGTCTTGGCAACCGTGCCCCACTTGATGCCGGTGGGAAAACCCGCGCCGCCGCGCCCGCGCAAGCCGCTCTTGACCATGGTCTCCACCACTTCCTTGGGCGTCATTTCACGAAGCATGTGGTGCAATGCCTGATAGCCGTCGGCGGCGATGTAAGCCTCGATGCGTTCGGGATCAATCTCACCGCTGTTGGCCAGGACGATGGACAATTGCTTTTTGAAAAAGGGATGGTTCAGTTCGCCGCGCTTCAACTTGGTTTTGCCGCCTTTAAGGGTGTTGACCAGTTCAACAACGTCTTCCGGCGTGACTTTTTCGTAAAGCGCGCCCTTCGGGTCCACACCCACCAGCGGGCCTTCGCAGCAAAGTTTCATGCAGCCGACGCCGCGAACCTCCACCTCCTCGCTCAAGCCGGCGTCTTTGACCGCCTGTTCGAGATTTTTTTTGACCGCTTCCGAGTTGGATGACATGCAGCCGGCAGCCATGCAACACCGGATGACCGTTTTCTTGCGGGCGGCCAGTTCCTTCTCGGCGATGGCGTTGAGATCATCAATGACCATTGGAAATCCATCCTTTCATATGTTCAATTGCGGTTTCCGGTGTTTGGCGAGGCGTAACCACGCCGTCATACACGACTGCGGGAGCAATGCCGCAGGCGCCGATGCACCGCGCGGTCAACAGTGAAAGCTGGTTGTCCGGGGTCGTTTCCCCGGCCTTGATTTTCGCCTTCTCTTCAACCGCGGCGAGTACCTTGTTCGAGCCTTTGACGTAGCAGGCCGTGCCGAGGCAGACGACGCAGGTGTGTTTGCCCTGCGGTTTGAGGGTGAAGAAATGGTAGAACGTCGCCACGCCATAGACGCGGCTGGCGGGCAGCTTGAGCCGGTAGGCGACGAACAGCAGCAAATCGTCCTCCAGGAAGCCGAACAATTCCTGCGCCTTGTGCAAAATCTCGATCAGCGCATCATGCCGGTATTGATGTTTCTTCATGTGCGCCTCAAGAATTTTGAAGCGCTTGTCGCCGCTGGCGTGTTCCATCACTGCGGCAACCCGTTTTTGTCTTTCATGTAAAAGCGTGGGCAACATAAGGCTCAAACCGTCGTTTCAGCATTTCCATCAACCGCATCAGCAGCCAACTTGCATGACGCATCCTAATGGCCGCAGGAAGGGAATGCTCCACACGATTTGGTTTTGAATGGACATTTTTTGCGGACGGGGAAGCAGGGAAAAATGACGGCTGAAACATAACAGATTATTCATGCCATTACGGTTGTTTCTTCTGACCCCGCCAATGCCGGGAAAATACGGGCGGACGCGGCCAGAAAAAGTCAAAGGTTTGGCAAGATATGTGTTGAGTCGTTCCCCAGATATATCAAATTGTCTCGCGCTCGAGACGGGTTCCATCAACCCATCGGGCGCGGATGACCCAACTATAATGATTTATGACAAAAACATCGAAATCGAACAAATACGTTTATCTGTTTGGCAATAAAAAGGCCGACGGCAATGGCTCCATGAAGCCGCTTCTCGGCGGCAAAGGCGCAAATCTAGCCGAAATGAGCCGCATCGGGCTGCCCGTGCCGCCTGGTTTCACCATCACGACCGAGGTCTGCACCTATTATTACGCCAACAAGCGGACCTATCCAAAGGTCCTCGAGGCGCAAGCCCGGGACGGTATGGCCTTCCTCGAGAAGATTATGGGTACCAAGTTCGGTGACAAGACGGCGATGCCCCTGCTCGTCTCCGTCCGCTCCGGCGCGCGCGATTCGATGCCCGGCATGATGGACACGATTTTGAATCTCGGCCTAAACGACCAGACCGTGCTCGCGCTCGTGGCCGCCACGAAAAACGAGCGCTTTGCATGGGATTGTTACCGCCGTTTCGTTCAGATGTATGGCGACGTTGTTCTCGGCGTGCAAAAGAAGGAAGACGAAGACCACGAACCGTTTGAAGTCGTGATTCACGAATTCAAGCATGAGAAATATCACGCGGACATCGAAGATTCCAAACTCACCGCACAGGATCAGCAGGAACTCGTCAAGCGTTTCAAAGCCCTCATCAAGGAACGCAGTGGCACGGAATTTCCGCAAGACCCGTGGAAACAGCTTTGGGGCGCGACCGGCGCCGTGTTCGGCTCATGGATGAATGACCGCGCCATCGTTTATCGCCGCAAATACGGCATCCCATCCGAATGGGGAACCGCCGTCAACATCCAGGCCATGGTTTATGGTAACACCGGCGACATGTCCGGTTCCGGCGTTGCATTCACGCGCAATCCGGCCAACGGCACGAAGGAGTTCTACGGCGAATTTCTCATCAACGCGCAGGGTGAAGACGTCGTTGCCGGCGTGCGCACCCCCGAACCCGTCGCGCAACTTGCCAAGAAAATGCCCGCCGCCTACAAGGAACTCGACAACATCCGCGCCACGCTGGAGAAGCACTTCACTGATGTGCAGGATTTTGAGTTCACCATCCAAGACGGCAAGGTTTTCATGCTCCAGACCCGCAACGGCAAGCGCACCGCGTTCGCCGCGCTGAAGTTCTCCATGGACATGTGCAAGGAGAAGCTCATTGACTGGAAGACAGCCATCCGCCGCAACCCGGCCGACCAGTTGGATCAACTCCTCGCCCCGATTTTCGAGGCAAAAGCCGAGAAGGCCGCCAAGGTCATCGCCAAGGGTTTGCCAGCCGGTCCAGGCGCCGCCTCCGGCAAGATGTATCTCAACGCCGACCGCGCCGACGCGGCCGCCGCCAAGGGCGAAAAAGTCCTGCTCGTCCGCAACGAAACTACGCCTGAAGACCTGCGCGGCATGATTGCCTCCGAAGGCATTCTCACCGCGAAGGGCGGCGTCAGTTCGCACGCGGCGCTCGTTGCCCGGCAGATGGGCAAAGTCTGCGTCTGCGGCGCGGGTGCTCTTCAGATTGATTACGCCACCAGGACCCTCACGGCGGACGGCGTAACCTACAAGGAAGGTGATTTCCTATCCATCAACGGCACGCTCGGCAACGTTTATGCCGGCCAGCTTCCGACCGCCGCTTCAGAGATCGTCCAGGTGCTCGTCGAGAAATCCCTCGACGGCAAGAAGAGCGAAACCTACGGAATGTATTCCACGCTGATGAACTGGTGCTCGAAGGTCACACGGATGCAAGTCCGCGCCAATGCCGACCAGCCGGAACAGGCGGCCAACGCGATCGCGTTTGGCGCCACGGGCATCGGCCTATGCCGCACCGAACACATGTTCTTCGAGGGCAACCGCATTGACGCAATGCGCGAGATGATTCTGGCCGAAAACCTTGAGGACCGCAAAAAGGCGCTGGCGAAATTGTTGCCCTATCAGCGCGACGATTTTGTGGGCATTTTCCGCGAACTGAAGGGGTTGCCGGCGACCATCCGCACGCTGGATCCTCCGTTGCATGAATTCCTCCCGCATGAAGAAGCCGCGCAGAATGATTTGGCGGCAAAAATGGGCGTGCCGGTCGCAAAAATCAAACAGCGCGTCAAGGAACTGCATGAGTTCAACCCGATGCTCGGTTTGCGGGGCTGCCGCCTGGGGATTGTCTATCCTGAAATCACCGAGATGCAGACCCGTGCCATCATTGAAGCCGCCGTGCAGGTCCAAAACGAGGGCATTCCCGTTAAACCAGAAATCATGATCGTGCTGGTGGGTTTCCCGAAGGAATTTCAGAACCAGATCGAAGTCGTTCAGCGCGTCGCACAACAGGTGCAGCAAGAAAAAAAGACCAAGGTCAAATACACGATTGGCACGATGATTGAAATCCCGCGCGGGTGTCTGGCCGCCGATGAAATTGCGAAGGACGCGCAGTTCTTCAGCTTCGGCACGAACGACCTGACGCAGACCTGCCTCGGCATGAGCCGCGACGATTCCGGCTCGTTCCTGCCGCCTTACACCGAACTGGAAATCATCAAGAAAAATCCGTTCGCCACGATTGACCAAACCGGAGTTGGCAAACTGATGCAGATTGCCGTCGAACTTGGGCGCAAGACGCGGCCTGACATCAAGCTGGGCATCTGCGGCGAACACGGCGGCGATCCCGAGTCCGTCAAGTTCTGCCACAAGCTCGGCCTCACCTACGTAAGCTGCTCGCCGTTCCGGGTGCCGGTGGCGCGGCTGGCGGCGGCACAGGCCGCGTTGGAAGAGGAAATAGCCAGAAAGAGCCGGAAATAAGCGGAAAATCAGATACTTATGCAAACTAAAATTATGCAAAAAAACAAATCATTCCTATGGTCCGGAATCGTGCTGGCCGCGCTGTTTGGCGGGGCCAATGCCTTTGCCGGCGATGCGGACATCAACCTGCCTGATTTGACGCACGTGACGTTTCCGGGCGTCGGTTTGGGCGGCACGGGGCTTTTGTATCTGGGGCTGGCCATCTGCGCGGTCGGCGCGCTGTTCGGCTTCTGGGAATACGGCCGTTGCCGCGCGCTGCCGGTTCACAAGTCCATGAGCAGCGTCTCCAACATGATTTGGGAGACGTGCAAAACGTATCTGGGGCAGCAGGGGAAATTCCTCGTGCTGCTCTGGGCATTGATCGCCGCCTGCATCGTTTATTACTTCTATTTCCTACAGGCAAAACCCATCGGCTCAGTGCTGGTGATTCTGGCCAGTTCCGTGCTGGGGATACTGGGCAGCTACGGCGTGGCTTGGTTCGGCATCCGCATCAACACCTACGCCAACAGCCGCGCGGCGTTCGCCTCGCTGCGGGGCAACTCGCTGCAGACGCTGCTCATCCCGCTGCGTTCGGGCATGAGCATCGGCCTGCTGCTGGTCTGCGTGGAACTGGTCTGCATGATTGGCATCCTGCTATTCATCCCGCGCGAACTCGCCGGCCCGTGCTTCATCGGCTTCGCCATTGGCGAATCGCTCGGCGCGGCGGCGCTGCGCATTGGCGGCGGCATCTTCACCAAGATTGCCGACATCGGCTCGGACCTGATGAAAATCGTCTTCAACCTGCCGGAAGATGACCCGAAAAACCCCGGCGTCATCGCCGATTGCACCGGCGACAACGCGGGCGACAGCGTCGGCCCGACGGCGGACGGTTTTGAGACCTACGGCGTGACGGGCGTGGCGCTGGTTTCGTTCCTCGCCCTGTCACTCGGCGGAGCGATTGGGACCCAGGCCATTTGCGGGCAGCTCATCGTCTGGATTTTTGTGGTTCAAAGTTTGATGGTGCTGGCGTCGCTCGCCTCGTTTTACGTCAACAAGGCCGCCAGCAACTCGCTTTACGGCAACGTAAAGGATTTCAATTGGGAACAGCCGCTGACGAATCTGGTGTGGCTGACCTCCGTCGTTTCCATCGCGGTCGCCTTTGCCGCCAGCAAGTTCCTGCTGGGCGGGATAACAACGGACGCGACGGGCGCGGCGAATCCAAACATGTCAGACCTGTGGTGGGTTTTGGCCGGCATCGTCGCCTGTGGCACACTGGCCGGGCCGCTCATCATGGAATTCACCAAAATCTTTGTCAGCACCAAGTCGCGGCACGTGAAGGAAATCGTCACCTGTTCGGGCCAGGGCGGCGCGTCGCTGAACATCCTGTCCGGGTTCGTGACCGGCAATTTCTGCGCGTTCTGGATGGGGCTGGTCATCATCGCGCTGATGGCCGCCGCCTACAAGTTTTCGCAAAACCCGGCGCTGCTCGCGCTCATGCCGGATCAGTTCAAGTTCGCCGCGCCGATCTTCGCGTTCGGCCTTGTGGCGTTCGGCTTCCTGGCCATGGCGCCGGTGATCATCGCCGTGGACAGCTTCGGCCCGGTCACCGACAACGCCCAGTCCATCTACGAATTGAGCCGCATCGAATCCGTGCCGAACGTCCGCGCGGAAATCGAAAAGGAATTCGGGTTCAAGCCCGACTTTGAAAACTCCAAGCTGGAACTGGAAAAGGGCGACGGCGCGGGCAACACGTTCAAGGCCACGGCCAAGCCGGTGCTCATTGGCACGGCGGTCGTCGGGGCGACCACGATGATTTTCGGCATCATCATGCTGCTGGAAAAGGTGTATGGCGGCGTCATCGCCCATTTGAGCCTTGTCGATCCCCATGTCATTCTCGGCCTGCTGATGGGCGGCGCGGTGATTTACTGGTTCACCGGCGCGAGCGCGCAGGCGGTCGTCACCGGCGCCTATCGCGCGGTCGTGTTCATCAAGGAACATCTCAACCTCGACAAGGCGGAAGCCTCCATCGCCGACAGCAAACGCGTCGTTGAAATCTGCACCATCTACGCGCAAAAGGGCATGATCAACATCTTCATCGTCGTGTTCTGCATGGCGCTGGCGCTGTCGTTCTTCAATCCGTATTTCTTCATCGGCTATCTCGTGGGCATCGCGTTCTTCGGCCTGTTCCAGGCCATCTTCATGGCCAACGCGGGCGGCGCGTGGGACAACGCCAAGAAAATCGTGGAGGTGGATTTGAAGCAGAAGGGGACGGAACTGCACGCGGCGACGGTTGTGGGCGACACGGTGGGCGATCCGTTCAAGGACACCAGTTCGGTGGCGATGAACCCGATCATCAAGTTCACGACGCTGTTCGGCCTGCTGGCGGCGGAAATCGCGGTGACGATGAAGGATCAGACCGTGAAGCGCGGCATCGGGGTGTTCTTCTTTGTGGTGGCGTTAATCTTCGTTTATCGCTCGTTTTACGCCATGCGCATCCCGCCGGAAAAACCATCGGCGGCGGCAAAGTAAGCGGCTTGCCGCCAATTCTTGCCCCAAACGGGGCAAGGCGGTGGTGGAGCGGCAGTTTTGGAAATCAGGGGCGGCTTGACGGCCGCCCCTGATTTGTTTTTGGGGCGGGGTCAACCCGAACTCCGAAGTTGAATCGGGCGTGGCAACATTGAAGCCGAGCCAGAAACTTTGGGTGTGAGGATCGTTGAAATTGTCGTAGCGCGGCTGAACAAAAACAACGTAAGAGCGTGTCTGAAAATTCCAATTTTTTTTGTAGGAGCCGAGGTGACGAGGCTCAAAATTTGCCTGGAAAGCGCAGCCTTTTTGAGCAGAATGGGCCTCCTTACGTCGGCTCCTACGATTTTTCAGACACGCTGATAATGTCCGGCGGGCTGGATTGGACATTCAGCCCGCCGACGTGAGTTGGCTCATATTTCTCCCCGCTCGGAAAGTCAGAGCGGACTCACGTCCGCTGCTACCACTGGAAAAAAAACCTTGCAAACCGGTGGAACAGGAAGAAAATCACGAAAAAGGCCCACGCGGGTCGTGGGCCAGAAACTAGATGGGAAATGTCAACTAAAACCTCAACTCAAGGATCAAACTGAATTCAATCTGGAATAGAACAATTGGGACCCCTTTATATAAAGCGACCTGAATTCTGTTAATGGTAGAAGGAATGTTTTGAAATTAAAACCAAAAGCTACAGATGAAAACAAGTCGTCTCACTCGACCGGGCTTAGCCGATTAGATTTATTTGGCCGGGCTTCTTTTCATCGAGATGTTATCCTCGTGTTGATAGTCGCTTTGACGGCTAGGTTGGTCTTTATGTTGGAGATGCCACCGGAAGCTCGATCCTTTGATACCCATTCTTGGGAATCTGTAGCGAGCGTTTTGGAAGCCGGGGGGGGGGGATCCTTACCAAGCCACGACTTTTTTGAACTGGCCGCCGTTTTGGCTTCAATTGATTTTTGTCATTTCAAAAATTTCCACGGCGTTCTCAATTCCATTTTTTCGTGTCCTTCAGGTCTTTCTCATCCTTGTCGAGTCGGCGGTAATCATCTTACTCATCAGGCTAATTCGCAAGATTGCTCCGGAAGCGCGCGTTCGCACGCTTGTCATTATCGGGCTTGCGCTGAATCCAGCAGCCATACTTCTGATCTGCCAGCACTGCAACTTTGATGTCATCGTGGCCTTGTGGCTGATGCTTTTTATGCTCAGTTTGCTTCGATATAACCGGGCAAAGGATTACGCCGATTGGTTGTGTGCCTGTCTGTTTCTCGGACTTGGTATTTTGACCAAGACTGTGCCGTTAGTCCTTGCTCCGTTGCTTGCAGGCGGTTTCCGGGAGGCAGCTACACGGCTTAAGTTCCTGGGACTTGTCCTTTTAGTCGGGCCTGTCGCGCTGGGTGTTAGTATCATTTACGTTCTTGCCCCTGCTGATGTAACAACCAAGGTTTTTGAATACCGATCCACCGGCGGAACCTTCGGTTTCTCCGGCATTTTTCACCTTGCCGGGGTTGATAAATTGACAGTTTTTTATAACTTGGGGTTCTACCTTCTGCTTTTCGCAGTCATGGTTCTCTCTTCGATCTTGTTCTGGCATCGGAAATCCATTGGCGATCGGGAAACGATCCTTTGGGCAACGCTTTTGCTGGCGGGCATCCCTGTTTTGGGACCGGGATATGCCCCGCAATATCTCTATTGGTTCATGCCTTTTTTGGTCGCGACATTCGCCTGCTTCAAAGGCAGATGGCGGCTGGTATTGACTGGCTTTGCTTTGATCACCGTTTGCACTTATCTGGTTGAATATGCATTGGTGGGATCCGATGGAATGTTTCTTTTAAAAATACTGGCACATAACACAGAAACTTTGAGGCAAGCAGCGTCCCTTCTGCCAGTGATCAGAAAATGTGAGTCGCCAACCGGGCTGACATTGATTCGCCTTCCGATATTCGCGGCTTATTTGGCTTTGCTTGGAGTTGGAACTGGCGTTCTTCTTCGAGGCATTAAGGGTCAGTCGAGGGAAAATTGATTTATCGCCATCGCGTGCCCAAAGTTTTCGTCAATGGCCATTTGAAACTTCGGAACTGTAAAAGCGCGGTTGGTATCAGAAGAAGTTGAAAAGGCTTCAGAAGAATAGCCTCCAACGGCCGCCCCCTTAAAAGCCTGTTAAAAGGGCAATGCGACGATTCTTTTGGATTTGCAACGGTTGCCCTCTCGCTGTTCAATTCATCCCGCCATGAACGCTCCAAGCCCTTCAACAATCACGCTGCTTGCGCTCATGCCGCTGTTTGCGTGGCGTATTTACACCCGTCTGCGCCGCATGGTCGGGCGGCAGCGTTTGTCCAGGATGCGTCTGCGGGTCACGCTGGGCATGTATATTGCGATGCTGGTCCTGCTCTGTTTCGCGGCGCACACGCATCCAGAGCGGCTCTGGTGGCTTGCCGGCGGCCTGGTCCCCGGTTCTTTGCTCGGCTTCGTTGCGCTGAACAAGACGCGTTTTGAACCAACGCCGGAAGGCTTGTTCTACACGCCCAATATCCACCTTGGCATCGCGCTCTCCCTGCTGTTCGTCGCGCGCATCGCCTATCGTCTTGCCACGGTTTATGCCACCGAACCAACGGCGCCACACGGGATGGATGAGTTCGCACGCAGTCCGCTCACCCTGGTTGTATGCGGGATGCTCGCGGGCTATTACATCACCTACTCAGGCGGTCTTGCGCGCTGGCGGTTTCGCGTCCCGCGGGCCAGGCGGCAGCGCGAGGCGCTGAAATCGGCGTGAGGAGGAGACGATGTCCAGGCCGGGCGATTCATCCACGGGCGCATATCAATTTTTGGACAAGCGAAAACACCGCGTCCCGCAGGGACGGCTGAAAGACATTTCTGTTCAGCCGTCCCCGCGGGACTTGACGCTTCTCAACTTGTCCCGGCATTGAAATGCCGTGCTATTGTCAGGGGTTCCTTCGGAACCGGACACCCGCTCAAAAGTTGACATGCGCCCGGGCGGCCGGCTCTTTCAGCTTTTTCCCGGCCCCAGCAAGCGTGGCGACCGCTGAATCATCAACGAACCGCCGCTCAAAACGAACTCGAGGCAGAGCATGAGTTCGGGCCTCACGTGATTTGAGGCCGTAAAGATTACTTGCTCCCGCTTGAAATCGGAATTTTCCAGCCGCCTGGTTTTCATATGGATTGGGATTTCCCATTTGGCTCCCTGCCCGCGACCCGCGCGGGCCTTTTTCGTAATTTTCTTCCCGTTCCACCGGTTTGCAAGAACTTTTTTTGCCCGCACTGTGGCAAGAAGTGTGGATTGACAGGGTTTTGGAATTTTGAGCAAAATTATCGTGCTGTGGAAGGTTCAAAGTCAACGTGTCTGAACAGCGCAATTTTGCCGGAGAAGCAGGGGGCTTCAAAGGCAACAAACCCGATCGCTCTTTCATCCGGTCCTTCCGTTCGCTGACCCCAAATCAAAAAGGAGATTATTATGAAAACAAACCCGCTTGGCCTCGTCGCGGTTGGCTATTTGTTCTTCGCCGTCGCGTCCGGGCGCTCGCAAACTTACAATGATGGAGGGACTCACAGCATTGGCACCAACATGCCAGACGGAACAGTGAGCATCAACAACCAAACTACTCTGAACGTGCTGGTTGGCGGGAGCATCACTGGCGGCAGCGGAACGTTTTGGGGCGGCGGCGATGGGGTTGATGTCACTGGCGGAACGGTTGATATCCTTGGCGGCAATGTCACGGGGGGCACCGGAACATGGCTTGAAGGAACCGCATATGGCATCGTAGCCAATGGCGGAAGCAGCATGGTGAATATTTCCAGCGGCAGCGTTTTGGGCTTCGGCGGAGAATGGAATGAGGGGCCTGCAATCGGCGTTCAAGCCGCGGGGGGAGGCACAGTGAACATCTACGGCGGCAGTGTCCAGGGCTATGCGGGAACCTATGTTGAATCCTCCGCTTATGGGGTCCTGGCGCAGGACGGCAGCACTGTGAACATCCACGGAGGCGATGTCACGGGCGCCACGGCGGCATGGTATGGCTGGTTTGGGCCTGCCTGGAGCATCGGTGTCGTAAATGGCAGTCTTGTGAACATCTACGGGACAAACTTCAATTATTCCCTTGGATCATCCATTAGCGATCTTTCAGGCACGCTCACGGGAACGCTTTCGGATGGAACGGCCTTCAATTACCCATTTACACAGGATTCCGCGGGAGAAATCATCCTGGTGGCGCCCGGGCCGTCCGTGAATCCGGCGCCTTTGAGAAATGGAAATGTTGGATTCAATTACTACCAAAGGTTCACGGCAAACGGCGGGTCCGCGCCTTGCACATTCACGATCACCAGCGGCGCGTTGCCGGTTGGCGCGACCCTTTCCAGCAATGGAGTTTTATCAGCCGGCGCGTTCACCAACTCCGGCAGCTACGCGTTCACAGTCATGGCCGCCGATACAAACGGTTTCACCGTCAGTCAGAGCTATAATTGGGCGGTGACTTGTCCGAACATCACGCTTTCTCCGGGCGGTCTGCCGGGCACGGAGCCGGGCGCGCCCTATTCACAAACGATGACGGCCAGCGGCGGTTCCGCGCCTTACGCTTACACAGTGACCAGCGGCGCGTTGCCGGCCGGGTTGACGCTTTCCAGCGATGGAGTCTTGTCGGGCGCGACGACCACTTCCAGCAATTACACCTTCACTGTGACCGCAACAGATGCCTACGGTTGCACTGGCAGCCAGAGTTACACGGTGGCGGTGGCCATTCCGACCATTTCACTTTCTCCGGGCAGCCTGCCGGGCACGCAGCCCGGCGCGGCCTATTCGCAAACAATCACGGTTAACGGCGGCTTTTCCCCTTACACCTGCGCGGTAACCCTCGGCAGCGTGCCGCCGGGCTTGACGTTTTCCAGCGGCGGGGTTTTGTCAGGCACGCCGACCAATTCCGGCAATTACACCTTCACCGTGACGGCGACGGATGCCTATGGCTACACCGGCAGCCAAAGTTACACGGTTGCGGTTAATTGCCCGGCCATCACGTTTGGCGGTTCCGGCAATGGCACGGTTTTTATCGGCCCTGGGTTGCAGGTTCTGCATGGTTTCACGGGAGGCGGTGATGGAGCCAATCCCGCGGCTGGTTTGATTTTATCCGGAAACACCCTGTATGGGACGACCGAATCCGGCGGCACTTGGTGGGATGGCACGTTGTTCACGGTTCAAACCAACGGCACTGTTTATTCAAACCTGTATAATTTCACCTATGGCAGCGGCGGAGACTGGCCGCAAGCCGGATTGGTTTTATCGGGCAATACCCTGTATGGGACGACAGATTATGGCGGCGGTTCGTGGAGTGGCAACGTATTCGGGGTCTGCACCGATGGCACGGGTTTTACAAACCTGTATGCCTTTACCGGCGGCGGCGATGGGTCTCTGCCGCGGGCCGGATTGATTTTATCGGGCAATACCCTCTATGGGACGACAACTGCCGGTGGCAGTTCGGGCGCCGGCACAGTGTTCGCGGTCAACACCGATGGCACGGGTTTCACGAACCTGTATAGTTTCACGGGAGGCGGTGACGGAGCCAATCCGATGGCCGGTTTGATTTTATCCGGCAACACCCTGTATGGAACGACCGAATCGGGCGGCGCTTCGGGCAAGGGCGCGGTGTTCGGCGTCAACACGAATGGCACGGGTTTTACAAACTTGTATAGTTTCACGGGAGGCAGTGACGGAGCCAATCCGATGGCCGGTTTGATCCTGTCGGGCGGCAC
>Ga0181520_10004795_pt1 | contig 22233 bp, 17 predicted proteins | sample PEATcosm2014_Bin_29_FD_132451 | JGI IMG/M metagenome (GOLD analysis project Ga0181520, IMG submission 132451) | Peatland microbial communities from MTU Mesocosm Facility, Houghton, MI, USA - PEATcosm2014_Bin02_30_metaG | ecosystem: Environmental > Terrestrial > Soil > Wetlands > Peat | place...
GCATTGAATGTCCGCCAAAACTGCGTGAAGCGGTCAACCTCTGTGGCAACAGCGAACTGATTGAAGATGTACTTGAACTGCGGACGGTTCGTGGTGTAATTGGGGGTGTTCTGAATGTTGATACTTGCGATGTCAATGACTTCTTGCAACACAGCACCGATAGCAGAGGGGAATGTGCAGTCAACCGGGTACTCGGCAGTAGTGGCTCCAAGTGTAACCGTGCTTGTGACCGTTGCAGCAACCGCTGTTGCCTTGTAGTCCAAATCAGTTCCAGTAAATCCCGACACATAGTTCCCACTCGCATACGCATCCCATGTCGTGTTGCGGGTGTAACCAAGAAGACTAGCCTCAATGTATGACAGCATCCAAAGAAGATTTCCCCTTACGAAAGGAGAAGCCCCCGTGAGTGTCACCAAAAGAGGAATGGCGTGTGGAGCATCATTTACTGTAGTGCTTGGCAAAACGCAGTTCCAAGGCACCGGATTATCCGCCAAGTAAGTAAGCGACGGTGTAATGTATGTTGTATAAGCTGTCTGAAAACTAGTCAACCAATTACCAGCGCGACCGATGCGATTGAGGTTCAAATAGAACAGCCACTCTGCCGTGAGGTTAGGATCAAAGTTGGACGTAACAATCTGCCCGAGATTGACAAACTCCACCAGCGTCCTCTGCAAGTCCGTGGGGTCTGTAACATAACGAGTTTGGGGCACCACGCAGACGATGTTGTCTTGATACGTGGTAGAAGGCATCTGATAGTTGGAGATAATCGTAGAGGGGTCAGGCACTGAGCCCAACATCGAACTATTCACATTGAACGGCGTAGCGTCGTTGTATGCTTCATCTGCTGGAGAGAGATAATTGGGTGTCGCAATAGTTCCCTGCATCAAAGATACATAAGCCGGGTCAGCAAGGTTCTGCCCTGTCGGGGAAATCGTCCCACTCAACGGCGGGGCAATCAAAGTTGTGCCAAGGGTCAACCCGCTATATGTTGTAATGCTTGCTGGTGGTGTCTGAGACGTAGGGCCTGTAGTGGCTCCAGTGCTTGTACTAGGCGGGGACGGGCTTATGAAAATACAGTTGCTGAACTGAAAGTTGGACAACAAAGAAGGAATGGCGTTCAGGTTGCTGAGTGACCCCAAGCTTTTAATCGTGTTGAGAAGAATGTTGAAAGAAGTCAGAGGAGCAAAGACGACCCCATTCCAATGCCAGATCGTATCCTTAAACTGCGACCCGAGATAATTTGGAAGTGAGGCAAGCGAAGGCAAATGCCAATTACAAATTTGCTGTAGAAGATTTGCCAATGAGTTGAGATTCTGAGACACCAAACTCAACATACTCGACTCTATGCCCTTAAGTATAGCGATGTTCTGGTTTACCGCCAGAATGAGATTGGTGATTTCATTCTGGAATGTGTTGATGTCTCTGATGATTGTGCCGGAGTCGATGGCGTACTTGATAGCTCTAGCAGGATTCGACAACTGCCCGTTTACCGCGAGAGAGTTCATGCGAGTGTGGGTAAGAATTTGCCGCATGAGTTCTTTTTGTTTCTGAGCCAGCCAGTGTTGTGCGTCTGCGATATTCCGCTCAACGAAACGACCTTGCTCCATCGCTTGATGGTAGAACTGTTCAATCTCAGGGTCACCGAGCGGGTTTAGACGCTGCACCGCGCCCTTGGCTTTTATAGGCCAAAGTTCGGCGGCTTGCAAACTCGGTGGTAGACCTGTGCTCGACATTATTGGTTGTCCTTCTCCTGCCCCGGCTTGAGATTACGCACCGCCAGTATCACCGGCAGCACTGCCATCAAAAAGAATCCCACGATTGCAAGCAAGTCTCTCATTAGCTGTTCTCATCAGACTGGTAGAGTCCTTGATTGTTCACGATGTCAGGGGCTTCATTAGTAAGCCGCGTCAACGCAGAGTGGATAATCTTCTGAGCCGAAAACACTTGGTCAGTCTTCGTAATGTGCCGCCATGTGGTGCATTCAGTGATGAAGTCCCCTGTGCATAGATACTGGAAGTTCCCCTTATGCGTAATATCTATGTCCCCGTTAATCTCCAAACGGAGGGCCTTCCCTTGCTTGTTCGGCTGAATGGTTATCTCAGCACCGCCAGCTAATGCCGCAGTGATGGAGCGCCCATAGGTGTCTGCACCAAGAGCCGTCACTATACCACCAAGGAAGTCAAGCAACAGGGATTGACCATCTTTATTCGCTCCGACTCGTAACAGAATGTCACGCACCGCGTGCAAATCTACAGATAACCCAGTTGCATCTGCATTCGATACCGGCATTCCGCTCCAAGCATAGAATCCCTGAATCTCAGGCATCTGTGGAGTTCCAACTTGCGTGAGGTCATTGAACCGATACGTGGCATCTCCCGAAGGTGTATACACCGGGCGTCCGGGCGAGTGAGAATCAATACGATTCTGACTTGTCACTGGGTAAGCCGTCTTTCCTTGACCATCCTGATAACCATTTACCAAGTGCTTACGAAGCACTGAAGGGTCACGAGCGCCCACACGGGCGACGAGACCACCATCCAGCCCCATACGCAGGGAGATATTCTCCATGCCGGTCTTGTTGGTCAAAACTCCAGCATCTCCAATTCCAAACTTGGGGGCTGTCCAGTAGTTGAGTGAACGCTTCTGTACCTTATCCCCTTGACTGCGAGTCTGTGTGAGGATTGAACGACCTCGGTCAGGAAGGGATGTGTCATCAGCCCCGAGGCGGATAACTGTCTGACCGAGAGCCTGAAGGTCAATAGCGTCTTCCTCATCCCGGTTCTTGCCTACAACCAGCTTCAGAGAGCCCACAAGATGCCCTTCCAGCGACCGGCCAGCCCCATGGGGGTGTTCGTATCCACCAGCCAGCGGGATGTTCTCCTTGGGCAGCGTAGCCCCAACCTCAAAGGATGTGAAGCCTTCCTTAGTCACATCCCAACGAGTCGTGTTCTGCTCATAGGGGAATCTCAAAGAGAGGGTGGAAGCGGCTAGTCGCGCCTCAGCATGGTCAGCAGAATCGACCACCGGGAGATACCCCGACTCGAAGTCAGCACCAAATCTTCCAAGCTGTGTGTATGGACTGAGCACTGGCTTGAGCACCTTGCCATACGTGCTTTTGTCAAAACGGTTGTACCCCACCAATGTTCCCGAGGCACTTTCTACAATGAATCCACGACGTTGGGGTGTGATGCCCTCATTAAGTGTTGGACCAAGTGGTGTGCCGGTACCTTGAGGGCTGTCATAGCTCTGGTTAACCAAATAAGTTTCACTGTCGTATGAAATCCCACCGACAGATTGAATCGTAGTTCGTTGCCAAGGGTCGGCTGTCGTACCCAACACAAAATCCAAAAGGTCTTCTTGAAGAATCTCAGGCGGCATTGGGTAATCCAAAGCGTATTCCTGCACACGAGTCGTATTCTCCGCGAAAGGAATTACATCCTGCTTACCGCTGACATAACGGTCGCTAGGTTGAGTTCCCGGCTGAAGATAGACCGTGTAATCTTTAGAGCCGTCCGGGAGAGTCACTGGAGTGACCCCATCCGCATCCGGGCGGCTCACCGAACCTTGAAACACAAGGCCGGAATCTGTGTAGGTGACTCGACGCCCCGTAATCTGAGTCCATTGACGACGATGAATATTGAGCCAGTCCCGGCTCATGTCCTGTGAGGCTTTGTCCCATCCGCCATCTGTTTTCTCTGTGTAACCCGAGGACATGGAAATAGAGTGCTGACCGGGGTATGCTTTCCGAAGATTGCCACGCTTGCGAACATTGTATCCCGGTGTGTTGTCCAGTAGTCGGTAACCAATGGTATCTCTTGCCCGTTGAATATCAGTAAGGATAGGTGTAAGAAGGGCGACCTTCATGTACCCCTTCGTGTACTGGATAGGAACGCAGAGATAGGTTGCCCCCTCTTCAGGCATAGTTATGTCGGTGGATTCGGTGGAGTTTGAGACGCAAGAGATAACCGATATATCTTGCAGGTTTGAGTTTGTTCTTGAATCCTGTAGGGTGACAACTCCGCGCTCCCAGTCAACACTGAGGACAGTAGCTATGAACACCTGATATGCTTCCTCCGCCGTACTCGTAGCGTGAAGCTGGTCACGGTAGTTCATCGAATTGTTGTTGACTAGTGCCATGTATTATTTGTCCGTAATGGCTGAAGGTGCGCTCTCAGCGGTAGTGCCCACCACCGAAGGGTTGTTTTGTATCGTGCTGAATACGAATGCCTGAGCCTGTGGTGTGCTAGTTGTCGTGCCAACAACATTCGGATTGTTTTGTATCGTGGACACCAATTGAGAGGCTAGGCTCAACGAACTACCAGACTGCGGGGGCGTGTTGCCTGTGAGGAACGTGAGCACATTACTATCGGTGGTCAACTCAGACTGGGTTATCAGAAGACTGTCTGGTTGCATGTTGTTCAGAATATTAGCTTGTTTATCCCCCGGCTTCGGCGTTTCGATTTCAAACGATGTGGACGAAGCCACCAAATTCGACACGTTAGCAAGAGAATTCAACTGACTCTGCAAGGTCGAGGAAGAGTCAACAGCATTCGGTGACCCAACGCCAGCAAACAAAAATGTCTGCTTTGTATCTGTAATACTCTGTGTTTCGTCCGAAGTAGAATGTAAAACCAACACGCCTCTGTGGGTTTCACGTTCCGCCTCCACTAGACTCTTCCACCGCCCCCACGGGAACGGCGTTATTAACTCATAACCCCCCTCGTCTGTATATGGCTGGGTTCCAATAATTTTTTGAAGGTATCTCACATCCACCCCTCGGGTGCCCGGTCCCCAATTCGTCGCCGAGAAGAAGGGCTTACCCTGCGTAATAACTGTCGGGCTAAAAGTTTGAGTGGGGGTAGTAGAGGACGTAGATTGCCCAGTGCTCCCAGCCCCGGTTGACGTTTGCGCGGCGTCGTCTGCTGTAGCAACGTCATTTTGTACCCTGAAGCTTTTGGTTCTTGTATCCGCCTTGGTTCCAAACGAGGTTCCATACTGCGATTGCCGTGCAGATATGACAGCCATATCATTCGAGTAAATTGGTTTGGCATCCGGTTGCAGTTGGGTTGCCGGGATGTTCAGCAAATTGGCATTTGAACTTGCCGATGGAAACCCGTCATTGGTAATTGATGATGGACTAGAAGAAAAAATACTGGTTTGAGAATTCGTAGTTGAGGGGGGCTCCGTCCATTGCATGACAAGATTCGGTTGAGTGGTGTAGACCACTGGTGGATTTGTATAGATTGTCTGATTCTGACCTGTTGTCTTGACCGCAGGAAACACTGGACGCTTACGAAGTGTGTCCAACATAATGCTCATGGTCGCAGCACCCCCTTGAGAATAAGAGATGCTGATGGTCTTGATGTACCCATACATATCCTTATGTGGCAGGTACATGGGGAACCCCAAACGCAATTCTGGCCGCAGAGGGATGGTTAAATTGTATGTACGCCAGCCACGATTAGCCCGATTCAATTCGCTAACAGCATAGGTGTAACATGCAACCTTATCCTGAAGCCCCAGCCATGTAACTGTACGTGCAATTTCTTCTCGCAAACCAAAACGCGCCATTTTGGGAATATCAATGTGTTGAATAACCGGGCGTAGAAGAGCAGTACCCGCATCCGGGATCATCGGCAAGTTAGGTAAGAGAGATGGTTGAACAGTCACACGAGTGGCTTTGATGGCTTGTTGATCCTCCGCCTCCGACTCAGTTTCAATTTCACTAAGATGTACAACAAACGGGTTGGTGTTGTCGGTTATCTGTGTATCATTGAGCGCCCCCGTTCCAGTTATCGCCGCTGACTGCGCTGCCATTGTCCCCCGAATGTTAGTCACATCAAGGTTGTAAAGAGGCGGTTTGAAAATAACTGTTCCATCGAGGTCTTGAAACCCCTCATAACCAATCAACTGCACAATCGTACGAATGCGTTCCAATCGAGACGTGACACGACCATTGGTCAATTGAATCTGTCCAATGTTCATATCAGGAAGGTAGCCTCGAATCACATCTACGTAGTAATCGGGGTTAGAGACATTTTGTGCCAACAAGGCGTGCTGTGTGTCTCTCGCTGTCTGTAAATTGGGGGTTGTATCCCCATCAGCATCCTGATAGGTCTGCGTGAAGCCGTTAATGTCTTGTGGCAACACTGACCCCGGCCTGTAACCAGTGATGTGAACTTCCTTACGAATGTTCTCTATGATTGGTTGCCACTTGTTACAATAGCCAACCTTAACTGCCTCTGCCCACTGCTGTGATACCCCCGACACTCCTGTCTGTTGAATAGCATTCAATTGAAACCCTTCGAAAGTGATGCCGCGAAGGAACGTATCCGCGAGAGCCTCATAGGGGTTCATGTTGGCTTGATTGGTTGCATACGGCTGTACAAGACGCTCAGAGTTGCTCAACAGCGCGGGGGCTTGGTCGATGTACATGTACTCAAGCAAATGCAGAACCCCCAAACACTGTACTGAAATCTCCAGAAACATGCCAGTATCTGTGTGTGCCACATGCGATGAGAGTCCTTTGAAAACTCGATGATAGATGGTGTTCCCGTTACTCGATGCAAAGTAGCCCTTAGCAAAAATCTGAACCTCCATCATCGACTCAATGAGGTTGTTACCTCCCGGCGTCTGAAAAAGATATTTGGCATGATTGGGAACCTGCAACGTGAAGTTTCCAGATGGAACCAAATTGTCCACATCATAGGACGCGGAGAAATTCTGCACGTAGTCATTGAAACTGACAAAGGTGTAGGGTTGCCCTTGAGTAGTATTTGTTATGTAGGGATTGAGCAAGTAAGTCTTACCGTCCAAGTAGACAATGAGGTCCGGGCAGGTCTTAATTATTTCACGCTCCTGCACAGTCTGATTCAAATTACGAATCATGCCGTCAGTAGAAGCGTCATTGTATGTTGTCTGCGATGAATCAGCCATGTAACTCTCCAACCTATGCCGAAACGGGGTTGCTCACGCCCGAAAAGAAAGACGGGGGGTTCATAGGCACCACCGGCTCTAAATCATTTGCGTTAGCACCCACAACAGCCGGTGCTTGACCCGCTGCTCCAGAGCCAACTGCCGCCGCAGCGGCGGTGGCCTGAGATGCTCTAAAAGCAAGTGCCGAGGGCGCGTATTGAGATAATGTGTTATTGGTCTGAATGCTGCTATTCTGACCCACCACGACCGGGTAAGCATGACCACGTTCCACATTATTCTCAATGCTGCCCCAGTAGGGAGAGGTCGAACGATACTTTTCTCTCCACACAAAGAAACTCAATGTGAAATTCAACATGAATGGCTGCGTGGCATCTTGTGAAACAGTCAAACCATCGAACATGCCGAACCAGATGAAGTTTCCATACCAGAGTTCTACATCCTGATGCATACGAATACGACGACGTAAATAGTCTGCTGCTAACGGACCCTCGTTATACTCCTCCCCCTCGAACCAATAGCCATTGTTTTCGAAAACTTCCTGAAGCTGCATCAAGTTTCTATAGGACACGGCATAGTAGCTGTACTCGTCCGTCAACCCCCGAGTGAAGTAAGAACCTGCGGAAGTTCCTTGTAGTTGCACCATGAAACAATCTTCACCCCACACACCAAACTGCCACCCACCACGAGTCAACGATTGAGTGTCCACTGTCTGACGATTGACAGTTACCGTGTGAGGGTTAATCAAGAACCTGAACTCCACCGCCTGTGTGGGATCGGGCTGTAACGAACTGGAATTCACCCCCCGGTGCGGGATACGAACCTTAATGTAATCAGTGAGCAGTCGCTTCGCTGCTGTTGACGGTGTAATGTAGAAATCTGTATCTTGAACTTTGTTCCTTTGAACTGTTAGAGAATTCCCGCTCAGTTCATTGTAGTCGTCAAATGTTCCCTGAAGTTCCGCAGCATTGACCTTTTGAGGAATCAGTCTCTTCTCAGCACGAGTGGGCAAGTACACCACGGTCGAAGTCGGTCGAATATCACTAACATCATTCACCCCTCGGCTATTAGGATTTCCAGCTTGCGCCGTAATTGGTGTCCCACTAAGCGGTAGTCCCACCAAGGGTACACTCGGGAGAATGGCAGGAGAGGTATCACCTGTCGTCACAGGGATTGTGGGGATAATCGAATTCACTGTCACGGATTCCGTAATCGGCTGACCGTTGATGGTGGTAAGAGCCCCGCTGCTATTTGTTGTAAAGTTGTTCGTAGCCATTTTTACCCCGGTATGAATTCCTGACCGATTGTTCTCTCAACTTGGAAAACGAAAGAGAAATCCCAGCTAAAGGGCTTCATCGCCGACATCTGCCATTGAAGACTTTTGAAGTATCCCTGATACACAAAATTGCGGTAGGTCATAATGACCCCACCACGAGTCAGGACATCGTTGTTTCTAGCATTCTTTTGAGCACCACTCAACCCCAAAGTCGGTGACCATGCCTGAATACTCGTCCAGTCACGGGTTTCCCCCATGTTGTCTTGATACGTCTTGTTCCAAAACCACACATTGCCATTCATCTTGAACAAAGCAAGGAATTCCATGAAAGCGTCCTGAGCGGCTACGCGAAAAGCTGAGGTCTGTGAAAAATTGGGATTATTCCTTGCTGCCGAGTTTATAGTGGCGGTGAATGAGGGGCTACCTCCTGTAGATGTAGTCACACTCTGCCCATTCGGGCCATCTACTGTAATCAAGTTGCTAAAAGAACTTGGGGTTACGCTGGCATTGCCCCCTAAGGGGGTGTTATTGCTAGTCCCACTTCCACTTGGCAAATTCAAAAACATGGAGCCCACCAACTTCTTCAAGTTGTCATTGATGGTACGGGTGCTGTAGTAATCCGTAAGACCAAACTGATTCATAAACACCCCAGTTGAACACTGTCCCTCGATTGTGTCAGCTTGCAATCCCCACATCGTGATGTGCTGCGCCGTGCGGGTGTGCTGATGGTGGTAAATATGTTTCATCGACCAATTCACACTCTTCATGGAAGCGTTCAACCTAACCTGAATCGGTTGGCCTTGCTGCCCCTTTTCAGCGAGGATGAAGTAAGTATTGTTGTGCAGTAAAACCTCAAAGGTCACAGGTTGAACCTCGGCTCTAAGTCTTGGATTTCCTGTAACCAAACCAGCATCCTGATACCATGGTTTAACGTTCAGCCCCTCTTGAATCACAATCATTGGAACCAGTGCGGTCAGGTCTACATTTTGAGCGTTGTTACTCAACGGCACATACGCTTGAGCGGTTGGTGGTATGTTGCCACCTGCGAGAGGATCAGTCATCTCACCCACTGTAGATGTATCCGTGGCTCCGCCAGCCGTTTGCCAATTTTGAACGTACGTTGAAGAAGCATAGCCATCGGGTGAACCTGTATTGTAAGCTTGCACAGCCGCTGCCATGTTGCCACCGTTGTTCTGTAGGTTATTCCCAAGTTGAGCGACCCCCTTAGTGATGTTATCAGCCATTGATAAACTAGCAGCGTCGGGGTATGTACCGCTATTCAACTGCATGATGCCATAGTCGTAAGTGCCGTTAGGGTTCTGCGGTCCGACAAGAACATTGCCATCTGGTCCAAACTGCTTTCCTGATGACTCGATTGCAACAACGGCCAAAACATCATTCACATTGAGTTGGTATTGATTCGACCCTAAACTCGCATTGTAGTTATTGACAGCGGTAGTCACCGCAGCCACATTGTTAGGCTGAGTTTGGGTGATTTGACTTACAGTCGCTGGCATCAGTACCTACCTCCACTCATTGCTTGATAGAGACTGTTATCAAACCCCGTGTCTACACCCGGCAAACCGCCTCCGGGTACTGTTTCTCCTGATGCTGGTTTTGTAGATGGGGTGGGGGGCACCGCCGTTTTAAGTGTTCCGACGTTGACAGTTTTGTTTACTTGAACAGTGGGAGCAGGGGTAGTCTGATTTGGCGCACCGGCACCTGTTGCTGGTACCTGTCCCTGTGCCGCAGCAACAGGATTGGTGTTAGATACGAACCCACCCTTGGATGCTTCATAAACAGTTTTGAGTGTTTTGTACTCCATGTCTCTGATTTCATCCCAGTGATGACCAGTTCCTTCGAGTCCTTGAAACTTGGCGTGTCCTGCCATCGACTCAATAGCATCCCTGAGAGCCAATAACTGTTTGGCGTCCGCAGCCGAGAGCATCCCGTGTTCTTTCTGCTCTTCCTGAAGTCGATTGAAATTCTGCCAAATATCTGCTGCTGTTCTATCTGGCATCGGGCCAGCAACATCTTTCCACTTATTCTGCGTGTCCAACTTAACAATCTGAGCTACAGTGGTAGCATCCATCTGTGCTTTTGTGTCTTCACCAATATGCGAAGCCTCCTCAACTGCCGAGCGGTCAGCCGCAGAGGGGTTAAGCATAAAATCCACCAACATCATGAGAGGCTGTCCAATCTTCGATAAGATGTTATCGCTGATGGTGCTGAGAAGCCCACTAATCGTGCGGGTGCCTGAGGCTATCTCTGCTGTGTTTCTTTCTTGCTCAGTTTTTTCCTCAGTATGATTGAGTTTCAACACTCTGGCTATCGGGTTGTTCGGGTCAGCCAAAAGTTCTAGGATGTCCCCGGCGTCTGTGTTTTGCTTGAGACTCTCCGTAAGTTTATCCAATGACTTGTCGTCCATGTTAGTGACAAGTTCTTTTGCCCCACCCGGTTTGAAAGCGGTGCCTGTCTTACGCAAAATTCCCTCATAGAAATTTTCTTCCTCTTGAGGGGCATTAAATGCAGCCCCCAAGCCGCCCTCTTTCATCGACTTGACTTCTTTTTCTATTGCCTCTGATGACTCGTTCAGCAAGTTCAAAGCCTTCGATGGGTCACCGCCGAATGCTTCCGTCAATTTATCCAAAAGCAATGGATTGGTTGCCAACGCCGCTGTAGGGTTAGCTATCGCCGCTCCAAAGGAAGTCTTTTGCTGCTTCAACACTTCATTCATTCGGCTGAGATTCAAAGTCATGTTACCTTCGGGCGTCTTACCAAGAACATCCATCATCGCCCCTAGTTGAACCGGGTTTCCATGTTGAGCCACAACTGCACGACCTTGAGCAGCTTGGTACTGACGCAAATAACCTTCCAGCGGCGTGGTGAATACCCCAGCATCGGCATTCGATGGCATGTTTCTCTTGAACCGAGTGTAGGCTTTCTCAACATCCCGCCCTGAATTTCTATCCAACCCCTTCCAAATATCCTCTTTATTCATACTCAAGTGTTCCATGGCTGTATCCAAACCGCTTGCCAATGTATCACTCGCGTTCCTTGCGGCCTCTTCCTGAGTCTTTACAAAGGTCGCCCTTGTTCCGGGGGATTGCATTTGAAAGAGAGCACTACGCTGTTCCAAACTGGATTTGTCCTCAGTCAACGCGCTCACATCTTCTTTCAACTGGTCGTATGTGGAAGTTCCCGCAGACCCGAGCATACGGAGGAGGCTAGTGGTGGTTTCTATGGACTTGTTCATACTGCCAAACTGGTCAGTAATATCGTCAATGAGTTGAAGATACTTAGTGGTGGAGATGCCAGCCGCGTGGATGTCTTTGCCAATGGTGCGGAAGAAATCCTGCGTACCAGTTAGGGTCATCTTGTAAGTCTGAAGCATCTTCATTACTTGCTTCGTACCCTCAACATCAGTGAGGCCAACCTCGCGTGCTTGTTTGAATACGATGTTCCCAATATCTCCTACACTACGAGGATTGCCTTCAAAAAATCCCTTTGATGGTCGAGCAAGTTCAGCCAACCCGGCTCCCTCTTCTTGCATAGTTTGAGCAACCGCCATTTGACGTTCTGTAGTGATGTTGTGCGCGTTCAAGCCATAAGCCATCAGATTTTGTCTGACATTCATTAAGGCACGACCGCCGCCCACACCGGCTGTAAATATTCCGGCTTTGCCAAGGTTCTTTTCAGTCTCTTGATTTTGTTTTGCTACCTTGTCTACCAAATCCCCAAGAGCCCCAACTGCGGCCATACCAATACCCACAGGACCGGCCAGCTTTTCAATCGCACCGAGTCCCATATCTGTGGCACCATGAGCAAGACCAGTGAACACATTACCGCCGCCCTGTGCCGCCAGACCAGTCACCGCTTTAGATACAAAACCCCCACCGCCTTCTTCTTGCTGGCTCTTAAGTGCCATACTAACTAGCTTGCGGTTCAACCACCCGGATTTCTCCCCACCATGACCCTCAGTAAGAGTGTCGGCGATAACATCTCGAACTTCCTTAGACTTCCATTTCTTAGGGTCAATCCGTCCTTGCTCATCGTGAACATCAATACCCGCAGCGTGTAACCGAGCCATGATATTCGCGTTTTTATCTCTGTGCGTCCTCTTGTGTCCAGCTTTTACTTCAGCAAGTTCTTGTCTTTTCTCATACGCGGCTTGCGCTGTTCGATGTGCCTTCTCTACACGACCGGAGCCCCCGCCCAAAACTGCGTTCATAGCCATGATTTTCTGGTTGACACCACCAGTCTTAACCCGCTGTGTAATCGCGATTGTTCTATCCTGAATGACCTTCAGAATATCTGCGACTTCCCGATACTCATCTTTGTTACTCTTGACCTTAGCGTTGAAGTCACTTTGATGGCGGGAAAGGAGCCTCTCACCATCTGAACATTTACGAATAGCAATGTGAAGGTCATTCATTTCTCTCTTCGTGAGATTTCCACTTTTCGCTAACCGCTCTGCTTCTTCCCTCATCGTGCGAAGCTGCTCCCCCGCCTTCTTAAAGGACAGGGTTCCAAGGTTAGCCCCCAATTTCTTGGCCTCAGTAGTCAACACCCTCAACCTATCCCGAGCAGTACCGATATACTTAACCAAGTCTTCAGCACTAGTCGCGGCCCCCGTGAACTCTTCAGCCACAGTCTCAGCAGTTCCTGCAACTTCGCGCATAACCTTCAGCACGTCATCCCAAGTACCTGTCTGTTTGTCAATTGATTGACGAAGGGCTTCCATAGCAGCATTCAAACGCTCAGGAGCATCTGTCGCTTGTTGTGGGGCATTACCAGCTTCGCCGGGGGCTTGGTCACCGATTGGCATTACTCAGTTCCTTCTTCCTTTTCAACCTCGAACAACTGCCGTACTGAATCAGCAATAACTTCCTTGCTGGAATCTTCAATCTCCTTCAACACAGTGTCCATAAACCGGCGCTCGACTTCAGTCATGATGGTAGATTCCGGGAACTCCGATTGATAACGCTTCTCAATCTTTTCAGAGTGAACCATGGCAATTTTCCAAAGAGTCTGCACCAACTCCTGACCCCAACCCATGATGACGTTGCGGAGCACAATTTGGATGTCCCGATTAACGCCGTCTGCATCCTTGATGACTACCCCCCTCTCCCGGAGAACCCGGATGTCCATCCCATCAATCCAAGAAATAGAACGCGAGAGAATTTCAACTCGGATGCGTTGAACCCATGCGTAGCCTTTGTACTCTTCGGCGGAAACCAAAGCCTTGATTTCCTCATCCGTGGGCATGTTGGTGATGCGAAGCCGGACCTTTTTTCCGTTCCCACTATTGAACGTCAAGACCTCTTCGTTTTCTTCGATACCAAAGCCCCGAAGACCAGCTATAATCTCTTCAATCGAGAGTGGTGGGGTTGGTGTGTCGGCGACGACCGTCGTCTGATCCGCTGTCATTACCACTGGCTCATTGGAAGAAACCGTTGGGGTGGCTTCAATTTTCTCAGAGGGTGCTACATAAACGTTATCCATAAATCTCCTGTTTTGTTGTTGTTACAATTAAATTCTCATAAAACTAGCCAGAATCTGTGTATTTCCGGTATACTATGGGTGAGGAGTTGACCATGAACCCACAAGATACGTTCTACCGGACGATGAATGTGGTGACCGCTCCGCTTCGGTTCCTCATCACTTGCATACAGACCCTGATTTTCATCGCATTGGCAACCTTGGCGGCTATAGCGTGGCCCCTCATTCTGTACATCAAGGGAGAGCCGGTCACCCTCGTTTCGTTCATAATTTCTGGTTTGGCGTTGCTTGCCATCTTCACCCTCTTCTACACCCCCGGCTACTTTGTGTTTGTGGGTCTTACCCTCTTGGCGATAGGTTGGGTGTACATGATGGTTACGCAAAACGTTCCAGACTTCTTTTCAGTGGGATGGGAAGTTCGAGCCGCCATTTTTGCCTTCCTCTTCATCGGCATTATGCAGAAATTCCTTCGCAACCACGGCGGTGGTGCTTCGACCCCAACTTCTTTGAACCTCCAACAGCCATCACCCGAAGAGCCCGTGTCAGTCGTCACGAGCTACAAGGTAGAATTCCTTTAACCCTCAGCTTCGCTGTACTTTTTACAGTATTGCTGGTCAAATTCAGCCATAATCTTCTCGTGTGCATCCGGGTGGTTGATGAATGCATCGAGTTCCTTGAGCAAGCCGGGTACTGAATCATCCCGGTTTAGCTTGACTTCCACTTGCGTTTTTTCCTCAGCCATATACGGCTCCTTCTACTTGGTGGTTTTCCAAGTTCCTAAATCGAAATCACTGATACCGTTTTATTCTCTCGGCAGGGTTGGGAGTAGTTTCTGTTTTGTTGCGGTCGATAGGTGGCACCGTCCGCCCCTTCTTGAGTTCAATTTCCCGCTTACGAACGTCCGCATCAGATTCAACTCGGATGGTCTCTTCATTGATCCCCGGGCCTCCACGACGACGAGCCATAGCCTCAATCGCTCTTTTGCGTTCCTCAGCAGCCTCAATCTGCTGCTTCTCAAACTTCGCCATAAGTTGCTCGTGCCGGTCGTTCGCCAACATGCCATGGAGTTCCTTGAGCATACCTTCCCGCGTCTCTAAATTCTCTGCGTGAGCCCATCCATCATCAAGGTCAGGCTTGATTATCGGTCTGACAAGAGTCTCCCACGGCTCCATACTATTCGCGACAAGCTGCCTAGAAGTTTTCTTCAAATCTGCTGCAAGAGGGTCTACGCTTTTGCCAGCCATCGGTCTAACTTGGAGTACCGCGTTCCAGCTTGCATCCAAGCGTGCTTTAGCTTGTTCTCTGTACACGCAGAGAGACGCCCACAAACGAGCATGGTCGGAAGGTACTAGGATTTTCATACTTTTCCCATCCGGCAATTCTATGACTCGATTTTCAAATGATGTGAGCCGGGAGCCTTGTCCGTGCCAAAGATTCTCTGAGGTAAATGTGCTCGTGAATGCTGATATGTAAGGGAAAAGAGAAACGTCGTAATCAGACATTTTCTGAACCAGCATAACCAGATTACGAAACTCTAATGGACTCAAATCCTCTATCTCAGGACGAGTTAGAGTTGTAGCCAAAGAAAGCACCGTTACAAGATATTCGTTGGAATCAAATAACCACCGAGATAGCCGCCGTCTCTCTGTGTAATGAATCCCCCTCACCCATCCGACTTGTTGTCCCTCGACCAACATAGGTCGGATACGAGCCCCGACCTCAAGGAGTTCATCGCAGTTATCCACCACAGCCGTTCGAACAGTTTGAATGTACTCACTGGGAACTTTCTGAGAGGCACCCTCACTTATTTTCCGCATCAGGTCTACACCCGATGGAAGAAGGGGTTTCTTCGACATTGCCGCAGCGGCCTTGAGTTCAGATTTACTTACCATGCTCATCCTCGGTAGCCACTACAGCCCCACGGAAGCCACCCTCTTTACGTTGAGCAGCAACAAGAATCTGTCGTTCGAGATTTCTAGTCTCGGCGATTTCTTGCGGTCCAAACTTCGATTCCATATCTCGAATCGTCTTATCGTGGATTGCATCCTCATCGTTCTCATCCAACTCAATTCGCTTAGTGTACTGAGATGGCTCTGGAGCACAATACAACTTGGACGTGGTGAACTTCCGGGCTGGAGGAAATGAAGCACGCCAGATTTTGAATACTCGTTCCACGATAGCGGCTGGAATGGCGTCCATTATACGCATGGATTCTTCGAGGTTTTTGGGTTTTATTCCCGAAACTTCCAGCAGAGAGTTAGCCAATATGATGCGCTGTGGGTCCTTCCCTTTTTCAAACTTGATAGCGGCATGTTCACGCCAGCGCATTCGTTTGAACTGAAAGGTATACTTCAGAAGCTTAACTTCGACCTGCTCTAACTGTTCCATACACCGATTGAACCGAAAGCCCATTTCTCCAAAATCACTGGCAACCCACAGCCAGAAAAGTCAACACACCACGAAACCAGTATTAGTGGTTATTCGGGTACGTACACCCCGGACGCAACACTACGGTAGGCGGTTACCCCATCACCGCCTCCTCTTTCAAACAATGGTGGGGAGAGAAAACATGAATGGGGAACACCAATAATGCCAGCTTACCTTACTGAGATGTTGTATCGTCTCTGTACTAAAGACCTGTACTCATTCTTCCTACAAAACAAACCGGGCTTCCTCTGGATAGCTCGACGTTGGATTGATGGTGACAGAGACGAGACCGCCAATCTCCCCACCTTTCGGGCAGTGATACTCCACTATCAGAAACGTGGTCGTGCTCCGGGAAGTGTAGATGCTCTACGTCAATATGTTGTTGAAAACCCCGACGAGATAAAAGAGTTCAAACAGATTGCAGGGCTCAACGACAATATCCACGACCTAGAAGAATACACTTCAGAGATTACTCTGGATGACAACCTACTATTTGATACTCTACTTTCGACCGCTCGGAAGAAATGGATTATCAACCAATGCAAGGTGGCGATGAATGTTGCCAATGGTGGTGAAACACCAGACAAGATAAAGGAGGCTGGGCCAACAGCGGCCATCCGGTGGCTTCGGGGGGAGTTTACAAAGGATTTCACACTTGAAGCCCCCGCTATTGCAGGTATCCTTCACGAAAACGTAGGTAAGATTCGTCAAGGTTTGGTCGAGCGTTTGACCGACGACCGAGGCGACCGCTTTCCCATCGGCCTTCCACACATCGACAACTGTGTGACAGTTGGCAAGCAGAACCTTCGGTTCATCGCCGTTCTCGGCATGAGCGGCGACGGCAAAACGACGCTGACAAACTACATCTGCTACAACTGGCTGCGACAAGGAGCCCACATTCTCTATTGCTCGACGGAACATAGCCCCACCGAGATTTGGGAGTTCATGGCATTCCTGCACCAGTCGCATCGTGACTACGACGATTTCACACTACCCTCACTAAATGACTGGGAGGGTGAGAAGAGCAGAGTAACACCGGACGATCTATCCAACATGAATCGGATTCTGAACGATATTCAGAGTCGCAAGAATCTACCGGGCCTTCTCGATTGCCAGCAGTTTCGCGACTGGGAAAGCATCATCGACTACCTTAACCAGAACCATAAAGCCAACAAGTACGACATCCTCATTGTCGATTATCTCGGTCGCCTCGATGTGCCGGGGGATACACGCTTTCGTGACCAAGCGATGAAGAAACTGGTGCATGACGTGCAAGGGCTCACGCGCTCGTTTGACGGTAACAAGGGGCTCATCGTCCTCACACCTATCCAAGTCAACCGCGAAGGCAACAAGAAGGCACAGAAGGCTGAGGAAGGCGAAGCACGCTACGATCTGAACGCCATCAACACTGTCTCTGAGTACCAACACGATCTTGACTTGTGTTTATCCGTATGGTCAAACGACGACATGAAGATGGGCGACCAGATTGAGATTCAGCAGATTAAGCAGCGGAGAGGTCGCCGTGCGCCGACTAAACGAATGTTGTTGAAACAATCCAGCGGAGCGTTTGGATACCTTGAAACTGAAACACAGCCGGTTGAAAGTAAGCTGACCGCCGAGTCAATTGGGGCCTTCAGTGGTGAGGAGATTGGAATCTAATGGCAAGCAATAAACGCAAAGTTAACCCTGACAATCTACCTTACTTCCCCTTCTATGCGGCGGCGTGGATTGGGTCAGGTACTGTAGATGAAATGAGCATGGCAGAGCGTGGAATTTACAGCACGTTGATGGCCTATAACTGGCTTCTCGGGGACATCCCTTGGGACATAAAAGGTGTTGCAAAGCTTCTGCACATCCACAACACAGTTGCTGAAAGGTTTCTGAAGAAGTTCGGAATACTTGCTGTAGAAGTGCAGAAGGGTTGCAGAAGATATTACTTGCCACACCTATTGAATTTCTCAGAAACAGTGGGAAAAAGTAAGGGTCGTCCTCCTATAGATAAAGGAGATAAAGAAGATAAAGAAGATAAATCAATAAATCAAGAGGATGGGAGCGGGGATTCTCCAATCCCAACGGAGGTAGATGATGACATCGTTTAGAGAAGACATCGCCGCCGCTGAGTGTGCAAGTCACTTCAAGCAATTGATGCACATTACTGTACCTTGCAAAGGTTGGATTAAACTCTCCCGCTCTCTGCTGGATGAGCACAACCTTACCCCGGACGAACTCAAAGCGTTTATGGTTTGGGCTGCAACTAAGAATGTCTCAGACACTCCTCAGTTCAGTTCCGTCGATTACTTGGCGAAGGCTAAAGACCCTCTAGTCTCTTTGGTGAAAAATGCCCCCGGCCTCATCAAGGTGTGGCACAACCAACAAACACGACGGACCGGAAGGAAAGTTTTTTGGAAGGGTGAATTGAATTGTCACATCTGCCGTGGTGATGGTTATGTTGAACCCGTGCAAGACGACAAGCCCGGTGCCAAGAAATTAACTCCGTGTCCCAACTGCAAGTGTGGTTACTATCTCATGCCCGAACGTCGGCTGGTTTCCGACGTGGATTTGACTAAGTACGAGAAGTTCACTGGGGTAGTTGATGAGTGATTTTCCATTACAAAATAGAAACTTCATTGGTATTGAGAAAAGTAACCACAAAAGCCGTGAACCATGGAGTATGAAACTTCAGTCTTACTGCGAAATCAAGAATCGACTCAGAATCGCTAGTGAATGGAGTCCTTCAATTCCTAATCTAATTACGTCGCTGCTTATTTCTTCGCGACAAACAACCCGAACATTCAACTCTAAGGAAACTGTCACACTATGAGTAAGGTAAAATTGTCTCGGTGCTATGTGTATCTTCACAGGCATCCAGTTACAGGAGAAGTAGTTTACATTGGAAAAGGCACAGCCGGTAGGGCTTGGGCCTGTGGGACATCAACTAATGCCAAACACGGCAGGGGGACTCGAACCCCACAACATCAAAAATGGATTGAGTCACTGCTCGATCAAGGGTATACACCCGCAGACTTTGTAGTCATTGTAGAGCGTGGGTTGGATTCAAAGACTGCCCTTGTTTTGGAGTTGGAACTAACTGAACAATACAAAATTACAAACACACTTTTCAACGTGATGTGCTATGGCACAACTAAACTGGCTGTGCTTACTCCTGAACAACTTAAAAAGGCTAACGGGCTCCGTGAAGAGTTTGCTACGTCCTACTCGAAAATTGCACAGCAGGTAGGTGCGACTACGATGACTGTTTGGAGGGCGTTAAACAACAAAACCAAATCTTACTCGGAGGAGTACACGAATGCCTAAGTACAAGATGTCCGCTTATTCGGAATACATACATAAAAGCAGATATGCAAGGTGGATGCCTGAACTGGGAAGGAGAGAGAATTGGGACGAAACCGTCCACCGCTATATTTCATTCTTCGCTCCACGCATTCCAAAATCTGAACGCGAGACCATTTCACAAGAACTAGAAGATGCCATCCTCGGCATGGAAGTTATGCCTTCTATGCGTTCCTTGATGACAGCCGGGCCTGCACTTGAAAAAGACAACTGCGCTGGCTACAACTGTTCTTATATCGCTGTGGACGACCCACGGGCTTTCGATGAGGCGATGTACATTTCCATGTGTGGTACCGGCGTAGGGTTTTCTGTTGAGCGTCAGTACGTCAACCAGATGCCTGTTGTTGCGGAGAACTTCTATCCGACCGACACCATCATCAAAGTCAAGGACTCCAAGATTGGCTGGGCTAATGCTTTCCGCCAACTCATCGCTTTACTCTACGGGGGTTCCATTCCAAAGTGGGACATTTCACAAATTCGTCCCGCTGGCTCTATCCTCAAAACATTCGGTGGTCGCGCATCTGGGCCTGAGCCACTTGAACAACTTTTTCGCTTCACTGTTCGTCTTTTCCAAAATGCGGCGGGTCGTAAGCTGACTTCAATCGAGTGTCATGATTTGATGTGTTTTGTCGCTGACATCGTGGTCTCTGGTGGAGTTCGCCGGTCGGCGATGATTTCTCTTTCCAACCTTTCCGATGAACGTATGCGGAATGCTAAGAATGGTCAATGGTGGATTGAGAATGACCAGCGTCGTCTTGCCAACAATTCAGTAGCCTACACTGAAAAGCCTGAGATGGGCACATTCATGAAGGAGTGGTTCACTCTCTACGAATCCCGTTCTGGTGAGCGTGGTATTTTCAATCGTGAGGGAGCCCGTAAGCACGCTGCCAAAAATGGTCGTCGTAAGACGGAAGGTATCGACTTCGGTGTTAATCCCTGTGGTGAAATCTTGTTGCGTCCCAAAGGCTTCTGTAACCTTACAGAGGTCGTCATCCGCCCGGAGGATACCAAGGCTAGTATCAAGAAGAAGATTCGCAAGGCGGCGATTCTAGGCACCCTACAGTCCACTCTCGTGGACTTCCGCTATCTCCGTAAGGAATGGCAGCGTAATGCTGAAGAAGAACGTCTCCTCGGTGTGTCATTTACCGGCATCATGGACAACAAGATGATGGCGACGAACGGACCAGAACTGGCGAAGTTGCTGGATGAGTTCCGCGAGTATGCCATTGAAATCAACAAGGAGTGGGCTGAAAAACTGGGTATTAACGTTGCAGCGGCCATTACTTGTATCAAACCTTCAGGCACTGTAAGCCAGTTGGTTGATTCTTCTTCAGGCATTCACACGCGGTTTGCTCATTACATCGAGCGTGCAGTTCGTGAAGATCGGAAGAACCCAATCGCTGCTTTCATGAGGAGTGTGGGGGTTAAATGTGAGCCAGATGTTACCAAACCCAACGACATCGACGTATTCTACTTCCCGTTGGTGTCCCCGGATGACTCCATCTGCCGCAACGACCTCAACGCGATTCAGCAACTGGAACTGTACCTCACATACAAACTTCATTGGACTGAGCACAATCCAAGCTGCACTATCTACGTTCGTGAATCAGAGTGGCTCAAGGTTGCTTCATGGGTTTTCGAACACTTCGATGCAATCGGTGGGGTTAGTTTCCTTCCATTTTCAGACCATATTTATAAACAGGCCCCCTATACTGAGGTTACAGCAGAAGAGTATGCAAATCTTTTGGCGGAGTCTCCATCACAAATTGATTGGAAAGGTCTTACAACTTTTGAGAAAGAAGATCAGACCACAGGAATGAAGGAGTTTGCTTGTTCGTCGGGGACGTGCGAGTTAGCCTTGTAGTGGAAATGTTTGTGAACTATGGAACTCTTATGTAGAGGGTTCTAAAATGAATGAAACCAATAATGCGGTAGAATCTACATGTGGAATCTACCGCATCTTCCTTATAGGAACAGACCGCAGTTACGTGGGTCAGGCAAAGAACATAGACCATCGTTGGTACGACCACAAACGCACTCTTCTAAAGGGCACCCATCATGCTAAGAAGCTGCAAAGAGCGTGGAATAAATATGGAGAAGAGAATTTCAAGTTCGAAGTGTTAGAAGTCTGTCCTTGCGATGCTTATCTTCTACTCAACCGAGAGCAGCATTGGATGGATACCTTACAGGCGTACAAACGAGGGTTCAATTGCTCTAAGAGTGCTGGGCTGTCCACTTTGGGGGTAACACACTCATCAGAGACAAAAGCAAAAATTTCAGCTAAAGCTAAAGGGCGAATAACCTCAGATGAGACTAAAGAGAAGCTTCGTCAGAGGATGAAGAATAGGGTGTTTTCAAAGGAGCATCTTCAGCATTTATCAGAAGCGGGTAAGAAACGAATGAGCGGCTCCCCCGATAAATTGAAATTGGCTCAATGGTCTAAAGAACATCCAAGGTATGGTGATTCCCACCCTTTATTTGGCAAACATCACTCAGCTAGTTCAAAATTGAAAATGTCAGAGTCCACCAAAAAGTACCATAAAGACCACCCAGCCACTCCTGAACTCAAAGCCCTTCGTTCCAAGAATGCCAAGGGTTTGTTCAACCCCATGTTCGGAAGAACCCATTCTGAAGAAACCAAAGAAAAAATACGTCAAGCACGACTAAAACGAGTATCTAGGATGTAGCTGGAGAGGTTGAATGGAAACCAGTTTGCATTTTGTAATCACCACCGTTGAAGGCAA
>Ga0181520_10004796_pt1 | contig 22233 bp, 20 predicted proteins | sample PEATcosm2014_Bin_29_FD_132451 | JGI IMG/M metagenome (GOLD analysis project Ga0181520, IMG submission 132451) | Peatland microbial communities from MTU Mesocosm Facility, Houghton, MI, USA - PEATcosm2014_Bin02_30_metaG | ecosystem: Environmental > Terrestrial > Soil > Wetlands > Peat | place...
CCGACCTCAACTTCGTTCGACTTCTGGACGAGGAGATCCTCGGGCTTGACGGTGAGAGGAACGATGGTGCCATCGGAGTGGATGGTCCTGCCGCTGACGCTGCCGATCGAGAACTCTCCTCCCCAGTAGGGAATCTGAATCGTGGCCGCCTCCTTGCCCTTCTCGGTAAGCACCTTGATGCGGGCGTAGTAGTTCTGGTTGTGCTCTTTGTCGTTGTCGGTTTCCTCGAAGTTGAGATACACCGCCGCCGCTCCCGGCGCTTTGGGATCGGAGGTCATCTTGAGCTCCTCGGGATTCGGCGGCTGGAACTGCGCGCAAACAAGCGCCGGGGACATAGCAGCGAAAAACCCGACTGCTCCGCACAGGAAGAGAGAAATTCGCATGAGAGTGGCCCTGTTTTTTAAGTGCACCCATTCTAGCGCTAAAGATGCGCGGTGCAAGTCCGATTGACACTCTTTGTGTCATCGTTCTCGGAACTTCGCAAGCTCAGCCCGCTCACTCCAGGCAGTTGCACGACTCCAGCAGCGACGAAACCAGCGCCAGCGGCAGGCCCATCACGTTGAAATAGCAGCCCTCGATGCGGGGAATCCAGCGGGCGGCGCGGCCCTGGATGGCGTAGGCGCCGGCTTTGTCCATGGGCTCGCCGCCGGCCACATAATCGGCGATCTCCGCATCGGAGAGCGTGAGAAAGCGAACGGCGGTGGCCTCGGCAGCGACCTCAACGCCCTCGGCAGCGACTAGAGCCACGCCGGTGATGACGCGATGCGTGCGGCCTGCCAGCAGGCGCAACATGCGCGCCGCGTCGGCCGCATCTACCGGCTTGCCCAGGATCGTTTGATCCAGAACGACGGTTGTGTCGGCGCCCAGCACGGCGATTTTTTCTGGTTTTGGACTGGCTGTGGTCAGCTCGCGATAGACGGCCTCTGCCTTTTCTCGCGCCAGCCGCGTGACGTAGGCGATCGGGTCCTCGCCCGGCAAAGCATCTTCGGGGATGTGCGCGGGATGCACGCGGAACCGGTAGCCCGCCTGCGTCAGAAGTTCACTGCGGCGCGGCGAGGCGGAAGCGAGAACCAGCATGATGGAATTATGGCAGGCTGCTCCAGTTTCGCTCTTGGGGCTGCCAGCCCGATTAGACTGAATGGGGGCTTGCGGCCGAATCACGCTGCGCCCGGACAGGGTTCAAATGCACTTCAATTTCGATTATTCGGCGTCTCAGATTCTGTGGACGCTCACGTTTGCGGCGCTGCTGGTCTTGCTTGTGGTGCTGCTGGGGCGCGACAGGGCTAAGCGGTTTCCGTGGTTTACCGCAAGCATTGCGACCATGGGACTGCTGTTGTTGACGTCACAGCTCCTGTTCAGCAGGCTTCCACGCATGACGGGGACGGAGATCTTTCTCGGGCTGTCCGACTTGGATATGGTGATCAGCCTGCTTGTCCTGGTGGAGTTGGCGCGCCGGGTCTTTCATGGCGTGGGCCGGCTCGGCTGGATCATTGGCGCGCTTGCAATGCTCGCCGTGGGCGTCGCCGTGCTGGTGATGTGGGGGCACTGGCCTGCGTGGAAAACGCTCACGGCTACTTCGGAACTGGTGGCGATCCGGCTCATGGATCTGACCGTGGACAAAGGCATTTTGTTTTCCAGCGTGCTGACGATCGAACTGGGGCTCCTGATCACTTTGCTGGGACGGCGCTTCGGGGCCGGATGGCACAGCCACGCGCAGCGGATCGCGATCGGTCTCTCGACGGCTGCACTTGCGCAACTGACGCTGCGTGTGGCCTTGCAGGCCATCGGGATGCACACCCACGTGCAAACGCAGTCAGATTATGAACACGTAATGGGTCTCCGTGACAAGCTGATCCACGGCAATAATGTGCTGTTTCTGTGTGTAACGGCGTGGTGGATCACCAGTCTGTGGATCGACGAGCCCGGCGCCGCATCGGATGCGCAGGTGGAAGCAGAAACTGAGCCTGTTGAGGGCGAAGCAGCCCCGCCGGAAGCACAGTCCGATGGGGAGACTGAAGCCGAATCGCTGGAAGCGCCCGAAGCCGTGGAGAATCCAGACCCGCAAGCCGAGAGCAGCGGCACTTACGCTCAGGACTGACAGCTGAAATCTGGCATCTGGCAACTGAGAACCGACACCTGATCCCTGAAACCTGACACCTGTCTTTCAGATGTGGCAGCTCGCCTGGCCGCGCTTTTCCAGGTAGCGCTGGTGGTAGTCTTCGGCGCGCCAGAAGGTCTGCGCCGGCTCAACCTTGGTCACAATCTTGCGCGGCTTGTAGCGGCCATCGGCGTTCAGCTGCTCAATCTTGGCGCGCGCCTGTGCCTCCTGCTCCGGCGAGTGGAAGAAGATGGCGGAGCGATACTGCGCGCCCCAGTCCGGCCCCTGCCGGTTGAGCGTCGTTGGGTCGTGCAGCTCGAAGAACGCGTCGAGCAGCTTTTCGTAGGTGACTTTTTGGGGGTCGAAGTCGAGCTCGACCACCTCGGCGTGGCCTGTCTTGTCGGTACACACATCCTTGTAGGTAGGCCGGTCGAGCGATCCCCCTTCATAGCCGACGGCCGTGGCCGTCACGCCAGGGATCGCTGCAAACGCAGCCTCCACGCCCCAAAAACACCCTGCTCCGAATGTCGCTTTTTCTGTGCTCATATCAATTGAGATGCGAGAAGGCGGCCGTTAGCTTCTAGCTGTTAGCTTCCAGCCTCATTGTGCCAAAGTCACACGCCACGTGTCAGCAATTAAGCTACTTGCCGCCGTCCCCCAGCCGCATTGGGCAAAAAAGCCCAATCGCGATAAGAAAGAGCTAGAGACCAGAAGCTAGAGACTAAACGCTGCTTTTTCACGGCAGCGGCGGCAGGTGCTTGGTGTTCTGGTAGGTGTAGATGATGCGATGAGCGACGGTGATGGTCGAAAGCACAGCCATCAGCCATAGCACCGGAGCCATTACTCCCCAGTGGTTGAACAGCGCGCCTAGCAGGACGAGCACAACGCGCTCGGGACGCTCCATGAAGCCCACCTTGCACGAGCCGATGAGCGCCTCGGCACGGGCGCGCGTGTAGCTGACCATCAGCGAAGTGACCATGACGAACGCCACCAGCACAACGTAGCGCAAGCGATTGATGCGCCCGTAGTAGACCAGAAGGCCGAAGAACAGCACTACGTCGGAGTAGCGGTCGATGACCGAGTCAAAGAACGAGCCGAAGACAGTGACCTTGTTGAGGCGGCGCGCCACGCGGCCGTCGACCATGTCGAAGATGCCAGCGCCGAAGATGACCAGCCCCGCGTAGAAAAACATGAGATCGCCGTTGGTGGCGTTGGCGTGGCCAAACAGGAATGCGGCGACGATGTTGATGACCAGCCCGATGAAGGTAAGCGCGTTGGGCGAGATGCGGGTAAGCGCCAGCCCATGCACGATGCGGTCCAAAAGCCAGCCGCAGGCACGGCCAAAAGCGCTAGTCCAGGTCATTCTTGCTTCCTTGCTACTTTTCAGCGCCGGCGGCTGCTTGGTTCTCGCCAGCTTCGTCGTGGATCGTCGTCAGTTTCAGAATTTCCAGTTCGCGTTTACCGTTGGGCGTCACAATGGTGGCCACGTCGCCTACCTTTTTGCCCACAATCCCCTGGCCAATGGGTGAAGTGGTGGAAATCAAACCCTTGGAGACGTCGGCCTCTTCGCTCGTCACCAGCCGGTAAACCAGCTCTTCGTCCTTGGTCGAGTCGTAAACCACCACCGTCGATCCGAACCCTGCTTTGTCGCGGGGTATGTTCGCGAGATTGACCAGCGAAAGCTCGCCCATGCGTTTCTTGAGCTGGCCCAGCCGGGCATTTACGAACTCCTGCCGCTGCTTGGCCATGTGATACTCGGCGTTTTCCGACAGATCTCCCAGGGCCCGGGCCTTTTTGATCTCGGCGGGCAACTCTGTGGTGAGCTCGTACTCGAGCTGTTGTATCTCCTCGAGGAGCTGCTTTTTGATGTGTTCGGGCATCAGTAATCCGTAGTCCGGTGGCGGCGAAGGGGGCTGCTTCAGCCGCATGAATTCAGCGTTCTTGACTCTTCATTATAAGGCAGGGAGTACAGAGATCAGGGGTCAGAGAGCTGAGAACGGCGAGCGAGCCATCGAATGGGCTTGGCCATTTATCCGCACTTGCAAAGAAAACAGCATGGAATGGGAAAAGAAGAGGCCTCTACCGGGATTCGTCCCGTGATCTCTGATCTCCGGCCTCTCCTCTCTGCTTCTCGTCGAGAAAGGATTGCAGAATCAAGGTGGCCGCCACCTGGTCGACGACTTTCCGGTGCTTTTGCCGCTCATGGCCGGCCTGGTAGAGGATCTCGTGAGCTTCGCGGGTGGTCAGGCGCTCATCCCAAAAGTGAATGGGCAGGCCGGTGAGCTTGCCCAGCTCCGCGGCAAAGGCCTGGGTCTTAGTCGCGCGATCGCCCGGCTCGCCTGAGAGTTGCAGCGGGTTGCCGACCACGATTCCCGCCGCGGAAAACCTCCGGCAGAGCCGCGCCAGGGAACGCAGGTCTTCTCTTCGGTTGGCAGGCCCGCTTCCACGCCGCTCAAGCGTCAGAACCGGCTGCGCCGTGAGGCCGAGCTCGTCCGACACAGCCACGCCGATGCGGCGGCTGCCGACATCAAGGCCGAGATAGCGGGCCGGATACAGTGATCGACCGCCAGATTCCAATTATGCTGCACCTCACACTCAGCTTACGGCCCAGCTCAGCGCCCAGCCTACAGCCTTGGGTCGCCGTCTCGTCCGCAGCGGCCCGCGGCGGGCGCGCGGCAGCGCTTTGATCCCGGTACAATCGGGGGAGGGGGGAACTCAGGCGGCAATCTTCGCGTCCCTATTCTTTTTCAGGGAAGGGTCCAAAACGGCAGGATGGCTCGACGCAGACGGAGTGGCGGCAAAAAGAAGGGTTCCGGCGCGGCAGGGTTCTTGCTGATATTGCTGCTGGTTGTGGTGCTCGCGGGGGGAGCCGCGGCGTGGTTGATCTTTACCCCTTACGGGCCAGAAACAGAAACGTTCGTCGACATAGCCCCCGGCTCCTCGGCCATCCGCATTGGACGTCAACTCGAGGCGGTGGGCGTGATTCGCAGCCGGTACGCCTTCGATTTGGTGCGCTGGTTCCGGCACGGAACGCTGCATGCCGGAATGTATCGCTTCGACCATCCGGCTCCTGTCGCCGAGGTTTATGGGCGGATTGCCCGTGGCGACGTTTTTACCATTGCTTTGACGGTTCCAGAAGGGGCAAGCATCTTCGAGATTGCCGCGCGCCTGGAACAGGCAAAGCTGGGTACGCGCCAGAGCTTTCTGGATGCGGCAAGAAGCCACACGGATCTGGTGGCTGATTTAGACCCGGGCGCGAAGAGTCTGGAGGGTTACCTGTTTCCGGACACCTACCGTTTTTCGCCGAACGTTACGCCAGACCAACTGGTTGCTGCCATGGTCAAGCGCTTCCGCGTCGCAGCCACGCAATTGGGGTTAGGTGAGAATGTGCATCAGGTGGTTACAATTGCATCGCTTGTAGAGCGCGAGACGGCAGTGGATGCCGAGCGCCCGCTTGTGGCCAGTGTGATTGAGAACCGCCTGGCCAAAAACATTCCGCTCAATATCGATCCCACGGTCATCTACGGGCTTGAAGTGGCAGGGCATTGGCGGGGCGTTATCTACCAGAGCGATCTTACCCACGACACACCCTACAACACGTATCTGCACGCAGGGTTGCCGCCGGGACCTGTATGCAACCCAGGCCTCCCGTCGTTACGCGCGGCCATGGATCCGCCCAAAACAAACTATTTCTACTTTGTGGCGGCTGGGACCAACGCACAAGGCCACTCGCTCTTCGCGGAAACTCTGGATGAGCACAACCGCAACGTGGCCAACTATCGCAAGGCGCAGAAGAAGGCGGGTGAGCGATGAAGCTTCTTGCTCGAATCGCCTGCGCCGCTGCGCCGGTTGTTCCGCTCCTGCTTTCCGGATGCTCCTACTTCATCCCGACCAAGCGTCATCTCCCCGTTCCCAAGGCTCCGGCTATTGTGCAAACAGCTACGCCGGACCAACTGGTCAAGCAACTGAATGAGCGCTGGGATGCGATCCGGACCCTGACGGCCACTGTAGAGGTTTATGCCACGGAGACGAAATCTTCTGAGGGCCTTGCGAAAGACTTTCCCTCCTGCCGCGGATATATCCTGATGCGCAAGCCGAAGATGCTTCGCGTGCTGGGGACGTATTTCGGCGTGAAGATCTTCGACATGGCCAGCGACGGCAGTGAGTTCACGCTCGTCATCCCGTCGAAGAACCTGGCCATTGAAGGCTCAAACAACGTCACCGAGAAGTCGGCGAATCCACTGGAAAATCTTCGCCCCGACTTTTTCCTTGATGCGATCGCCGTGCGGGGCCTGGACCCGGACGATGAATACATGGTGGCCGGCGATACGGAGACGGTTGAAGACACCGCGAAGAAGCATTTGTACATTGAGCCGGAATACGTTTTGAGCGTCATGCACCGCAAGAACGGCCACGAAAATCTACCCGTCCGTGTGGTGACATTTCATCGCGACGACTTGCTGCCCTACGACCAGGATGTCTACAACGCCGACGGTGAGTTGGAGACGCAAATCTCCTATAGCAACTACGCCACGTTCAGCGCCGGCAAGTACCCCTCCAAGGTTGTCATCAAGCGCCCGCAGGAGGGCATCGAGATCACTCTCTCAGTGGAACGAGTGGAAGAAAATGTCGAACTTCCTCCCAGCCAGTTCGACGTGACCGTTCCCAAGGAAGACACAGTCAAGACTCTCAAATAGCTTTGCCGCCGGCATGGGCAGCGCAAGCAAAGGTCTATTTCGCGCCGTGATCCTCGAGCACCTTTGCCGCGTCGGGGTGCTGCTCGTTGATGGCCCAATGGAGCGCCGTGTTGCCGTCCTTGCCTTTGGCATTGATGTTGGCGCCTTTGGCCAGCAACAACTGCAACACTTCAGGCTGACCCATATCGCCCGCCTGAATCAGCGGCGTCCACCCATTCTTGTCTTTGGCCTCAATATTGGCGCCTTTCGCCAGCAGGAGCGTGACAACGTCGGTTTTGCCGCGGCCGGCTGCTTCAATCAGCGCGGTATCCCCTTCGTTGGGATAGGCGCTGGCCTTGGCCTCGATGTTCGCGCCCGCGTCCAAAAGTGCTTCGACCGCATCGGCGTTGCCTTTATAAGCCGCCTCGATCAGCGCAGTAGCGCCATCCTTGTCTTTGGCTTCGATGTCAGCCTTCTTTTCGAGCAGCAGCTTCAACACATCCACCTGTCCGGCGCTGGCCGCGCGGATGAGCGCCGTTTCGCCGTTTTCATCCTTCGCATCGATATTCTCGCCTTTTGCGAGCAGCAACCCGACGGCTCCAAGATTGCCCTGGCTTGCCGCTTCAGGCAGCGCCGGCCAATCGCGCCTGTCTCTGTCGCTGATCTTCGCGCCGATCTCCAGCAGCTGCATCACCAGATCGGTGTGCCCCATGAAGCCGGCTTCGTGCAACGCGGTTTGTCCGCTCTTTCCCTTCGCTTCAAGGTTGGCTCCTTTTTCGAGCAGAAGTGTGACCACGTCGGTGTGGCCCTGGTAAGCAGCCCAGATCAGCGGAGTCCAGCCGAGGTTGTCTTTAGCTTCGATGTTGGCGCCCTTTTTGAGGAGCTGTTCCACGCTGGCCGCGTCTCCGTTGGTAGCCGCGGCAATCAACTGATCGTTCAGGCTAAGAGTTGGCAGGCTTGCGCTTGGCAGGCTTGGACTTAGCGGGCTTGGACTTTGCGGGCTGGCCGTTGCGGCAGCCTGGCCCAGAACAGCGGCGCAGACGACAAAAGTCAGGCCCGAAAATGCGAATGTCCGCAGCGCTCTAGTCAATCTGGCCTCCTATGATCCTCGCCGGGGCTTTTCTTTCGCGTTGCGGCTTCAATGTTCAAGGAATTCTACCCTGGATTGAGGAAGCCGGACGATTGTGGCTGTTGGCGAAGACGGAACTCTGCCCAATTGAATACTCTAGGAACGTCAGAAGCCCCCACTTCGGCCTGGGAGAGAAACATGCGTGCAAGTGCGATCGAGTTTCGCCTGCGGATGATCATTCAAATCGTCATCGTCTTCTTCGGTTTCTGGGCGCCCTGGGCAGGAGGATGGGATTTCGGCTGGCGAATCTCCGCACTGGAATGGCTTCCGCTCGAGCTTAGCAGGCTGGGTGTCGTGAGTTTCGCTGCGGCCTCGCCGATCGTCATCGTCTTGGGTGCGCTCGCTGCGCTCCTGGGCGCGGTGTTGCGCGTATGGGGCACAGCCTACCTGGGATACAGCACGGTTCACCACGGCGACATGCGGGCCGGCGCGGTAATGGCCGACGGCCCTTACCGCTACATGCGTAATCCCCTCTACCTCGGCGGCTGGTTCATGATGATCGCCGTGTCGCTGCTCATGTCTCCCAGCGGCGCTCTCTTCACCGTGGTGCTGCTCACGGTCTTTTACCTGCGTCTGATTCTGGGCGAAGAAGCATTCCTCGCCGGGCAACTCGGCCAGCCCTACCAGGAGTATCTGCGCGCCGTGCCGCGGTTGCTTCCCCGCCTGCGCGCCAGCTTGCCGCCCGCCGGGAACGAGCCGCGCTGGCTGCCCGCGCTCTTCACTGAGGTGATGCCCATCGGGACATTCTTCACCATGGCCGTTCTCGCCTGGTTTTACGACCAGCAACTCATGCTGGAGGGAATCTTCTGGAGCTTTCTGGCTTCGCTCGTGGCGCGTGGCCTGATGAAAGCGTGGATTCCTACCTTGGTGAGCGCGGCGGTTTTCGCCGTCGCATGGGGCGGCTTCCATCTCAACTGGCCACGGTCGATCCTCATCGCCTTCGGCGCTTGGCTCATCGTGCGCGCGCTCGTGCCCCACAGAGAATCCAAAGTGGACAAACCCAAACCCGACGCCGCGTGATCAGGCTCGCTGCCTGCCAGTGCGTCCCAAATGCGTGAATCCGAATCCGTCGGCGTACTTGAGGCCGAAGCCCAGCAGCCGGTCAACGCCGATATGGTTGGCCCAAATCAACGCAATCGGCAAGGCGCCGTGCGTTCCGGGCAGCAGCGAGCAAAGTGCCAGCACTCCCGGCGCTACATACGTATGGAATGCGTTGTAGATGCGCGCGCCCGTGCACGGACCGTCAAGATAGCCGAGCATCGAAAGGTCCGGCACAAGCCACAACGCCGCGAAGAGCCACCAACTCGCGCCCGTGCGCGCATAAAGCACGGCCGCAGCACTAGCTGCCGCCAGCCCTTCCAGGCGCAATAGGAAGATCACCGACGAGTTGCGCGCCGCAGGGATGGAGATTTGCTCAGGGATAGCCGAAGCCGTTGTCATGACTCATTGGATGAGCCAGCAGGCCGGCAGTGTGCGGGAAAATCCATCAACATTTCAGGCGGGGCGACAAATGGGCAAATGAAAAAAGGGAGAGCGCGAGGCTCTCCCCTTCTCATTCGCAGTCTGGGGGAGGAACTACTTCTTCGGAGGCGCGATCACGTCCTTGGCGGACTTGGCCACGCGGAACTTCACCACGGTCTTGGCCTTGATCTTGATGGCCTCGCCGGTCTGGGGGTTGCGGCCCATGCGAGCCTTGCGCTCGGCCTTCACCAGACGGCCGATGCCGGGGATTACGAAGACGCCGCTCTTCTTGGTCTCCTTGATGGCGGTCTCCGCCAGCAGATCAAGGAACGCCGCGGATTGCTTGTTGGTTAGTTCGAGCTTCTCGGCCAGGAGCCGTGTCAGGGCTGTTTTGGTCAATCCAGATGCCATTGAATGTTCTCCTTCTCGGCGAGCCCTCTGGGCTGCCTGATCGGTGGGGCTTCCGCGCGATATTCTCGCCGCATGGAGGGAGGGCGAACAAAAGCTGCTTGGCGCGAAAACCCTGTATTCATGCGGCTACGAAGAACCCTGCCGATGGTTACCATGCGGCTTGGGCAGGCACAAAGTCAATGGGAAAATGCTTGATTTCCACAATTTTCTTGGGTTTTTATGGGTGAAATGCCGATTTTTGCCGGAATTTTGGCCATCGGGCCTCTGAAACCCGCAATTGGAGCGGGTTTGGCGCGTTCAGAAGAGAGTGAACGAGCGGCGCCGGCAACACGAGCGCGTCGGCTACTTCAACCCGAACAGCACTTTTCTCTTCGGCGCGATGCTCGCCGCAATCGGCGTGTTCAGCGCGTCGACCACGGGCGCGGCCACCTTGAAATACCGAATCACCACCTCGGCAATATCTTTCTTGAGCGCCGCCTTCGCCGGCAGTTCCGCGGCCAGCCCCCACTGGCGGCAGCGGACGAGATCGATCCCCGGATGCTCGCTGGGAAATCCCTTCGGCGGCCGCGTGAGCGCGTTCCCTTCAAATTCGTCGTAGAGCTTGCGAACCGTAGGCCGTTTGAGCAGCTTCCTGAACTCCGCGTGATGATCGAGCAGCCAGTGGCGAATCGCGGCCAACTGCTCCTTCTCGGGCATATAAGAGCCGGCGGCGATGATCACTTCCTTCGCGCTCACATGGAAGTAGTAGCCCGCGCCTGAAGTCTTCTCAAATCCCGTGTGCGTCCACCATGCAGCCACGTGCGTTTTGTAAGGCCGCTTGTCATTCGAGAAGCGTGTGTCGCGATAAATCCTGAACAGCGACTTCTCCGCCGGCCGTACATGATTGGGCGCAAAGTCGACCATCGCGTCGGTAATCTCGCGCACGATCGCCAGCATCGGCTCCTTCAACTCCGCCTCAAACTGCGCCTTGCGCGGCTGGAACCATGCGCGGTCATTGTGCTTGGCCAGGTTGCGCAGGAAGGTGAGTGCTTCGGGACGGAAGTAGGGGACGGCAGCAGGTGATGCGGGCTTTGCGGAGCGAGGCATACAGCAAAAAGGGTAGCAAAGACTGCTGGGCTATGCGCTGCGGAAAAAATCCACTGCTGTTCACCCGAGCAACTCTTCACCGCGCCGTAGCATCCTGCGCCGCTGCCTTGGCGGCCATCTTCTCGCGATGCCTGCGGATGAAGTGCGCAGCCGCGTCCGGATAGAACTCGCGGATCGACGTGAAGATCACGTCACGCATCGTCGAGTACCCGAACTTCTCAGCGAGAACAGGAAACGTGGTGGCGCTCTTCGGGTAATACTGGCGCGAGACGAGCTGCGTGAGTACTTTTGCGCCAAGCCCGGCAATATTGGGTGTCTGGCGGCCGCCGTAAGTGCGCGCCACACCCTGGCGGCTGATCACATAAAGCTCGCGGACAAAAATGCTGTGCCCTTCCCCGAGCGCGTAAAACCGCGTGTCCTCGTGGATGAGTGAGGGAAGAAACCAGGCAGCTAGGTAAGTGCCATCCGTCTTGTCGAGGAAGCCCCGCCACGTATAGTTCCAGAAACCGTCCACGCCCTTGCCAAGAACAGGATGTTCGTCGATGCCCTCGGCGCTAAGCGAAGTAAGTCCGAGAAAAATAAAGGAAGAATAATCCGTCGCCTGGCGCGTGGCGACGGTGAAGTTGTACTTCCAGCCCGGTGGATGGGGCTTGGCGCCTCCCGAGACCGAGCGGAAGTTCGGCATGAAGCCCAGAATGCGCTGCGGCTGCACGCGCTCGAGCGGAATGGGATTGCCGTTGGCGTCGACAGGAACATCGGGGCTGGGCGCAGGGTGCGTGCTGGTACTCGTACCGGTCGAGTTGCTGCCCGATGCGGTTTGGGGGCCGTCGGGGGCGTCCAGCTCCGGAACTGGGTCTGCAGCGCTGGAAAGACCGACCGGGGGCAATGGCAGACTCGGATCCGATTCAGCCACAAGAGTGCAGGCGGGCGCCAGACTGGCGAGCCGCGTCGTAACCGGAATCGGCGTGGCCCCGGCCCGGACACCGAGGGCGACACTTAGGGCGACACCGAAGCTGGCGACGGCGACAATGAAACGCAATCAAACCATCCTTTGCGCGTGGAAAACCTGACGCTTAACGGGAAATCAAGAATCAGCGGTCTATACAGATTAAATGGACTTGTGGAGTTCCGGGTTACAAAACCGGGCGGCAGACCCCGGAAGCGCAACGAAAGCCTCTTGATTGCATGGCCTTGGTTGGGCACTTGTCGAACTGTTTCCGGGCCAAAACTGTGTTCCCCGTGGGCAACGCGCAAGAAGTCAAGCCCCCGCCACCGCTGATTCGTCGCAAGTCACTGAAAAATCGGAACAAATATCCTTCGCCAGGTTTGCCGATCAATGCGCGCGTTTTGCTAGCCTGAATTCAGAATCGATATCGATAAAAGTTCTGGCTTTGCTCGGAACCAGAAAGGGCAAATTAATTAAATAAAAAATTTCATCGCCCAATCGGCACATTTCAGCAAGTAACGCTTTTAGAATCAACAACAAAGTCGAAAAACTGTGGTCAAATTTGGTCGATTTTGTGAGCGAAACCAGCCGCAAACTGCGCCAATTCGATGCTTTTTGGGCCATTTTCAGGGCTCAAATTTGACAGGCGTATAGACCTCATACCCAGCCCGCTTGAGTTGGCTGGCATTGTGGATTGCAACGCCGTTCATGGTGACGTTTCGGAAGACAATGGGCGCGACGTTGGCGCCCATGAACTCGCCGGGGCGGGTGGCTTTGCCAAATGCGCAATGGTCGAAGACAAAGTTCGTCAAGGGCGCTTTGCCGCCGTCGATGTAGATATGGCCTCCGTCATTCTCGAATGTGGTGTTCACAAATCTGAAGTCATCCAGAGCAATGCCGTCGCTTGAGCGCGCGCCCGAGGTGTAGCCCTTGCCGGTGAAGTACGCGGGGCTAAGTTGAATCCAGATGGCGAACTTGTTTTGGTTGGCGACGAAGTGCACGTCTTCAAAACGCAGATGGCGGATGTTGGGTGCGCCTCCGTAGCCGATCGCCAGCGCCGAGGTGTAGGTGTAATTCACAAAATTCTTCACCACCACGTCTTCGATGGTGGAGCGCTTGCCGCCGTAAAAGGCAAAGGTGTCGTCCATTGTCATGGCGAAGCTGTTCTCCACCAGAAGGTGCTTGCTGTTGCCGGTGAAGTCAAATGCGTCGTCGTGGTACTGCTGTTTGCGGTTGACGATTTTGATGTTTCTCGCCGTAAAGTTCTCGGTATCGCTGACGGTGACGGTCCAGTAGGCCGAGCGCAGCAGCAACAGTCCTTCAAAGGTGATGTTTTTGCAGTGGTTGACGATGTAGCCCTTGACGCCGGTCCCATGCGGGTCGTTGACGAGGCCTTCTTCTGATCGCGATTGTCCGTCACTGGTGTCTGGCTGGAAGTCGTGCCACAGCCAGGGATAGCCTTCCATATCGACTGCGCCTCGGCCCGCGATGCCGGCGTTCTCAACGTTGTTAAACACAAATAGGGCGCGGAGCGGCCTGGCTCCGGCGGGCATCGGCGGCGAAACGTAGTCGGCACTTCTACGCGAGCCGCGAATGACCGCGCCGGCATCGAGATAGAGCCGCACATTGCTCTGCATCAGAATGGTTCCCGTAAGGTAAGCGCCTGCGGGAAAGAAGAGCACGCCTCCACCCTGCCGGGCGGAAACGTCGTGGATGGCTTGATTGATGGTTGCCGTTTCCAGGGTTTTGCCGGTGTTATCGACCTTGTAATCGAGGATGTTGACCAGGTTGGAGTCGCCGGGTCTTGGCGGGGTCTTCTCTTCGGGTTCTGCAAAAAGCAGCAGCCCCGGGCTCTGAAACGTCGGCTCCTCGTTGAAGAAGAGGACGAGATAGCGCGGCTGATCGAGATCGAAACTGACCGTGTTTCCTTTGATGATGGGATGAATGCCATAGGCCAGCGGACGGATGAAACAGGTAACCACGTTGCGCTCGTTCACCAGCGAGGTGACGGTTACATGCACCTTGCCGGTCATGGAGAAACTGGCGTGATCCATCCATTGGAACTGGTTGTAGGTTGGGAGGCGATGCACAAACACCGGCTGGCCATCGACCGTGACCTTGTAAGCGAGGCTGGGCGCCGCGCCCGGCCACGCAGGATATGGAGTCACAGCACCGAAGGCCGAATGCAGGAGCGCAACGGGCAAGGCGATGGAGCAGGCGAGCGATCGAAATCTCATTGCGGGTACTCTCCCCCCTCAATTGCGAAGGTTGTCCGCAACAGAAGGCGCGAGAGCGCGCGCGGTTTTTGCGGAGCGAGGCATAACGATGACAGTCTACCGGATGATCTTCAGCGCGCTGCGGAACAGCCCGTCGAAATCCGCGGCGAGCGCTTTCTCTTTCGCGATCGCCTGCTCGATAGCCTTCTCTGAAGCTGCGCGCTGGTAGCCCAGATTAGTCAGAGCGGAAAGCACGTCATCGACCGCCGGTCCCTGCGCGGACGGCTGTGCGGGCGCAACAGCAAAGTCATCGAGCTTGTCTTTGAGCTCCACAACCAGGCGCTCGGCCAGCTTTTTGCCCACGCCGGGAATGTGCGTGAGCTTCGCGTGATCCTGGCCGCGAATGGCCTGAATCACGCGTTCCGAGTTAAGGCCGCTCAGGATTTTGATGGCCAGCTTCGGACCCACTCCGCTCACGGTGATGAGCCGCTCGAAGAGGCGCTTCTCTTCGCGATCGAGAAAGCCGAAGAGCGCGATTTGGTCGTCGCTCACCTGCGTGTGAATGTGCAGCGCTGCCTCAGCGCCCACCGAGGGCAGCGCCGTAAACGTGGGCACGGAGATGGCGACGTCGTAGCCTACGCCCCCAGCCTCGACGATGGCTTGGCCGGGCTGCTTGAAGATGAGCTTGCCGCGCAGGTGAGCGATCATAGGTGCCTATTGTAGAATCCCCATCCGCTTTGCCACGCGCTCCAGCGTCTCCAGCGCGCGGTCGAGCTGCGCGCGGGTGTGCTCGCTGGTGAGGATAGCGCGGATGCGCGCTTTGCCTTCGGGCACCGTGGGGAATGCGATTCCCGTTGCCATCACGCCTTCTTCGAAGAGCGCGCGGCTAAAGTCCATGGCCGCGCGGCCGTCGCCCACGATGATCGGCGTAATGGGCGTCTCCGTGGCCGGCGTGTTCACGCCGCCGATGTTGAAGCCGGCGCGCTTGAGCTCGCCCTGAAAGTAGCGCGTGTTCGACCACAGGCGCAAAATTCGTTCCGGCTCATTCTCCAGAATGTCGAAGGCCGCAATGCACGTGGCCGCCACCGACGGCGGATGCGAAGTGGAAAACAGAAACGGCCGCGCGCGGTGGTAGAGGTAGTCGATCAGGTCCTTCGTGCCGCAGACATAGCCGCCCAGCGCGCCGATGGCCTTCGACAGCGTGCCTACCTGCACATCCACCTTGCCGTGCATCCCAAAATGGTCGACCGACCCGCGCCCGTTCCGCCCCAGCACGCCCGAGGCGTGGGCGTCGTCGACCATCATGATGGCGCCGTACTTCTCGGCAAGCGCAGCCAGCTTGTCCACGGGCCCGATGTCGCCATCCATCGAAAAGACGCCGTCAGTAATGACCAGCTTTTTGCCCGGTTGCGATGCGAGCTGCTGCAGCAATTCCTCGCAGTGCGCCGCGTCCTTGTGGCGAAAGACCTTGATCGTGGCTCGCGAAAGCCGCGCGCCGTCGATGATGCTGGCGTGATTCAACTCGTCGGAGAGAATAAAGTCCTCCTTGCCGAGGATCGCGCTGACCGTGCCGGCGTTGGCCGCGAAGCCGCTCTGAAAAACCACGCAGGCCTCGACATTCTTGAATCGAGCGATCTTCTCCTCAAGCTCCATGTGGATGCGCATGGTTCCGGCGATGGTGCGCACCGCGCCCGAGCCCACGCCGAAAGCGCGCGTGGCGGCAATAGCTGCCTCAATGAGCTTGGGGTGGTTGGCCAGGCCCAGATAGTTATTGCTGGCCAGGTTGATGACCTCGCGGCCGTCATAGTGGCAAACCGGCGCCTGTTGGTCGTCGAGCACGCGCAGGTTGAAGTGCGTGCCCTTGGCGCGAAGATCGTCGAGCACGGCGGTAAGATGAGCGAGCTGGGGGCGCGGAACAGCCTCTGTCATAGCAATACACCTACGCTCAAAAGCATAGCGCGGCGGCCGGATGGCGTTCCGGCCCGCGATGCGTCAAAGAGAACGTTGATGCCGTGGGCGGTTGGTTGGCCGGCATGCGCCCGGGCCAGATACAATAAGGGTTTGCGCAGAGACCATACGCGAAGCGCCGCTGGGCGCGGGCGCGATCCTTCTGGAGAACTGGAGCAGGTGCGAGTGAGAGGGTTGAACTGCCGCGGATTGCGGCTTAAATGGGTTGCGGGACTGGGTATCGCAATGGCGCTGGCCGTGCTGCCGGCGGCCGCAGCGGCACAACAGATTGCGACACATACCTACCTGACCGTGGAAACCAGCGAGCAGGGCGGGCATACGCAGGCTACCGCCAAGGTTGCCGTGACCGGCGCGGACGGCCTGCCTGCGAGCGGCGTCGTGATCATTGACGATGGGGACCGCGAACTGGCCGAAGCGGCCTTGAACAATGCGGGAGAGGCAACGCCGGTGCTGTCGCTGGCAGGCGGAGATCACGCCCTGCGTGCTGTGTATGCGGGCGATGCATCGCACCTGAGCTCGGCCTCGGTCGCCAGCAACGTTTCAGCCCAAACCAGCTCCACTCCGAATTTTGCGCTAACGCTGGCGCCCGTGCCGCCCTCGACTCTGCCGCTCACGCTCACGGCGGGACAGGCGGGCACCATTGCTGTCACAGTGGTGCCGGAAGACAATGCTGCTCTCACGGCGCCAATGTTCGTCACTCTTTCGTGTTCGAACCTTCCCAGCGAAGCTTCATGCGCGTTTACCCCGGCGACGGTGGAGATTTTGCCCACCACGCCAGCCAGTTGTCCTTCCGGTTCGCTGGCATCGGCTTGCCCGCCGGTCAGCTCCCTGCTGGTACAAACCCAGGCCCAACTCACGCACCTTGTGCGGCCGGCGCAGCCCCGGCGCGGAGTCAGTTCCGTCGCCTGGGCCATTCTGCTGCCGGGCATGCTTGGGCTCGGTGGACTCGCCTGGGGCGCGCGCCGGCGGCGCTGGTTGCAACGCCTTGCGCTGGTGGCATTCGTGGGCCTGGTGACTGCGCTGGGTACCACAGCGTGTAAGCCGCTCTACGACTACTACCAACATGGCCCGTCGCATCCTACCGCGACACCCAACGGCACATACACCGTCACCGTCACAGGGCAGTCCTCCAACGGCGTCACGGCCATTACCAATAACACTACGATGGTGCTCACGGTAACCGGCGGTTCTTAATTACACTGCCTGCATGACGCGGCGCATTCCCCTTCCCGCGGAGATCTATGCACTGGTGGAGCAGACGCCGGCCACCGTGCTGCTTGAGGGCGGGAAACAGAACTACTCCGAAACCAGGGAAAAACCGTGGACGCAATTGTTCACGGCTCCTTCGCGCGTGTGCGTCGCGTATTCGGCGGCAGAGATTCCACCGCTGTTTGCCGACCTTGAGAGCGCGATGGCCGCGGGCCATTGTGCGGCGGGATTCTTCAGCTACGAGTGCGCAAGCTGCTTTGAGCCGAAGGCAGGAACGCGCGCGCCGAAATCAGGCGAGCCGCTGGCCTGGTTCGGGATCTACGCGCGGAGCTACGCATTCGACCACCAATTGGGGAGTTTCGTCGGCGGTGAGCCGCCTGAGCTCGAGCGATTCCGCAGCCAGTTGCAGATTGCGGAAACGGCAGATCGAGCGCCGGAGCCGGAGATCGTCGCGGAATTTGCGCTCACTGAGACCGAATACGCCCGGCGCATCGCCGCAATTCACGAATGGATTCGTGCCGGGGATGTGTATCAGCTGAATTTCACCGCGCCGATGCGGTTTGAAGTGCCGGGCAGCGCTGCGGCGCTCTACTCGCGGCTGCGCGCGCGGCAGCCGGTCGACTTCGGAGCGTTCCTGCATTGGCAGCCAAACTGTCGCATTCTCTCGTTTTCGCCAGAGCTCTTCTTCCGCATCGACGATGACGGCGCAACACGCCGCATTGTCACGCGTCCCATGAAGGGCACCGCGCCGCGCGGTCGCACAACGCGCGAAGATCGCGAAATTGCCAAGTGGCTGCACAACGATGCGAAGAACCGCAGCGAAAACGTAATGATTGTCGACCTTGTACGCAACGATCTGGGCCGGGTAGCGCAGACGGGGAGCGTCAGAGTCGAAGAGCTCTTCTCTGTCGAGCGCTACCCCACGCTCTGGCAGATGACTTCGACCGTCAGCGCGGAGCTGCGGCCCGGCGTAGGTTTCCATGACATCTTTCGCGCGCTGTTTCCCTGCGGGTCAATCACCGGCGCGCCCAAAGTGCGGGCCATGCAGCTCATTGCCGAGCTTGAAGACTCGCCGCGCGGAGTGTATACGGGCGCCATTGGCTTCTTCTCGCCGTGGCAGACAGTCTTCAACGTGGCCATTCGAACGCTGGAGCTCGACGGCGCGTGGGGAACCATGGGGGTTGGCAGCGGCGTAGTCATCGATTCCGATCCGGCGCAGGAATTTCGCGAGTGCCTGCTGAAGGCGGAGTTTCTCACCGGTCTCGGCGCAAGCGCCACCACTCCTGTCGCCCGGAACGTGCGCATCGTCAGCCAGCCCGATAAGTTTTTTCTGATCGAGACGATGCTTTGGGACGGCAGCTACCCGCTCATCGAGTTGCACCTCGACCGGCTTGAGGACTCAGCCGGTTATTTCGGCTTTGCGTGCGACCGCGCAGCGGTGAAGGCTGCGCTGATGGGCTCTGCTAAGGGTTTTGCGGACCGCGCGCCGCGAAGGGTCAGATTGCTTGTCGATCGTGACGGCAGCCCGAAGATTACCGACGAAGTTCTGCCCAGGCTCGCTGCCGAGCAGCGCATTGGTTGTGTGCGCATCGCGGAGCAGCGCACCGACCCCGCAGACCGGATGCTCTACCACAAGACCACTCATCGCCCGATCTACGCCCGCGCATTTGAACAGGCCGCGCGCGACGGATTTGACGACGCGCTCTTCCTCAACCTGCGTGGCGAGCTGACCGAAGGCGCCATTAGTAATGTGTTTATCGAGAAAGACGGCCGCTGGTTCACTCCGCCGGTTGAATGTGGCTTGCTGCCCGGCGTCTACCGCCGGCATCTGCTGGAAACGCGGTCGGAGATCGAGGAGCGTGTGCTGTTTTTGGAAGATCTGCGCCACGCCGACGCGATTTATCTGGCGAATGCAGTTCGCGGCTTGCGTCGAGTGGAGATCAACTGGTGAGTGACTCGGCCAACGCGGCCTTTTTCGGTCCCTTGTTCCCTTGGTCACTTGTCCCCTGTTTCTTTATTCCGGCCGCATGACCACCTTGATCGCCTCGCCCGATTGCAGCAGCTCCATCGCCTTCTCGAACTCGCTGAGCTTGAGGCGATGTGTAATGACCGGTTCGAGGTTCAATTTGCCGGTGGCCAGCAGCGCCTCCATCTGGAACCACGTCTCGAACATCTTGCGCCCGTTGATGCCCTGCACCGTGGCGCCCTTGAAGATGATGTCCCGGGCAAAATCGAGCTCGAAGGGCCGCGAAGGAATGCCGAGCAGCGAAGCGCGTCCGCCGGTACGGAGCAGCGCGAAACCCAACCGCATCGCCTCGGGATGGCCCGACATTTCCAGCAGAACGTCCACGCCGGTGCCGCCTGTGGCTTCCAGAATCTGTTTCTCCACATCGTCGGTCGTGGGATCGAGCGCAAGGTCTGCGCCCATCTCAAGAGCCACGCGCCTGCGATGCGCATTCACGTCCGTGGCGAAGACCCGAGCCGCTCCGCACGCTTTGGCCACCGCAATCGAGAACAACCCAATCGCGCCACAGCCCGTGACGGCGACCGTCTTGGCGGCAATCGGCCCGGCCAGCACCGCGTGCACCGCATTGCCCAGCGGGTCGAGGAGCGATGCGTAGTCGTGCGGGATCGACGGCGACAGCTTCCAGATATTCGATTCGGGAATGACGGCATAGCCGGCGAAAGCGCCGTCGGCATCCACGCCCAGAATGCGGACGTGCTGGCACACATGCGCCAGGCCGGTACGGCATTGCAGGCACTTGCCACAGGCCACATGCATCTCCGCGCTCACCAGGTCACCCTCGCGCACGGTGGTCACGCCGCTGCCCACGCCGGCCACCGCGCCCGAGAACTCGTGCCCCGGAATCAGCGGCGGATGAATCCGCCCCTTGGCCCACGGATCCCAGTTGTAGATGTGCAGATCGGTTCCGCAGACGCTCGCGGCCTGCACGCGCACCAGAACCTCGCCGGCCCCCGGCGTGGGAACCGGCACTTCGCGTAGCTCGATGCCGGGCGCGGCCTTGGCCTTTACTACGGCCTGCATGGTGGCGGGCATAAGCGCGGACCCTCCCTGAAACGGCAGAGTTACAAGTCTATCAACCACCGCTGGGTGGTAGAACGTTGTAGGGAGTTGAAAACATGGCGAAGAAAAGGTTTGCGGCGCGATGGGGAACTGATTTCCTCACGGCATTCGTGTTCGCGGCCGTTTTTTCCGCAGGGACGGTAGCGCGCGCCCAAACTGCGGATCAGGCGTGGCTGCGCTATACAGGCGGACAGGAACGCTCCGCGATTCCGACTTCAGTTCACGCGCTAGGCGGAAGCGCGATGGAACAGTCAGCCGTGCAGGAGCTTCAACGCGGCATCGCGGGCATGACGGGCGCGCAACCGGCGAGCGGCGGCGACACCGTGGTCGGCACGCTCGATGAAGTTCGCGCCACTTTTAGGTGGGTTCAGCTTCCCGCGCACCTTGCGCCGCACGGATTCTGGCTCAAGCGAACCGTATGGAACGGGCAGCCGCTCGTGATCGTTGCCGGCTCGAACGAGCACGGCGCGCTCTTTGGTGCTTTCGATTTGTTGCGCCGCATCCGCACGGGTCAAGACCTCTCGCATCTCGACGCGATCGATGCCCCCGCGATGGCCACTCGCTGGGTCGACGAGTGGGACAATGCCAGCGGCACGATCGAGCGCGGCTACGGCGGTAGCTCGATCTTCTTTGAGGGCGGCAAGGTTCGCGACGACTTGAGCGCGGTCACGGAGTACTCGCGATTGCTCGCGTCGGTCGGCATCAACGGCTGCAACGTGAACAACGTGAACGGCGCGGCGGCCTTCCTCGAGCCTGACATGATCAAGGGCCTCGCTCGCATCGCCAACGCCATGCGCCCATGGGGCGTGCGCCTCGCCATCAGCGTCGATATCGCCAGCCCGCAGAAAGTCGGCGGTTTGAAAACCTTCGATCCGCTCGATCCGGACGTAAAAGCCTGGTGGACCGCAGAGATCGACGAGATTTACAAGCAGATTCCCGATTTTGCGGGCGTCACGGTGAAGGCCGATTCGGAGGGCCAGCCAGGCCCCGCCAGCTATGGCCGCAGCCCAGCTGACGCCGCCAACGTGCTCGCGAATGCTCTCGCGCCTCACGGCGGCGTGGTGCTCTATCGCGCCTTCGTCTACAACAACCAACTCGACTACAACGACTTGAAAGCCGATCGCGCGCGCGCCGCTTACGACATCTTTCATCCCCTCGATGGCCAGTTCGCGCCCAACGTCATCATCCAGATCAAATACGGCCCCATCGATTTCCAGGCCGAAGAGCCGGTGTCGCCGCTCTTCGCCGGGCTGCACAAAACCAGCGAGGCCATGGAGCTCGAGATCACGCAGGAGTATCTCGGCCAGCAGCGGCACCTTGTTTATCTCGCGCCACTATGGAAGGAGAAACTCGACTTCGATCTGCGCGCGGAGAATCGCGCCACGCCGGTAAAGGAGATCATCAAAGGAAAGACCTTCAACCGCCCACTCGGTGGAATGATCGGCGTCTCCTGCTTGGGACGCGACGGTTGGCTCGGTGCGCCGATGGCGATGGCCAACCTCTACGCTTTTGGCCGCCTCGCGTGGAATCCCAATTTGAGCGCAGAGCAAATCGCTGCGGAGTGGACTAAACAAACCATCAGCGCCAATCCCGAAGTGGTTGCGACTGTGGACAAGATGCTCATGCAGTCGTGGCCCGCCTACGTGCACTACACGGGATTCCTGGGCACGCAAACGCTCACTGACATTACCGGCAGCCACTACGGGCCGAACATCGAGGCGAGCGAGCGCAACGGCTGGGGCCAGTGGCACCGCGATGACGCCAAAGGCATCGGCGTGGACCGAAGCGTAGCAACGGGAACAGGCTATGCCGGCCAGTACCCACCCGAAGTGGCCAGGATGTATGAGTCGCTGGCCACCACGCCGGACAGCCTGCTCCTCTTCTTCCATCACGTTCCGTGGACCTGGAAATTGCATTCGGGAAAGACTGTGATTCAGTACGTCTACGA
>Ga0181520_10004797_pt1 | contig 22230 bp, 12 predicted proteins | sample PEATcosm2014_Bin_29_FD_132451 | JGI IMG/M metagenome (GOLD analysis project Ga0181520, IMG submission 132451) | Peatland microbial communities from MTU Mesocosm Facility, Houghton, MI, USA - PEATcosm2014_Bin02_30_metaG | ecosystem: Environmental > Terrestrial > Soil > Wetlands > Peat | place...
AGGAGCCGGGATCGCTGAGCGCAAGGCCGCTGTATAAGTTCTCGACCACATAGGTGCCGTTCGGGATCAGATAGCTGACGGTTCCGGTTCCGTTGCTCGAAACCGCATCGTTAGCCGCAGTGTAGGTGCCGCTGGTTACGTACTCATAGTCATGCCAGCCGGTGTTGGATGGATTGGCGCCCTTGCTGGATATCTCCAGCCGCAGCGCATCGTACTCGAGGCCCTGCTGCAACTGCTCGCCCGCATAGGTATTGCCGGCTTGCTCGGTGACGGTGAAGGTGAGCACGTTGTCGCCTCCCACTGCAACCAGGTCAGAGGTCGGCCATTCAAAGACCAACCACTGGTAGGTGCCGGACATACTACTGCGCTCCATCGCGTCACTGAGCTTGATGCAGGTCCAGTTCAGCGCGTGACCGTTCAGCGAAACCGACAGGTTCTCCTCGACGGAGGCCAGACCGACTGACAGGTCAACGAATCCGCCTTGCGCATTCTGCGCGGCGGTGGTGGCAAAGTGAACGACCCAGGGTGGAACCTGTGTGGTGACGCCATTGGTGCCGCTCGCGCCGGCAAGACCCTTCACGTAGGCTGGAATCTTGTTGACGTAGTTGTCGGTGCTGTCGTTGCCGGCGTCGTACAGAAGGGGATCGAACTCGGACCACTGAATGTAATTCCATTTCAGGGTGTTGTTGGTCGCCGGGGTCGAGCCAACGGCCGTCGCGTAGTAGACTACCGCGCCATTGGTGGAGGCGAAGTCAGCCCAGTAATTCCAGTTGCCTTCATACTCGCGGTCATCGCAGTTCGCGCAGGTTTGCACGCCGCCATAGTTGTTGGTGCCGTGCAGGAACTCGCGCGCGGAGCGGTCGGGAGTGCCGATCGTCCAGACGGCGGCATCGCCGCTGGGGCTGAAGTTCTCAGGCGTAAAGGTGTATGCAGGGCTGGTGGTGGTGTTGGCCGTGACAGTGATGCCGTCCTGGCGCAACTCGCCCCACTCGCCCAGAACATACGTGCTCAGCCGGTAGGTTCCCGGCCAGACATTGGCCATGGTTCCAGTGCCGCTGGAGTTGAGGGCCGTCCAGTATTGGTAGCCAACGCCCGAGTACTGAAAAGTCTTGTTCTGATCGGCCAGCACTGCCCAGGCCGTGTTGGCTGAGCCGGAGCCGCCGTTGGTGATGGTAGGCGTAACCGTACCGCGAGTGGCACCGGTCGCAACATAGCCGACGCCGGTCAGGGTGGCGTCGCCGTTTAAGTTCGTCAACGCTCCGGAAATCGAATTCACCGCGTTGGTGTACGCCGTGGCGCCGGATACGCCATGGGAGAACTGCCAGCCCACCGGACCCCAGATGCGCGTGGTGTTGCCCGTCGTATAGTAGCCCGTCGTTTGATTGTTCTCATGGTTGGAGTTCAGCTCGCCCATCAAAATATTTCCGGTGAAGATCAGATTCTGCTTGGTCGGTCCGCCTTCATTGGTCTCCGTGCTGGGGAAGATGGAGCAAGCGGCGAACGTGCTGCCATATTCGCATTGCGCCTGGTGCAGATACTCATAGCCGGCGTAATCGTACTTGGTGTCAAATTCGCGGCCCCACTGGGCAGGCAGCGTGATGCCATGCAGATCGAAGACGGCATTCTGCACCGTACGAGCGGCGTCGCCGTTTTCGCTAGCTGTAGTGGTCGGGAGCGTGATAGACCAGCCGCCCAGGTTGCCTAGCCCCTCGTTGTACTGATAGGTTTCGGTGAAATATCCGCTGACACGGAACAAAAACTGGAGCTGGCCCATAGTCCCCTCCGCTGCGCCGGAAGCGTGGTTGGCCACGTAATAGGTCCACACCGTGGGATCGTTGGGAAAGACAACATAATGAATGGACAGTGTCATTCCGCAGCTGGAGCTGGTCGGCCAAGTGAGCCACCAGTCCAGATATTTCCCGGCGTTCAGGTGATAGCCCGCGGTGGGAGTGGAGGAGCTGCCGATTCCCTGGGTCTGGCACGAGCCGTCGTTGTCCATGTAGAGGCCCCTGCTGCCATCGGCGAGATTGTCGCTGGAATAGGACGCCAGATATAGGTTATAGAGTTCGCCGCTGGTTGGATTCCAGTCCATGATCAGAGAGCCGTTGACGATGTGCCAGTCAGTACCACTGGTTTCGGTAAGAGCGAGTTGTGCGTGAGCGAGTTGCAGCGCGCCGCCCAGCAGAAGGGCAGCAAGGATTTGCAGCGTAAACCGAAGTCGCATTGTGATCTCCGTGGTTTATGGTGGGGGTTGTTCCTCAGAGAGCGAGAGGAATGGGGAGGGCATAACCGAAAAGTCTTTCTGATATCGAAAACCTTTCAAGTTCCGATATGAAACAATTTCCGGCCACGTGCGACTATATGGGGGTACTTATGGGATTGTCAAGGTTACTTTTTTTGCGGGTTGTATGCAGGGAGATAGGGCGCACTCCGCGACGGCAGGCGCGTCGAACTGATTCTGGTTTCGCTCTATCGGAAACGGCGCGTGGCTTTGACGACGACCGAGAAGACGCCGGATTCATCGCGGGCCAACTGTAGGGAGACGTGGCGGTTGATTGCGATTTCGGCCTGGATCAACTGTTGGCTGGTGGTGCTGAAGTTGGTGGCATACGTGAGGGTGAGGTTGCGGCCAAACTGCTCCTCAACGATGACGCGCGAGGTGGAGATACCCATTGCGCCGACGTAGTTGGGGTCGACTTTAACGCTGCCCGCTCCGAATAACCTTTGCACGCGAGAGCTGACGGTGGCGTTGAGCGCGCCGCCGAGCAGGGCGTCGGTGGTGGGGTTGGCGCCGCCAGCCTCCTGCTGCTGCGTGTAGAGGCGCTGCTGGCTGCCAGTGCGGCCCAAAGCAAGCAGCGCTACCACATCGGCCTCGGGCAGCGGAGGATCGGAGTGGTAACTGACGGTTGGCTTGTCGAGAGTTCCGTGCAGGCCGAGGGTGATGTCGTAGTCCTCGACGCGGGCGGTGGCGCTCAGATCGATGGAGGGTTGAATGCGGACGGGATTGGTAAAGAAGATGTCGCCGCGTTGCAGGTCGTAGCGGGTTCCGGCGATGATGCCGCTGCCCTCGGTGATCGAGACGCGGCCTAGCAGCGAGGGCGAGGCCACTGTGCCTCTGAGACGAAGATCGACGTTGCCGGCCAGTTTGGCGTAGGCATTCTGAAAACTCAACTGCTGCGAGGAGGTGATATGCACGTCCAGGCGTATGTGGTTGGAGGGCGCGTCAGGCGAAGCGACGCTTTCGACGGCGTTAGCCTGCGCCATCAGCGCGACCATGTCCAGGTCGGGGCTGACCGAGAAGCGAGTGAGGAGCACGTCGCCGGAGAGCAGCAGATTATTCTGCTGTCCTTGCAGGCGCAGCGAAGCATCTGCGAGTGAGCTGACTCCCTGCGGATAGCGAATGCGAACACCGCTTCCGGTGACTGTCAGGTTGGCGTAGAGGCCTTGCTGGTAGGCCAGATAGCCCCCGACATTGAGCAGTCCGCCGCCGGTCATCGCCGTCAGCGTTTTGACCTCCAGGCGATTCTGAGTGAACTCCAGGGTTCCATGCAACTGGCTCAGTCCATTGGGGAGATCTTCAAGCGAGAGCGCCGCGTCCTGGAAGTCGATGCGTCCGCTGAAGCCTGGATCTGCCAGTGGACCGTGAGCCTCGACCTTGAATGTGGTCATTCCACTGGCCGTGAGGTCGGGGTCCAGCGTCTCGGCTACCTTCAGGTTGATTGTCCCGCTGGCGGAGGCGTCCAGTTGCTGCCGGTCTTTGAGCGAGAGGCTGCCCTGAAGATGCAGATCGGTCTGCTCTCCGGTGATGTGCAACGGGTCCAGATGGACGAGGGCATGGTCGAGCGTGGCGTGAAGGCCGCCTTCACTCTGAAGATGAACGCCGGAGACGGTGACGGCCAATTGATCGAGCGTAGCCTCGCCGCGCAACTGATCGGGTCGCGCCAGCGGACCCTCAAGGGTGACCTTTCCGGCCAGCGCAGACTCCCCGTTGAGGCCTCGAATGTGGGCCATTCTTAACAGAAATCCAATGTTGAAGCGGGAGAAATCAAGCTGAACCTGAGTAGTGAAGTCGCCGCTAAGCGCAGTCTGGCCATGCGCGGCGAACTCGGCGGACTCCAGCCGTGTTGTTAGGTCGTATGTTATGTCGTGATTCGCGGTATGCGCCGTCAGTTCCAGACCGCCCAGCGGCTCGCCGCCAAAATTGAGGCTGGTCATGGCAGCGTGGACTTCAAGACGCGGATCGTCCAAAGTGCCGGAGCCTTGAACAGACAACCCTAGTTTGCCGGTTACGGCCAGACCATTGCGGCGCAGAGCTTCGATGCGGGCCATGTCGATTCCCGCGCCTTTGGCGTCCAATTGGAAGCGGCGTGAGGAGAGATCGTACTCTCCGGTAGCGGAAATCTTGCCGGCCTCATCGCTTGCGGTCAATGAGGTGAGCTTGATGGATTGATCGGCGATGCTGCCCTGAGCACGGACGTGGGCGACAGCTTCGCCGAAGACGCTGCCTTTGTTCAGTTCTACCCAGCCGGATCCATCCAGCGCGCGCAGGGCGCCGTCGAGTTGAAGCTGCGCGTCGAGAGCACCTGTGACGGGTAGTTTCTGTCCGATGATCGGTCGCAGATTGTCCAGGGCTATCTGACTCGAAGCGAGATGAAGATGAAGGATGGAATTGGCGTCGAAGGAAAGCGTGGTCGGCGGATGATGCGCTTGACCAGGCGAAACCGGGGGCAGGCCGGCAGCGAGAGTGCCGTTGAGGACGATTGTGCCGTTGCCGCGACGCAGGATACCGTGTGTGATTTCGATGCGGTCTGCGGAGTAACTTCCAGCGGCCTCGACGGAATCTACAGAGATGTATTGAGGCTGGCTGGAAGTGGCGGCAACATTCGCGGGCAGTTCGACTGCGATTTGCGTGGCTTTTACTTTGCCGGAGAGATGCGGATCGAGGAGTGAGCCAGTCCATGTGCCGTGAAAGTCGCCCTGGCCGCTAAGCGCGATAGGCAGCGCCGCGGTTCCCGATCTGCCGTTGCGGCTCAGGCCCAGGTCACGCAGAGTGGTGTCGAACTCGCCGAGGTTGGCGGAGTGGAAGTCCACGGTAAGAGCCGAGGACGTGGCAGCCGGATATGCGCCCAGATGGCCGCGAGCCGTCAGTTGACTGGAGGGAAGATCAAGTTCCAGCTTGCGCAGATCGACCGCGCCGTCTCGTTGGGTATAGGTGGCGTCGATCACGCCGCTGGCAGGTGTTTTTCCTTGAGCAACCTCTGCCGGAGGCGTAAGCACAAAGTGAGTGCTCACTGAGACCGTGTCGTAGACGCCGTTGGTCCAGAGCGCAGTGGCGGGGCCGTTGATACGCGAGTCAAAGCCAAGATGCTGGAAGGGCGGATCGGCAACCATCTCCATCACCGTATCCAAAGCGACATTTTTGAATTGCGCCGTCACCTTGCCGTTGACCGGAATGACGAACGGCAGTGTGCGGACCGTGGTGTCTCTGGTGATTGGACCGGCGGAGCGACGGGCGGCGAAGAGCACCGGCTGCACGGTAGTCGTTCCCGGAAGAAAGGGCAGCCAGGGGTGCAGATCGATTTCACCAGTCAACTGGCCGCCCTCGCGCAGGCGGGCTGCGATCGAGCTAATCAGCAAGCGATCCTGGTCGCCATGAAGCTGCGCGTCGAGAGTTATGCCGCGGGCGACGACTCCAGTTCCGATGTATGAGCCATCTTCGATGTGAAGGCTGCCATCCATGCGAAAGTGTCCGGCCTCTCCGGCTCCGGCGAGATTCAGATGGGCAAGCCCCTGCGGCGTACAAGGGTAGCCGAAGATTGCGTCAACCAGGCGCATATCCAGATCGCCGACGGCTTTGGCCTGCCAGCGAGGATTGGCAAAGTCATCGATAACACCAGATATCTCCAGCGTCCGGTCTTTCACGCCGCGGCCGCTGGCAATGATGCTCATCGAGTTCAGGGTCGCCCGGTTGCGTGTCAGCTCCAGAGATGCTTGTATGGTTCCGTGAACCTGTGGCGGAGGGAGCTTTCCCGGCTGATGCGTCGCACCGCGAGCGAGGCTGAAATCGCGAACTCCGGCATCTATGCGATAGGACTCCATCTTTCCCACTGCTGGTGGCGCATAGGTCATCAGCAGCGAGAGGTCGCTAGCGGCAAAGTCGAGGGGAATAAACCGCGCCTGATAGTCGAAGGAGCCGTTGCGGTCATCGTACTCGAAGACGCCCTGCTCGACTTCAACTCGTCCAGCCCGCAGGTCGAAGAAGTTGTCGAGAGCTGGCTTGCCTTGCTTTTGCGGCCGGCGGGGCTGCGGCTGATTGGTCGAGCCATTGGGATAAACGATCAGATGGATATGTGGACGGTAGATTTCCAGTTCGCGAAACTCAATGTGCGGGCTGAGAAAACCCAACACGCTCAACCGCACGCGCAGATGGCCGAGCTGGGCATAGGGCGCTTCGCCGGGATCTTCAATGCCGTGGATAACCACGCCGTCCGCCTCAGCCTCAAGATGAAGCAGCCGCCAGTGAAAAGAAGCGATCTCAACGCGCCCGCCAGTAGCAGTCTCGACTTTGTTGACCAGGTATCTGCGTACCATGTTCTCAAAGCCGGCAGAACTGGCCCAGAAATAAAGACCGGTGAGAGTGATGGCCAGCAGGACCACAAGGCCAGCTACAGACAAGGGAAGATGGCGCAGATAGAAGCGGCGCAGACGGTTCGGACGGGGCGCGCTTGGCTCCAGAATCTCGGAAGTATCGGAGGGGACGAGAGGCGTGAATTCCGGCTCGCTCATAGGTCTCCCTTCCCTGCTCCGGCCTGGGTTTCCGTAGTTTCGAGCGATGGGTCGAGCACCTCGACATCGCCCTGCTTGCGGAGACTATCGAGCCAGTCGCTGAAGAGAGCGTTAACCTGGCGCTGCAGCAGAATCTCCTGTATGCGCGGAGCCACTTCGTTCAACGGCGGAATCGCTTCCCCCGTCCGATATTGAGGCAACAGCGTATCGCGATAGTAACTTTCGATCTCTTCGGGCGAGATGCGAATCCCCTGCCTGAAGCGCTCCTCGATAAAGCGCAGAATCTGAATGCGGCGGCGCAGATAGGTTTGAACGCGCCCCGGCGTCAGCCCATGCGCAGCCAGAAAGGTCTTCCATCCCTCGTCAGAGGCGCAGTTGAAATGCACACAGGCGGGCAGTTCCTTGCGAAGTTCGTCGAGCCGCGCATTAATCTCGTCCTGAGAAGGCTGCGTTGCTGGAGTATCCTCTTCGCGAATCTGCTGCTGGATGAGCGCTCGGCTGATCAACTGCTGCAAAGCCCGCTGCGGCGTAAGAGCGTCGAGTCCAGCTCGGCCGGAGTCCAAGACTGACAGCCTCAACTCTTCATCCATATCACTGGCCAGGATGGCTTGGTTGTTGACCACGGCGACAACCCTGTCGAGAACCACGGCTGGCGCGGGTTGAGATGTGTTCTGAGCCAGACCCATCTCTGCCAAAACAGCAAAAGTTATTCCGGCGCAAGGATACGCGATCATTCTTGCAAGCCGAATTGAGAGCCGGTTGCGCATCAGAAGGTCTGCCCCAGACTGAAGAAGAAGTTGAAGTGGTTGCCTTCGCCCACATACGGTGCAGAGGCCGGTTGCGTAAGCGAGTAGTTGTAGATTACCGGGTAGATAGGCGGATTCAGGTTATAGCTGAAATCAAACCGCAGCGGTCCGACAGGCGTATGGTAACGCAAACCGATTCCCGGCGTGTGGGAGAAGTAGTTGAAGCTGCACGTTCCCTGCCAGCCAGTCGAAGTCACCGAACCTGGCGGAGTGCTGGTGCTTGTGGGCGCAATCAGGTTTGTGCACGAATCGCGATTCGGCTGGCGAACACGCAGTGCGCTGGCCCAGGCATCGCCCGCGTTGGTGAATACGTTGCCCATATCGTGGAAAAGGACGAAGCTGACGGTGTTGCCGAGCCAGGGCAGCGTGGGCGGCGGCAGGCGCAATTCCGTGCTGTTGACCAGCGCGCCCGCACCGCCGATCGGGTAGCCGGTCTCTGGATCGCGCGGTCCTGCAAAGTTCTGGCCGAATCCGCGCAGTGATGTTGCTCCACCGGCGTAGAGTCGCTCCGGCAAGGGAATCAGTTCGTCTTCGACATTCCCGTATGCCCGCTCCTGGCCGTAGCGCGTGTTGCGAGCCAGCACGAAGCGGTGCTTGTCGAATTGGTAATAACTTGAATTCGTAAGATCGAGACGGCTGAAATTGGCCTCGGCGCCAAAGACCGTGCTGGAGAGAAACTCCTGGAAGCTGGTGTAGGTGCCGCGATGCGCATCGACAGGCGAGTCGCGGGTATCGCGAATCCATGTGAAAGACGGACCCGCCACGCGCGCCGCAGTGGCTAACTGCTCGATCTCGCCGGGAGCGACCTGCAAGCTGCTGGCCTCCACCTTGACGCGGCGAAAGTCGAATTCGTAGATAAGTGTGTTGGCTCTGGAGATGCTCGAGCCAGGTAAATTGAAGTGCTCGGTCCAGCGCACACCGGTCTCCAGCCTCGAAGCCACATAGGTAGAGACATCCAGGCTATTGGCGTAGCCGCCGGACCAGGTCAGTCCAAAGTTTCGGTGTCCTTCGAAGTGGGGATTCTGAAAGAGCAGATCGAGCTTCTGCTCCAACAAGCCGTAGTTGCCGCGCAGGGAGAGGGATTGCTCGCGGCCAAAGAGATTGTTGCGAGTAATGTCTGCGAGCAACCGGTAGCTGACCCCGGTCTTGCCGTTAGGATTGCAGGGGTGCTGGGCTAGAACAATCCCGCCACAGTTGTATTGTGGCGTACCAGTTTGCGCCTCAAGGCCGCCGCCATAAGTAAAGGCCCAGCGTCGCGCCTCCACCGCCTGCAAAAGCACGGTCTTGTACATCTCTCCGCCGGTGGGATTTTCAACGGCTGTATCAATCTCGTTGAAGAGCGCGTATTCGTAGAGATTGCGCTGTGTCTCCATTAGCGCTGTCTGGTTGAGTGGGTCGCCGGGATGAAGAGTTATGGCCCTGGCCACCGTATCCGGGCGCGTGTAATGCAACCCGGACAAGATCACCTCACGCACAAAAATCTGCTCACCCTCGATGATATGAAAGACCACGTCCACCTTATCCGGATTGGCGTCCTCAATTTGTTGTGTCACTTCAACTCTCGCCTGGTTAAAGCCTCGTCTCAGATAATCAGTCCACAGCGCGTCGCGGTCGCCGGACAGATTCTGCTTGGAAAGCGGTTGACCGGAGACGGTGTTCAGTAGCGGTGTGAGCTGCACCGCATCCACATGATTGTTGCCTGTCAGACTCACTGAGCCCACGCGCAGTTGCGGGCCTTCATCGAGACGATAGACAACCGCTAGAGGAGTTGTTTTACCTGCCTTTGCAGCTCCCGCACTGGTCTCTGGAGTGATCCTGACCTTGGTGAAGCCATTGTTTTGATAGACGGATTGAAGCGCGCTGAGATCGGCAGCCACCAGCGACTGCGAGTATGCGCCGTGGCGGTCGAAAGCATCGGCGGCATGAACACTGAGCAGATCTTTGAGCGTCGCCGCGTCGAAGTAGTGATTGTCCGCGATCGAAACACTCTCCACGCGCCGGCGTGGCCCCAGCCGCACATTGTAGTGGATGGTCACCATGCCGGCATTGGAGGATTGCTGTTCATGCTCAACCTTTACATCGAAGTAGCCCAGCCTCTGATAGTAGTCGCGAAGCCGGCGATTGCCCTCGTTGAGCAGATCTTCATCCACGCTGCCTTCTTCAAAGATGGGAATCAGCCGCTTGACGCGCTCTTCGTCGATACTGGCGCCATCGACAATCACTTTGACGACCGGCCCTTCGTTGGCGGAAAAACGGAAAGCGGTCTGATGTTTCTCCGCGGAGTACTGCTGAGATTCGATTTTGATTTCAGCTTCAAGCCGCTGCTTTCGCTGATAATCCTTCAACACACCGGCGAGGGCGCGGTTGCCGGTTTCGTGATCCACGCGCGCGCCGGCTCTCAGGTGCGCATGACGGCGAAACTCCTCAGCGCTCATCCCTGAATCGCCGGTTACTTCCACATCGCCCACTCGCGTCTGCGGGCCGTCGGACACATGAAAGGCAATGTCAACCAATTGCTCCTCAGGCTGTGGAGTCAGGATGTGAGTAATCACCGGTTCATGGAAGCCCTCCTGGGCCAGCGTCTGGCGCATCTGCGCTTCAGCCTGGGCGAGTTTGGCCGGAGTAAAACGAGCGCCGGACGCAAGTTGGCTGGCGCGCTCCAACTGTGCGTTCATCGTAGCGGGTTTGGCGCCGTCCACGCTGACTCTGCCGATGAAGCTGCGCGGTGTACCTCGAAAGACCAGGGCCACGCCGTCGCCATCACGCTCGCCTTCGACCGCAATGTTCTCATACAGCCCGGTGGCGTAGAGTAGGCGCAAGCTCCTTCTCAATGCATCCCTGTTCAGCGGAGCTGCTTCGGCTTGAGGAAGATGGCCGACCAGCGGACGAAGGCGATCCATTGAAACCCCAGTGAAGGAGATGCTGCGCACGGGCAGTCCCTCCCACTGACCGAGAGGATCAGAGAGCGGCTCAGCCGGTGGGGCTGCAAGCTCCGCGCCGCTTTGGCTCCAGAGGCTGATTCCGCCGGTCATCCCGAAGACGAGAAGGCAGGCCAGAAGAGTGACACATCCCAACCGCTTGCCATATTCGCACCCTGACTTTGCCTTCAATACATTTTCTCCCAGCAGAGATCAGCCGTAGCTGTCAGATATCCCTGTTCTCTGGTCCCTATCTCTTATAGTAACGAGGATTGGCTGCGAATGCAGAGGCTTCGGCTACGGATTGATGACGCGGAAAATGGCATCGCCGTTTGTTAGAACAAAATGTTGGTTTTTTTTGAGTACAGGGGTGTTGCCGGCAAAGGGATTTCACTTCTGCTGCTCAGTCAGTGTACTCACCTTTCTTGCACAATCGCCGATACATAACTGGAGCAAGAGCTCATTCCGCAGACGTCGAATGGGAGCTCTGGCTTCGGCTTGACATCAATGCGCATTTGGGAGATAGTGCAGGCTTGGATTTCATTGGCATCCCATTCTTTCGCAGAAAAAAGCGAAAAAACGAGGCAGAGAGACTAACGGGAAACCGAAGATGCTCAAGCTAAAGAGCGAATCGGTAAGGCAGTCATAGGTAGCGGAGGGGAGAACTGGATTCCGCGCTGGAGCGTACAGGAAGAGTGTTGTAACTTCGCGGAAGTATACGATAGTCGCGGAAGACGTGCAGATTCTGAAACTTTTCAGTATCTTCGTCGTCCAATCTAAGGTAAGTTGATACGAGGACACTCAATGCCGAATCAGCCGATCAATCCGCCCCCCGCAAAAACTCTTACTGGAAAGATTACCCATAGTGCGCGACGAGTTGCTGTGCTGCCGGTGCGGGATACAGTGCTGTTTCCGCACGCGGTTTTGCCGCTGACAGTAGGTCGGGAGAGCTCCATCCAACTGATTGAATCGTTGGGGGAAGAGCGGTCGATTGTGGTTGTCGCCCAATTGGATCCGCGACTTGACACTCCCAAGCCCACAGACCTGCACGCGGTGGGAACACTGGCAACAGTGCACAAGATTGTGCGTATGCCCAACCAGAGCCGCTTTGTCTTCACCGAGGGCACGGAGCGGGTGCGGTTGGTGCGCTTTGAGCAGACCGAGCCGTTCATGGTGGCAGAGATCGAGGATTTGGAGGAGACGGAACCCGTGACTACGGCCAGCGCAGAGGCGCTGGTGCGCAACGTGATCGGACAGTTTCAGCAGATTGTGAGCGAATCGCAGACGCTCTCCGATGAGCTGCGGACGATTGCTGCAAATATCGAGGAGCCGAGTCGGCTGGTGGATTTTGTGGCCTCGTCGCTGCCCTTCCTGACTACGGATGACAAGCAGCAACTGCTGGAGACGCCGGGAATTACCTCGCGACTGGAGCAGTTGAACAAGCATCTGGCCAAGGAGATCGAGGTGCAGCAATTGCGCACCAAGATTCAGACCGAGGTGCAGGATCAGGTGCAGCAGTCGCAGCGTGACTACTATCTGCGCGAGCAACTCAAGGCCATCCAGAAAGAACTTGGCGATCAGGACGAAGGCCAGCGCGAGGTCGACGAACTGCGCAAAAAGATCGATGATGCGGGAATGCCGGAGGATGTGAAGAAGGAGGCCATCAAGGAACTGACGCGGTTGGGGCGGATGTCGCCGATGGCCGCCGACTATTCGCTGACGCGCAATTACATTGACTGGCTTGCGGTGCTGCCGTGGTCGAAGAGCTCCGGCTCCAAGATCGACATCAACAAGGCCAAAGAGATTCTGGACGAAGACCACTACGAGCTGAGAAAGGTGAAGGATCGCATTCTGGATTATCTGAGTGTGCTGGAGCTGAAGCCGGATATGAAAGGGCCGATCCTGTGCTTTGTGGGACCGCCGGGCGTGGGAAAAACCAGCCTGGGGCGTTCGATTGCGCGGGCGCTGGGGCGTAAATTCCAGCGCATTTCGTTGGGCGGAATGCACGACGAGGCAGAGATTCGCGGCCATCGGCGTACCTACATCGGCGCGCTGCCGGGGCAGATCATTCAAAGCATTCGCCGCGCCGAAACCAACGATCCGGTAATCATGCTGGACGAGGTAGATAAACTGGGTCGCGACTTCCGCGGCGATCCGGCGTCGGCGCTGCTGGAAACGCTGGACCCGGAGCAGAACAACACCTTCCGCGATCACTATTTGGATGTACCTTTCGATCTCTCGAAGACGCTCTTCATCTGCACAGCCAACCAGCTTGATCCTGTGCCGCCGCCGCTGCTCGACCGCATGGAGTTGATCCCGCTGCAAGGTTACAGCGAGGAGGAGAAGAAGCACATCGCCTTCCGCTATCTGATTCCGCGGCAGATCAAGGAGAATGGCATCACGCCTGAGCAGATCGAGTTTCCCGAAGAGTCTGTCAATCATGTAATACGGCACTACACGCGCGAGGCAGGCGTCAGGAAGCTGGAGCAGACCATCGGCACCATCTGCCGCAAAGAAGCGCGGCGCGTCGTCGAGGGCAAGACGGAAAAACTGATTGTGACGCGCGAGGTGGTCAAGGAATTTCTGGGCGGCATTCAGGTGCGCGTGGATACCGAGGTCGCCGAGCGGGTCAAACGCCCCGGTGTTGCTGTCGGTCTGGCATGGACGCCGGCCGGCGGCGACATTCTCTTCATCGAAGCAAACAAGATGAAGGGCAAGGGCAACTTCGCCATGACCGGGCAGATCGGCGATGTGATGCAGGAGTCGATGCAGGCGGCGCTAACCTGGGTGCGCTCCAACGCCGCGAGCCTGGGGCTGGCCGAGGATTTCACCAAAGAGATTGATCTGCATATTCACGTGCCCGCCGGAGCGATTCCCAAGGACGGCCCCTCGGCTGGCGTCACGATGGCCGTGGTGCTGGTCTCGCTGCTGACCGATACGCCGGTGCGTCCGCTGACGGCGATGACCGGTGAGATTACGTTGAGCGGCAACGTGCTGCCGGTGGGCGGCATCAAGGAGAAATTCTTGGCCGCGCGGCGAGCCGGCGTGCAAACCGTCGTTCTGCCTGCTGAGAATCGTCAAGATGTGGAAGAAGACCTGACGCCGGAGCTGATCGACGGCGTGACCATTCACTATGCCAGCCGCATTGAAGATGTGCTCGCCGTAGCCCTGCCGCTGCTGAATCCCCGGCCGGATAAGCGGCAGGAGTCGCAACCGGCAGCCGAGGCGGAGATCACAGTGGGCGCCGTGGCATAATCCGATTCACTCTGCAAGGAAGTTGCCCCACCCCTACGCCAGAAGTACAGCGCAAGGATGGGGCATAGTTTTTTGTGTCGTAAGTTATTCTGCCGCGCCGCGGCTTTCCGGCCTGGCGGAGGTCAGCGCCGCTTCCAATGCCGCTAGGCGCTTCTCCAGAGAATCGATGGTTGCAGCCTGCGCTTCCAGTTGCCGGTGCTCCTTCTGCACTTCATTGAGCAGCATTGGAGTCAGCTTCTGATACTGCACGGTCTGAATCTGGCCGTCCGTGCCCTTCACCACCAGATCGGGATAAACCTCGGCGACCTCTTCGGCGATCAGACCGTAATCGATCGGCTTGGAACCGTCGGCATTGGGCTGCTTGTAACGATAAATGACCGGGCGCAGACTCATCAGTCCGTTGCTGGCGGCGGCCATGTCGTGAACATCTTCCTTGAAGCGGATCGAGGAGTTGACGGTACCTAACTGGCCATCGCTGTTGATATACACGGGGACTCCGTCTGAGATTCCCACGCCATCGATTCCGGCGGCGTAGAAGGAAGACTCCCAGCCAATAGTTCCGATGCGGGTGACGCCGTAGTCGTTTCCTGTTCCGTAATTACCGATATCGATGTTGAAACTGGACCCGGCAGGATTATAGTTCCCAGAGAACATTCCCACGCCGATGTTATAGTGCCCGGTAGAGTTGCTAGAAAGAGCATAGGTGCCGAAGCCCGTATTGGAGTTACCAGTTGTGTTGTTATAGAGTGCTTTGTCACCATTGGCTGTGTTGTTGGAGCCGGTGTTGGCATAGAGGGCGCCGTTCCCGACCGCCGTGTTTTGGCCGCCGGTTTTGTTGTAATAGAGGGCAGCGGACCCGACCGCCGTGTTGCTACTGCCGCTGACGTTAAAGGCAAGCGAATAAAAGCCGGTAGCCGTATTCTGAATCCCAGAATCGTTGTAATAGAGCGACAAGTAGCCGAAAGCTGAGTTTTCGCTGCCGGTCGAATTGCTGTAGAGCGCACTGTAGCCAAAGGCCGAGTTGTAGATGCCCTGGTATATGTCCGGCAGCGCCAGATAGCCAACGGCCGTGTCACCCGATGCCGTGTCACCAGTCGTTTGCGCGTGAAGCGCAAGGTTGCCAAGCATACTTACGCATAAAGCAAGGATTGCTGTACGAAAGATTTTCATGAACAATATCTCCTTTTTCTGATTGGTTTAGACATTATCGCTGTCAAGTGGGGGACGCGCCATTCCATGTTGTTGCATGGGTGGACCGTGGTCGCAAGCGTCATCGATTTCGCTTTGGCAGTGCAGAGCAATACAGTTCGGGGAAATGTGAAGCAGTTTTCTCAGCTTTACTCTAGTTTACCGCAAGCGAAGCAAAAACGTCTCAATTTCCGCCATCCGCGGCAAGAGCCGCATTCTGAAACAGGGATATCCAAAAGGCTGATACCGCCCCAGACTGAGAGCAACCCATTCAATCTAAAGTGGAAATATGAAAATGTATGCGATGTTGACCTCTTGTTCCAATCGAAGGCAACTTTAGAGTAAGGGGACTGTTGAAACGCCGGAATGTGCCGATAAGAGTCACAGAGTCCAGTGCATGAAAGTGCACAACGAAGGATGGATATGGCGACAGCATCTCTTATCACACCGTTGCATCTGTCAGGAAACACCACAGATAGCCAGAATGCCCAGCTCCAGGAGTTTCTCGGAGCAGCTGTTCAAAGCGCCTATCAAACGGCTATCGAGCAACTGGACCGCCAGAGCGCGCAGACGGTGATCGAGCTGGGCAAGAAGCTCAAAACAGAGGTCGCCGAATCGCTGGTGGAGATCATTCACCGCAACACGATCAGCGATAAATTCCGGGAAGAAGAAGTTGGCTCAAACCGCGTCTATCCTCCCACTTATAAGGTGAGACCGGTTGAGGCTCAGGTCACGGAGTTGAAGAAGTACTTTCCTTCGCTGGGCAGTTGCATGGAAAAGCTGGCGCGTAAACCGTTGCTGGAGGGAGCAGAGGCCTGGTTCGCGATTCCGCGCTGGCAGTCGCTGGCGCCCACTTACAGCGAGGCCGTGGAGATGGCGTTATGCGCGCTGGCAACCAAACGCAAGTTTCAGAACCGCATCGTTGGCAAGCTGGGGCCGACCTACCTGCGCCAATCGGAGCGCACCAAACTGGCCGAAAAGATTCTTGCCGATCAGCAGCAGGGCCAGGACTTCATGGTGATGGCCGTGCAGGCTGGAATGCTGCATCGCGGCTGCTCGGCGCGGCGAGCGCGCGTCTCAATGGCCGGCAACGAGTTCGGCCTGGGAACCTTTGCCGTTGCCAGTATTCTGCTGACGCACCCGGAGCGGCTCTCCAGCGAAGATACGCTGATGATCGATTGCGGCGGTGATGAATATTCGGTGCGCAGCGACTACACCTTCGACCGTGTGCCGCTCTTCGACTACGACATCTCCGGCATCGAGTTCAGCATCTTTTACGAAGACCGGGCAAGGAATCTGTGGGGCACTCCAACGGGTTTCCTGTACAAGTTCGGTTGATCGTCTTACGCTTCCGAGCGGTATGAGTACAATGCGCGGACTTAACAGACCTGAATGGCGAGGATACCGGCTGTGAATTTTGAATGGAAGCCATTGACATCGGCGTGGAATGGAAGAGAGCGGCGCAAGTCAAAGAGGCAGGCGGCCAACCAGCCGGTGAGAATCCTGTTGCCCGGCAGAGAGATAACCATTCATGGCCAACTTCTGGATTTGAGCGAGGAAGGCTGCTGCGTGGATCCGCTGGAACCCTTCCTGGTATGGAATGAGCTTCGCGTTGAGATTCGGTTTGAAGCCTACCAAACGCAGTTTCGATTAGCAGGAGTGACCAGGGGCAACCGCGGCGGCAAGAGTTTTGGAATTGAATTTGACAGCATGACGGCGGAGCGGCTGGAGGAGCTGAAACAACTGCTTCCTGCCAATGCATGTCCAGAAAGCTCCATCAAGGCGCAGGTCGCGTTTGTAGAGCCGGAACAGACTGCGCCTATTGTATCGACCGAGGCAAACACCGGGGACACTCAGAGTCAGACAAAGAAGAGAACCTCTAAAGTGGCCAAGCTGACAGGACTGGTGCGTAATGAACCGCCGCCAGGGGGCAAGGAACGCCGAGTGCATTCTCGCTACATCGTGGAGGCGCAGGCCGTGCTGCTCATCGTCAAATCAGGCGAAGCCATGCCTGGATATATTCTGGAGATGAGCGAAAGCGGCTGCCGCGTTTATCTGGATGGAGCCTTTGAAAAAGAGGTCGGCACGAATGTGGAAGTGAGCTTTTCCGTGCACGGAATTCCAGTTCGGGTAGCCGGTGTGAGTCAAGTCGTGATCGACCCACACACCGTGGGGATACGCTTCCAGGAGTTAAGCGGACGCAAGCAGAAGCAGTTGCTGGAGCTGATTGCCGAGATCAGGGAAGAAATGGACCATGCCGAGCAGGTCGAGGCTGGAATCACAAATTAAAGCTTTTTTTTGCAATTCCATCTAGAATGGATTCATGACCCCTTCGCTGTCGTTGCGACGCGATTCCAAAAGATCCCCGTCTGGTGAAACCGGCCAGGAAGCTCTCTATCTGCGCTCACTCAGCGATCGCCAGGTGAATGTGCAGATCAAGCTGCGCGACGGCGAGACGGTGCGCGGCTGGATTGAGTACTTCGATGAGGGTATGCTGCGGCTCACCCGCGAGGGCAAGCCTAATCTCTTCATTTACAAACAGCAGATCCGTTCCATTACTGAGGTGGGCAAGCATACGCTGCGCCGCGCCAGGGCTGACAAAGCAGATGTTAACGTCAGCGATGATAATGGAGTGGTCTCATGAACGGCGGCCCAACAGAGTGGGAGTGGGTTCCGGAGGCTTCAGCGATTGCCCGCGAAGCGGGAGCCGTGTTGCGCGAGTTCTTCTCCCGCGGCGTTGAAACCGAGTATAAGGGCGACGCGGACTTGGTGACCGTGGCCGACCGGACGGCAGAGAAGATGATACGCGAGCGGCTGGCTGCTGCCTTTCCAACGCACGGAATTTACGGCGAAGAGGGCACGCGCGACCGGCTCGATGGCGAGTTCCGCTGGTATGTGGATCCGCTGGATGGAACCACCAACTTTGCGCATGGTTTTCCGCAGTTCGCGGTTTCGCTGGGATTGGAGCGGCGGCCATTCGGCCTCGCGCCGGGTGAGGATGGCAAGCTCGTTGCAGCGGTGGTCTACGACCCAATGCGGGATGAGCTTTACGTTGCCGAGCGAGGCCGGGGCGCACTGCTGAACGGTAAACCTATTCACGTCACGCAAACGCCGGAGCTGTGCGAATCGCTGCTGGCCACGGGCTTTCCCAGTCACAAGCGCCACCAGAATCCGAATATCCACTTCTACCATGAGTTCTGCCTGCGCTCGCACGGGGTGCGTCGAGCCGGTTCGGCTGCGCTTGATCTGGCCTACGTGGCGGCGGGACGGCTGGATGGCTTTTGGGAGTTCAATCTAAACCCCTGGGACACAGCGGCTGGCGTCCTGCTGGTGGAGGAAGCAGGCGGGCGAGTCACAGACTTCTCAGGCAACCATTTCAGACTGGACAGCCGCGAGGTTCTGTCCTCGAATGGGCTGATCCACGCCGAACTGATGGGCTTTTTTGCCTATATGTTTGCCGGACGCAACCTCTCGCCGATCCCTACGCCGAAGGAGTTTGCCGCTCATCGGGCGGCGCGGGCGGCTAAAAACGGCTGAGGACCAAAGTGTCCGTCGCGCATTGTGGTTCACTTTCGGAATCGACGCGCTGGAAATCCGCATCAAATTCTTGTAACGCAAAAGCAGCAGGGGGATTGCGGCGGCATCCGGCCTCCTGTGCTACGATCAGCGTCGTAGGTATAAAAATCCCCGGAGAAATACGAATGGCATACGTAATTGCAGAACCCTGTATCGGCACCAAGGACACCGCCTGCGTGGACGCCTGTCCGGTCGATTGCATCCACCCAAAAAAAGACGAAGACGGCCACGGCGAAGCCGATCAGTTGTTCATTGACCCAGTCGAGTGTATCGACTGCGGCGCCTGCGTTCCGGCCTGCCCGGTCTCGGCCATCTTCGCGCAGGACGACCTGCCGGAGAAGTGGGCCAGCTTCACCGAGAAGAACGCCAAACACTTCGGTCGTTAAAAATCCCGGAATTTCCTCAAGAACGCGCATTCCGTTATAACAGAGTGCGCGTTCTTGTTTGCATGGCAGATGTAACTTCTATCGGTTCTGCACAGACATAATCCTGCGACCTGCAAAGGCAAAGATGAATAACAGCGCGGTTGTCTGCCAGCCTCCAAGCGCCAGTGCGGTGGGAAGATAGAGCCCAATGAGCAGTTTGGATCCGATCAGCAGCGCTGCCTGCACTCCGAACTTCCACATTCCATACAAAAAGATTTTGTTCGATCCGGCATTCCCTTTGGGATATAGAGCCTCTCAACCTTCTGAGCGCGGACAAGCAGGGGTGACAGCCAGAATCCTGCAGCGGTGCTTGCCGGCCGCGCTCCAAGCCAGCGCGATCTCGCTCTCCATATAAGCGCAATCGCCGGCCTCGAGCGACTCATGCATCCCTCCCGCGTCCAATTGCAGTTTGCCTTCCAGCACGTAGACCAATCCGCTGGCCTCGTAACAGGCATCGGCCGCGCTGGAGACTCCTCCGGCCGGGAATTCAATCATCTGCGCCACCAGGCGGGTTTCATCGGTTTGCACATTCAACGGTGTGGTCCGCACCGACTCCAGTCCGCGATTATTGCCCGCCAGGTGCGCCTTGCGCGTGATGGAGAGCGTATGCTTGGCGCGTTCGCAGAAAAAGTAACTCAAGCCGACACCATAGACCCGGCAGATGGTAGACAGCGTCGGGAGCGTGGGAATCATGCGGTCTGTCTCCAGCTTGGAGAGAAGAGCCGTCGATAATTTGGTCTCTGCCGCCAGACGCGCCAGCGTGAGTCGTTTTTGCGTACGCAACGAGCGCAGTTTCATGCCGATGCAATAAGGTTCCAGAGACCACTGAGCGTAGGATACAGTCTTTGCCATGGTATAAGTCTCCATCATTTTGTTTTGTATATGCTGACAAATCTTTGAAGTTTTTCTGAAAAATACTTATCAGTAATATCCTTTTGGTTACTTTGCACTTTATAATGATTCAATAGAACTAAGGCACATACTTCCAGCAGTGCGTCGAAAAGCGGATAATTCAGTGGTCACAGATGATGCTGGGTTGATTGAAGCACAGTCAGTCAACGGAACCACTGCTATTGTCCCCTCTGGGTTGTTGGTCTAACGCAGATTCCCGCGACCACTGTCAGACTTTGCCGGCTCTCTTGCCAGCATGGGCCGGAGAGTGGCAAATGCATTGCCCGGAAGGTTGAGGAATCGCGTTGGCTACGACGAAGGAATCCAGATCGGTTTTACTCAGGACACAGGAAGCGTCTTCGCAGGCTGTAGCCTTGAATCGTCGGCGTGGCGATACAGGCATCCTGGAGGCAATGTCTGGCCGACGGCGTGGAGACATCCGAGATGCAGCAACCCCTCTCGGACGCAGGGGTAGACCGCCAGTCTGCACGTTTGCCGGCTTTCGACTGGAGGCCGACGGCACGCTGCGACGCGGAGCTGCTGTGGTTCATCTTCCGCCCAAAGAGCTGGCGGCGCTGCGACTTTTGCTGGGCCACGCCAGTCAGATCGTCTCGCCTCTGCAACTGAAACACGCGCTTTGGGGCGATGTGCACGTAACCACCGACAGCGTTCCCAAATGTCTCTCGTCGCTGCGGGCGCGTTTGGAGCCTGAATCCTGCATTCAGACGGTTTACAAGCGCGGTTACCGTTTCACCGCAGAGGTGAAGTGGCAGGGCACACCGCCGTCCGGATCGCTTCCGCGACTGGCGATTTTGCCCTTCGCCACTCAGCACTTCGTTCCTCGCCATCTTGGCTCAGCGATTGCCGAGGAGGCCATCACCAGGCTCACCAATGTGCGATCTCCAGCTATTTCCGTGCTGGCCCGCGATTCCGTCTTTACGCTGGTTGATCGCGGTTTGACGGCCCAGCAGATTGGGCAGGCGCTCAAAGCCGATCTGGTCCTGATTGGAAACCTGAGCGCACTACCTTTGCAATTTCGCCTGCGCGCGGAGATGATTCGCGTTGAAGACGGAACGCAGATCTGGGTCGAGGATCTACTCGTCGATCAGAACCGTATCGCTGGCCTGGAGACGGAATTGGTGCGGCGGCTGGCTTGGCGGCTGGGTATTTGGACAGCCGGCGCCGATTCGTTGAGGCCAGAGTCAAACCAGGGCGGAATCTCCATCTCCGCCGCGGCCGCAGCCCCTGCCGTACAGGAGATAAGCCCGGAGCGCCGCGAAGCCTACGACAGCTTTCAGCGCGGACATCACGAGTGGCAAACATTGCACCGCCACAGGATGCAGGATGGCCTGCAGCAACTGTTGCGGGCTATCGAAGTTGACCCCACGCTGATCTCCGCCAAGATCGATCTGGCTCATCTGTGCGTCATACAGGCCTTCTATGGATATATGTCTCCTGGTGTAGCGGCGGATTATGTGCATCGCTCGGCGGAGAGCATACTGGATATCCCGCGCCAAGCTGAGACCATGCTGCTTGCACTGGGTTGGGTACACTTCCACTACGACCGTAACCTCACATCGGCCCTCCGCGTGTTTTCTCAAAGTGCCCATCTGCCCCACAGTTCCTGGACCACCCGCATTCGCGCCATGTTCGCGCTCAGCCGGGGGCTGTATGACGATGCCATCGAACTGCTCCGCGCGGCGATCGCAGTGGACCCTTACGCTCCCTGGCTGCAGAGCCGTCTAGCCTGGGCGATGCACCTGGACGGACAGGCCGCTGCAAGCCTCCGGCAGATCAAGAGCACGCTCAGCCTCTTCCCCGAACATGAGTTTACTAACCTCTACGGCGCACTGATTCTGGCCTACAACGGCGAGGCGGAGTACGCCACGCAAATCGCCCATGATCTCGGCAAGAGGCTGCCTTTCTTCGACCTTGCAACCGCCGTCCACGCTTACGCTCTTGCTTGCGACGGCCGCAAGGATCAGGCGCGCTCGATTCTCGAGCGTTTGCAATGGCTCAGCCGCGAACGCTTCCTGCTGCGCTCCTTTACCCCTGCGGTTCACGTGGCTCTCGGCGACACGGACGCCGCCATCGAGGAGTTGCAAGCCGCCAACGAAAGCCGCTGCCCGTGGTTCTTCCAGATGCTCGCCGATCCGCGCCTGAAACCTCTTCGCAGCAATCCGGATTTCCAGCGGATGCAGTCGATCCTGGCCTCGATGGAGGCCGAAGCGGAAGAGAATGGGGTGTGGGAGGGTTGAATGGCTAAGAACCTGTTTACGATCTTGAGACCGGATATTGCGAAGACGCCAGAAAAGTGATCTTTGTACTGTTGCCAGTGCAGTAATAGTAGAGGATGGAGCCAAGAAAATCCTATCCAAGCGATAT
>Ga0181520_10004798_pt1 | contig 22228 bp, 19 predicted proteins | sample PEATcosm2014_Bin_29_FD_132451 | JGI IMG/M metagenome (GOLD analysis project Ga0181520, IMG submission 132451) | Peatland microbial communities from MTU Mesocosm Facility, Houghton, MI, USA - PEATcosm2014_Bin02_30_metaG | ecosystem: Environmental > Terrestrial > Soil > Wetlands > Peat | place...
ATTTGAACGTGATGCTGGGCTGGGGCGAAGCAGAGGGGCTGGAATGAAGTACGTCGTTAAATTAGGCGGGGCTGGTTTGGAGAATCCCGCGCTGCTTGATGGCTGTGTGCGCGCCATTGCGGACCTGGTGCGCGATGGCCACTCGGTGGCTGTGGTGCATGGCGGCGGCATTCAACTAACGCGCACGCTGAAGGCGCTGGGCAAGCAGAGCGAGTTTATCAACGGCCTGCGCGTCACCGATGCGGAGACGCGCGACGCGGCGCTGATGGTCTTTGCCGGCAAGGTGAATAAATCGCTGGTGGCCGCGCTGGGCGCGATTGGCCAGCCGGCCGTGGGCCTTAGCGGCGGCGATGGATTGAGCTTTCGCGCGCGCAAAAAACGCACCGAGCCTGATCTTGGTTTTGTCGGCGAGATTGCATCGAGCGATGCGAGCTTGATTGAAGCTGTTTGGCAGACCAATAGCGTTCCTGTTTTCTGCTCGATGGCGCTGGGCTTCGACGGCGAATACTACAACATCAACGCCGACGAGATGGCTGCGGCCTGCGCGGTTGCGGTCAAAGCAGATGCGCTGGTTTTCTTGACCGATGTGCCCGGAGTTAAGGGCGCGGCGGGTACTGTACTTCGATGGCTCGCCATCGATCAAATTGCGGAGATGGCCAAGAGCGCCGTGATCTCCGGCGGTATGTTGCCCAAGCTGGGCGCCTGCCGCGAGGCTCTTTTGAATGGTGTGAAACGCGTAAGAATTTTACCTGCGGAAGCGGCTGGCTCGTTGCCCGATCTGTGCAGTTCCCGCGTAGCATACGGCACTGAAGTGATGGTGGCCTAAGGAGAAAGAAATGTCGAAGCTCGAAGAAATCAAAGCAGCCGAATCGCGGTTGCTCATCCACACGTATGATCGTTTTCCTGTTCTGTTTGTCGCCGGCGAAGATGTCCATCTGATCGATGAGCACGGCGATCGCTATCTGGATTTGTTGAGCGGCATCGGCGTCAATGCGCTGGGCTACAGCAGCAAGGTAATTCAGGAAGCCATCGCAAAGCAGAGCTGTACGCTGATCAACGCGTCGAACTACTATTTCAACGACAAGATGGCCAGCCTGGCAGAGCGCGTCACGCGGATTACCGGCCTGGATCGCGTTTATTTTGGCAACTCGGGCTGCGAGGCCGTCGAGTGCGCGTTGAAGCTGGCGCGCGCGCACGCTGGCCTGCTGCGCGCGGAAGGCAAGCAGATCGGCACCAAGTTTTTGGCGCTGGAGCAGAGCTTCCACGGGCGCACCATGGGCGCCATCTCCGCAACGTACAAAGAAAAATATCGCGCGCCCTTCGAGCCTCTTGTTCCCGGCTTTGAGTTTGTGAACTTCAACGACATTGAAGATCTGCGCGCCAAGTTTTCCAACGAAGTCTGCGGCATTATTGTCGAAGCCATGCAGGGTGAGGGCGGCGTGCGTCCGTTGTCGCCGGAGTTTTTTGCTGAAGCGCGCAAGCTCGCTGATTCCACCGGCGCATTGCTGATCGTCGATGAGATTCAGGCCGGCCTGGGCCGCACCGGAAAGTGGTGCGCGTATCAGCACTTCGACATCAAGCCGGACATCACTACACTCGCCAAGCCTCTCGCCGGCGGCATCCCGATGAGCGCGACCGTCTGCACAAATGAAGTGGCGCGCGCCTTCCATGCGGGAATGCACGGTACCACGTTTGGTGGCGGGCCGCTGGCCTGCGCCGTTGCCACTGCGGTGATTGACCACATCGAAAAAGAAAATCTCCTCGATCACATCAACGAGGTCGGCGAGTACTTCCAAGCGGAACTGAACAAGCTGGCCAAGCGGCACACGAGTATCACCACTGTGCGCGGCAAGGGGCTGATGATCGCCGCTGAACTTGACTCCGCCGAGCTTGGAAAATTTGCTGTTACGGAGATGCTCAAGCATCACGTGGTCATCAATTGCACCAGCGATACAACGCTGCGCTTCCTGCCGCCGTTCATCTTCGAGCGCGTTCACGTGGACACGACCATCGCCGCGCTGGACAAAGTCTTCACCACGTACGAAAAGGCACAGGCTGCCGCTTAAAACTTCGTACCGAATCTGGGTGCCCCACCCTCGCCGCGTTCTTGTTTTTGCGGCTAGGGTGGGATACGAAAAATGTTGGGTGCCCCATCCATTTCACGTTCTTTGTGAAATGGGTGGGATACGAAGACCCTCAACCCGCCCGTGTCGAGGAGGACAAACGCATGGTGAGCAATACTGTTTTAGAAACGCCCGCTGTTTCCGTTGCGACGGACCCCGATATTCTTGCCGCTGCCGCGCGCTTGAATGGCGAAGATATGTGCTCCATCGCCGATCTTTCGAGCGCGGAAGTGCGCGCCATTCTCAAGCTCGGCCACGATGTGAAGCGCAATCCGCTGAAGTATCGCCGTGCGCTCGATGCCAAGCAAATGGTTCTGATGTTTGAGAAGGCCTCGCTGCGCACGCGCTTGAGCTTTGAGGCCGGCATCAACACGCTGGGCGGTAACGCGATCTTCTTCGATCAGACGAATTCACCTCTCGGCGAGCGCGAATCCATCGCTGATGTGGCGAAGAATGTGGAGCGTTGGGTGGATGTGATTGTGCTGCGCACCTACGCGCACGACACCATCACGGAGATGGCCGCCAACGCGCGCGTGCCGGTGATTAACGCGCTCAGTCACTTCGAGCATCCCTGCCAGGCGCTGGCCGATTTCATGACGGTTGATGAGCACTTCGGCCATGTGGCCGGACTGAATTTTACGTACGTCGGCGACGGCAACAACGTATGTCATTCGCTGATGCTGACTGGCGCGCAACTGGGTGCAAATGTCACCGTGGCTACGCCGCGCGGCTACTCGCCGGACATTGAAATCGTGACTCTGGCGCGCGATATTGCGCAGGCTAACAACTGCGAAGTCCGCCTGCTGCAAGACCCGCAGGCTGCCGTGGAAGATGCCGATGCGGTCTACACCGATGTGTGCGTGAGCATGGGAATGGAGCACGAGTCTACGAAACGCGCGCCCATCTTCCGGCCCTTCCAAGTGAATGAAGCGCTGATGGCCAAAGCGAAGCCCGAAGCTGTCTTTATGCACTGCCTGCCAGCGCGACGAAATGCTGAAGTGACGGATGCCGTGATCGACAGCCCGCAATCGATTGTCTTCGATCAGGCGGAGAATCGTATGCACGCGCAGAAGGCGCTGTTGCTGTTGCTGCTGGGCGGATTGGCAAATGTTGGGAATTAAGAGTAAGGTACACAATCATGTTGCGTAATTGGCGCTCAAATGTTGGGGCTATGAATTTTCGTGCAATCACTAAAGTTGGCACATCACTTTTCGGAGTAGTTGCGCTGATTGGAATTACCGGATGCGTTCTGTATACTTTTCAGATTCGTTGGCAAGCGGAATCATGCTTGAATGCGATTAGACAGCTCCATGTCGGTTCAAGTACGCAGGAAGATGCCCGTAAAGCATTGGAGCCTTTTCATCGTTTTGAGACAGATGGGGTAGCGCATTTTTATAAGGATAGATCTCGTTTCGACTATCCAACCTATACATACAGAATCGAAAATCGCGGTTTTCATTTGCTGGCGATTTTCAATCCTGCTATGTTTGGTGCTGGTGTGATCTTTCGAGATGGAATCGTCATCTCGAAAGGTGCAGGATTCATGCAAGAACCTTTTCATATGGTGAATACTCGTGAAACGGTTCCTGGCCTAATGCAAAACTCTTCACTTGATAGTAACCCTACTGGAATGATTGTTGGTAGATGGGACCCACCATTAGAACTGAATGTCGATCTTGATACTCGTGCATCGGAAGTGGATCGAAAAGTAGCGTTTGAGTACAATCTGGCTTGTTTTACATCCATTTTAGGCTGTCGAAGCCTTCACAAAATACTTCCCGGCGTGAAGGAATAGAAGATAAAAAATGAATCGCAACAATAGTTTTTCTGTTTTTTGATCGATGACATCTACGAAAGGTTCTCAAACATGTCCGTAATTCTCGAATCACTACCCGTTGGCCAGAAGGTTGGTATTGCTTTCTCTGGCGGGCTTGACACTTCCGCCGCACTGCATTGGATGAAGCAGAAGGGCGCGCTTCCCTACGCCTACACGGCCAACCTGGGCCAGCCCGACGAAACCGACTACGACGAGATTCCGCGCAAGGCTCTCGAATACGGCGCGGAAAAGGCGCGGCTCATCGACTGTCGCGGACCGCTGGTGCGCGAAGGCATTGCCGCGTTGCAAGCCGGGGCCTTCCACATCACGACGGCGGGCGTGCCTTACTTCAACACCACGCCGATTGGCCGCGCCGTCACCGGCACCATGCTGGTCGCCGCGATGAAAGAAGACGAGGTCAACATCTGGGGCGACGGGTCCACTTATAAGGGCAACGACATTGAGCGCTTCTACCGCTACGGCCTGCTGGTCAATCCCAGCCTCCAGGTTTACAAGCCCTGGCTCGACGTTGCATTCATCGACGAGCTTGGCGGTCGCGCCGAGATGTCCGCGTATATGCAGCGGCACGGCTTCGGCTACAAGATGTCTGCCGAAAAGGCCTATTCCACCGACTCCAACATCCTGGGCGCGACGCACGAAGCAAAAGATCTGGAGTACCTCTCTTCGTCCATCAAGATCGTCGTTCCGATCATGGGCGTGGCCTCTTGGCGCGACGATGTGGACGTGCCGCGCGAAGAGATTACTGTTCGCTTTGCAGAGGGCTTTCCTGTTGCGCTGAATGGCCGCGAGTTCACGGACCCCGTCGAACTGCTGCTCGAAGCCAATCGCATTGGCGGACGGCACGGACTGGGCATGAGCGATCAAATTGAGAACCGCATCATCGAGGCCAAATCGCGCGGCATCTACGAAGCGCCTGGTCTCGCGCTGCTCTACATTGCATACGAGCGGCTCGTCACAGGCATTCACAACGAGGACACCATCGAGCAGTATCGCGATCATGGGCGCAAGCTGGGCCGCCTGCTCTACCAGGGCCGCTGGTTTGATTCGCAAGCCATCATGCTGCGCGAATCCGCTCAGCGCTGGGTCGCCAAGCCCATCACGGGCGAAGTCACGCTGGAGCTGCGCCGCGGCAACGACTACTCGATCCTCAACACGGAGTCGCCGAATCTCACCTTCCACCCGGAGCGGCTGAGCATGGAGAAGACCGAATCGACATTCTCTCCGCGTGATCGCATCGGTCAGCTCACCATGCGCAATCTGGACATCACCGACACGCGCGACAAACTGCTTACTTACGCCGCGTCTGGTCTGCTCACGCTGAGCAAGGGAAGTGAAATGCCCAAGCTGAATAGCGCATCAGAGAAGGAATAGCGGACATCAATGTCAAACGAACAACAATCCGTAAAGATGTGGTCGGGCCGTTTTCTCTGCTTGTTTCTATGCCTTGCCACAACTGCGGCTTTTTCGCAGAAAGGCAAATCAGTTCAGACATCCGCTGGCGCAGCAGGATTCTGCTTTCATGGCAGTGGCGTCAACCTGCCAGTTGGCAAATTCCTGCTGATCCGCAAAGGAAATCAGTTTGGCGCAATTCGCATCACTCGAATTACTCCTGATATACAATCGAAACCAACGGCGGGCGAATGGTTAGGGACTGTTGCATATGAAAGCTATTTCATCTCGAAATCCTCTAATTCTTTTTCCCAGTCGGCGAATGGCTGGCATCAGGGCGAGCTTATATTTGGACGCATTCGAGGATTTGGCTTCCACTATAGTTGGCAATCAGGCAACCGTGAGGCCGTCGTAGGACCTTGGAAGATTCCGTTCTTTGCCCAGGACGGGATGTTCATGACTACTATTAATTTTTGGAATGGCGTCGACCATGATTTTGGTTTGCAGTTTGCACCTACGAATGTCACTCAAGTAAATCAACTTGATCCTGGCGAAGAGAAGCTGCATTGGTATGCCTACGATAGGAATAGAGACATTCCTTGCCCCGTTGAAGCCTTTAGCAAATTTCCTGTGGAGACAATTTCGAAACCTCAATGACGAATCCCTCACAACCCGTCCAGCAACAAGGTAAGATGTGGTCCGGCCGCTTTCGCGAGCCTCTCGACAAAGAATTTGAAGCATGGCAGCGTTCGATTGTCTTTGATTGGCGGTTGCTTGCGCAAGAAGTAGCCGCCAGCAAGGCGCATGCGTCGGCTCTTTGCGCCGCGAAGATTCTCACTGTGGATGAGACTACAGCACTTCGCGCGGCGCTGGATGCGATTGCCGCAGAGCATACGACAGACGCGGGCAAAGCGCAGGTGCGCGATCACGCAACGGCTGAAGACATTCATCACTTTGTGGAGTTGAAGCTGGCCGAGCGGATTGGCTCACTGGGCCTCAAGCTGCACACCGGACGCAGCCGCAATGAGCAGATTGCTACGGATCTGCGGCTCTATGTGCGCGATTGCATCGAGCAGACCATTCAAGGTTTGGTCAGTTGGGCAAGAGCGCTGGTCAAGAAGGCTGAAGCTGCTGGCGATGCTGTCATGCCCAGCTATACGCACTTGCAGCGCGCGGAGCCGGTGCTGACGGCGCATTGGTTGTTGGCATACGTGGAGATGATTCTGCGCGATGCCGCGCGGCTGCGCGATTGCAAGGCGCGGTTGAACTATTGTCCGCTGGGATCGGGCGCTGTGGCTGGTGCTACGCTGAAGCTGGATCGCACGATTGCCGCGAAAGAGTTGGGATTCACAGCGCCTACCAGCAATTCAATGGATGCAACCAGCGACCGCGATTTTGTTTTGGAGTATTTGCAGGCGCTGACATTTGTTGGATTGCATCTGAGCCGCTTTGCGGAAGAGATTACGCTTTTTGCAACGGCGGAGTTCAATTTTGTGACACTGCCGGAGGCGTTTTCTACCGGCTCCAGCGCGATGCCGCAGAAGAAGAATCCTGATTTGACGGAACTGATTCGCGCCAAAGTCGGACGTATTCACGGCGCGGCTGAGGCGGTCACGCTGCTGCTGAAAGGGCTTCCTTTGTCCTACAATAAAGATATGCAGGAGACGCAGGAGCCAGCTTTCGCCGTGGAGTTTGTGCCGCAGATGCTCAGGCTTGTGGCGCGCTTCACCGCCGCGCTCACGTTCAATCGCGAGCGAATGCAGGAGGCTGCGCAGTCGGGCTACTTGAATGCGATGGCTGCGGCGACCTACCTTGTGCATAAGGGCGTTCCGTTTAGAAAGGCGCACGAGAAGATCGGCAACGCTGTGCGCTTTGCGATTGAGAAAGGCGTGGAACTGAATGCGCTTTCGCTTGATGAGTTGCGCAAGTTTGGCGAAGAGTTTGGTGAGGATTTTTTTGCGGCGGTGACGCTTACGGCAACGCTTGATTGCCATGATGTGATGGGCGGAACGGCGCGAGAGCAAGTGCGCAAGGCTCTGGCGGCAGTGAGCGAACGCATTGCAATTCTTCAGCAGGAGGCCGTTCATGTTGGTGCGTAAGGCGCTGCTGCAAGATGCCTCGAAGGTTTATGATCTGGTGAATTCGCTCTCCAGCGATGGCACGCTGTTGAAGCGCGCCTTCGCGGAGATATGCGAAAACATTCGCGATTTCACAGTTGCCGAATCCGACGGCGGCGTCTTTCTGGGCTGCGGCGCACTGCACTTTTATGGGCCGCATCTGTGCGAGGTGCGCTCGATTGTGGTCAGGCCCGAAGCCAAAAGCAAAGGCGCGGGCAGCCGCATTCTTGCCGCGCTGATTGAAGAGGCTGAAGAGCATGGCATTCAATCGGTCTGCCTGTTCACGCGCATTCCGGATTTCTTTTTCCGCTACGGATTTCGCACGGTGGAGGACAAGTCCGAACTGCCCGATAAAATCTTCAAAGATTGCCAGAGCTGCCCGCGGTTGCATCGCTGTGATGAAGTGGCGATGGTGCGCGGACGCATTCCACGCGTTTCGCTGCTGGGCCCGCGCGAGGAAGCGCAGCAGTTAGTTCATCTTGCGGGCTAACATCGCAGCGGCTATTGCGATCTGCCCGTAACTGAGTCCGCCATCCCCAGGGCTGACCTGACGGTGCTGATAGACTTCAAAGCCCTCTTCCTCCAGCCCCGAACGCAAGAGCCTGGACAAGCGACGATTGTGCAGACAGCCGCCGCTTATCGCCACTTGATTCACCCCATTCATGATGCGTGCATTGGCCGCGGCATTGATAAACCCCTCGGCGATTCCCGCGTGGAACCGGGCAGCAATGCGACTGGCGGGTACTCCGCGCCAAAGGTCATTGAAAATTGCCTTCCATATCAGGTCCGTTCGCAGCACCGCCGTGCTTGCATCAGCCTTCTCTCCCTCCCACAGCTGTGGCACATAGTCCCCCTCTTCCCGCCGGTCAGGCTCATCCTCTGCGATTCCTTCCAGTTCAATTGCCGCTTGAGCCTCGTAATCCACCGTGCGGCGCCCAAGCACCACAGCCGCAACAGCATCAAATAGTCTTCCCAGGCTCGAGGTCTCCGGTATGTTGATTTTTCGTTCAATCATCCGACTCATCACCCGCACATCGCAAGACTGCATACCAAGCAATCTCATGATCTGTTCCGAATTCACATCGTAGCCCGCCGCGCGCAGATGCGCAAAAGCCATGCGCCATGGTTCTTTGATGGCTTTTTCGCCTCCGGGCATGGGGACGTATTCGAGGTGCGCGAAGCGCTCGAAGCTGCCGGGTTTTGGGATCAGCACTTCGCCACCCCAAATTTTTCCATCGGTTCCGTAGCCGGTGCCGTCGAGGGCGAGGCCGATGACCGGGCCGGTGAGCGCGTGTTCGGCGATGCAGCCGGCGATGTGCGCATGATGGTGCTGCACGGCGATGAGCGGAAGATTGCGCTCGGTGGCCCATTCTTTGGCCCATGCGGTGGAGAGATAGCCGGGATGGAGATCGTGAACGACGGCTTGCGGGTTGATCTCGAAGGTGCGCATCAGGTGATCGAGCGACTCGCGGAAGAAGTCAAGGCCGGTGAGATTTTCGAGGTCACCCATGTGCTGGCTCTGATAGGCGAAGCGACCGCGGGCGAGGGTGAAGACATTTTTCAGATGGCCGCCGACGGCGAGCAGCGGCGGGGCGTCGAGAGGCAGCGGCACACCGAGCGGGACATAACCGCGCGCGCGACGCAGCAGTTGCGGAGCGCCGTCTACGATGGCGGCAACCGAATCATCGCAGCGCTGAAGGATTTCGCGATTGTGCATGAGGAAGGCGTCGGCGATTTGACCAAGGCGGGCGCGGGCTTCGTCGTTGTCGATGGCGATGGGTTCTTCGCTGAGGTTGGCGGAGGTCATGACCAAGGCTTGGAGGTAGGTGGAATGGGTGGGATTCCTGGTATCCCACCCATTCCGCAAAGAGCGCGGAATGGATGGAGCACCCGGCTGTTGGGAGGTGGGATGGATAGGGTTCCTGGTATCCCACCCATTCCGCAAAGAGCGCGGAATGGATGGGGCACGGGTTGGTAAGGGCGCGCCTGCGAAGAGCAGATGCTGGAGGGGTGCGTAGGGGAGGAAGATGCCCAGCCAGGGAATGCCGGGCGCTACGGCTTCGGCGATGTTATCCCAGATCCCAAAATCGGGATCTGGGGCACCCATTACGGCTTCGGCGATTCCTTCCCCGGTCCCAAAATCGGGACCGGGGGCACCCAGAGTGTTTGTGATGCTGGAATGGTTACGGCGGCGGGCAAGAACGATGGGGCGGGCTGGCGTGGTGAGGAGGGCTTCTTCCTCGGCGGTGAGCACGCAGAGTTGGCGCGCGGCATCGAGGTCGCGGACCATCACGGCGAGGGGCTTTCCATAGCGGTGCTTGCGCTGGCGGAGGCGGTTTACCGCTTCCTGATTAGTGGCGTCGACGGCGAGGTGAAAGCCGCCGATGCCTTTGATGGCTACGATCTGGCCGTCGAGCAGGAGCTGTATGGCTTGAGTAATCGGGTCGTCCTGGATGGCGGGCAGGCTTTGCGCATCTCCAATGGAAGATTGCCGCGCGGCTGAGACGGTGTTTAACAAAGGCAGCGAGTTCGCTTCCGCTTCGCGGAAATCGCGAGTTAGCGGGTTCGCTTCGGCTTTGTGGTGATCGCGAGTTAGCGGGTTCGCTTCGGCTTTGCGGAAATCGCGAGTTGGCGGGTTCGCGTTTGGTTCATTGTGCTTTGGAACTGGCAAGTTGGCGGTGCTATTCACGCGGGAGACATTCGCAACTTCCAGCCAGACGCGCGGACCACAGATCGAGCAGGCATTGGGCTGTGCGTGGAAGCGGCGGTTGAGCGGATCGTCGTACTCTGCCTGGCAGGCGGGGCACATGGGAAAGGCGGCCATGGAGGTCTGCGGGCGGTCGTAGGGAATGCGGCGGGTGATGGTGAAGCGCGGTCCGCAGTTGGTGCAGTTGAGAAAGGGATAGCGGTAGCGGCGGTCGGCGGGGTTCATCAGTTCGCGCAGGCAATCGGGGCAGGTGGCGGCATCGGCCGGGATGCCGGTGGTGACAGCGCCTGCGGATTGACTGGTGATGATTTGAAAGTCTGGGTTGCCGGTTGCCGGCATGGACTGGATTGAGATGGAGTCAATGCGCGCCAGCGGCGGCAGTTGAGTGCGCAGGCGAGCAAGAAAGGCATCGAGGCGCTCCGGTGGGCCTTCAATCTGGATGGTCACCCCATTTGTGTCGTTGCCGACAAAGCCGCAGAGGCCCTCGTCCAGCGCCAGACGGTAGACAAAGGGGCGGAAGCCCACGCCCTGCACAACACCCTGAACTTGTACGGCGCGGCGCTCGCGGATTGGCGGGGAGTCATTCATCTGGTACAAGATTCTCACGAAAGACGCGCATTGCGCATCTGGCGAGAGTTATGCTGTTAGAGAAAGGCACGGAGATTCAACATGATACAGGGCAGAATTTGGAGCGCGGGAGTTTGTTTGGCGGTTTTGATGATGGGGGTACCTGCTTGGGGGCAGCAAACGAATGCTGCGCCGGCAGCCCAGCAACCTGATGCGGCAGCGCCGAAGCCGCTGGACCAGGAAGCGTTGATTCGCATGATTGACGCGGCGGTTCATGCGCGGACGGATGGGATTGAGGGCTACCTGGTGACGGAGCATTATGCCGTCTTCCGGGGCGGCGACGAAGAGCATCCGGCGGCGGAGATGACGGTGAAGACGATCTACCGGAAGTCCACCGGCAAGACCTACATCATCCAGGCGGAGAGCGGCTCGGAGATTCTGCGCAAGCTGGTGCTGCGCGAGATTCTGGACAATGAGAAGCACATCAATCTACCCGAAAACCGCGAGGCCTCATGGATCACCTCGGCCAATTATTTGATGATGATGAGGCCGGGGGGCGTGCAGCGGCTGGATGGCCGGGATTGCTACGTGCTGGAGATTTCGCCCAAGCGGAAGGCGCCCAATTTGATCGATGGCACGCTGTGGGTGGACGCCAAAGACGGTTCGATTATCCAGATTGAAGGGATAGCCTCCAAGAGCGTCTCGGTCTTCAGCGGCCCCACGCAGATGATGCGGCAGTACGCCGGCATGGACGGCTATGCGATGGCGACCCATGCACGCGCGGTGGCCGACAGCACGCTCTTTGGGCGGACGGTGATCAAGATCGACTACCTGAATTATGGGATTCAGCTCGCTCCTGCTCATTGAGCAGCCTGATTGGGCGGGCGTGAGAAAAGGCACGCGTCAAGGCAAATATCCAGAGATGCCTCTCGCCATGGCTGAAATCATGTTGATTCTACGGGCTTTGCCGTCACGGCGGAGGCCGTGCACAGAGGCGTTTGAGAGGCCTGAAGAGGGCTTTGCAAACGCCTCTTTTAACAAGAGTCTAAAAAAAGGCAAATTAAACTCTATGCAGTGACCGGTATCACGGTCAAATTGTCGTCCCACATCCTAAACTCACGTTGACGAAAGCGGAGCAAGAAGTCTGCACGTTGTTTGCATCCGCTCTCTGGTTTGGGAGGTATCTGTGCCAGCATTCACTCCGCCGCCGCTGCCAAGTGACGATAAACGATGGAAGATCGTGAACGGCACCATGCGTAAGAATGGCTTTGCCCGTCACGCGCTGATTGAGACGCTCCACACCGTACAGTCCGCCTTTGGCTACCTGGATGACGAATCGATCCAGTTTGTGGCGCGCTCTTTGCGCGTGCCGCTGAGCCAGGCCTATGGCGTGGTGACCTTTTACCACTACTTCAGTTTGAAGCCGCCGGGCAAGCACACCTTGACCATCTGCGCAGGAACGGCCTGCTACATCAAGGGCGCGAACAAGTTGATTGCCGCGGCCGAGGAGAAGCTGGGCATCAGCCAAGGGCAGATGACGCCGGACGGCTTGGTCAGCCTGATGACGGCCCGTTGCGTGGGCGCATGCAGCCGCGCGCCCGTGGTGCTCTTTGATGGCACGGTGGCGGGCGAGACGCCCGCTGAGCGGGTAATCGAGCAACTGGAAAGGTGGGCGGTGGAATGACGATTGAAGAGCTGGAACAAATAGCCAAGAGCGTCGCCGCAGAGAACGCGAGTTACGACTATGAGGTGGATGTCTGCATGGACCTGGCCTGTATGAGCCAGGGCGCGAACCTCCTGCGGGATGAGTTGGAAAAGGCCGCCAGCGCGGCCAGCAAGAGTATTCTGGTCCGCCGCACCGGTTGCATGGGGCCTTGTTCATCGGGGCCGCTGGTGCGCGTTGAACCTGATAATCATTTGTACCATCATGTGAAGGCCGAGAATGCCGAGGAGATTGTCACCCACCTGGGCGGCGAGCCTGTTCCAGAGCTGCAATGCGACCTGAACGATCACTTTGACAAACAGGTTCGTGTGGTGCTGGAAAATGCCGGCCACATTGACCCGGAAAAGATTGACGATTACATCGGCCGCGAGGGCTACAAGGCGCTGCTGACGGCGCTGACCGAGATGACGCCCAACGGCGTGATTCATCGCATCTCCGAGAGCGGCCTGCGCGGGCGCGGCGGCGGCGGCTATCCCACCGGATTGAAGTGGGGCACCGTGGCCAAGGCTCCGGGCGATTTGAAGTACGTGGTCTGCAACGGCGACGAAGGCGACCCCGGCGCGTTCATGGACCGCAGCGTGATGGAAGGCGATCCGCATCGGGTGATCGAAGGCATGGCTTTGGCCGCATACGCGGTGGGCGCCAGCAAGGGCTTCATCTATGTGCGCGCCGAGTATCCGGTGGCTGTATCGCGGCTGACCCTGGCGATCCGCGACGCACGGCGGCGGGGCTTGTTGGGCAACAGCATCTGCAACACACCCTTCAGCTTTGATATTGAGATTCGCCTGGGCGCGGGCGCCTTTGTTTGCGGCGAGGAGACGGCGCTGATCGCCTCCATCGAGGGACGGCGCGGCTCACCCAAGACGCGGCCTCCGTATCCTGCCGTCAGCGGCTTGTGGGGCAAGCCGACGCTGCTCAATAACGTGGAGACCTACGCCAACATTGCGCCCATCATACGCAATGGCGGCAAGTGGTTTGCCCGCATGGGCTCGGAACGGAGCAAGGGCACCAAGGTCTTTGCGCTGACCGGCAAAATCACCCACACCGGCCTGGTGGAAGTGCCGATGGGCATCAAGCTGCGCGAGATTATCGAGGGGATCGGCGGCGGCGTGCCGGCCGGGCATACCTTCAAGGCAGTGCAGACCGGCGGACCCTCCGGCGGTTGCATTCCGGCCGAGATGCTGGATCTGGGCGTCAGCTACGACGCGCTGATGAAAGTCGGCTCGATCATGGGTTCGGGCGGCATGATCGTGATGGACGACACCTCCTGCATGGTCAACGTGGCCAAATACTTCGTGGATTTCTGCCGCTCCGAGTCCTGTGGCAAGTGCATCCCCTGCCGCGCGGGCACGGCGCAGATGTACACGCTTCTGACCCGCATCTGCGAGGGGCATGGAACCATCAATGATCTGGATTTGCTGATCAGCCTCTGCGAGACGATCAAGGAGACCAGCCTTTGCGGCCTGGGGCAGACGGCGCCCAATCCCGTACTGAGCACGATCAAGTACTTCCGCAACGAGTACATTGAGCATATCGTGCATAAACGCTGTCCGGCCGGCGTCTGTACCATTGTGGCGCCCGCGGCTGAAGAAACTGCGGAGGTGCTGGCATGAGCGAAAGCATGGGCGTAAAAACCCTTATCATTGACGGGCATGAGCTGAGCGCGCGCTCCGGCCAGACCATTCTGGAGGCGGCGCGGGAGAGTGATATCCACATTCCCACCCTCTGCCAGATGGACGGATTGCATAACGTGGGCGCCTGCCGCCTCTGCCTGGTGGAGATCAAGGGCAGCAACAAGCTGGTCCCGGCGTGCGTGGCCATTATCCACGAGAGCATGGAAGTGGTCACCAACTCAGAACGGCTGACGAAGCATCGGCGGATGATCCTGGAGCTGCTCTTTGCCGAGCGCAATCACATCTGCGCGGTTTGCGTGGCCAACGGCCACTGCGAATTGCAGGCACTGAGCCATGAACTGGGGCTGACACATATCAGCCTGCCTTATCGCAATCCCAAGCTGGAGGTGGACGCATCGAATGAGCGCTTCACCGTGGACCACAACCGCTGCGTACTGTGCACGCGCTGCATCCGCGTCTGCTCGGAGGTGGAAGGCGCGCACATCTGGGATCTGATGGGCCGCGGCATTGACTCGATCATCATCTCTGACCTGCATGAGGAGTGGGGAAAGTCCGCCTGCACGCGCTGCGGAAAATGCGTCCAGGTCTGCCCCACCGGAGCGCTCACTGACAAGAGCAAGATTGGCTCCGATCATCCCAAGTCTCCCGATTTTCTGCCTTACCTGAACCTGATGAGGGATGCGCAATGAGCAAACTGAAGGTTGCCACAGTCTGGCTGGACGGTTGTTCCGGCTGCCATATGTCCTTTCTTGACATGGATGAACGGCTGCTCGCGCTGGCCGAACTGATTGATGTTGTCTACAGTCCCATCGTGGACGCCAAGATCTTCCCGGACGAGGTAGACATTGCGCTCATCGAGGGCGCGGTGGCCTCGGTGGACGATGAGGCGAAGATCAAAAAGGTGCGCGCCCACTCCAAGCTTCTGGTTGCCATGGGCGATTGCGCGGTCGTCGGCAATGTGCCCTCGATGCGCAACCCGGTCGGTCCGGCGGCCGTCCTGGAGCGCGCTTACATGGAGAACGCCAGCACGCAGCAGCAGATTCCCTGCGTGGTGGTTCCCAAGCTGCTCAAGGTCGTTCGCCCGATTCATGAGTTCGTCAAAGTGGACGTTTTCTTGCCCGGCTGCCCGCCCTCGGCTGATACCTTTTACGCAGCGCTGACCGCGCTGGTCACCGGCGCCCCGCTCGATATTCCGGCGCTCACCCGTTTTGGAGCATGACGCAGCACCAGTCTCCAGGCAAGTCTCCGAGCCAGCGAACGCTGCTTGGTGGGGTGGTTAACGGGATACCGCGCAGATCTCCAGGCCTGCACTGTTTTGAGTGAACTTGGAGACGCACAGAAAGGCCGAATCTCACGTTTCTCCATTTGGGTGAACCGCATGACGAAGACCGTCAGAAGGGTAATCGCATTGATTGTCGCTATTCCGATTGCGGACGTAATTGACGAGCGTCTGGGAATCGCCTTTGGAACCATTTCATATTATTTCGTTGGGTCTCTTGTTTTTCTCACACTGATTGTAATCTCAATGCTCGCGGAGTCTCTCCTTGTCGGAAAGCGACTCAAAGACGGCCGCGGGAGTAATTGAACCAGGGCCTCTTGATCAGGACGCAACCTTAGCTGATTAAAAGAGGCCGAAACGAAACTGGGGTGTTAGCCCCAGTATTCAAATTTGGAGCTTTAATCATGAGCCAAACCATCACCATCGATCCAGTCACGCGCCTTGAAGGCCACGGCAAGATCACCATTCACCTCAACGACCAGGGCGAGGTGGAGAACGCGAACTTCCACGTCACACAGGTGCGCGGCTTTGAGAAGTTCTCTGAGGGCCGGCCCTTTTATGAGATGCCGGCGCTGATGGCGCGCATCTGCGGCATCTGCCCGGTCTCGCACCTGCTGGCCTCGGCCAAGGCCTGCGAGGCCATCATGGCGGTGCGCATTCCGCATACCGCCGCGCAGTTGCGCCGCATGCTGAATCTGGCCCAGATGGTGCAATCGCACGCGCTGAGCTTCTTTCATCTTTCGTCTCCGGATCTGCTGCTGGGCATGGAGTCCGACCCGATCAAGCGCAACATCTTTGGCGTGGCGGCGGCGCGGCCTGACCTGGGTCTGGCCGGCATCGGATTGCGCCGCTTTGGCCAGCACATCATTGAATTGCTGGGCAAGAAGCGCATTCATCCCGGCTGGGTAATTCCGGGCGGCGTCACCGAGCCGCTCTCCTCCGAGCACCGCGACGAGATTCTGGCCATGCTGCCCGAAGCCTATCGCAATATTCAACTTGCGCTGACCACTTACAAGCAGATCGCCGGCAACTTCAAGCCGGAGATTGAGGTCTTTGCCAACTTCCCGTCGAATTATCTTGGCCTTATCAACGAGGACGAGAGCATCGAATTCACCGACGGCGCGCTGCGGCTGATCGATCCCACGGGCAAGATCATTGAAGACGGCATCACCGCGCATCGCTTCACCGAGCAGTTCGGCGAGGCGGTGGAAGATTACAGCTACACCAAGTTCGTCTACTACAAGCCGCTTGGCTACCCGGAGGGCAGCTATCGCGTGGGTCCGCTGCCGCGGTTGAACATCGTCAAATCGATGGGCACGCCGATGGCCGACGCCGAGCTTGCGCTCTTCAAGCAGATGAGCGTGGGGCCCATCGAGAGCAGCTTCCACTATCATCATGCGCGGCTGGTCGAGGCGCTCTACGGCGTGGAGATGATCGAGCGCATCCTCACCGATCCGCTGATTCTGGACAAGCACGTGCGGGCTGTTGCCGGCGTCAACCGCCTGGAAGGCGCGGGACAGATTGAAGCGCCGCGCGGAACCTTGATGCACAACTACAAGGTGGACGATTACGGCATCATCACCTGGGCCAACCTGGTGGTCGCCACCGGCCACAACAACAAGGCGATGAACAACGGCGTGCTGCAATCGGCCAGGGCCTACGTCAAGGACGGCAAGTTCACCGAGGGCGCGCTGAACCGCATCGAGGCCGTGATCCGCACGTATGATCCGTGCCTGAGCTGCTCAACGCACGCCTTTGGGCAGATGCCGCTGGTAGTCACGCTCGTCAGGCCCGGCGGCGAGGTTGCGGACCAGTTGATCCGGTAACCGTCGAGCACAATCCCAAAAGGAATACCGTGCCCCATCCATTTCACGTTCTTTGTGAAATGGATGGGAAACCACAAACTCATTGGAACAAATCCATAAGAAGCGCAGTTTTGAAAGGGCACGACTTCAGTCGTGCCGCCATGAAGCAGATAGTAGAATGGGCTTTAACCCCTGCGGAAATGTGAGAGATTGAATTTACATTTCCGCAGGGGCTAAAGCCCAAGTTTTTTGGGGGCAACTTTAGGCACGACTAAAGTCGTGCCCTGTTACAAAGCCTGCTTACCGAAGCGTATTTCGGCCTGTAAAGTCGTGCCCTGTTACAAAGCAAAAGGACTTTTATGACTCAACCCCAAGACCGATGCCTGATTCTCGCCTGCGGCAACACGCTGCGCTCCGATGACGGCGTTGGGCTATGGCTTGCTGAGTGGGCCATCAAGCGCTTCGCGGAGAATGCCGAAGTGCGCGTGATTGCCCGCCACCAATGGACCCTGGAACTCTCCGAGGATGTGGCCCGCGCCGAGTCTGTGCTGTTCATCGATTGCTCGGTTGATTCGCAGCCCGGATCGGTTCAACTGTCGCCGGTTGAAGCGGCTGTGCTTGAGCCGGGAATGTCCACACACCACTCCGGCGCGGCGGAGTTGCTGGCGCTGGCCCGCGACTACTACAATTCCCTTCCCCGCAATGCGCGGCAACTGACCATCGGCGCCGGGTCAACGGAGCTGGGCGAAGTCTTCAGCGAGGCGGTGACCGCCGCGCTGCCCGAAGCCTGCAAGCGGATCGAAGAGACCGTGCTGCAATGGGTTGGCGTATAAAATATTGCAGGATGAGGCGTGGACCGGGAGGTCCACGCGACAGCCGGCCAGGAGGCCGGCGCTACAAAATCGACAGCGGCTTTTAGCTCGACTCATTCACCAGCCGGCGGAGCGTTTCGCCCAGCTCGATCCAGTCGGCATTGGTAGATCCAAAGGCGGTGGGATGCGGCGTCAGGGCGAAGATCGTCCTCTCGACTCTGCGGAACTTGGCCAGAGCCGTATCCGCGCGGGGAATTTTTTCTGAGAACTCCGAGAAATTCTCCAGGGAATCATTGCGCGTCATGCCATACATGACGACAAACTGCGGGTGGTTGGAAAAAATTTTTTCGCGGAGATAGGCGAAGCGCTCCGGGCGAAAGAGGTCGGCTGGAAGATCGCGGTTGGCGTCGGTTGCGGCCAGGCCGGAGAGATGAACGATACAGGATATGCCTGCATGGCGGCCCCATCTCTCTTCCTGAAATTGCTGCCGACTTTTGTGATTCAACGTGTTCTCGGCAATCCCCCAATAGGCCCGCAGCACCAGTTGCAGCTTGATCCAGGTGGGGTTCACAATTGCATCTTCTCCCTGCATCTTGTTCTTTAGTTTGAGGATGCGCGCCATCTCCGGCAAAAAGAGGAGGCAATCGTCCAAATCGCGGCTGCCCAGAGAGCGCCAGACTTCGATCCGCTCTTTCAGGTCGCTGCCTTCATCCGGGTGCGACTCCTCCTGCGTTCCCAGGAACCAGCAGGGAGCGCTCCAGTCTCCATAGCCGTAACGATAAAAAGCCATATCGGTTTGATCGCCGCTCAAGTTCATCCGAAATCCTCAGGGTAGATCGCCGTAGGCCAATGCTACCTACAATATAGGAATCGGCAGAACGCGGAATTTCTGTAATTGCGCCATGAACTGATTGATCGTGGAAGCTCGCCGCTGTCGATTCAAGCGGTGCGGGGCGAGTTCGCGGAATGCCGTGAATGCTGTAATATCGGGGTGGGCTTCCGCCCCTGAGGAAATGACTGATGAAAAAGTTTGTTGCCGTATTCTGCCTCCTGCTCTGCGCCGCCACGTTGCAGGCAAAAGACAAGCCCAACCCTGCTGACTTCAACATCAAGATACATATCTCTGCGACTCAAATTTTACCCAGAATGAATTACTTTATTCTCTATGCAGACGCGATATTGGATGGAAAGAAAGTGAAACTTGCAATCGATAATCCCGGTCCCTCCAACAGCAAAATGCACAATCTGGCAACACCTCATATTCTTGTTCCGGGTGACTATCAGATTCGCCTCAAAAAAGATGAATCTGAAAAGGATAGCGGCTGTCTTTCTCAGGAATATGAAATTCTTCTTCCCAATGGAGATATCTGGGAATGCTGGCTTGTTGGCATCTCCGAATAGCGTAGCCGGATACTGCGATGGTGGCAGTCGTAGTTTGACGGTTACGAGAGTCGTTATTGGTTTGTGTCTTCTCATTGGCCCTCGAAATATGGCCTCATCGCAAATTTGAGGCGCCGTCCCTACGGGACTCCGGCGGCCTTCTTTGTGATCCTTTCCCACCGTTGAAACGGTGGGCTAATCAACATTGCGCCTACGGCGCGGGCGAGCTGGCGTTGTCGGCTTCTGGTTTCAAGCCTTTTTGAATTGAGTGATGGCTCCAGCGTATTTCTGGTTTGTTTGAGACTCAACGTGGACCAGGAGGTCCACATTACAGCCGGTCTGGAGACCGGCGCTACAATTTGCGGATAGGTTTTTAAGTCGTACCCTCTCAAACAGAACATTGAGGATGCTGCGCTTTGGTCGCTCAGGATGACAGTTTTTTTGGAATCACAAACAATTACGGCGGCTGCATTTGCGCAGCCGCCGTAACTGTTTCGTGAGTTTGTAAGTCCCTAGAACGCGCCGGTGGTCTGGCGGAGGCTGTAGGAGCTGAGGGTCTTGATGTAGTTGCCGCGGTCAAAGGGCGAGACATCGGGAACCGAGCGGCGGCTGAGGCAGCCACGCGTCTCCCAGAGCGAAGTGTACTCGCGCTTCTCCAGCCAGTACTGCATATCGTCGAGCACTCTCTTGATGTGCTCGATGCCGTGAATGTGCAAGGCCGATGCCATCATGGTAATGCCCGCGCCGGCCATGATGCCCTTGAGCACATCCTCGGCGGAGTGAACGCCGCCGGTGATGGCCAAGTCGGCCTTCATGTTGCCGTAGAGAATGGCCGCCCAGTGCAGGCGCGGCAGCAACTCCGAGGGCGTGGAGAAGTGCAGGGTGGGCCGCACTTCCAGCGTCTCAATGTCGAAGTCCGGCTGATAGAAGCGGTTGAAGAGCACCACGCCCTTGGCACCCGCATCCTCCAACTGGGAGACCAGGTGGGGAATGCTGGTGAACGAGCGCATCAGCTTGACCGAAACTGGCACCTTGACCGCAGAAGTAACCGCGGAGACCAGCTCCAGGAGCTGCCCTTCGAGGATAGCCGAGGTTTGGTCCTTGTTGGTAGCCAACGCGTAGGTATTCAGTTCGATGGCGTCGGCTCCAGCCTGCTCCACGTCCTGGGCAAAACGCACCCAGCCGCCGGTGGTGGCGCCGTTGAGGCTAGCCATAACGGGAATCTTGACGGCTTCCTTGCACTTGCGCAGGTGATTGAGATACACCTCCTGCGTCATGCGATAGTCGCTCAGATCGGGCAGGTAGCCAAGCGACTCGGCAAAGGAATCCGTGCCGCGCGAGAGATCCTCGTCCAGCGCCTTCGACTCCAAGGCCAACTGCTCCTCGAAGAGCGAGACCAGCACCACAGCAGCCGCGCCGGCGTCTTCCATGCGCTTGACATTGTCAATGTTCTCAGAGAGCGGCGTGCCGGAGACCACGATCGGCCCGCTCAACTTCAAACCCAGATATTGCGTTGAAAAATCAATCATTCAGCACCTCCAGCAGCCTCAGCCACCTTTTCTTTCTTATCCTCGGGCTTTTCCGGCGGAGCGATGTTCGGCGTTTCGCCACGGCCGGGCATTGCAGCCCTAGCGGAGTATACACGCCACTGGCGCTCCACGTCGTCCTGCGCCTCCACCAGCAGCTTGGCCGCCAGATCGGGATTGCTGCGCGCAAGCATAGTGTAACGCGCCTCGCGGTATGTGTACTCCTTCAATCGGATGGCAGGAGCCTTCGAGTCCAACTGGAAGGGATTCTTGCCCGATTCACGCAACTCTGGATTGTAGCGCATCAAAGGCCAATATCCAGACTGAACCGCGAGTTTTTGCTGCTCGAGGCCATGAATCAGATCGTAACCGTGAGCGATGCAACTGGCATAGGCAATGATAATCGAAGGCCCGTCGTGCGCCTCAGCCTCTTGGAAGGCCTTGGCTACATGGCTGTCGTTGCCGCCCAGCGCGACCCGCGCCACGTAGACCGAGCCGTAGCTGACGGCTTCCATCGCCAGATCCTTCTTGCTGTTCGACTTGCCGCTGGCAGCGAACTTGGCCACGGCGCCGCGCGGGGTCGCCTTGGACATCTGCCCGCCGGTATTCGAGTAGACCTCGGTGTCCAGCACCAGCACGTTGATGTTCTTGCCGGAGCCGAGCACGTGGTCGAGGCCGCCGAAGCCGATGTCATACGCCCATCCGTCGCCGCCCAGAATCCAAACGCTCTTGCGGACCAGCGAGTCCACAATCGCCAGTAAATTGCGCGCGTCAGAGGAGTCGTTGCCGGCGAGCTTGGCCTTGAGCGCCAGTACGCGCTCACGCTGCTCGTTGATCTGGGTTTCCGTCTTCTGCTCGGCAGTGAGCAGGGCGGTAACCAGTTCGTCGCCGATCACCGGAGCGAGCCGCTTGACCAGAAGCTCGGCAAAATCCTTCTGCTGGTCGAGCGCGATTCTCATGCCGAAACCGAACTCGGCATTGTCCTCGAAGAGCGAGTTGGCCCAGGTCGGTCCGCGTCCCGCAGCGTTCGAGGCATAAGGCGTGGTGGGCAGGTTGCCGCCATAGATCGACGAGCAGCCGGTGGCGTTGGCCACATAGAGGCGGTCACCGAAGAGCTGGGTGAGCAGCTTGACGTAGGCCGTTTCGCCGCAACCCGCGCAGGCGCCGGAGAACTCAAAGAGCGGCTGCAAGAGTTGCAAATCCTTGACCTGAGAGTGCGAGAGCTTGGAGCGGTCCACTTCAGGCAGCGAAAGGAAGAACTCCCAGTTGTCGCGCTCGGCAAAGCGAATCTCCGGCTGTGAGGCCATGTTGATGGCCTTCTTGCTGGCG
>Ga0181520_10004800_pt1 | contig 22218 bp, 24 predicted proteins | sample PEATcosm2014_Bin_29_FD_132451 | JGI IMG/M metagenome (GOLD analysis project Ga0181520, IMG submission 132451) | Peatland microbial communities from MTU Mesocosm Facility, Houghton, MI, USA - PEATcosm2014_Bin02_30_metaG | ecosystem: Environmental > Terrestrial > Soil > Wetlands > Peat | place...
TGACTCGGTTCCGTTTGGGATGCAACGGGACAGAGCAAAGAAAGAAGCAACCGCAGGTCCTTCGACTGCGTTTGGCGAAAAAGAAGCGCCAAACTTCGCTCAGGATGACAGCTTATTACTTCCTGGAATCGTCTGAGCCGGCACTCTATCCATCCCCAAACAGATCCTCGATCTTCGCCCGCAGCGCAATCACTTCCCGACGTAACTCCGCCACCGTAGCCTCTAACTGCGAAATGCGCTCTTCCTGCCCCGCATCAGGCGCAGAGCTAGCCCCAGCCTCGCGCCGCACGTACGCCGGATCGGCTGAAGCCGCCGCCATGGGGATCGATTCCACCCCGCCTGACAGCAGGTGCGCGTAGCGCGACTCCTTGGTCCCCGGCTGGCGCGGCAGCACGGCGGCCAGCGGCGGCTCCCGCTCCATCAGCTTTTGCAGACCGGCCGTCACATCCGTGAGTTCGTCAAAGCGGTGCATCCGCTCCGTGCGCCCGCGCAGCTCACCCGGCGTCTGCGGCCCGCGCAAGAGCAACACGCAGAGCAACGCCGTCTCCGCGCGGCTGAAGTTGAAGGCCTCGCCTAGCCAATGCTCGTATTTGGTCACCCGCCCGTCAGACCCGCGCGCACGCCCGGCCAGCTTCATCTCTTCCAAGCCACGCAAGGCCTGGCGCACCTCCGCGTCGTCCAGATCGGTCACCGGCTCGCGGTTCGAGCGCTGGTTGCAGGCGTTGATCAGCGCGTTGAGCGAGAGCGGATAGTAATCCGGCGTGGTGACTTCTTTTTCGACCAGCGCGCCCAAGACGCGGGCTTCGGCGGGAGTAAGGAAGATGGGATCGGTGGGCGGCATAGGTCTATTCTGCCACTCGGCGCGGCGGCTTTGGGTCTGGGGTTTCCCACCCTTTCCGCAAAATACGCGGAAAGGATGGGGCATGGAGCATTTGCGCCAGGTGAGGCGGAAGCCAAGTTGAGGGTTGTACTTTCCCCGGTCTGAGGAATCCAGACCGGGGGCACCCAGCGTTGCGAGCCGTGGTACATCAGCCGCGTGCTCCATCCATTCGCCGTCTTTCAGGCGAATGGATGGGAGACCCCAAACCCAAACCGGCCCGCGTTCGCCCGGCCTCAGTCTACTTTTTCCTTCGGCCCCAGCAGGATCTGCACCCCCAGGTACGCAATCCAGTTCGGCTCGCTGTTCTGGCGGGTCACTGCCTGGATGCCGCGCCCTGCCATGAAGAGCAGGCGCAGATGGCCGGCGTGGTCCAACGTCTGGCGCCCACCCACGTCCAGGGTCAGCTCGCGCTGTTTGGGCGCGCCACCCACGGTGTTGGCGTCCTGCAAGTCGTAGATCTCGCCGTAAAGTTCCAGCCGCTCGCTGAATTCGTGCCCGGCGATCAGGCCGCGTCCCCAGCGGCTGGGCACGTTGCGGTTGCCGATCCAGCGGCCAAGTTCGCCGTTGAAATCGATGGGCCCCACCTTGGCCGTCGCTTCCACGGGCAGGTAGTACTGCGGTCCCGGCTCGACAATTCCGCGACGCACAGCGCTGGTGGGGTTGTTGATCGAGACCTGCGGGTACGTGCCCAGGGAGAAGGTCATATTCTCGTCAGACTTGGGCTCACCCGCAGTGTGATGCTCGTAGGGCCGCCACTTCACGCCCAGCAGCGACTCGCCCAGCCCGGCCCGCGTGGTGTTGTTCTGATCGGTGGCTGCGGCGATGGGCAGCTCGTATTTGAGCTGGATACGGTCGCCCCAGCCGTAGTTGATGTCGAAGTCGGGCAACTGGTAGCTGGCATGGGCCGGATTGTGGTCGCCAATCCAGCCTAGGTTGATCTCCCAATGCTTGTTGCCGGGTGTGCCGGGATCGTCGGTGATGAACGGCGGTCCGCCCTGCCCGTGCGCGAGGGAGGCGCCGGCGGCAGCCAGGAGTACGACAAGTTGCTGAATCAATCTGCGCGTGCGAATGGCTGGGATTCTCCGCGAAAACAAAAGTCGTGCAATCCGGGGATTCACTGCGCTTAAAGTAACACCGTCAGCATGAAGGGCAGCTTAAGATGTTCAACATGGAAACGACACGGATTGCCGGGGTAGAAGTCTCCCGGATTGGCCTGGGAACGTGGGCCATTGGCGGGATGGAGTGGGGCGTGGTTCCGGACGAGGTGGCCATCTCCACCTGCCTCAGCGCCGTCGAGCGCGGGATCAACCTCATCGACACCGCACCGATCTACGGCCACGGCCGCTCCGAGGAGATCGTCGGCAAGGCCATCCGTGCCCATGGCAGCCGCGAAGCTTTCTATATCGCGACCAAAGCCGGTCTAGCCTGGAACGCCTCCGGCGTTTTCGCGGACTCGACTGCGTCCCGGCTGCGAAAGGAACTTGACGACAGCCTGCGCCGGCTCGGCACGGATTACATCGACCTCTACCAGGTGCATTGGCCCGATACCCGCACGCCCATCGCCGAAACTGCCCAGTTGTTAGCCGGATTTCTGCGCGAGGGCAAGGTGCGCGCGCTGGGGGTGAGCAACTTCTCGGTTGCCCAGATGGAGGAGTTTCGCGCCGTTGCTCCGCTGGCCTCGAATCAGCCGCCCTACAACCTCTTCGAGCGCCAGATCGAGTGCAGCCCGCACGGCGAAGCCCTTTTGTCGTGGTGCAAGAAGAGCAACGTCGCCATCCTGACCTACAGTTCGCTCTGCCGAAGCCTGTTGGGCGGGCGCGTACACCGTGGCATGACCTTCGACCGCAAGGACATTCGCAGCGTTGACCCCAAGTTCCAGGAGCCGCGCTTCTCGCAATACATCACTGCAGTTGAACGCCTCACGGTCTTTGCTCGCGAGCGCTACGGCAAGACGCTTCCAGAGCTGGCCGTTCGCTGGGTGCTGGACCGGCCCGGCGTCTCCGTGGCCCTGTGGGGCGCCAAACGCCCCGATCAACTCAACGCCACTGCCGGCGTGTTGGGTTGGACGCTGGACTCGGAGGCCATGGCCGAGATCGACCGCATCGTTGCCGAATCCGTCACCGACCCGGTCGGCCCGGAATACCTAACCCCCAAGGTGCGGGAGGACTAGATAGATCACGCGCGCTGGAGGTTTCCCGCCGATTTCCCCGCCCATGCCCGGCCCGGCTCTGCGATACTAACTTGTTATGCCAATCGCCGACCTGCAACAAGCTGCCCAGAAAATCGCCGGATTCCTCTCCACCCTGAACAAACTGGGTGGTATGCGCCTCAAGTACCGCATCAGCGCCCCGGAAGCCGCGCCCGGCGCCGAGTCGCAGGGTCCCGCGCTCTGCGTCGAGCTTGCCGGACCCGATGTTCTGCTGGTGACCCAGCACAACGGCGAGCTGCTGCTGGCCCTGGAGACTATCGCGGGGCAGATTCTGCGCCTCGACCAGCGCGAGGGCGACCTGATCAGCTTCGATGCCGACAACTTCAAGGCCCTGCGCGCCCAGGAGCAGCGCATGACCGCGGAGACCGTCGCGGAGAAGGTCCTCCGCTCCGGCATCCCCTATGCCTTCGCGCCCACGAATAGCCGTGAGCGGCGACTGATGCACATGGCGTTCCGCGGGATTGAGGGCGTGGAGACGGCAAGTCATGGCGAAGGTCCGGACCGCTTTCTAGCCGTCTTTCCCGTCGGCAAGACCGACCTGCCGGTAGCCGCGCCGGCCAAGCCGCGCACCTTTGGCGATCGAGATCGCGGACGGAGTTCCGGTGACCGTGGACGCGACCGTGGACGCCCCCGGCGCTAATGCCATGCCGCATTGCCGTTTTGTTGCGGCTCTGCGGCTGTGCCACAATGTTTAGGCTATGAAAACAAGACCCTTCGTGCTCCTGTTGGCGTTCGTCGCGACATTGTGCCCGGCTCAAAGACGCCTGGTGCTCATCGATCAGGACGGCGGCGGCCCCGGCGGCACCGACCAGATGTCCATGCTGGCGCTGCTGGAGGCGCCGCAGGTGCAGGTGCTGGGCATCACCATGGTCACCGGCGACGCCTGGCGCGACGAAGAGACCCTGCACACCCTGCGCATGTTGGAGCTGACCGGCCACGCCGATGTGCCCGTGGCCAAGGGCGCAGTCTTCCCCCTGCTGCGCACCCGCCAGGAGACGGCTCTGACCGAAGCCCTCGATGGCAAGCAGGAGTATCTGGGCGCTTGGGGCCATCTCCCGGACCCCGCGGAAGGAGCCGGCGCACAAACGGTCGTGGGACACGGTCCCTACGAGATCCCGCCCATGCCCGAGGGTGCGCCCACCATCGAACCCATTGACGAGGACGCCGCCCATTTTCTCGTTCGCGAGGTGCGCGCTCATCCCCACCAGGTGACCATCTACGCCGCCGGCCCACTCACCAATATTGCGCTGGCCATCTCGCTCGATCCGGAGTTTGCCTCGCTCACCCAGGGCATTGCCCTCATGGGCGGCAGTCTCGATCCGCAGAGCGACGACCCCGAGTTCGCCGGTGACCCGCGCCACGAGTTCAACTTCTGGTTCGACCCCGAGGCCACACATATCGTCTTGCGCGCCGACTGGCCGCGGGTGGACGTCACCACCGTCGATGTCTCCGTCAAGGCTCCCTTCACCGCGAAGATGCTCGCGGAGATTGCCAAATCCAATTCTCCCGCCGCCCACTACATCGCCCGGTGGAGCAAACCCAGCTCCTACCTCTGGGACGAGCTGACCGCCTGCGCCTGGCTTGACCCCACGCTCATCACCCGGGAGAAAAGGGTCTACATGGACGTCAACCTGAGCCACGGCCCTGGTTACGGCGACACCCTGACCTGGACCGAGAGACTCAAGCCCGGCACCGGTGTGCATCTGGTGCATGCCCAAATGGATCTCGACCTCGGGCGCTTTCAGAAGATGTTCGTGGATTTGATGACCCGCGCGGCGGCCAAATAGCCCCAGCAGTTAAGAACTCATTGCGGAGGTTTTCCATGAAAGACGATTCGATCCTCGGCAACAGCAAGGTGGTTGCCTTCGTTCCCACCATCGACCCGGCAAAGGCACGCGCCTTTTACGAGGGTGTCCTCGGCCTTCGGCTGGTGGAAGACGCCAAGCCCTTCGCGCTGGTCTTCGACGCCAACGGAACCATGCTGCGCGTGACGACCGTGCGGGAGCTCCATCCTCAGCCCTTCACCGTGCTGGGCTGGGATGTCGCGTCGATTGAGACCACGGCCACGCAGCTCACCGCCTCCGGCATCGAGTTTCTGCGCTTCCCCGGCATGAACGACACTGACCCGTTGGGCATCTGGACCGCGCCTAGCGGAGCGCGCGTCGCCTGGTTCCACGATCCGGACAAGAACGTGCTCAGCCTGACGCAGTTCTGACGAGACACGAGCCACCCAGCTTCTTAGGAGGGTAGGATAAGGGCGCCCCGGCCCCCTATCCCTCCCGGTGTGTTTGGAGCAAGTTCCCTGTTTTCAACGCGCTGAAGGCATGGTTCCACCGTAAATTGGTTGTTTTCAGGAACTTGGATGCCAAGTTCCTGAAAGCGGCGAATTTATGCGGGTTCGTGCGGTATGGAGCCGGGTGTAATGCCGGCTGTCCGCTGTGGGCACACAACTCTTGAAGACAGGTTAGCGCACGGTGGGAAATAACCGGCAAGTGGGCGCTTCCGTGGAAAGCGCTGACGATCAGGGAGATGCCTTCAAGAGGGGAAGAATGGGGCTTGACACGAAGTTTAGCCTACGCCAACTCGGGAGCCGCGATTCTTGTCTTCGAATGTTTTCGTAACTTGTGTGGACCAGAGTTTTGCTGGTCTCCCACCCATTCCGCAGGAGGACGCGGAATGGATGGGGCACAGAAGTCTACAGCAAAAGCAAGAATGCTTCAGTCGCTCCGCTGGTGACGGCTTCGTCCTTCTTGGAGATTGGGTTACCTGCCATGGCTCTATCATCGACCGGCCGCAATTCTAAGCCAGAGACCCACTCAACGCGAGAAAGCCGCGTTGAATTTGGCACAGTTTCTCATGGCTCATGGCGATTTTGGGGCTGATGAGCGGGCCACCTGCCTCTACTCCGCGATCATTCCGATCGTTCCCAGCCACGTCTCAACCAACTGAGGCCACGCCGTCACCGGGAACTTGGTGCGCCGCAGCCCGAACGCATGGCCGCCCTGCGCATACAAATGCATCTCCACGGGAACCCCGGCATTCTTCAGCGCAACGTAGTAAGCCAGCGAGTCGTTCACATTGTCCACGTGGTCGTCCTCATCTTGCAGCAGAAACGTTGGCGGCGTCCGTCTGGTCACAGGAACCTCGGGATTCAACTCAAGGCTGTTCTCGGGGTCCGGCAGATTCGTGGAACGATGAACCACGACCGTTGTGACGCCCTGTTTGGCGTCCCATTCCGCCGCGGCAATCGAGAGATGCCCTGGATAGATTGCCACTGCAAAGTCCGGACGGCAGCTTTCCTTGTCGGCCGCATCTTGAGGCGGGTACAAGCGCTTCTCAAAGTGCGTGCTGATCGCTGCCGACAAATGCCCGCCCGCTGAAAAGCCAAGCACGCCAATCTTGTGCGGATCTATATTCCACTCCGCGGCGTGAGAGCGCACCAGACCAATCGCCCTCTGCGCGTCCTCCAACGCCATCGGCGATTCCGGATATGGCCCCGATTTTGGATATGGCCCCACATCTGTCACGCGGTATTTCAAGAGCACGCACGTAATCCCTTTGGGCGTCAGCCAATCGCAGACCTCCGTGCCTTCCAGATCGATGGCCAGAATCTGATAGCCGCCGCCGGGAAAGACGACCACCGCCGCGCCCGTATTTTTCCCCGGGGGCGAATAGACCGTCATCGTCGGCCGCGTGACGTTGCTCACGTAAACCCAAGGCTTGCCAGAAACCGGCCTGGCGTCCGTCCGCACACTCTCCGGCCCCTTGGCAGGCCGCGCATCGGGTGCCGCCCCGGGCCATATCGGCAGTTGCGTGTGTCCCGGCGACGGCTGCCAGACAGGCGTCTGCGCGCTTAGACCGCGAAACGCAAACACGACACAGAGAGCAAAGATCAGAGGCTTCATCGCAATCCCAACGAACTGGTTCAGGCGAGTGGCGCATATCCGCATTGAGGGCCGCTCTCCCGATGGTGTAGAGCACGCCGTGGACCGGGCGGTCCACGGTACAGCCGACCGAGAGGCCGGCGCTACCACTTCTTGCAGGAACCCGCGATCCTAACCCATGCAGAAAGTCACTCTTTGCCGACAGGCGAAATGCTTGATTAAGTAACGCGCTCCAGATTTGGGATTTCTTGCATGAGGCTTTCCCCGCGCCCTTTTTTCTGGCGCGGGGCGAACCTAAGGCCGCTGGCCCCACTGCAGGTGGCCGAAGGCGGTTGGCCTCACCGCAGGTGGTTAGCCGTTCAACTGATCTTGCAACTTGTTCAGCGTGCGGTGCAGGTCCTTGTCGGTGCGGCGCAACTCGTCGATTTTGCCGATCGAGTGCATCACCGTGGTGTGGTGCTTGTTGCCGAACTGGCGGCCAATCTCAGGCAAGCTGGCCTCGGTCATCTGCTTGGCCAGGTACATGGCGATCTGGCGGGGCACCACCACGTTGCGCGAGTTGTTCTTCTGCTTCAGTTCGGTGACCTTCATTCCGAAGCTCTCGGCCACCGCGCGCTGAATGGCCTCGATGGTGATCTTGCGCACCTGCATGTCGATGAACTGCTTCAGGCACTGCTGGGTCGAGGCCAGCGTGATCTCCATCTTGTTGAGCTGGCACCAGGCGATCAGACGCGTCATGGCGCCCTCGAGCTCGCGCACATTGGTGCGCACGTTCGAAGCGATGAAGAGCGCCACGTCGATGGGCAGCGTGACCTGCTCGCTCTCTGCCTTCTTTTGCAGGATGGCCACCTTGGTTTCAAGGTCGGGCGGCTGAATGTCGGCGATCAGGCCCCACTCGAAACGCGAGCGCAGACGGTCCTCGATCTCCGGCAGTTCCTTGGGCGGCCGGTCCGAGGCAATGACGATCTGCTTCATGCTCTCGTGGAGGGCGTTGAAGGTGTGGAAGAACTCCTCCTGGGTGCGCTCCTTCTGGGCGATGAACTGGATATCGTCGATGAGCAGCACGTCCACCGTGCGGAAGCGATCGCGGAAGCTGGTCATGCGGTCGTTGCGCAGCGAGGTGATCATCTCGTTGGTAAACTTCTCCGCCGAGACGTAGCAAATCGAGGCCACCGGCTGACGGCGCTTTACCTCATGGCCGACGGCGTGCATCAGGTGGGTCTTGCCCATCCCGACGCCGCCATAGAGAAACAGCGGATTGTAAGCCCGCGAAGGCCGCTCGGCCACTGCCAGGGCGGCGGCGCGGGCAAACTGGTTCCCGTTGCCGATGACGAAGTTGTCAAAGGTGTAGCGGGAGTTGAGCTGCGCCATGGTCCAGTCGATGCTGGTTTGCACCGGAGTCCGCAAGGGCGCCGGAGCCGGAGCCGTAGGCGCATGCGAGGAGACCGGACCGAAACCGCCATCCCTGCGAACCGGAGGAATCGAGGGGTCCTCTTCGGCGGTGACGAAGCACACGTCATCGAACTCCAGCGACTGCAGGTCGATGGCCTCCTGAATCAGATCGCCGTACTTGTCGCCGATGTGCTGGAACTCTGGCGAGGGCACGCGCACGTAGAGGGTGCGCCCCGCCGCATGACTGTAGCGCGTGGGCTTGAGCCAAGTCTCGAAAGACTGGCGTATGACCTTTTTTTCCAGGGCTGCGAGTATTTGGAGCCATGGGTTGAGAACCGTTGCCGGCGAAACCGCAAATGCCATCGATCTGATCCTTGCCTGCGCCCCAGGTTGTACTGCCGGCCCGGTTAATTTCCGCGGATGAGGCAACGATTTCCTCGTGGCGCAGAGCATAGGCTCTGCGTCCGACCGTTCTTTGCCGATTGCCTGATTGCCGCAGTTCGGCCCCTGAATCCAACCTCGGGACCTAGGAAAAAACGTGTTCCGTGGGACGCTATAAAACTTTGTTGAACGGTCCCGATAGTAGCACATTTAGCGGTCGCTGCAATCACTCTTTCACATAACTTTCCTGCTTCTCCCGTATGTTGCACCATGGGTGGTGAAACTCTGTGTTAGGGATGAGGAAACTCCCCTTCGATGCGCCCAATCCATGTCGCATTTCGGCGTGAATTGACGCGGCCACACTGTTCGCGTGCGAACTCAGCATCCACCCCATTTGCACTTCCCGCTAGCTTCCTGGCGCAACCTGCGATACACTTAAAACTTGCCGTCAAGGCGAAGATTCTCAATAGGAAACAGGAGCGCATTTTTATGCCCAAGCGCACATTTCAACCCAATCGCCGCAAGCGCGTCAAGACACATGGTTTCCGCGCGCGGATGAAGACCAAGAGCGGCGCCGCCGTGTTGAGCCGCCGTCGCGCCATCGGCCGCAAGCGCGTGGCTGTCAGCGCCGGCTTCCGCGACTAATCCCCGCCTGCCCTTCTGCCCGTTGTTCTGTTTGTCCCGGAATGGGTCGCCCATGGTGACCGTTCCGGTTCGGACTCCTCCCGGCGCCATCATGAGCACCCCTCCCAAGTCAGCCCAGCGCCAGACATTGGCGGAGTCGCGTCTGCGCAAGCACGCAGACTATCAGCGGGCTTACTCCGCCAGCCGCAAACGGCAATCGGCCTCCATGAGCTGGTTCCTGGCCCCGCAGCAGGCGCCTTATCCAGGCGCGGCGTTACCCGCCGGACCACGCGCCGGCCTGACCGTCGGCAAGGTCATTGGCAAGTCGCATGAGCGCAACCGCATCAAACGGCGCATGAGAGAGGTCCTTCGGCGCCACCTCGATCTGCTGCCTCCAGGCTGCGACCTGATCCTTCATCCCCGCCGGGCGCTGCTGACCATCGAGTTTGCGAAACTCGAAGCCGAGGTTGTGCGTATCCTTCAGCAGGCATGCGCCGAGGCGGCCCGTATGAGCACAAAAATGCCGAGCCCAGCAAATATCTCCCCTCCGCGCCTTTCTTCTGGCGTGGACCGGCCGAAGGCGGCTGCCACAACGCAGGTGTCTGCCAAACCGCAGGTGTCATGACCCGCATTCTGCTTGCCGCGCTCTCGTTTTACCGCCGCTGGCTTTCGCCCGCGCTGCATTCGCTGAGCCCCGGCGGCTGCCGCTATCTGCCCACCTGCTCGGAATATGCCTCCCAGGCGATCTTCATCCACGGTCCCCTGCGCGGCTCGGCTCTGGCGCTCTGGCGGCTGCTGCGTTGCAACCCTTTCGGCCGCGGAGGCCTGGACCTGGTCCCGCCGAAACGTGGCGCAAGTCCCGTCGAACGCGACATTCACGCCATTTCTCCCCACGAACCATTACCATAGGACAAGCAGCGGCCCGACGGCCTGCCTCCTCCCAACGATAGGAAGTATCCTTTGGCAGAAATACGTAATCCCAATCTTCAGACGCAAGGCTCCGGTGGGGGCAGCGGCCAGGGCGGCGACATGCGCTCCATGCTGGTTCTCACCTCGCTGGCGCTGGTCGTCCTTTTGGGCGTCCAGTACTTCAAACCCAAACCAGCCGCGCCGCCGGTTACGCAGAACCAGGTCCAGCCCAACGCTACCCAGGCTGCGCAAGCGCCTGCCGCTCAAGGTCAGCAATCCCAACCGCAGTTGGCTGCCGGTGGGGTGCAAGCGCCCGCCACGCCTACTGTGATGGCTGCGGTTGCCGTGGACACCACCATCGAAAACGAGAAATTCAAGATCGTTTTCACCAATCGGGGCGCACAGGTAAAGCACTGGATCTTGAAGGGCTACAGCGATACCGCAGGCAAGCCGCTGGACCTGGTGCAGCCCCAGACCACCGCGGTCTTCGGGTCTCCCCTCTCCTTCTTCACCTACGAGCCGGCTCTCACCACGCAGTTGAACCAGGCGCTCTATCAGGTGACTGCATCGGGAACGCCGCTGACAGCCACTGGAAGCGCGCAGGCCCCGGCCACCAACGCCCTGACCTTCCATTTCGCCGCCAACGGGCTGGATGTGGTGAAGACCTTCCGCTTCGACTCCAGCTTCGTGGTCACGGTCGAGGCTGAAGTGAAGCGAAACGGCCAGCCGGTTCGCGCGCTGCTCCAGTGGCCCGCGGGACTCGGCGACATGGAGGAGTTCCTCCCTACGTCGCAAACCCGCAACCAGGTGAAGACTCCTTCGCAGTTCGCCTGGTCGCTCTACGGCAAACAGGATTCGCAGGCTGCCGCCAAGGTCAGCGGAAACAACACCAGCGACCAGCCCTACGAATACGCCGGAATCACCGATCTCTACTTCGCGGCAGTCTTTTTACCCGATGTCCCCTCGCGGGTTTCGCTGGTCACGCTGCATAGCAGCTTCGATCTGCCCAGCGACCTGAGCGATCCCAACAGCCAGAAGAAGCCCGCCGACGTGCTGGGCCTGGCCATGGGCGACACCAGCGGCTATACCCGTCTGCGCCTCTATGCCGGCCCCAAAGAGATGGACGTGCTCAGCTCCATCCACGCCGCCGGCCCGGACGGCAAGCCAACCGGTCAGTCGCTCGAGCCACTTATCCAGTTCGGCTGGCTTACGGTCATCGCCAAGCCGCTTTATCTGGCGCTGCGCTTCCTTCACCACCAGCTGGGCGCAGGCGCTTACACCTGGGGCTGGGCGATCATCATCGTCACGGTCATCTTCAATCTGGCGCTGCTGCCCACCCGCTTCATGATGATGAAGTCGTCGTTGAAGATGATGCGCATTCAGCCCAAGGTGGAGGCCCTCAAGCGAAAGTACGCACATCTCAAGGCCACCGACCCCAAGCGGGCCGAGATGAATACCGAGATGATGGCCCTCTACAAGACCGAGGGCGTGAACATGTACGGCAGTTGCCTGCCCATGCTCTTCCAGATGCCGCTCTTCTTCGCCTACTATCGCGTCCTGCTGAACGCGGTCGAGTTGCGCCAGGCTCACTGGTTCTGGCTCACCGACCTCTCTTCGCCAGACCCGTGGCACATCCTGCCCGCCATCATCATCGTCAGCATGTTCCTGGTGCAATTCATGACCCCTTCGCCGGGCATGGATCCCAACCAGCGCCGCATGATGGCCATCATGATGCCGGTCATCTTCGGCTTTTCGATGTGGCACTTCGCTTCCGGCCTGGCGCTCTACTGGGGCACCGGCAACCTGATCAACCTGGCCATCCAACTGGGCATCAACCAGTCCAGCATGGGCAAGGAGATGCACGCCATCGCCGCCAAGCGCGCCGCCAAGAAAGAGCCCGCGGGTAAAGGCGGGCCGCGCACGATTCAGGGAAGGCGCTAGCCAAACGCTGGTTGCAACCAAACCCCGCTCAGGCCAAGCTTGCGCGGGGTTTCTATTAGCGTCCATCATTCCTTAGCGCCTGGTTTCTCAGTCCCTAGTCCCCAGTCCCCCTCATGTTGTATCGTCCAATCGTGATGGAAAACAACCCTAGCGTCCCCCATCCCGCTCCCGAAGCCGAGGAAGTCTATCGCCGGTGGATCCACTTTCTCGATGAGGAGTTCACCCGTCACCACTCTCCGGAGCGCCGCGCGGAGATCGTCCGCGACCAACTCTATCAGCTCTACCTGGGCCGGCCGCACGGCGGCAAGCTCAACCTCACGCTGACCAGCGAACTGCCCTGCAACGTACTCAGTTTGTCGCTGGACCCGGAGAACGTAACGCTCGAAGCCGAGCACTTTCCCGACGTCGATCCAGAGCAGTTTGCCAAGCGCAAGCCGCTGCTCTGGTTCTGGCAGATGTTCGACCGCTCCCCGATCGGGACCAACCACTGGCTGGGCGTGCGCTTCCGCTGCATGCTGGGCCGTCACATTTTTGCCCGCATGGGCACAGGGGTCAAGATCTTCCATGGCGTCGATCTGACTTATGGCTACAAGTTGACCATTGAGGACGGAGCGAGCATCCGCCAGCGTGCCCTGCTCGACGACCGTGGCGGCATCGTCATCGGCAAGGGAGCGGTGGTTGGCTCCTTTGCCCGCGTCTATTCACACACCCACACGCAGCAGGGCTATGACCAAGTCACACTGGTGCCCACGGTGATCGGCCCCGGCGCGCGCATCGGCAGCCACGCCATCGTGCTGGGTGGCCAGACCGTGGCAGCAGGTGAAATCGTCGGCCGGTTCCCGGCGGAACGCGCTTGAGGCGGGGCAAGAACATCCGGCTGCACACGGAAACACCAGAGCCTTGTGCCCCATCCATTCCGCGTTTTGTGCGGAATGGGTGGGAGGCCGCGCTGTTCGCGCCAAGAGAGCCCGGCGCAGGCTCTTCCGCCGGGCGCCCCCGACAGCTCGCATTTGGCGCCGGGAAGAGCACAAATCTCATTCCGCCGGGTTAAGGCGACAGTTGTTGAAAGCGCGCCCAGGGGAAGGGATGCTACCGCGAGGTCCCCGGCTTTTCCCCGGCAACGGGCGCACCCTGCGGCGGACGCGGACCGCTCTCTTTCGGGATGACGAACGGCTCCGGCCCCAGGTGACCGCGATGGCAGGTTCCGCAGGTGACCGGTGCGCCCGAGCTGTCGATCTTGGCCACGTAATTCCTATTGATGTCCTCGGTCATCAGGTACATCTTGCGGGCTGTCGCCTTCTCTTCCTTCGAGTCGTCGGCAAAGTTCAAGCGCGGGCGTCCGTTGGGGCCGATGTTCTTGGGATCGGGCGTATGACAGGTATTGCAATGCGCACCCAACGAGCCCTCCCACTGCTCCATGATCTCGTGCACCTGCTCCCCGGTCAGGTCCTTGGGCAGGACCTTCAGGTTGGTCGGCGCAGGGCGAGGTTGCGGCGGCGGGCTGCCGGCCGGAGCCTGTGCAGGTTGCGGCGCCTGGGCTGCCGTGGAGGCGGCAAAGACCGCGGCGGCGAACAGAACGGCTGTTGCCGAAGACAGGGAAAGAGCTTGCATTTTCAAACCTGCGATCTCCTGGGGGAACTGGGATGGTTTGTCTAGAGCATTTTTGCTCTTGCCATAGACCTCTGTGTCCCATCCATTCCGCGTTTTTCTGCGGAATGGGTGGGAGACCAAAACAATTCCGGTCTCCTCATTTTTGCAACAACGCTCTGTGGATAGGATTCTAACCAGGCACGGTTCAAAATCAGCTTAAGGAATGGGAAGAAGTCTAGGGGAAGGGGCACGGCCTGAGGAGATCTCGCGGAGTTTTTTCGGACCCGAGACACACTCGTGTCCAGGAACGGCGAATCGCAGCGGCCAATCCACTGCCTCGTGGATGCCAATGCGTGGCGTCACCAACACCTCGGTGATCGGGAAACCCTCGTCGCGCAGTTGCAGCGGGGAAACAGGGTCGAGCAGATCCAGGCTGTTGTGGGTGCCCCGTGTGAGACCCAGCGCCTGGCAAAGCCGGCTGGGGCCGGAAGTGAGTTGGCGGCTGTGCGCTCCCAGCTCAAGCCCCCGGTTAACGGCCATCTGCTCCATTCCAGCGATCGGCTCCAGCGCGCGCAACAGCACGCATCCAGCCCGGCCTTCGACCTCGCAGCTCACATTCATGCAGAAGTAGCGGCCATAGATCGCATACACATACGCATGGCCCGCTGGACCAAAGAGAACGCGGTTGCGCGGCGTGGGGCCGCGATGGGAGTGGGCCGCCGGATCGGGCGGGTCGTTGTGCGGGCCCAGATAGGCCTCAACCTCGACGATCCTCCCCGCCAGGCACTGCGTGGGGCAGCCTTCCGGGTGATGGACCAGTACCATGCCCAGCAAGCGCGGGGCGACCAGCTCCGCGGGTGCCTCGAAGAAGCCGCGCTTTAGCAGCCTGCCGGGAATTTGAACCGTTCCCATAGGCCGCTAGACAACCCTACTGAGTTGCTTCAGAAGCCGTTGTGCCGCCAGGTGATCATTGTCCCTATTTGCTTGCTCAAAATACTCTTGCGCCATTCTGGATGATTTCCTGACGCCGTTGCCCTCTAGATACGCAATTCCAAGGTAGAAATTCGCGTCGTCTCGATCGCATTCCGACATGTTCTCTCCCCGGATCGCCTTTCGAAAGCAACGAACCGCCGCCTGATGATCGGTCCGGACGCCTTTGCCCCAATAGGAATGGATGCCGAGTTGGATGAGGACGCTATCGTCGAGTGACGCGTCGACTCTCCTGAGCCATCGCACAGCCTGCCGAAGATTGCCGTTTTCGCGATACGTGACCGCAATATTGCTCGCTGCGGAAACGGTGTCTCCACCCCGGAAAGCCCTTTTGAGCCAGAGCAGGGCTTCGCGCACATCCTTCTTGATGCCGTAGCTGCCCCCCAGAATGACACCAAGATTGTTCTGCGCACTCCCGCAGCCGTGTTCTGCGGAACGGCGATACCACTCCGCTTCCTTTCGGTTGGAAATCCGGACCAGGATTCTCCCGCGCCGGTCTTTGCATCCGTTGGAGTAAAGCTCAGCGACCCTCGACTCCGCCTCGGCATCGCCCCCGTTTGCCTTGGCAAGAAGGTCTTTCCATTCAGCAGGCGACATTTTCGCGGGGTACTTCGGAAATCCACGTGACAAGCTGGGCAATTTCCAGGGGGATACGGGGTCGACGACCGAGTAAACCCCAGGTGCTGTTCTTTCCGTCTTCACATTTATCCCTTTCTCCGTCGTTCGTCGGCTACTTCGCACCCCACTGGTGCGCTTTCTTCCATTCTTCCAGTAGCGCCAGCACCTGTTCGGCGTGGCCGGCAGGCGTAACCTTGGGGAAGACGTGCAGCAGGGTCTGGTCCGGGCCAATCACAAAGGTGGTCCGCTCAATGCCCCAGACTTTCTTCCCGTACATGTTCTTTTCCTTCAGGACGCCAAACTGATTGCAGACTTTCTCGTCTACATCAGCAAGGAGCGTGTAGGGCAGGTCGTATTTGGCGCGGAATTTGGCCTGCGCCTTGGGCGTGTCCCGGCTGATGCCCAGGACCACGGCGCCGGCCTCCAGGAGCTTTGCGAAGCTGTCGCGAAAGCCGCAGGCTTCAATGGTGCAGCCAGGCGTGTCCGCCCTGGGGTAAAAGAAGAGTACTACCGGCTTGCCTGCATAGCTGGACAGGCTTACCGTCTTGTCTTCGTCGGTTTGCAAAGTGAAGTCGGCGACGATCTGGTTCAGTTCCATGGGGAAATTCCTCGTATGGTGAGTAGAGGGCCTTCGGTGGCCGTTGGATTCGATTATTCCCGAGGTGGGCAGCAGGTGTCATTGCGCAGAAGAATTGTTGGTTCCGGAAGCTCGACGCTCCTTGCGGCGATGGGCCTGCTGGCCGTTCTCCCGGCCTGGTCCCAGTACACCGGCCTGCCCAGCAAGAACGCCAAGGATGCCCCGGAACTGCGCGCCATCGCGGTACTGGAGTGGACCGGCGAGGCGGGCAAGCCCCAGAAGAGCCGCCTGGTCCCGGTGGCTGTGCTGGATGGCGGCGAATTGCAGGATGGCGCCATTTATCTGGCCCGGCCCCAGCCTCTGGCCTTGGCTGGAGAAGTGGAATACGAGCTTCAGCAGAATGGCAAGGCCCTTGGACTTTTTGACATCAAAAACTCAGGCCAGGAGCAGGGTTCATGGGTCGGCTACGGATCGTGGAAGGGAATGCCCATCGCCCGTCCTAAGCCTTCCGCGCAGGAACTGGCCCGGGACCTGATTCGCGACGATTCGCAAAGCGATGTGCCGGTACTGCATCGCAAGCATCATGCGGACGACCCGCCGTCTGGGGGAACGAGCAGCGGCGGTGGTTCCGATAGGGACTCGACTGCGCCAGCACAGGCCTCCGATCCCGACCGGCCCACTCTGCACAAGAAGACATCCGCGGACAGCGCCGGCGACGCTGCCCCAGCAAGCGCGACTCCCAGCCCCACGAGCGATCCTGACAAGCCAACCCTGCACAAGAAGAGCACCGACGATGGATCTGCCAATACTGCCGCAGACAGCACAGCTCCCAGCGCATCCTCCGATCCCGACCGGCCGACACTGCACAAGAAGAGCACTGCGGACAGCGCCGGCGATGCGGACGCGGCAAAAACAGCTCCCAGCCCGGCAAGCGACCCCGATCGACCCACCCTGCATAAGAACAAGCCGGACTCTGATTCTACCGATACTCCCGCAAGCAGCACGGCTCCGAGCACAGTTCCCGACCCTGATAGGCCCACACTCCACAAGAAGAGTTCGGACGACGCATCGGCGAGCGGAACCTCAGGCACTGGCGATCCTGACCGGCCGGTCATGAAGAAGACGAAGAAGAAGCAGGAAGATGTGGGCTACTCCGAGGGACTTGCGGGAGTGACCGACCCGGATCGGCCCCGTCTCAAACGCGGAATGGCGAACGGCAACGCTTTGAATGTGGTACCCAGCCTGATGGGCTTACCCGCCGACATGCAGCAGACGGTTGCCGTGTCTGACGCAAAGAGCCGCCCGGAGCACCCGTGGAGCTATAGCTGGGCCAATCCCGAAGACGAAGCCAAGATGAAGGCGTCGCTCGAAGAGATTGCCCGGAATGCGCTGGGGCTTAATCCGCCTCAACCGCCGCCTGCCCCCGCACCCAAACGGACCACGGCTCGAAAGAGCACCAAGCCTGCGCCACCGCCACCCGCTCCGCTGCCGCCCGCGTTGGCGCCACTACTGGATGAGCAGTTTCGCGTCTTCGAGCTGGCCTACGGCTCCGGCGCGACCCTGGTGCTGACTGCGCACAGCGACGGACCGCTGGCCCAGCAGAAGTTCATCACCCTGGTGGCCCAGCCCGACCTCTACGGCAACACTCTGGTCCTGCTCAAGAGCATCACTGACGGCGCGCACCTGGACGAGATCCCGCGCATGCGCCTGGTGGACGCCGTGGACGCCATGGCCGACAATCGCGGTGAGTTGCTCTTCGAGCTGCGCGGCAGCACGCAGCGCCAGTTTGCTCTGTACCGCATCCTGCGCGGCCAGGCCGAACGGCTGTTTGTAGGCGGTGGCGGCGAGTTCGGAAGCGAGAGCCGCAACTAGGCCAAATGCGAGTTCCTACTGGGCTGCGCTCCTCTTCGGAAGAAGGTCCTTGCGGCGTTCTTTGCCAATTGTGAGCACAATCGCTCATGATTGCCGGAAATAATGCTCGCCATCACAGACAAACAGTTGCCTGGCGTGGTTAAAGGCTCATTCTCCGATAGAATCGGGGTGGGGGTGGGCGCGCCGCCACCCCACAAGGATCTTCCCCGATCATGGCATCCGCATCCACCGTCCCTTCCACCGCAGTCCTTATCGAGAGCCCAAATCTATCGATTCCCGCCACCGAATCCTCCCTTTCCACCCCAGGCCGCGCCGCTTCCCCGCGCGAAGAAGTCCGCATGGGCCGGGCCGCTGCCGCCGGGATGGGAATCAACTGGCTCACGCTGAGCGTGATGATCGCGTTTCACGTGGGTGCCCTGGCGGCCTTGTTCTTCTTCAGTTGGCCACGCCTGGCAGTGATGCTGGTGCTCTATGTGGTGGCCATTAACGTTGGCATCGGAATGTGCTACCACCGCCTGCTCACCCATCGCGGCTATCAGGTGCCCCGCTGGTTGGAGTACCTGATGTCGATCTGCTCGACGCTGGCTCTGGAGGGCGGGCCGATCTTCTGGGTGGCCACCCATCGCGTGCATCATCAGCTCAGCGACCGCGAGGGCGACCCGCATACGCCCCGAGAAGGTGGCTGGTGGGCGCATACCGGCTGGCTCATCTGGGGCAAGGCGCTCCATGCGCAAACCCACCTTCTTGCCCGCTACGTTCCCGACCTGGCCCGCAGCCGCTTCCACGTCTGGTTGAGCAAGTATCACTGGATTCCGCTGGTCGCCAGCGGCGCCGCGCTTTTCGGCTGCGGCTGGCTGTGGGGCGGCTGGAAGAACGCCGTGGGAATGGTCTTGTGGGGCGCCTTCATGCGGGTCACCCTGGGCCTGCATGCCACCTGGCTGGTGAATTCCGCCACCCACATGTGGGGCACGCGCCGCTTTGAGACGCGCGACCGCTCGCGGAATAACTGGTGGGTCGCCCTGGTGAGCGGCGGCGAAGGCTGGCACAACAACCATCACGCTCACCCCGTTTCCGCGCGCCACGGCATGGCCTGGTACGAGTTCGATCTCAACTGGGTGGGCATCTGGCTGCTCTCCAAGCTCGGCCTTGCGTGGAAGGTCAAAGTGGCAAGGTTCGACCGCGATGGCGCCAAAACTGCGGAGACTTAATTGAAAAATGCAGCACCGTGAAAAGGGCCGCGCATCACTCCCCAGCAGCGAATGCGGAGTGGTACGTGACCGTGCCGCTGGGTATCTGATCTGCCAGTGGAAGGCACAGGAAATACTCCGCGGGAAAGCCTTCAATGACTAACTCGGGAATCCCGCGAAAGCCAAAACGCGCGTAGTAGGCCGCGGCTCCAACCAAGGCACACCCTTGAGCGCGCCGCAATCGCAGGGCCTGCAGTCCGGCGCGAATCAGCCCCTGGCCGATACCCTGCCGCTGAAACGGCGGCAGGACGCCAACTGGGCCAAGCAGGTACCAGCCGCAATCTCGCCCATCAATCCAGGCCGGAGAGAAGGCGACGTGTCCGACGACCTTGCCGTCGGTCTCCGCGACCAGCGAGATGGTCAGGGCATTGGCATTGCGCAACGCCTCGACGATCAGGTGCTCGGTCTGGTGGCTGTGCGGATGGCCGGCAAAAGCTGCAAGATGAACACCTCGGATTGCGGCGATATCTTCCTGCATTTCTGGGCGAATCACCACGAGCGGCTCCTGTCTAGCGGCGCAGTTTGGCGCGCACCCACAGCGTGCCGAATACCGGCAACGCGACAACCAGCACCAGCACTCCGGCCGGAAATCCTACCCAGCGATAGCTATCCGCATAGCTCACCGCGTGGTGCCCGAATACATTCCAGGCCAGCAGCGCGAAGATGGCGATGCAGGTTGAGGCGAAGAAGGTGAAGAAGGCCGCGGCAAAGCTCAGCAGCAGGCTGGTGAACAGACCGAAGCCTTTCAGCGGAAATCCCAGAACGGTTCCGCCTTCCTCGCGCCCGGACTTATCCAATTCCGTCATCTTTGCGGCCTCTATCGACTAGAATACAGATCAATGTCCAGTAGCGCACAAATCGAACTTTGGCCCGCTGCCAAGGTCGCCGAGCAGGCGGCCGTGAGCGAGGCCCCCAACGGAATCCACTTTGGCTGCTGGGGTGAGACCCGCATCTCCGATGCCGACCTGGAGCGGCTGGTCGGCGCGGTGCCTGCCACACTCTCCGCAGCCTTGGTGAACCGGGTCTATTACTTTGTTCCGCTGGCCATTGCGGATACCGGCGAGACCCTCGTCGCCCCCGGCTATTCGGTCGATCTCGGCGACCGGGCCATCTGCCACCGCAACAACACCTTCGGCGCAATCGAGGCCGTATTCCTTTCGACCCGTCTGGTGGAGGATCGATTCGGCCTGGCCTTCGAGTACTTCATCAACGTTGCCCACAATTTTGTCGAGGCCGCCGGCGTGCCGGAGAGCTTTTCCACACTGGCCTGGTCGCAGGCCGAGGCTCAGGTGCGCGGCGAAACTAGCCAGGACGCCTGGGAGACCCGCCGCCGCGCCCAGGACAGCCGCACCAGCTCGAAGGGCATCGACGAACGCGCCCGCAACACCTACTTCGAGTCGGCCTTCTCCGATTCGCTGGCGGTCTACATGCTGGCCTTGGCCGTTGACTTCGACTATCACGACCTGCGCGAGCGCGAATACCCGCTCTTGGCCGCCCCCGCCCTGGCCGAGCGCCTGCGCCACGTTGCAAGCCTCTTCCCCGCCAACCCCGGCTACGAGTTCCAGATCCTTTATCGCCGCAAGGGGTAGACCTCCCTTGCGCATTGCCCAAACGACCGAACTACCCGATGGATTCGGTAAGCCAAGCGCGAAAGATCGTGAAGCGGGAGCAGTGCTTTGCAATCTCTTCCGGGTCGATCATTGCCAGCAGCTTGCTGGCGTGTTTTATTTTTCCGTACTCGCTCTTTTGCGCGTCTTTCGTCGCACTCTTGAGCTTGTCATAGAGATCGGCCTTTGGCTCTTGCTCAAGATCGAGGCGTTTGGGAAGGCTGTTCTTCTTGAAGCCCTGCTTATAGAACCGTTCCAGCGCGTCGGGATCGGACACGATCCATGCCTCCATGCACTGGACCATCAGGTGAACTCGCTCGGCGAGGTCGTCCGTTAACTCCCAGCCGTCCCCTTGGCCGCGTGCGCCTGTCCATTCCTTTTGCTTGAGGTGGGCTACACGAAGAAGTGCATCTTGGGCCTTGTCTATTTCCCCTGCTTTATTCTTGGGAGCCGGAGCAATTGCAGATTCCGAATCCACAAGCAGTGCATTGACCCGCTCGCTATTGACCTCCAAGGCATTCTTGAAAGCCTTGTAAGCCTCATCTCTCCCGCCGCAGCAAATGAATCTCAAGCTGCCACGCTTGTCTCTGGCCTTGGACCTTTCCTTCACAAAGAGGGCATCGAAACCCCGGCGCAGTTCCTCTTGAAGCGCCACTCTATCCCCACCACCTTCGATATACACGGCGATCTCGGTCACAGGTTGCCCCCGATTTCGCCGATGCGCCAAATCTCACCCAGCTTGTACTTATCCAGCCAGAACCGCAGCTTCTCCGACTCGACTCTCTTCAGAGCCGTCCCGCCCCGGTACTCGCAAACCAGCACCGAATCGGCCACCTCGGTCAGCGCGGAAACTAATGCATCCGAGTGCGTGGTGACAATCAACTGCGTCCGCGCGGAGGCTTCCTGCAATAAACCCGCAAGTAACGCAATAGCATCGGGATGAAGGCCAAGTTCGGGCTCTTCCATGCAGATCAGCGGCGGAGGCGTGGGGGCAAGTAACTGCGCCAGGATTGCAATGAATCGGATTGTTCCGTCGGAAAGGCGGGTAGCGGGAATCGGCAGCTTGAGGCCATTCTCGTGGAGATAGAACTGTATGGTGCCACCTTCAACGCGTGTGCTGAATCTCTCAAAACGAGGCAAGAAACGAGACAAATATCTATGGAATTCAGACTGAGCACCCAAATGCTCTATCTGATTGAGGAGCATTCCTAGGTTGCTCGAATCATGTGCAAGAACATCTGCAGCTAGATCGGTCGGCTGGGGCCTGCGAACCGTCGCAGAGCGCCCAAATGTCCACTCGCGAAATGTCGCAATTTGCCCAAACTGTCGCCCTAACTCCGTCAACTCAGGGTAGGCAAACGCATCTTTGAGCTGTATCAGGATAGATTCGTCAGGTTTGATGTCCTTACGATCTAATTCCCGTTTCGCCCTGAGATCTGATTTTGGATATAGAACTGGGGCGGTTCTGACCTTGACTATTGGATGGCCTTCTTGGAA